>ERZ1645192.4613-NODE-4613-length-10871-cov-6.661890_pt1 | contig 10871 bp, 7 predicted proteins | sample MGYA00575354_ERZ1645192 | MGnify/ENA primary metagenome ERZ1645192 (study PRJEB40844, sample SAMN11349763) | freshwater sediment metagenome | isolation source: river sediment | host: Sediment | place: India: Faizupur Khadar , New Delhi | collected 2017-02-21 ...
CCAGTTGCATTCAAAAGATAACGCGGCGGCAGTGAAACTCGAATTCCAGAAACGCAGTGAACTGGAATTCGTTAGTTGAACTGTCCCGCAGATGCGGGACAAGAATTAAAGCTATATACATCGACGACCCCGGCCTACGCCGGGGCAGGCTCCGCCAACAAAGTTAGCTGAAGAATGCGGCGGGTATTACGCCGGGAGGAAGGCCACCCCCCACGTCCCCGGCCCCATATGCGCCCCCGACGTCAGCGACAGCGGCTGAAGAATAATTTCCGCGTCCGGATACAGATCCGATAATTCTTTCTTGACGGTGCCTTCCACCCACTTCCTGTTGTCGGAATACTCCAGCATGATGATCGTGTTGGAATCGTCTTTGATGGACGCGTCAAGTTTTGACAAAGCGAATTTAAGCTGATCGTCCTGATTTTTGGCCGATCCGACCTTTTTTGCGCCTTCAGGAAGCGGCGAGATGACCGGTTTGATATTCAGCTTGTCACCGAAAAAGGCGCTGGTTTTGGAAAGTCTGCCGCCGGCTGCCAGATATTGCAGTTTATCCAGAAACACATATTCCTCACAGGCGCGAATCGCTTTGCGGGCAAAAACAACGGTCTCTTTCATATCATGGGTCTCGGCCAGATAACGGGCCGTCACCAGCGCGATGGTTCCCAGTCGGCCCGATGCTGCGCCCGTGTCCAGGATGATAAATTTATCTTCCTTATCGTTTTCTTTTTTCCACTGGAGAGCGGCCTGATAATTGCCGGTAAAAACCGAACCGACGCAAAGATAAAGAACTTTATCAAAACGCTCCAGAGCACCTTGGTAAAACTGTTGCCGTTCATAGACAGAGGCCTGCGATGTGGATACCTTCACGCCTTTGTTCATCGCACGGTAGAGTTCATCCGGACTGAAGTACGTTTCCGGTAGGCTTTTATCACCGATGGTCACATAACTATTGAGAAGCGTGAATCCATATTTCTTGGCGTCCTGATTCGTCAGCGATCCGGCGGCATCAGTCATGATATGTAAAGGACCTGCACTGACATGTTTGAATTCTTCAATTTGAGAGGCCAGATTATCATCCTCCCAGTTGACCAGAGAGCCCAATCCGGTAATTTGAGATTTTACCTGCTCCTTGTCCCGGGTGTGCAGGTGGACTTTGTAAAAATCCCCTTCGGGTATGACAATAACTTCTTCCTGGGTGGCGGTAATCACTTTTATTTCATCCGGAGAATAACGCGGAGCCTTGACGACGAAATCAACGCAATAGCCCGATTCCGCGCCTTCCTGAAACGATGAGGATATTTTCAGACGATCTTTAAATGTTTCGACAACCGGACGGCAAGCTTCGGGAGCACCTGCGAGTGTGTAAAAAAATCCTTCAAAGAAAATATAGATGCCCAGAGCACCGGCATCCACCACGCCGGCTTCCTGCAATCGCGGCAATTGTTCGCATGTTTCATGAACGGCCTTTCCCAAGCTGTTGATGATTTTTTCCACTGATTCTCTATCGTGATTTAAATTTCGTGGAAGCACTTCAGCCAACGCGTCAAAGACACTGAGCATGGTTCCCGTCCGGGGATGACTGATCGCCTGCCATGCTTTTATCTTTCCTGCGCGGGCGCACTCGGCCAGATCGGTAATGTTTTCCACGGCGCAGAAAACGGAAAAAAATTGTGAAGCGATGTTGCCGGAATTACCTCTCGCCGACAACAGCAGTTGATGAATGATTGTTTCTTTGGGTTGGCCGACATTGCGCAGAGGTATAAGGCTGATGGCCAGATTTCTTCCGGTATCACCATCGGCGATCGGAAAAACATTGATGGAATCAAGCAATTCCGCACGGGCATTCAAGCGTTCCAGCCCGGCGATAAAAGATTTTTGTAAAATATCTTCCATCATGAAAAACCAAAAGCGCGGCGAATTTCTTCCGGTACGCTGAAGATTGTTTCCATCTCGGGAACCTTGACTGTCACCTGTTCCGTACGGCCGCGGGCGCAGACCTTGCCGTCGTCGGCTCTGCGGATTTCAAAATCAACAATGATTTTCACATACGTGTCCACCAGTGTCGCCTTGCAGATAATTTCGTCGCGGTGACGTAGCGGTAAAATGTGTTTGGTTGACGTCTTGATAATGGGAAAAATCAAATGGTCGCGTTCGAAAAAGGAATAAAGATCAATGCCGTTGTTTTCAAAAAGCGCCGCCCGCGCTACTTCAAAATAATTAAGATAGTTGGCGTGCCAGACGATCTGCATCGGATCGAGATCAAAAAAAGGAACGCGTATTTTTACTTCAAAACTTTTGAGTTTTTCTTTCATAATTTTATCTTAAAAAAATCGGAGTATTGAATGGCTTCGCATATTTTTTCAATATCGATGTCCATGGCCCTGTCATCCACCACCGGGGCACTGACGGATCTGATATTTTTCATCAAGAGGGCCAGCGCCGGTCTTGCTTCAATATTGCTTCTGATGTCACAAGCCTGGGCCGCCGCGAGAAGATGAATGGCCACGACACGTTCCGTCAGGGTGCAAATTCGTTCCGCATCACGGGCAGCAATGGTTCCCATACTGACCTTGTCTTGGTTGTGCGATTCGGTGGAACGCGAAAACGACGCTGCCGGCATGGTGGCCTTGAGCGCCTCTGCCGTCAGAGCCGAAGACGAAATGGACATGGCCTTAAAGCCGTGACGCAATCCCTTGACCTTATCCGATTTTCTAACCAGATCGCCGGGCAGCCCCCGATTCAAATTCGGATTGACCAGCAGCATGATCTGGCGGTCGCACATGTCGGCAACAGAAGCCAGTGCGGCTTTAAGCCCATCCATGGCAAACGCGATATGCCCGCCGTAAAAATTACCACCCATAAGGACTTCGCCGGTCTTCGGATTGAAAATGGGATTGTCATTGGAACTGTTTGCTTCGATCTCTACCCATCTTTTAATCCATTCCAGACTATCATATAAAACCCCAGCCACCTGGGGAGCGCAACGCAGAGAGTAGGGATCCTGCAGCGTTTCCAGCGCGTCATCTTCCAGCTGGTGAGCCGCGACTTTGGCTTTTAAAAGATTGATAATCTGAACGGAAACAAATGTCTGCCCCGGAAAAGGCTTGGCCTCCGAAATCACCGGATGATAATGCTGGGCATTCCCCTTCAACGCATGAACAGAAAGGGCGGTGGCGGAAACTGCAGCGGATAAAATCCGCCACGCTCTTTCCACCGCCAGAACGGCGATGCCCGTCATCGTCGTTGTGCCGTTGACCATCGCCAGAGGTTCCTTGGGCAGATATTGATAGGGTTTGATTCCGGCTTTCTTTAACGCCTTGGCCGCCGGCATGGTTTCACCCTGATAAATAACATTGCGTTCCCCCATCAAACAGGCCCCTATATAGGACATTGGCGTTAAATCGCCGGATGCGCCGACCGAGCCCTCGCAAGGGACAACGGGTGTGATGCCGTAATTCAAAAAATCGGCCATCTGCTGAAGCAGGGCAATAGACACGCCGGAATAACCACGCGCCAGGCAGATGATTCGGCACAGCATAGCCGCTCTTGTTTCTTCAATACCTATGGGCTCTCCTGTGCCGCAACCGTGAAACGTAAAAATGTTGACACCGTTTTTAAGGGCTATCTCCAAAGACATGCGCTTGCCGCACGATTTACCATAGCCTGTTGTCACACCGTAAACGGGAACTCCCTTGCGCATGGAATTCATCAGAATCTTCTGCGTTTTCTCCATCATCTTGACGAACTTTCCGGATTGACTGATCTGCACCGGGACACCGTATCGTGCCACGGCGATGATATCGTCGAATTTTACATAGCCGCCGTCAATCACGACGGCAGTCTTGTTTTTATTTTTTTTCATCCGCTAAAACTTCCTTTCCCGCTTAAAAGGCTGGCGCACGCGTGGCTTGTATGTGCCATCCGCCTTTTCCTTATCTGTAACTTTTTTCAGCATCTTGAACATTTTATAATTTTGCGGTTCTTCCTCGTAAAATTTATCCCAGGCATAATAATATAGCTCCTGAAGTTTTTCCGCAGTTAATATTTTAGGCTGAAAAACAACCTTGCCGCAAGTATAATCGTTCCAGTCATAAGAAAAAATTCTTTTGGCATCGTGCAAATCATCAAAGGTCTTTGTGTGAGGGAACGGTGTCAGCACCGTAAATTCCGCCATATCCAGCCCTACATCCAGCAGAAAATCAACCAGTCTCTTGATGTAATCTTCCGAGTGATAATCAAGTCCGAGCAAAATGCTGCCTTCAACAGCAATGCCGTAATCGTGATATCGTTTGATGCGGTTACGTATGAAATCGGACGTGTCGAAAATGGCCTGATACACAAACCAGGCACCCGCCTGAGCAGCCAAATCCAGCACCTGATCGTCATCTTCGATGGGGTGACAGCACCACTTCTTTTTCAGAGGAATCATTTCCCGAAATAAATTTATTTCCCACTGCTTATCCTGCGCCAGAGAATTATCCACGAGAAAAAGCCTGTTATTGTCGATGCCGGCCATTTCCTCGACAACTTTATCAATGGGGCGGGGACGGAAACTCCGGCCACCTAAAAATCTCACGGCGCAGGGATAACAGTTAAAGCGGCAGCCGCGGGAGGCGTGCACCAAATCCACCATCTGGACTCCGCGATAATTGTAGTTTTCGCGTTTCAAAATACTGCGCCTTGCAGTTCCCACACTTTCAATAGCAGGAAAATCCTGCATGTAGTCATAGATCTTTTGCAGTTTGCCGTTTTGAAAATCAGAAAAAACCCGCTCCATCCGTCCTTCGGCCTCTCCCAGAAAAATACTATCCGCGTGTTCCTGTGTTTCTTCGGCGTGCAGCATGGTGGCGATGCCGCCGAAAATCACCTTGATGCCTTTTGCGCGGAATTGATCTGCTATTTCCCAGCCGCGCTTTATCTGCGCTGTCAACATGACCGAAATGCCGACAAAATCCACCGGCTGTTCGAAATCAATTTCCTGTATGTTTTCATCGGTAAAATCGATCTTAACGTAATCAGGTACAGTTGCAGCAAAAACGACCGGTCCGTGAGGTGGTAAAATAAACGGTGTTTGGCGATCCAACTTTTCCCATTTCGGGTAAATAAGTTTAAATTTCATGCTTCTTCTTTAAATCAGTTAATCGTTTTTTTTAAAATCCTTAGAATTCGTGCCCATGCAAAATTCACACATTGGGAATATAGCAACCTTATGACGGGACTTACAATATTTTATGATTTACGCCAATAAAAAATATGCGCCCATAATATGCCCTGCCTTGAATCATTTCCCGTGTATTGCGTGATATTAATATAGATTATAATCGCTTCATGAAATCCTCGTTTTTCAAAAAAACATTTTTATGTTAGGCATGTAAAATAAGAGACAATGTAAAAATTAATAACTTCATAAGAAGTTCCATCTCCGGATTGGAAAGATTTTCAATCTGTTTTGGATGAACTTTTATGAGACAAACCAGCACGGATGTGATGACGAGAACAGCAAGGTACACCTTGGCAATAGCATGGTTGTTGATCGCCGGATTTGCGTCTTTCGCTCTTGCCGCAGACGATGCGCCTATGGCAATAATCGACGCACAGATAAAAGTCAATCCCGGCAAAAGCGGCGTTTATGTACTGGATACAGGAACAGAGGCCCTTCTGGCCAGGGCGTGGCTTGCGGATAACGCACGGAAGTCAATTGATATTCAGTATTTTATCTGGAGCACCGACAACATCGGCATCCTGGCGGCGGAAGCGTTGCTGCGGGCGGCCCAGCGCGGCGTTCGGGTGCGGGTCATCGTGGATGACTTGCTGATCGACGCGCCGGACAAGTCGCTGCTTGCCCTGAGCCGGCATCCGAACATCGAAATCCGCATCTATAATCCGAAAGTATCTGTCGGTGTTCCCCTGCAAACCCGTCTCTTGAATTTGCTGACCCGTTTTCGCGGTGTCAATCAGCGCATGCATAACAAAGTCGTGGTCGTCGATGGCAAGATTGCCATCACGGGCGGACGAAACATGGCCGCCGAATATTATGACTATAATCATGAGTATAATTTCCGGGACAGGGATGCGCTGATGCTTGGCGCAACTGTTAAAACGATTCAGGCGAGTTTTGAAGAGTACTGGAACAGTGAACTGACTGTTGCAATTGAAGACCGCTTTAACGGCTGGGGCTTGATGAAGAAAAATGTCACTATCGATAAAAAGGACATCCAGGAAATCTATCGCGACTTGCATGCGTACGCGAGAATGCCGGAAAACTTTGCACCGGAAGTGAGGGCAGCCATTGCCGACGTTCCGTCATCCTTCGCTACCCTGACACAGCAAATCATCTGGGGACAGGTTGATTTCATCAGTGACCGGCCGGGGAAAAATGACAGAATACTTTCCCTGGAGGGTGGCGGACAGGCAACACTGGAACTGGCCAAACTGGTTGATAAGGCAAAAAAGAGCGTTGTCATCCAGTCCCCCTATCTGGTGCTTTCAGACGAAGCGATAGAATTATTCCGTAGATGTATCGAACGGGGCGTGACGGTGCGCATCAATACCAATTCGCTGGCTTCCACGGATAATTTGCAGGCGTTCAGCGGATACAGGAACCAGCGCAAAGACCTGCTGGACATGGGTATTCAGATCTACGAATGCAGACCCAAACCGGATATTCAGCAAAAGATCATGCAGAAAATTCCATCAGCCAGGGACAAAACTCCCATTTTTTCACTGCATGCCAAGACGATGGTGATCGACAAAGAGATTGTCTTTATCGGGACATTTAATTTAGACCCCCGTTCCGAGAATCTGAATACCGAAGCCGGCGCAATTATCCACAACGGCGAACTGGCACGCAAAATTTATGACGTGATTGAAGTCGACATGGCGCCGGAAAATAGCTGGGATGCATCCAAGGACGACCCGGACCAATACAACTCGTTTACGAAGCTTAACAAGGTCAGGATGTATCAAATGCTGCCCATCAAGCCACTGCTGTGAATTGAAGCTAGACTACTTCTCCAAAGTGAATAATTGGTGGTAACAAAAATAACTTCTTAAAAGAAATAAAATGCCAACCTTGCCTGACATGCATTCTTCCAATCCGTAATCCTCCAATTCTCCAATTGCTCATTAATAAAATGTTGATCTCAAGACATCTCCAAATCCAACCATTGTCTCACTTCATGCGGAGTAGCAATTTCGCGGCCGTTACGTGTTGCCGCATCCAAGGCTCTTTTGATCCAATCACTGTTGCTTGCTAATACGTGTTTATTAATATCCAAATAAAGGCTATCTTCTAATCCGGTTCGGATACCACCACCCATTGCTGCGGCCAAGTTCTGCACCTTACTGTGAAATCTGCCAATGCCAGAAGCGGCCCAAGTTGAAAATGCCGGAAGTTGAGCAACAAGGTAACGTAGATTATCCACTGAAGCGCCCATAGTGCCAAGGGAACCGAGAATCAAGTTACAATATGCAGGCTGCCGCAGTAAGCCTTTCCTTATAAGATATTTAGCATATTCGACCATTCCCACTTCAAAAATTTCTAATTCCGGCTTGATATTTTGCTCCATCATACGAAGAGCCAAAGACTGGATTACCTGTGGTGAATTTATGCTGGTCTGTGAAGGGAAATTCATTGAACCCAACGACAGAGAAGCCATATCCGGTTTTACATCATCGGGCAGTTCCAATACAGCGGACCTTTTCTCCAGTTCGTGCCAGTTGCGTCCGCTAGTTGTTGTACAAATGATCAGATCGCTGTTTTTTTCTCGGATGCGACTTATAATTTCAGCATATACCGACGAATCCGGCGTTGGTTTTTCATCAATATCTCTTGCATGAAGGTGAACGATAGCTGCCCCAAGTTCTCCGGCTTCTAATGCAGCTTTTGCAATTTCGGCAGGCGTGACGGGCAGATTATAATTGTCGCTTTTTATATGCTTCATACCTGTCAGGGCAGCATTAATCATCAATTTCCCCTGCATAGGAGAAGGAACTTCAACACCTGTTAGATCAGCTTCCAATGTTGTCCATTCCGGAACATCTTCCAAACTAAAAGAATGAATTTTGAGCAGTTTCCCGATTTCGCGGTATCCGAAATGTTGTTTGTACCAAGCAATGGTTTCGGGTCTGTCCGTGTTCGTAATGATCTTTACACATCCGAGACCTCGCAGAATTTGCATACGTCTGGTTTGCAGTATCTTACCAAGACCCATCCGGGTGCAGTCGGGACGTACGGCCATGAGAGTTGTTTTTCCGACATCAGTCGAGATAAATGTGTAACCGGCGGCACCAAGCAATTGCCCATTTTGTTCGGCAACAATAAAACATTTATAATCAAGTGGGCCCATCTCCGGTGAGGGAACGTGATGCATATTGTAAGGCCGCATCAAGTCGATGATGTCGGGGATTTCCCTAGGTCTGGCGAAACGAATTTTGTAACTGGATTCTAACGTTGACATGTGTAAATGTTCCTTGGATATTTATATTAGTGGATACCTGCTTGTTATCTGGGCAGACATTCTGCCGTTTTTTTCTTTTACCATAGCGAAACTTGTTTTAACGGATGCTACGCCAATATATACAATATTCATAATATCCGGACCCAAAAATAGAGATTCAAGATCACTCAAATGAGTTAAATTAGTCGAAACTATATCTGTACCCATATTATAAGGAGGAAATTTTTTAAGAATGTCGTCTTTAATTTCTACGCCGTACTTCGACAAATATGATATTTCTTTAATAACACTTTTATCTCTCGTATGATTAATAGATTCTTTTAAACGATAGGCAATTTGAGATAATAACATTTTGTCAATTTCTTCTTTATTAAATTCTGCAAAACTATTTAAAACTGCATATCCCATATACATTGAATCAATATTAGGATTTATAGTTCTGAGATCTACAGGAATCCTTACCCTAATCTTATCAGCATCAGGCAAAATATTATGATGGTATTTTTTTAATAAAAATGCAGTCATAATTTGATTATTGGAAATGGTGTACTTCTCGTTTTCTGCTTTTGCTTTACTTTTAATTTCATTGAGAAATTTATCCGTAAAGTATTCCGTCTTGGTATATGTTTTTATAGCGGCACGTTTAACGCGATTTTGAATATTATTGTTTAACTCGGATAATGGTGGAATGAACTTTTTATCGATTTTTTTAGAACTAATTGGATTTCCTCTAAATAATCTTTGTGTCGACGGAGGAATGATATCTTTGCCTTCTATAATACAATTCCATGCATAAAGGAAAAGAATGCATGAAATGCCATCCGCTACGGCATGCGAGCAACTGAATCCGACAAAATGTCCGTCTTTGACCGGTATTAACGTAAGAGCAAGAAGAGGTTCGCCTGGCAATGTTTTAACATGTGTCATCTTTTCTCTTATGACATCAATACTTATATCATGAGCATATGCATTTACAGGCGGCAAAACATCAGTGACAATTCCATCGGTGCAATATTGTAAGGCAAATTTATTTTCACCAATCATGAGTAAGCGGCTGGAGAAGAGATTGTAGTGTTCAGCAGTTTTTAAAAAACATTCTATACCTTTTTGTGGAGTCGTGTCTCTTTTATTGCTATAAAAAATCAAGATTTCTATAGGTCCCACGCCGGGCATGTATTTGTTTTCAGCTTGGGACAGTGGCAAGATATTTTTGCCAAAGTTTTTTTGCATATATTCAGTTATTTCCTTGTTGTCGGTTTTATAAGTTTTCATCATAATAAATTCAATATTGATAAGAACAAATTTTTAGTTTTTATTAATATAAATAATCGCCTTGCGCGTCAAGGATAAGGTAGAGTGTAAAATTAATGAGTTTCCGGTGATATTTTGAATGTTTATAAATCAACCCGCAAATAAACCAGAAAATTAGACCGACTACAGTTTGGGTTGATATTGAATATACTATCTTTCAACCAGTCATCATCAAAGAAGATGACTACTTAATACTGAGGAGTAGTCCATAATCCAGAAGGCCACACGAAAATGAAACTTTGTTGATAAATAATTTGTTTCGTATCTCATTTCCCGAAAATCAGGTAGGCGTAAGTGCCGCCGAAAGAAATTCCGGCTAGTGCCGCGCTATCAATTGCTAGTTTTTTCTTTTCTCCGGTAACAAACGTAAGCGGCTGCAGCGGACTGATCAGTCCCGCTGTCGGGGGCAAAATATTTTTCTCCATGGAAAGCGCCAGAGCGCAAGCACGGATGCCACCGCTGGAAAAACTTTCTCCCGTTGCACCTTTAATGGAAGTGACAAAAGGTTTACCCCCTGAAGCGTCGAATATCTCCGTATAGGCTTCGGCTTCCACAGCATCGAGGATTGTATCGCCGTTGCCCGCGGCAAAGATGGCCTGAATATTGTCGATTGAAGTTTCTGCGTTTTTCATCGCGTGGTTGAACGTCTTTTTTATGCCTTCCGGATTTTGCGGCCACCGGTTCGGTTTAGTTGATGATGAACCCATGCCCACGCCTGTGATTTCGCAATAGGGTTTTCTTCCCCTGTCTATGGCCGATTGCATACTTTCCAGGCAGACGATTCCGCAGCCTTCTCCCACGATCAATCCGTTCCGTTCTTTATCGAATGGGCGACAGGCTTCCTGATCTTTGTTCTGAGGAGAGAGCGCTTTAAATTTTGTCAGTGCTTTGTAATAAAATTCAGACAGAATATCCGCGCCGCCGGTAAAAATAAAATCGGCGGTGCCGCGCCTGATTTCCGCCGCGGCATAGGCAATCGCGTTTTCGGCAGAAACCGCATAATGCGTTATGGTGGTATTGATACCGCGAAATCCCAGTTCGATGGAGGTGTGACCGGCGGCGGCATTCATGACCGTGTTGGGCACCAGGATCGGATTGACG
>ERZ1645192.4615-NODE-4615-length-10865-cov-10.194820_pt1 | contig 10865 bp, 10 predicted proteins | sample MGYA00575354_ERZ1645192 | MGnify/ENA primary metagenome ERZ1645192 (study PRJEB40844, sample SAMN11349763) | freshwater sediment metagenome | isolation source: river sediment | host: Sediment | place: India: Faizupur Khadar , New Delhi | collected 2017-02-21 ...
TGCCGGATAATATGACTATTTGTCAGTGTTGAAGAAGTAGAGGCACTGACTAACGAGCTGTGCCCGTTCGTCCGGCGTGGACAAAGTCTCAATGGGAAAGCCGAGCACCACAGTAGAATAGGGTCCCCTGTACGCCACACCGGCGCTGAAACGGTTGTCTTTGTAACGGAAAATTGTGAAAGCTTCCGGGCAGGAAGGCTCCAGAGCATCGGGCGATTCCACGGCATATACGGTGCTGTTCAGGCGGGTATTAAACCGGAAAAGCGGACGGTTGGACAATTCTCCGTTGTAGAATGCTTTGAAAGGAGAGGGGGCGGCAATAATTTCGCCACTTTCAGAGGCATGGTCGCTGCGCCATTTGAACTTAAGCACGTCCTCCGCAAAATGGATGCAGAGACTGTCCCTTTCCACTCCGTCCCATATATCGGTAGCCACATAGGCGCCGCTGATGATCATGTTGCCTCCCTGCTGCGCATACATGGCAAGAACGTGTTGAAGATCGGGAGAAAAAGCCTGGTAATGGATTCCAAACGGGCCGGTTCCGCCTCGTTTAATTTGTTTTTGCTTACCCAGAATAAGGTCTACAGCAAAATATCCGTCGGGCCGGACAGTCCGTTCTTCTGCAGTGAATGCCCGCAGGCTGGACGAGGTGTAACTGTATCCGGCACGGACAAAAGCCTCTCCGTGAACCAAAGGGTAATCGAACGTGTTTCCCGGAAGTACAGTAGTTTCGCAGGTGGAGTGTGAAGCTCCGAATCCGGGCGAATCATCATCCATCCAGGGAATAATCCTGCGGAATTCATACTGCGATCCAATGTATGAGATGTCTTTTTTATAGGGAACCCCGTGATCTGACTGGTCTGTAAAACCTCCGAATAATGAGTCTGAAGAAGCATAACTGTCTGGGGCAGAAACCCTGGTAAAACCGTTAACAATAAGTATTTTGCCCTTTTCGTCCGGTACCTTGCATATACTAAGTATTTCCGACGGGAAACTTTCTCCGCCCCGGTTTACGGCCGTGATCTTAAAGCTGTACTGTTTGCCGTATTCAATAGGCAGAGTGAGCGAATGGCCGGTTACAAAATGTCCCTTGTCAAAGGCCTGGTCATTGCCTCCAATGCGGGTATAAACCACGTATCCGTCGGAAGAAGCGGTTGGTTCCAGGTTATCTGCGGTCGGCAGCCAGGAAAGATGCGCTTTGCCGTCTTCTGTGAATGCTATGCCGAAAGAATTCACCGGCAGCGGCTGAACCACATACTCGTATCCCTCCGTACTGCTCAGGTAACGTAACATACCTTTATATATAGCGCGGCTCACGGTAAAGCGGAAGTTGGGGTCGAGCCCGTATCGCATATCTGCAAAATTCTGATGTGAAAGAAGTTCCAGCAGCATGGCCGGCACCTGGGGCAGTCGGCTTTCTGCATAAGATCTGTTCCAGATGCCACGGCGGGTCCAGTCGGGATTCCAGGTGGCGCGCAGGTCGTTAACTATTTGCGTCTGGACCAGATCTGTATAATCTCTGGAAGTGAGCCGTTCATCTCCGGTTGGCAGCAGTTCGGTTCCTTCGCACGTACGGGTATAAATAGCCAAAGTACCAATAATACTGTCGTTCAGGGTAGTCCCGGCATCGGTGTGGAACGCAAATGAAAGATCAATGGGAATCTTAAGTCCGGGATTGAGCGGATGTTTCTCCGATCCTCCGGCCAAAGCGTTTACCCAGCGGCCTCTGGATGAATAATCATCTGTATAATCGTTACGGCCTTCATAGAATGTATATACCGAATCGGCAAATCCGGCCCATTGAAGCCAATATCGGGCCCCTTCCGTGAACCGGGGGTAATGGCTTACCAAAGGTGGAAATGCGGCATCACCATAGAGCGCTTTCTGCACACTGTCTTCTGCGTAGCGTCCGATATTTCCCGTGCCGCCTCCGAACTTAACCGCATCGGCCGTGATTACGGCATCCTTTTCTTCGCTTTGGTTGGTCAGCGTTACGCGTCCGGAGAGTTGCCTTCCTGCCTCGAACATAAAGGTGCCTAAATAGATCCATGTGCCTCCGCCCATTTGCTGATTTACCCTGAACCGGGTTTCTCCGCCCTTGTGGTGAACGGTATAACGGGCGTCCCGTGCGCTTAAAGGCAGGCTTTTGTACGAGACGTACACGGCATATTCCCCGGTTTCGGGAATATCGGGGGTCCATTCGACTACTGACGGTTTTTCATTGCGTCCCGAGCCGGTGACATTTAGGGTGCCGGTACTACGGAATGTCCCCATTTTAAAGGGATTGTCATAACCGGTATATATTTCTTTTGTATGGGCAAAACCCTGTGCGTCTATTTTATCCTTTGTCCAGCTGTAATAACCGTTCATTTCGCTGTAGCCGCTTTCCGGATTGTCATTATCCACAATGACCTCGTTCGGTTGCGTGTCCCTTTCCCGGGGAAGCATTACCACGGCACCGGCATTTTCCAGCATAGGAGTGAGGTAAGGCAGGACATAAGACATGGTGTAGAGGTCTTCCACTGTTTGGAAAATTCTGGCGCGTTGCCATTCCCATCTTGCCAGACGTTGTTCATAATACAGACCGTGACTTTGCCATAAAGCGATATGCTTGTTCTGCAGACCATTGGAAATTTCGTAGGGCATGTCTTCACGCCTTACAAGGGGCGTGGGGCCCAGGTCGGGCCAATCGTGTCTTGCAGTAATCCGGTTATCTTTTTTTATTTGTTCAAGTCTCGCGGCTTTAGTGGCATTAATCCCTTCCAGTCTTTTCTGCAGCCTGGCATCTGCGGCTTTCTGTTCAGGGGTTTTCCGGCCGGTCTCTTTTTTTATTTTGCCGGGAGACTTTGGCGTAACATGCTTCACGTATTCCCGGCGGTTCCGTTCTTTCTGATGTTTGGTAAGTCCTTTGAATTCCGGGTTGAAATAGGCAGGTATCAGTTCTGAGAGTTCCTTGTTGTCAGAAATAATTCTGAGTTTGTAATTATTATATTTTCCTTTGAGTATGGAGCGAACCGCACTGTAAACGGCCTGGACCGAAGCGGGTCGGGCAGGGTACTCGGCAAGAGCCGCATTGAAATTGAGGGTAAGCAATTTATGTTTGTCGTCGCAGTCGGCATTTATTATACGTAAGGGGCTTATGTGCATTACGCCGTCTTTTACGATAGAAGTTATGGTGTCTGTTACTTTTTTTGCCTGCAGGCTGTCCAGTACCGGATAGAACCCGGATTTTTGGGCATACGCACAGGTAAAGAACAGCATTTGAATAATGAAAAGAAGTATGAGTGATTTTTTCATTGTGCGGATAATGTGGTTGAATCGTACAAATATAAGGGATTTAGTACAAAATAGTAACTTTGTGAATCAAGACAATGCATGCAATGAAGACAAAGATAATTAAATGGCTGCCCTATAGCCTCCTCGTGCTGGGGCTTATTGTTCTCGGACTTTTCCGGATTTTCCCTGAAACCATGGATACAGTATATTCCGGGTTTATTTATAAATGGGTAGCTCAGGGAATTTCTCTGGTTATGTCTCTCATCCCGTTTTCAATGGCCGAGCTGGTCTGTTTTGCCGCAGTATTACTTCTTCTTTACGGTTTGATTTGTGGTTATATTATTAAGCATCCAAAGGTATTGCTCAGGACAATTGTTTATATGGCAGCGGTGTTCCTTCTTACCTGCGGAGTAAATTATTACCGCGTGCCTCTGGAAAAACATCTGAACTATACATTGGAACCTTCTTCCGGAGACGATCTTGTTGAATTGGCAGAAAATATGCTGCAACGTACAAACCGTGCTGCCGATATGGTCAGGCGTACTGCAGAGGGAAAAATCAACCCCGACTACACGTTCCCGCAAATGAAAAAAGAAGTGCTTCTGGCTTATGATTCGCTTGCAGTAAGCGTTTCAGGTAAATTCGGCGGGTACTTTCCTGCGGTAAAACCGCTTATGGTGTCAAATCTTTATTCCTATTCTTATATAATGGGATTCTTTTTTCCATGGACCGTTGAAGCCAATGTTAATAAAAGCGTACCAGAATTCTGGATTCCGGGCCTTATAGCACACGAGCAGGCTCATGTGAGGGGCTTCATGCGGGAGAACGAAGCGAATTTTATTTCCTACCTGGTGGGATGTCATACCAATAACAGAGAATTAAAGTATTCTACGTTGCTTCACAGTTTTATATATGTTTTGAGTGCCCTTCAGTCATCCTGTCCCGAAGCTCACAGGAAGATAATCGAAGGGCTGTCTCCCAGGGTTTTGCACGATTTGCAGGAGAATAATGAATATATATCGGCTCACCGTTCCCTCTGGGGGGAGATGTCCAACAAGATGAATGATGTGTATTTGAAAGTGAACGGGCAGGATGAAGGTGTAAAAAGCTACGGAAAAGTCGTAGATCTGTTACTGGCTGAATTCAAAAAAAATAAATCTGAGATGCAGCAAAAAGCAAATACGTCCGTTTATATTAACGAAGCACCGGAATAGTGGATTGATTTATGGACCAAAGAGCCCTGTACAGGGATTATCACCAACCGATTTATCACGCTTGTCTGAGAATTCTCCGTTCAAGTGAAGAGGCAGAAGAATGTATGCAAGATGCATTCATTAAGCTTTTTACAAAAGGGGCTCCTGTATTTGCAAACAATGCGGCCTGTTATGCCTGGTTACATAAGGTAGCCGTCAGGGGAGCGATAGACCGTCTGCGCTCTCTGGATTTCAGGATGGGTCTGGAATCGGAATCTATTGAAGGTCATCATCAGTTACGGAATGCTCCTTCCGAAGAAACGGTTATAGGTTATGTATCTGAGGAAGGAGATACCGTACAGAAAGTGAATATGATTAAGGACGCGTTGGCTTCGTTATCCGGCGGATACCGTACTATACTCAGCCTCCACCTTTTTGAGGGATATGATTTTGACGAGATTGCCCAGGTTACCCGTCTTAGTCCTTCAACAGTAAGAAGCCAGTATGCCAGAGGAAGGCAAAAATTACAGGAAAAAATCAATGCATTATGGACCCGTTAAAATCATTCATACAGGAAAACAAAGATCTGTTCCGGGAAGCACCGCCTGCTCCGGGTCATGAGGAACGGTTTGAAAGACGATTGGAAGAACAATTGGCGAAGACAAAGAGAATGAAGCGTAATTATATGATATATATATCGCTGGCAGCTTCATTTGTATTGATTGTTTCTATAGGCTTTTTAAGCTCTCCATGCCCTGGAGGATCCAATGCCTGCTACTATAACGAGATACTCCGGTTGTCGGAAGAAATCGAATTCAACAGCCGGAATATGCCGGAATACCGCCGGCAGGAGATTCTTATGACGTTGAACACGCTGGTTCCAGGAAGTGAAAACGAATTTTCTCAGTCTTTACCTGCCTGCCTGCCCAAAAACGAACTGGAGCGTCTGAATAGGGAATATTACGAAAGTATATATAAAGGAATAAAAGAAGTTGCAGCTTTAATATATTAAAAATTAATTTGTTATAAGATGAATAAGAAGATTGTTTTATTTACCCTGGCCCTTTTGACGGGGTTGGGTGCCTATGCTCAAAAAAACATTACCCGGACTTTTGACCTGGCTGATTTCAATGCCATTGACGCTTCCTATTTTTATGAGGTTGAGGTTACCAAAGGTGATAAATGCACACTCACCATAGAAGCACCCGATGATATCATGGATGAACTGGCCGTGATTGTGTCTGACAGTGAGTTGCAAATGGGTGTTTCACGCGAGTGGTGGAGAACATTTGAAAGGACCTGGAAAAAAGAGTATAGGGTTAAGGCCTATGTTACTATGCCCGACCTGGTTTCGGTAGATCTGAACAGTGCCGCATCGTTACGTACCGTTACCCCGTTTTCCCCAAAGAACTTTGAAATAGATCTTTCCGGTGCTTCATCGGCCAATGTCTCTGTTATGACACATACTGCACAAATTAAAGTGAGTGGCGCATCTGAATTAAATATCAACGGATTGGCCACTCGTTCGGAGATCTATGTGAGCGGAGCCTCTACGCTGCATTTCAGACAGGATGCAGACTATATTAAGGTAAAAGCATCCGGTGCATCTACCGTTATTATGGACGGTTCTGCCACTACCGCAGACATGCAGGCAGGCGGTGCCTCTAACATCAAGGCATATAATTTTGAGACAGATCGCATGACTGTAGACTGCTCCGGGGCATCCAACGCAGATGTGCTTGCTAAACGCACCATAAGTGCAAAAGCCTCGGGCGCTTCCAATATCAGCGTCAAGGGGAATCCAAAATTCACGGCCTCCCATTCGAGCGGAGCCTCTTCAATAAGAACAAGATAAATGATTTTAGCTATGAATAAAATGGTTACAGTAGGATTAATGTTGCTGGTCAGCACATTGTCCTTTGCCCAGCATCCCGGGTTGGAATCCAGAAATTTTAAAGTGTCTTCGTTTTCCGGACTTGAAATTTCAGGTATTTTCGATGTGACGCTGGTTCAGAGCAGTAATTTTTCCGTAAAGGTAGAAACGCATCCCGAAATATTTGAATACCTGGAAGTCTATGTGAAAGGAGATGTTCTCCACCTGGGTTATAAAAACGGGGGAATTCCCAAACACATTCAAAGAAAGTACAATAATATGGAGATCCAGGCAAAAGTATCCATGCCGGTGATTCGTAACCTGGAGATGAGCGGCGTGACCAAACTCACTACCAACGATTCATTCAGGACCACCGATATGTCCATTGAACTTTCCGGGGTCACAAAGGTAAATTTCGGATACCTCGAATGCCTGAATCTTAACGCCGAACTATCAGGAGTATCAAAAATTGATATGAAAGTAAAAGCAGAAGAACTAAATCTCGAAGCCAGCGGAGCTTCCAAGGCCTTCCTGACCTTTGAGGAAAAAATTATTACCTTTGCCGATATAGAGGTTAGCGGGACCAGCCATGCAACACTTACCGGGCGTGCTATCAGGTCGGCAGTTGATGTTAGCGGAGCGGCTTCGTTCAACGGGCTGGATTTCCAGGTAGAAAGCATGAAAGCCGTGGTTAGCGGAGCGGCAAAAGCAGAAGTCAAGGTGATTGGGACCCTGGAACCTGAAGTATCGGGCGCCTCAAAACTCCGGTACAACAAGAATGCCTCATTGCAGAATGTACGCACCAGTGGTGCATCGCATATGACTTCGTATTAATAATAAAATATATGACACCAAAACAGATTCACGAAAAATCTCTTGTTCTTGATTCACATTGTGATACACCAATTATGTTAAGAAGAGGTGTAGATATCGGAAAACGTTCGGACAAAGGTCATGTGGATCTGGTAAGGATGAAAGAAGGAGGCGTTGACGCCTCTTTCTTTGCACTGTATGTATCCAATAAATGGGAACCGCATGAGTGTACCTTCAGGGCATTGTCTGCCCTGGCTTCTGTCTATGATGTGCTGGCAGCGTATCCGGACAAAGTAGCTCTGGCTACAACCGCACAGGATGCCTATTCACTAAAAAAACAGGGGAAGATAGCCCTGTTTTTGGGCATGGAAAACGCAGGACCCATTCATACCGACCTTTCGTTGTTACGCCTTTTCTACCGTATGGGGGTACGCTATGTTACACTCACCCATGCAGGAAATAACGAAGTGTGTGACAGTTGTGCAACAAAAGAAAAAAGATGGAATGGTGTGAGCCCGTTTGGCAAGGAATTGATTGCCGAAATGAATCGTTTGGGTATGCTCATTGATGTTGCACATATCTCTGATGAAGCTTTTTACGATGTACTCAGGTATTCAGATAAACCGGTGGTCTCCACTCATTCCTGCTGCAGGGCTCTGTGCGATGTACCCCGTAACATGACCGACGATATGATCCGTGCCATGGCTGCCAAAGGAGGAGTCATTCAAATCAATTTCTATCCTGCTTTTCTTGATAAACAGTACTCTCTGGATGTGGCTCCCCTGATTGATGCATACGAAGAAGCCGAAAATCTTTATAACAGCAATCCTGCCATTTACGCCGGCTTATTGAAAGAAGCGGGAGAACGGCTTTTGGCCCTTCCCAGGCCTTCGTATAAAAGAATTGTGGACCATATAGACCACGTAATTTCCCTGGTGGGACCAAAACATGTGGGAATAGGTTCCGATTTTGACGGTATTGAAATGTGTCCCGCGGGACTGGAGGATATTTCTTATATGCCTGTGATTACTGAAGAACTGTGTGCCAGGGGTTATTCAGCTACAGATATTGAAGATATTCTGGGAGGAAACTTTTTGCGGCTCTTATAGCCATTCTGCCTGCTGCATAATCTGCTCGGCTTTCTCAACAGTGCTTTCACGGGAAATGTTCCTTGTGGAGAAGATCAGAAAAAGTAATTCTTTTTCCGGATAACGACCGGCATAAATCTGGTAACCTCCGTTATCCCCCGTATGATACACCCTTTTTGTAAAGCCGGGTCTTTCCTCAATAAACCATCCGTATCCGTAACCCGTATAGGGAATATCCGTTGCGATTTTGGGAGAGTGAGCCTCCCGGGTCATTTGAGGGCTTATAAACAGATTGTTGCGCAACGCCTTTTCCCATTGTACAAACTCTCTGACCGATGTATAAAGTCCCCCGTCTGCTTTTGTGGCAAAGAAAGACGTCTCTCCGTAATCACATTCCTCCCATTGGCCCGATATTTTATTCCATTCATATCCGTGAGACATTTCCGGGATGGTTCTGCCTTCCTCAAAGTAGACACTTTCCTTCATGCCGGCCGGGAGAAAGATGCGGGTATGCATATACTCTTCAAAAGGTATTCCCGAAGCTTTCTCAATGATGGTGTACATTAGCTGGAACGTCGGATTCATATATTCGTAATGTGTTCCGGGTTGGAAATTCAGGAAGGAAAGGGTGTCCAGATAAGAGTAAGATTCAACATCGGCTGAATGATAAACGTAGAAACTGTCCGTTCTGGGACGAACGTCGGGTATGCCCGATGTATGAGACAGCAGATGACGTAATGTGATTTGCTTAAAGAAGTCTGCCTTAAACTGAGGAAAGTACATAGATACAGGGTCGTCAAGGGAGAGTTTTCCCTCTTCTGCCAGTTGCATGATTGCAACGGCAGAGAATTGCTTTGAAACCGAAGCGATACAAAAGAAGGTGCCGGGCTGTGCAGGTGTATTTGGCCGGATTGTTGCCAGACCGTAAGCTTTTTCAAAAACGACGGAATCTTTTTTCAAAACCAGTACGACGGCACCGGGCTGGTCTTTTTCCCATACGGTAGAAAAAAGGGAATGGAGTTCTTTAACGGCTAATTCATCTTTGTCCGGAGTACAGGAAACAAATGATATTAAAATTAATACCGGTAAAAGCCATCGGTTTTTCATAAATAATAAGTTTAGGTAATTCTATTTTAATTAATATATTTCAATATCTTACGAATGAATGTGGGCCCCTGGTAAATGAACCCCGTGTAGACCTGAACAAGGGAGGCGCCTGCCTCCAACATCTCTTTGGCATCCTGCGGGGTCATAATACCGCCGACTCCAATAATAGGAAGATTGCCGTTCGTTTTCTCATGAATGTACCTGATAACCCTGAGAGCTTTCTCTTTCATAGGTGCCCCGCTTAATCCGCCTTCTCCGATTGCTGCCAGTTTTTCTTTATCTGTAGTAAGATCTTCTCTGGAGGTTGTGCTGTTGCAGGCAACTACACCGTCAAGGCCGGATAGCATCACCAGTTCAATCATCTGATCCAGCATCGCAGGAGTAAGGTCCGGAGATAGTTTCAGCAGAATGGGCCGGTACACGTCGCAATACCTTCGGATTTCCGTCAGATGCTTTATGATGGTTGAAAGACTGTCCACAGCTTGTAAATTTCTCAGATCCCTGACATTCGGGCAACTTACATTGATAACAAAATAGTCGACGTAGTCGTACAATTGAGCGAAAGCCTTTTCGAAATCTCTGTATGCCATATCGTTGGGCGTTGTAGCATTCTTAGAGATATTACCTCCGATAATAACCCGGGGATGACAGCGCTGAAGGTTTCTGACCACTTGTTTGACTCCTACGTTGTTAATTCCCATCCTGTTGATAATGGCCTTGTCTTTTACTAAGCGAAAGCATCTGGGCTTTGGGTTGCCCAGTTGCGGCTTTGGTGTAACGGACCCGATTTCTACAAATCCGAAACCCAGGTCGGCCATAGGGTTATAGGCAACCGCGTTTTTATCCATACCTGCGGCCAGCCCGACCGGATTTGGAAAATCAATCCCTAGCACTTCGCGTCTGAGAGACGGGTGGTTATAACAAAAAAATTTCCGCATAAGGAGCGGAACAAACGGAACGAATCTGGCTATACTAAGCAGTTTAATAGTAAACTTGTGTGCAGTTTCTGCAGAAAACAGAAAAAGCAGGGGTCTGAGTAGACGATACATATAATAAAGTATTGATTGCGCAAATATACTAATTGCGCGGAGAGTATTCAATAAAAGTGTTATCTGAATAAAATAAAACTACTTTGGCTATTTTAACAGATTGTTTAGATTCAGAACTGTATTTAGTTATATCTATAGTATTTAGATCTTGTTTTTCAGTTAAATGTTCTGTTGCAGACTCTTCTGAATCCTGATCTGCCGATACAATGGGTGCGGCAGTCTGCGCAGAAGGAGCTACTAATGTTGTGGCAGGCGGTGTTGCAGAAGCCTCGTCAAAAAGAGATGCAGTTCGGATCTCTTTGTACATTTTTCCTTTACCGGTTATGATCCATTCTGCGTTCAGTGAAGGGTAGCATCGGAGCATTTTTTCTATAAAGTCAAATCCCGGCTTATTCCGTCCCGATAAAATATGTGATACTCCTGAGCGTTGAATCCCAATTTGATCTGCAAAACGGGCAGGAGTAAT
>ERZ1645192.4617-NODE-4617-length-10864-cov-5.420575_pt1 | contig 10864 bp, 10 predicted proteins | sample MGYA00575354_ERZ1645192 | MGnify/ENA primary metagenome ERZ1645192 (study PRJEB40844, sample SAMN11349763) | freshwater sediment metagenome | isolation source: river sediment | host: Sediment | place: India: Faizupur Khadar , New Delhi | collected 2017-02-21 ...
TATGGGCCTTGATAAGAACACGGAGACGGTCTCGGGTACTGAAGGCAATTCAATACCTGACGCGCAGACCGACACTTCGGTTGTGGAAATCAAAGACTCGAGCAGCGTTTCAAGAACCCGGCAGATCAGGATTCAACAAGAGGCGGCCGCCGAATCGGGCCGCGATCACGTTGTCGTAACAGGTGCGAAGACGAAGGTCACTAAACCTCTAGACCAGACAAGCACCGTGGTTCGTCGACCAGATATCGGACCGCAGTGAAGAACCGGAGGTCCTGTGCAGGAACCGCTACGAATCTCCATTCTCCCGGACGGTATGGATTCCACTCGGCTCGTGATAGTAAAGGCATGCTCATCCCTGAGGCTAACCTCAGAAATCAGAATTGCGAGTGACTTTGCCCGCGAGACGGGAAGGAGCATGATCCTAGCGATCACGTCGGGAACAACGCTGGACTCTGAGCTGAGTACCTATGTTAGTGAAAACGGTATTCAGATCGTCAAGAGGGATGGTCATCCGTGAGTTTGTATCTGACGGTCTTCTCTGGGAACGGCGAAGTCGATGGCTGGGTTCTTGGTCATTACAGCGACTTTGATTACTTTCGTGAATGCGTTGGCGAGCTCATCCTGGCCGGATCGGCTCCGCTCCTGATGGAGCACTCGGACTGTGACGGTGAATGGGAGGCCCATGATCTTCCCTTGTTGAGAAACGAGATTGAGAGTATCGCCGGTAGCTGCAAGGTCCTCCCGCCGCGTACGATAATCGGAGCATTCGAGCACACCCGACGATACAGGAGCAACGCGCGGAGTCTCTATGACTGTTTTCACAACGTCGATGGTACGAATCTCTTTCAGGCTTTGATTGACCTCTGCGATCTCGGAATCTCTCTGAATGCGCCAATTCTGTTTCAGTGAACGAGGGAGCTGGCCACTCAAGAGGGAAGCCCGCGTTTTCGGGGTAGCGCCGCGGAGGGTCACCAACACCTACACCAACGGCTTTCTGACCAAGGTGGCGCAAGGCGCCACCAACTACGCCTCGTCGATCAGCTACCACACCAACGCCACCGTCAACCGGGTGACCTACGGCAACAGCGTCTGGGTCGACCACGCCAAGGACGGAAACGACATGGCGCGACCGTCCCGGATCAGTCTCGGCAACGCCACCTCGTCGTGGGACACCGGCAGCTACGGCTACGACGGGGCGGGTAACATCATCACGATGACCGGGACGTCGACAACTGACACCTTCGTCTACGACATAATCAGCCGGATCAAGGAGGCGCGGCAGACCGTCGGCGGGGTGCTGAAGACCCAGGCCTACGCGTACGACTCCTTCGGCAACCTGAGCACGATCACCACCAACGGCACGCCTCGCACCCTGGCCGTGGACGCGCTCACGAACCGGATCTCGGGATCGGGCTACGACGCCGCCGGCAGCATGACCTCGTGGGGCAGCGGCGGGACGACCTACAGCTACGCCTACTACCCGACGAACGAGATGAAGCAGATGGTCGGGGACGGCCGCACGACGCTGTTTGGCTACTCGGCGGACGGGGAGCGGGTGGGATCTTACGACAGCGTGGCCGGCGGGATCACCTACGTGCTGCGAGGGCTCGACAACACGCCGCTGCGGCAGTACCGGGAGTACAACGGGGGCTGGACCTGGCAGAAGGACTGGGTGTACCGGGACGGGCTGCTACTGGCGACGGAGGATTCGACCGGCACCAAGTACGTCCACCTCGACCACCTCGGGACGCCGCGGAGGATCACCAACAGCTCCCGAGCAATCATCGCCTCGCACGACTACTACCCGTTCGGGGAGGAAATCACATCAAGCTCGCAGGATACGGAGGCGCTGAAGTTTACCGGGCACGAGCGGGATCTGCGCGACCCCACCAAGACCACCGACGATCTCGACTACATGCACGCCCGCTACTACAACCCTTGGCTCGGCCGCTTCCTGAGCACCGACCCGATCGGCGGCACTCCGGATGCCTCGCAGAGCTGGAATCGGTACAGCTACGTCCTTAACAATCCGCTGGCTTTTGTCGATCCAAACGGGGAACAGACCTATGTTGTGGTCCATGGCCGTGGGTATACCGACACCGATCTTCGAGGGCACAACGTCGGGGACCTGTTCAGACACGCCGCGGAGACCCGTGCCGCCGAGATAAGGGCGTCATCGGAGTTTGACAGCGCTAACGACGCTGTCGTTGTCGTGGCCGCCGGGAACGAAACTGAGTTCGCCGACGCGGTGAACGCTGACTATCCGAGCGGCGCTTTGAAGTCCATTGACGTGTTCTCGCATGGATACGAAGGCGGCATCAACTTCGGCGAGGGCGGCATTGGCGACTCTGCCAAGCGGATGGACATCATGGAGGTGAATCAGCTTAACCCCACGATGGCGCCAGGCGCGAGTGCACACTTGTACGGGTGTAGAACCGGTCTTGGCAGCCCCAGCATGGCGCAGGCAATGGCGAATCAGCTAGGTGTGCCGGTGTCAGGCCCGACAGGTCCTACGTGGTTTACGAACCCGAATCCTACTCCAGAGAATCCCGCGGTTCACCAGGTGCCCCAGGGCGGTCAGGTCGTGACCTACACGCCACAGCGCCCAGAAGAAGACGCTGTACCTTGATCGGTCGGAGGGGGTCATCATGATCGTGCGACCTTTCTTTCGTAGCCTTGGCGGTTTTGCGTTGGCCGGCCTGGCTGTCGCATGTATGGCTGCCGGATTTCCTCCCGCGGACCCTGTCTCGCAGCAGCTAGCTGTCGCTCGCGATCTGGCGTCGCAGGTTTCCGGGAGAGCATACGAACTGCTCAGGCTCGTGAACGGGTCAGAATGGGGTGCGGGCTATGGCATGCTGACTCCCCTGGATCCCGAGACGTCCGAACCCGCGTATGGGTCAAGCAAGGCTGCGGAACCGCAGGCGCGCAACGAGCTTGAGGCTCAGATCCGTTCGGATCCGACGATCGACCTGGCGTTTCTCGCCTATGGCGAGTTCGTTCTCTTCGTTGAACGACGATTCGAGACTGAGGAACAACGGCAGGACTGGCTCGGGAAATCCGGGGGTGACATGTACGCTGGGCCATTCGTCCGCTATGAGTTCGGCCAGCCGTGCGAATTCGGTGTGGATGAGGATGTCCCTCATGTTTCACAGCAGGCAACTGGCGTCTTGATCGGCGTTCCCATTTGTTACGAAGGCCGATACGTGTGCGCACTCTATCTGCGCATGACTTCATGACTTCAGCTTCAGTGCCTGGCTTGAGGAGTTTGGGAAGTTGAGACCGGGCCGGCTTCAGTCCTCGCTGGTCTTGCGGATGCGCTTCTCGGCCTTGCGGGTGAGGGCGAGCGCCTGGAGAATCTGGCCGGCGTGAGCGAAGGGCGTGCCGTAGGGCTGCCAGCCCTCGGCGATCCGCTCGTTGACCTTGGCCTTGAGCTGCTGGCTGTCGGCGGCTGAGGCGAGGTCGTACTCGACGACGCGGCTCATGCTCCTCTACCTCGCCGCCATCTCGTGGACCCTGCGCTGGAACAGGAAGGCGTCGAGGAACCTCTTGACCAGGAGCTTCTCGTCGTTCGGCAGCTTTTGGACCTCCTGGAACTGCTGCAGCAGCTCCCGAAAATGTGCCAGGCACCGTGGTTGATGTTTGGTCTTCTCAACGTGATCGTGCGCCCCTGAAATGTGCCAGGCACGTTGGTTGATGTTCTGACTGTCAGTCGTCGACATGGTGGCCCTCACTGATCGCCAAAACGCTCGATCACCGCGGCCTCCACCAACCTCACAGTCGCTCTGAACTCCTCGTCCTCGACCCGCTTCGCCGCCGCTCGACTCACCAGCCGGCTCGCCGTCTCCACATACTTTTCGAGCCCCCGCGCCACCTCCTTCACCTGAAACCCGTACCGCACCACCGCCACCCACGCCAACGCCTCCCGCGCCGCAACTACCGCCGGCGACCGCTGCGTGCTCCGAAGATCTTCGAATGCCAAGCCAAGAGAGCCCGCCCCGCATCGCAGCAGCTCCTCGAGCTCGACCGGCGGCCGCGGCTCCGACGTGCTCAGCCCGTCCATCCCGATCAGCGGCCGCTCCCGGTCGAGACCGAGCTCGTCTGCGTCCTTCCTCGACGGCCGTCCCAGCCGCCACCACGGCAAGCGCCCCGGCCCCCCACCCATCCACTCCTCCCCCTCCGCCGCCGCCATCGCCCGCCGGTAGTGAGCCAGAGCCGCCCGCCTCGTCGGCTCGAAGGCCGCCAAGGTCTCGTCCACGTCGACCAGCCCGCGCCCTCGCCCGCCCCGCAGCACCTCGGCGTGCCCGCTCCATCGATAGTCCGCGGGGTCCTTCACCACGCCGGCCGTCACCGGGTTGCGATGGATGTAGACGATCAGCTGCTGGAGGTAATCGTCATCCTCCACCAGCTTTGAGCGATAGCGGCCATGCCAGAAGGGGCCAAACAACCGGTGGCGCCCGTTGAAGCTTTGCGTGAACCGGTGATTCAGGGTCTGCATCGACCGCGACAGGGGAACCTCACCCATGCGCAGCGCGAGGTGGTAGTGGTTGGACATCACGCACCATGCGAGGACCTGGAAGCCGTCGCGGCGTTTGGTGTCGAAGAGCCGTTTGAGGAGTTTCTCCGCCTCGGCCTCGTCGCGGAAAATGTGCTCGCCGCGCGAGACCCGGTTGTAGACGTGGTAGATCCCACCCTCGATCAGAAGTCTTGGACGTCTGCCCATTCGATGCCTCCGCGGACGGTGCGTTTGATGATAACATCAACCACAGTGCCTGGCACTTTAGGAGGAGTCGAGGGTTTACATGATCCGCGGCACGGTTGTCCCGTCGACATGACGAACGGCCGCGGTTGCCCGCGGCCGTCGGTTCGTCGGTTCGAGAGGCCTTGCGGCCCCGGTGTCCCCTAATAGCGGTCGAAGTAGTCCTGGATCATTCTGGGGTCGCTGGCCCTGGTCAGGGCGAGCCGAAGCAGGACCCGCGCCTTCTGCGGGTTGAGCTCGAGCGCGGCCACGAAGCCCAGCTTGTCGTCGTTGACCTCGATGTTGCGGCGCACGATGCCGCTGCCGACCCGGGTCGAGCGGACCACAACCACGCCCTTGGCGGCGGCGGCAGCCAGCGCGTCGACCATCGGCGCGGTCGCGTTGCCGTCGCCGACGCCGGCGAGCACGATGCCCTTGGCGCCGGCGGCGACCGCGGCCTCGACCATTGCGCCGTCCGCGTTCTCATGGGCGTAGACGATGTCGACCCGCGGCAGCGCCTCGAGGCCGTCGAGCGAGAACTCGCTGGCCGTGGTGTGAACGGTCGTCGGCTTCCAGAAGTACCAGGCCTTGCCGTAGTAGGCCTCGCCGAGCTGGCCGCGGTTGGGAGAGATGAAGGTCTGGAGGTCGGTGGTGTTGGTCTTCTGGATCTCGCGTGCCGCGAACAGGTCGTCGTTGGAGACGACCAGCACGCCGAGGCCCTTGGCTGCCGGGTCGGCGGCGACCGCGACCGCATTGTAGAGGTTCAGCGGGCCGTCGGGGCTGGTCGAGGTGGCGGGCCGCATCGATCCCACCAGCACCACCGGCTTGTCGCTCTTGATGACGAGGTTGAGGAAGTAGGCGGTCTCCTCCAGGGTGTCGGTGCCGTGGGTGACCACGATGCCGTCGACCCCGGGCGTCGCGAGGAGCTCGTTGGCGCGCCGCGCGAGCTTGAGCCAGACCGCGTCGTTCATGTCCTGGCTGCCGATCGAGGCGATCTGCTCACCGGTGATCTTGGCCATCTTGTCCATGCCGGGCGCGGCGGCGATCAGGGACTCGATCGCGAGGCTGCCGGACTTGTAGCCGGGATCGCCCTCCTTGGGCTGGGCGCCGGCGATGGTGCCGCCGGTGGCGAGGATGACGATGTTGGGCAGCGCCTGGGCGGCGGCGGCGCCGACGACCAGGACGGCCAGCGCCAGGCCGGTGATTCGGGCGATGCGTGCAGCGTTCATTTCCACTCCTCTCCTTTCACTTGGGCTGTGGATAGATGGACGGGTCGAGGCCGGTCAGCTTCTCGGGGTCGAGCAGCTGCCTGATCTGGTCCTCGGTCAGAATGTGCTTCTCCCGGATGATCTCGAGCAGCCCCTTGCCCGTCCGGTAGGCCTCGGCGGCGAGCTCGGTCGACTTCTCGTAGCCGATGACCGGGTTCAACGCGGTGACAATGCCCACGGTCGTCTCCATGTTCCGCTGCAGGACCTTCTCGTTGACCGTGATGCCGTCGATGCACTTGGTCCGGAAGGCAGCGGCCGTCCGCTGGAGCAGCTCCTGGGACTCCATGACCGCGATGGCGGCGAGCGGCTCGAAGGCATTGAGCTGCAGCTGGCCGTGCGTGGAGTACAGGCCGACTCCGACGTCGTTCGCGATCACGCGAAAGGCGACGACGCCCATCACCTCGGGCATGACGGGGTTGACCTTGCCCGGCATGATCGAGGATCCCGGCTGAAGTGGTGGGAGGTTGATCTCAAAAAGGCCCGCCCGCGGGCCGGACGCGAGAACGATCAGATCGGCGGAGATCTTCGCCAGCGTGACGGCCAGGCTCTTGAGCGCCCCGGAGTAGACGACGTATCCCTGCTGGCCCCAGGTCGCCGCGACCATGTCGGTCGCCGGCACGATCGGCTTGCGCGTCAGCTCGGCCAGGTGGGCGGCGCACCGCTCCGGGTACCCCTTCGGCACGTTGATGCCGGTGCCGATCGCGCTGGCTCCCATGTTCTGCGAGTACAGGTACTTCTCGGCGTCCCGAAGGAGCTCGACCTCGCCCTCGATCGAGGCGGCGAAGGCATGGAACTCCTGGCCGACCGTCATCGGCACGGCGTCCTGCATCTCGGTCCGGCCCATTTTCACGACATTGAGGTAGGCATCTCCTTTGGCGCGGAAGGAGGCGGCGAGGGCCTCCATCTCCCGGATCAGCGTGTCGTTGCGGAGGATGAACGCGACCTTGATGGCCGTGGGATAGGCGTCGTTGGTGGACTGCGACATGTTGAGGTGGTCGTGCGAGTCGAGGAGCTGATAGTCGCCCTTCGAGTGCCCCGACAGCTCCAACCCGATGTTGGCGAGGACCTCGTTGACGTTCATGTTGGTCGAGGTGCCGGCGCCGCCCTGGTACATGTCGACCGGGAACTGGTCGCGGTACTTGCCCTCGATGACCGCCTTGCAGGCGCGCTCGATCATCTCGAGTTGGTCCTTCGGGAGGGCGCCGACGTCGTGATTCGCCCGCGCGGCGGCGAGCTTGACGATGGCGAACGCCTCGATGAACTCGGGGTAGTGCGAGATCGGGACCCCCGAGATCTGGAAGTTCTCGAGCGCGCGTTGGGTCTGGACGCCCCAGTAGGCGTCGGCCGGGATCTCCTTGGGGCCGAGCAGGTCGTGCTCGATGCGCACCGGCTGGCCGGCGGCCGCCGCGCCCTGTGCGACCAGCAGTCCGACCGCGACCATGATGATGGTGATAATCCGTTGCATGGGTGCCTCCTTGGTCACGAGCATCGTTCAGAACACCAGCTGGGCCAGGACGAGCGCCGCGACCACGGAGACCGCGCTCGCGACCAGCCCCGGCCGCATGAAGCTGTGGTTGAGCAGGTACTTGCCGATCTTCGTCGTGCCCGTGGTGTCGAAGGCGACCGCCGCCAGCACGGTGCCGTAGGTCGGCAGGAAGAAGTTGCCGTTGACCGCCGGGTAGGTGCCGACGAGCAGCGGCAGCGGCAGGCCGAGGGCGACCCCGACCGGGAGCAGCGTCACGACCGTCGCGGCCTGGGAAAAGAGCAGGATCGAGAGCGCGAACAGACCGAGGGCGAAGACCCACGGCTGGGCTCGGATGACGTCCGAGATTCCGCCGACGATCGTCGCCTGGTTGGCCTCGAAGAACGACGAGCCCATCCAGGAGACGCCGAGGATGCAGATGATGGCGGTCAGGCCGCCCTTCATCACGCCGCCCTTGATCGCCTTCTCCGGGCTGGCGCGGAACAGGATCGCGAGCAGGCCGGCGGCGGCGAGCATGACGACCATGATCGCGCGGCCCATGTCGATCTGCCCGGTCTCGGCCGCGCCCTCGCTGACCGTTTCGTAGACCGGCCGCAGCCCCGGGAACAGCCCGAGCAGCACGACCGCGGCGACCGCGAGCAGGAAGACGACGCAGGCGCCGAGGGCCCGCCGCTTCTCCGCGGCGCCGAGCTCGGCAGCCGGCGCCGGGGCGGCGACGATCCCCTCCACCAGCCGCCGCTGGTACTCCGGGTCGTCGGCGAGCTCGCGGCCGCGGAAGGCCACCGAGAGCGTGCCGGCGAGCACGCCGAGCAGCGTGGCCGGGATGATGACGAGCAGCACCTTGGGCAGGCTGACGCCCGCCGAGGCCAGCCCGCCGATCAGGGCGACCGTCGCCGCCGAGATCGGGGAGGCAACCAGCCCCTGCTGCGAGGCGATGACGCTCATCGACATCGGCCGTTCGGGCCGGACGCCGGCCTTGCGCGCGACCTCGGCGATCACCGGCAGCAGCGCGTAGATGACGTGCTGCGTGCCGGAGGCGAGCACCAGCACGTAGGTGACGAGCGGTGCCAAGAAGGTGATCCCCTTCGGGTTGCGGCGCAGCAGCCGCTCGGCGCCCCGGATGACGTAGTCGAGGCCGCCGGCCGCCTCGAGCAGGGACAGCGCCGAGATCACGGCCAGGATCATGCCGAGCACCGTCGCCGGCGGGCTGCCGGGAGGCAGGCCGAGCACGAACACGAACACGAACAGACCGATGCCCGAGGTGATGCCGAGGCCGATGCCGCCGATCCTCGAGCCGACGACCACGCACGCGAGCAGCAGCGCGAGCTCGATCCACAGCAGCATCGCTCAGACTCCTCTCATGAGCAGGACACTCCCGCTCCCGATCGCGCCACGTAACAGCCCTGACATGGCGGAGGGCGCCGTCCATGAACGGCAGGGCCCCCGCCAGTCAGGAGCCTCTTCCTCGATTCGAGCAACCGCCGCGCGCGGGCGGGTCGACCGGAGCTCACTCGCCCTTGTTGGGCCCGAACACGCCGACACCGAGCTCGCTCGCGATGTAGCTGATGGCGCGCATGGCGCGGACGCTGTTGCCGGCCTCATTCAGGCGCGGCGAGAAGGCCGCGATCGCGAACTTGCCCGGCACCACCGAGACGATGCCACCGCCGACGCCGGTCTTCGACGGCAGGCCGGCGCTGTACATCCACTCGCCGGACTCGTCGTAGAAGCCCGCGGTGGCCATGATGGCCAGCAGCTCGGGGACGTCCTCTGCCGCCATCATCCGGCGGCCGGACAGCGGGTTGACGCCGCCGTTGGCGAGCGTCGCGCCCATCACGGCGAGGTCGTGCGTGTTGATGCCGACGGAGCACTGGCGCGTGTACACCCTCAGGGCTTCCTCGGGGTCGCAGTAGAGCCGCCCGTAGTTGTAGAGCAGGTTGGCGATGCCGCGGTTGCCCCAGCAGGTCTCGTACTCGGACGTGTATACCTCCTCGAGGACCGGCAGGGTGCCGCCCGCAAACCCCTCCAGGTTCTCGTGCACCAGCTTCCAGCGCTCCTCCTCGGAGCTAGCCTGGACCAGGCTGACGGCCGCAATGGCGCCGGCGTTGACCAGCGGATTCACGGAACGGTCCTTGTAGACCTCCAACGCCATCTTCGAGTTGAACGGCATCCCGGTGGGCTCGACGCCGATCTTCTCGCGCAGCGCCTCGGGCCCCTGCTGGCTCATGACCAGTGCCGCGGTGAAGGGCTTGGACACGGACTGGATCGAGAAGCGGTACGCCTGCTCGCCGGCCGAGTAGACCTTGCCGTCTCGGGTGGCGATGGCGACACCGAACAGCTCGCTGGGCACCGTGTCCAGGATCGGGATGTAGTTGGCGTTGGCGCCTTCCTTGACGTCCTTGAAGCGGTTGTACGCCTCGTCGACGAGGCGCTGGAAGTCCTGCGCCGTGGGCTGCGCCGCAGACTGCGCCGGCGCCATCGCCGGCAGCAGCATGAGCCCGATGAGGGCGAGCCCGATCAGCGCTGCCCGCCCGTAACGGACACGATTCAATGCGCTCATGAGTTGCCTCCCAGAGAGTATGAGAAGTTGTACTTGAAGGAGAACTGGACCTTGAAGTCGTCGACGGTCCAGTCATCGGCGAAGTTCTCGCGGTAGCCGTACTGCAGCTCGGCGCCGTACAGGACGTTCGGCACCGGGGTGTGGAGCAGGTTGACCAGGGCGTACTGGCCGGAGGAGAACGCGCTCGGGTCCTGGCTGCTGGCGTTGTCGATGTCGGTCAACGAGTAGCCGATCGAGGTGCTCCACTCGTCGCTCCAGTTGTGGTCGAGGAACGCGACGACGCCGAGGGCAGGCAGGGCCACGCCCTTGATCGGCGCCTCGGGGTGACCGGGGTTGGGCTCGATGCCGATGTCGACAGTGGAGTCGTTGAAGTAGTTCTCGATCGCCTCGCCGTAGACGACCTGGAGCCTGAGGGTGCTCGCGTCGCCGAGCTTGAGGTTGGAGCTCAGGTTGACGCCCCAGCCGGTGGCGTCGCCAGCGAGGTCCCACTGGTCGGTGCCGAGGTCGTCCCACTCCATGTAGCGGAGGATGCCCGCGACCTCGACGTAGCCCCACTCGCCCGCGTGTCGGTACTCGGCCGAGAGGTCGGGCAGCGGGAAGTGAGTGGCCACGTCGTCGAGCCCGATGAAGTCGTCGTATTGGCCCTGGTCGCCGCTCGCGCCCGGACGCTCGAGCGCGATCGTCAGCCGGGTGTCGCCCTTGATCGGCATCCAGCGGATCTGGATGTTGCGGAAGAAGATCATGCCGCTCGGCCCCCAGTACTCGAGCGAGTTCGGGAACACGTCGATGTCCATGAACGGCGACCACGTCTGCCCGGCGCC
>ERZ1645192.4624-NODE-4624-length-10859-cov-4.231396_pt1 | contig 10859 bp, 8 predicted proteins | sample MGYA00575354_ERZ1645192 | MGnify/ENA primary metagenome ERZ1645192 (study PRJEB40844, sample SAMN11349763) | freshwater sediment metagenome | isolation source: river sediment | host: Sediment | place: India: Faizupur Khadar , New Delhi | collected 2017-02-21 ...
GCAGGATCACCCCTTCATTGCGCATTGCTCATTTTGCAGTGCGCATTTTTCATTTCATTTTTCATGTTTCATTTCATCTACCATTTCCCATGGTATCCTGCACATCCCCCACCATTATTGAGAAATGTTCTTGTCATTGCGAAATGAGAAATGAGGTGAACTATTGATCCTTGAGGCAACGCACACCTAAACCATAATCCTTGGAAGTATAGAGGTATTCATCTCTGTTAATTCCATTTTCCTGATACCATAAAATACGGCTCCAGGCGCTACCATAGTCATATTCGGTAGATGTCCACCAACAGCCTGATTTCGTTATATAATCGAAAGTATTGCCATAGGAATCAAAACTACCGGCAGGCATGCCTGAAAAACCAAAAATATCGGTTCCATTAGCATTATCAAACCATCCGTAAGTGGATTTCAGTTTCTTTCCTGCATCATATCCCCTGAATCCAGCTATATCCCATTCCGGATCTAAGATTCGGTAAAGGCTGTCGATCGACCCTTCCAGGATCTTCCATTCAAGATCGGATGGAATATGCCAGCCAGGCGGACAGATGCCCCTTGCCCGCTCCTTATTATCATATTCCATCATTTCCTGCCATTGGTATAATCCTCCATATTTATAACAGCTGTCAAGCTCGTTGTTGTAGCAGTATTTTTCAATAAAACCATTATCAGCCATTTCCTGATCTCCGGATATCATGAATCCCACATTCAGATTTTCCGTCAACCAGCAATGGTTATATATCTGCCGCGTAGTATAGGTATGTCCTTCATACTCAACAACCGGGGTTCCCGGGCATGGAATATTCGTAGCAAATTGAAAAACAATGGTATCGTTCTCATCCGGGTAATCTTGTATAGCTGACTGTAAATCAGCAGAATAACCAATAATAAGTAATTCATCTCCATAATTGAAAAGCAGATCCTGTCCCAGAAACAGCGTCGTATCCGGTGAGATCAGGGTAATTTCATTGCCCTGGGTCGTCAGATTGATGATCAGCACACTATCGAGCCAGGTATGAGCATATCCATGAATTGCGGTAAATATCAATTCGATCGGGTTCTCATAAACCTCTCCCTTGATGCACCGGACACTCATTCCGTACCTTTGAAATGCTTCCCCGTTTCCGACCTGATAAACATAATCTTCCATTTCAAAATACTGTCCTTCCTGGCTAGTCCCACCAGGCGATGATGTCCACCAGTAACCACGATCACCAACCGATTCATTGTACAATCCGTTCAGGTATCGCAATCCTGCCGGCAAAGCAGAGAATCCATACAAATCAATGCCATGGTTATCATAATGCCAGCCATAAGCTGTCTTCAAATTATTGCCTGCATTATATCCTTTCCAGGTGACATTCCATTCCCAAACAGGGTCGCCTATTCCATAAAGGCTATCTGCTTCCCCTTCCAGAATCTTCCAGTCGGAGACTGTAGGCAAGTGCCACCCTGGAGGACAGATTCCCTGTGTCCCTTCCTGCGTTGAATATTGCATCGCTTCATGCCACTGGTAAATTCCCCCGTATTTTGCACAGCTGTCTTCACTCAGGTAGCAGTACTTCTCAATTATTCCATTATCAGACTGATCACCATATGTAGGATAAGTACCGACATTGAGGTTTTCTTTAAACCAGCACTGGTTGAAAATCTGAATCGTATGATAAACCTGTCCTTCATATTCTACCTCAGGCGTTCCGGGGCATGGAATATTGGTGACAAAATGGAATGTATAATTTTCACTTTGCTCAGGTTTGTCGGAAATGCCACATTCCACGCCATCTTCATAACCAATGCAAAAAAGTTCATCGCCGGCACTGAAATCAAAACTACCTGCCGCTGAAGACATTTTAAGCGGCCCTGAGGAATGGTCATGGCTAACGTATTGTATATCAACTTGATTATTATTACTATTGTTTACAAGAATCTTAATGCTTCTGCTATTCCCCTGCCACTGTGCATTAAAGAAGCAGATTGCACTTTTCCCTGGAATCAACATGTAAGTATGTATTCCCTGCTCCAGCACCTGGTCAGAACCAAATGATTTTCTTCCTAAAAGGTCAAAAACTAAAATCCTGACCAGGTCACGTTCAGGAACATAAATTGATATTAAAGTCTGGTCTTTCACCGGATTTGGATAATTCTGATATACTTTGAAAGCTGATTCCATTTGTTCAAATTCCTGCACATCAGTAAAATATAAAGACAGAACCGTATCGGGCCAGTACAAAATCGTATCTCCACCCTGAGTCCGGTTCATAATCTTGATGCTATCCAATTGCACATGAGTGGTAATATTTGCAGCAGTAAATGTCAAATCAATGGATGAAGATTGACTTAATGCTGAAAAGCCAAGAAATAAGGAAAGTAATAGTAATCCCCTGGATTTCATAGTCTTTCTGTTTGGTTTGCCGGAAAACAATGCTAAATATACAACAATTATAGTTTTGTCCCGCAAATCTCCCATTATTGTGATATGGTCTTGTCATTGCGAAATGAGAAATGCAATCCTGTAAATCAATGCTTGATAAACTTCGCCCCGATAACTTCCTGGTTGACAACAATTCTTATAAAATAAACGCCACGGGAAAATGAAGCAATATTGACTTTAATTGCAGATCCATCAATATTTTGCGAAACCAGTGCCTTTCCGTGAATGTCAAAGATGGATAGAAGTCCTTTCGCAAATGGTTCTTCCAATAAGATGGTTAAATGATCAGAATCGGGATTCGGATAAAAGATAATTGGCGTCGGTTCATCTATCTCTGGTTTATTTGCATAGATATTTTTGTATGTCAAAATGGTACCTTCCTCACCTGTTGCATAACCAACATTATCTTCCGGAAAGCTGATCGTCATCAAATTCTTTGCAGCTCAGGTATATAAAGAAGTCCAGGTTTCTCCCCCATCTTTTGTAAAATTGATGGCACCCATGGCTCCGACGCAGTATCAGACTTCTTTATTAATGAAATAAACACTATTAAAATGCCCCCAGGGTATAGCAGGCAGTGATTCCCAGGTTTCTCCTCCGTCCGCAGATTTATAACAGGACCCGCAATCTCCGACTGTGAAAGCCAGGTCTTGATCAAAGATAAAGACATCATTCAGATTATCAAAACACCCAGCCGGCTCGAGGGTCCAGTCCTTTATTAACCGATCTCAGGATTGTGCCACTATTGCCTACGGCGATATTCAGGGTAGTATCAAGGGAGTAAGCAGAATTCAGGTCGTTGCCCTGTGGCTTTGGATTCAGCCATTGCCATTCCTGGGCTGTTGAAGCCCAGATTGAAAAAAATGCAACCAGAGTCAGGATTATTTTCAATTTAGACAATTGACTTGGAGATTTCTTACAAATTTAAACAAACAGATTATTATAATCAGTCTTAAATCCTCTGTTTTTGAGAACAGGTATTAATATTGAGTATTAAGAAACTAATATGTCTCATCGGAATGGAATAAATTGGACCGGTATGTTATCTCTTGGATCAAATAATGGAACATCAATTTCGAAGTGAGTAATTGTGAGGGTCCGGATCTGTGAAAATAATGTAAATTTGTACTGTGAAATCTCTAAGTACCATATTATCATTAATCTTAAAGAACAAACCGGTTCTTCAAAAGAAGTATCCTATCAAAACTATTGGGGTTTTCGGTTCAGTTGCCAGGGGTGATAATAAAGAGAACAGCGATGTTGATATTCTGGTTGAATTCGAAAAACCTATCGGTATCGAATTCATTGATCTTGCCAATGAACTTGAATCCATCCTTCATCAGAAAGTCGATTTAATCTCCAAAACGGGAATTAAGCCGAAGTATTTGAAAATCATCGAAAAAGACCTTCACTATGTCTGAACGCTCTGCTGAATTATTGCTTGAAGACATGCTGGAATCCTGCGACCGCATCCTGGAATATACTAATAAACTTACATATGATGACTTCAGGAAGAATTACCTTGTTGTTGATGCGGTGGTGAGAAACTTCACTGTGATCGGGGAAGCAGCAGGCAGAATTCCGGATGACTTTAAACGGAAGCATTCGGAAATTGATTGGGACCGGATCAGAGGTTTCAGAAATAGAATCGTCCATGATTATTTTGGCATCGATTACCAAATTGTATGGCTGATCATTGAAAATAATATTCCTGAATTAAGGGATCTTATCAGAAACATCATCTGAGCATCTTATAACTTGTTGTACCGTCTGCCGTACCATTTTTGATATTTATTTTATTATCAGCGTTTTATATTTTGTTGGTGAATCCCGGCAGGATCACCCCTTCATTGCGCATTGCTCATTTTGCAGTGCGCATTTTTCATTTGATGGGCCATTGACAATTGTATATCTTATTGCTGGTAAATGATATTGCCAATGCGAAATGTGAAATAGATCAGAAGTTCACATTCGTGATGATATTATTCACGGTAAACGATTTCCGGAATGTTCCTCCCGAATATTCTCCACCACTGTACAATCCGTCGGTATTTGCCCCGGTGCAGGTCCCGCCGGTGTAAATTGAATAAGTTTGTCCCTGGAGCAGATCTTCGGAGGAGAAAATGATTGAATAATAGGAACGTGCGGGTTTGAATGTAAGCAAACTGTTGCCCGATGCATCCTGGATATGAAATAAGGTGGAATTCGACAGGCTCTGGTTCATCATGACTTTCACGCAATATTGATCCGATGAACTGCCCGGGGCCTGGGTCATAAAGGAGTTTGTACCGGAAATAACCAGAAATCCCCCGTCCACATTACATGATCCGTTGTAATCCATACCTACTTCAGGCTGGTTTTGCGGGCCATGAACAATGACCGTACCACCGGTTATATGAATGTCACCGTTGGCATCCAGTCCATCCCCGCCTGAAGCATTTGCAACCACCCAACCGCCGGTGATGGTTAAAAGGCTGTTATCATCAAATTCGCCATCATTGCCAAATGTGGTGTTGATGGCATCATCAGAAGCAAAGACATGGACATTGCCGTCATTAATGGTAATATAAGGTGCTTCTAATCCTTCTTCCGAATCGGCCACTGTCAGGCTTCCTCCATTAACTTCGATTGTACCGTCCGATTTAATACCGTCATCAGCCGAGTTAATGGTGAATTCACCATTGTTGATCATGACATCGGCATCAACCCTTACGGCTTTTGCCTCGGCATACGTAGCATTCTGACCGTTACCGGAGATATGGATCCTTGCCCCGGTGGTCGTGACCTGGATGGTCGGTATTGAATCTTCGGTTCCAACAATCAACCCGCCATCGGAATTCAATCCTTTGCCTCCTGATCCTGAACTTGATGTGGTCAGGGCACCTCCTTCGATCAGCAACATGCCATCGGTGTTGATACAGGTGGCAACATAAGCATCCAGCCCACCTGTCGACGTGGTGTATTTTTCACCATTACCGGTACTGGTTATGTCAACCGTTCCGGCCGTCATAAGGAAGTGGGTATCCGTCGATATCCCACGGGCCGCTTTTCCGGACGCAATGATGGTGATATCGGCACCACTTATCCTGATGGAATCATTGGATGTAATGGCTGTGCAGTATGCAGGCTCAAAACCCGATCCTGATGCCTCGAGAACGGCATCTCCGCTGTTATTGATGGTGATATTTCCACCGGTCAATACGATGGGCCGGTTACTATTCATCCCTTTCGACTGGTCGCCCGTAACCGTAATATTGACAACCCCACCACTGATTAAAATATTCGAATCGCACTTAATACCGCTGACATCCGCCGCCACGTTGCTTGTAGAAATGTTACCGCCAGATATATCAATCATTCCCCGGTCGCCGTCAATTCCATCTTCTGATGAAGTGATTGTAATAATACCGCCGTCAATCAATATCCCTTCCTTACCGTGAAGACCGTCCCTTGCAGCGCTGCTGACCAGGATAATCCCTCCATTGATCTCTATTTCATCATCACTGCAAATCGCATGCTGAGCAGAACCATGGCTATTGACCGTCAATGATCCGGCTCCATATAATTTAAGTTTTGATTCACTGAAAAAAGTAGCGTCCTGATCTTCGCCGGTGGGAGGATCTGCATAAGTCACACCATCTGCCAGAACATTCATGGTCCCGTCCACTAAAAAAACAGAGGTGTTTTTTCCTGTCTGAATATTGATCGCTGGCCCATCCGGATTGGTTATCGAAACTCCATTCAAAAGCAAATTATAACGCTTTGCCGTATAAATTTTGCATGTACCATCAGTGGTACTTCCCTGCAGGCAGAAATTAATATCCTGCACCTCAGTCACCGCGTTGACTGTGACATCTGATCCCTGGACGTTTACTGTAACGCCTTCAAATGCCAGTGGATTGAAAACCGTTACATCCGTGCCGTTGTAGGTAATAATAACTGTATCCGAATCGGGACCGAAGTTGATGCTGTCAATTTCGCTCACCGGATACTGAGCAAGCGTATCACCGATCCTGAACAAAGCGACCGTTTCATCTTCATTGAAATAAATACTGTCGGTTTCAGCAATCAACGCCCCCAGGGTCATTTTATCCGATTTGTGGATGTATAATTTTTCCTGGGCAAAGGAGCCAACACTTAAAAACAGGAAGGTGATGAGGATCACGTTGGTCTTCATTTTTTAATGAATTTTGAAGTATAACCTGCTGCATTTATGAGATAGAGACCAGACGCGAGGTTCTGTATATCAATTTTTTTTTCGTTGTCGGATATTCGGAGATTCAACACAAGCAAACCATCCATCCTGTAAATTGTCAAATAATCAGCACCATCAGGAATTTCCTTAACAATGATGAAATCACCGGCCGGATTCGGATAAACATATAATTTACCGGCTTTCAATCCGTCACCGTCGTCAATACTGACCGTCGCATCAAAATAAAGTTTCCTGATTTCATTCAATGTATAAAAATCTTCCGCACCCGACTTAAAATCTATAATTAGCTCATCATTTGAAAAATAGAGCTTTTGAATTGTATTCAACTGCTCTGAATTCTCACTTCCATTATACAGTTTGATGGTCAATTTTTGTGAATAGCCTTCCATCAAAACTAAGTTGAAGAAAAAGAAGACTATGAGTAAATAACTGGTTTGTCTCATTGGATTATTTTTTAACAGGCACGACAAAAATAGCCTGTTAAAGGTCATAAAATAAGACCGGAAATATTTTATTCAAAAAAAAGAGGTAAACCAGCGAATTTTATCGACCAATGGTTTTCGAAAGTTTCCTGATGGCATTTTCGATGGATTCTTCCGGCTGGATGATATTATGTTCTCCCCAGAAATCAGTATCGTTGAGGTCCTCAACTTTCTCGGACAGGATCATGTGTGTTTTGAATTGTTCCTGGTTATCGAATTTTGCGATGTTGTCCTCACTTCTGCCGGTTATCGCCATTTCCGACATCATCATGTAGTTGTTTTTAAACAGCTTCTTTTTCCAGTCGCACCGAAACTTGAGATCGACCCTGACATAGTTGAGATATTGCTTGCCGTTCTGCTCTTTATAGGTAACGAGATAGCTGGTAGACATGGGCAAAAAGACCAGCCCGATCGGCTTTTTCTTGACAAAAACCCCGGCTGCTTTATCAGCATCGCGCAAATCAAGACTGAATTCAGCACGGGTAATGGCCATATTTTCTTCAGATATATAAAGTTTCCCGAAATAGAGCGGGTATTCACTCTCGACGGCTGGTGCGAAATTAATGATCTGGTTAGGCTGGTCATCTATATTAACCACTGAACCAAGTTCAAACTGGTAGTTATCCAGGTTGTCGAGGGCTATGCTCAGGTCTGTATTTTTAACAATATCCAGCAACATCAGCACCTTTGGGCCACCCTGCAACTGGACCATCAGGGTATCGGCTTTTTTCACGTTGGTGGCTTTCCGTCCCCTGAATATTTTCACCTGGTCTTCCTGGATGCTCGTATATGAAGCTTTATAAATATCGATCACCGCTTCGGAAATTGAAATGTAATCGCGACGCTGCATAATATATTCACGGTAGAAGCCGGTCATCATATTCGGCACATCGCTGTAATTTGATTTTATATTGTTAAATGCCGATTCAACAATATCGCGTGCTTCTTTTGGGACTACCGGAATTTCCTTCAGTTGCACAGGCTGAAGCTCCATCAAATATGTATTTTCTTTTTCCAGCGCCTCGCTGATCTTATATCTTTTCGTGGCATAACTCAAATGGGACACTTCAAAATATTCCGCATTCAACGCCGTACTGATTTTAAGCGTAAACTCCCCTTCAGAATTGGAAACGGTCCCAATACCTGTCCCGGGCACAGTAACTGTTGCATAGGTTATTTTATCACCTGATTTTGAGTCCTTCAGGAAGCCTGTGACGGTGATGTAAGTATTTTGGGCTGAAGAAGAAAAGAATGAGGCACTTAGCAGCAAGATCATGCTGATCAGGATCAATTTGATTTTTTTCGCTTTCATAATGAAGAGTTTTTCAGGTTTTGTTTATGATAATTATTTAAATTTTACCGGTATCCAGACCTTCATGTCGCCTTTGCCCCTGTTGGCCCAGGCATAATAAGGAATAGCTTTAAAGGTACCATTGGAGATGGTTTCAACACCGTTCAATAATTCAGGTTCAAAAGAAGCTGTGATTTCTTCCGATGGGCCCAGCTTCAGATCATCTATCGTGAAACCTTCATTATCCGGCCATTCGAGACAATATACAAGCGGGCCGCGCTGCAGGGCGGCCTGGCCAAAGTCGGCTTCCACAAGTGGATTAGCTTCGATCCGCTGAACCGGCATCGGAAGTTTCAGTTCCACATGGTCACCCTGTTGCCAGGTTTTCGTAACGATTGCATAGCCATTCTTCCATATAATTTCGACCGGTTTGCCGTTGACAAGTATTTCAAAAGCAGGATTTAAAGCGGGAAGGAAATGGTATAAATCTCCGGGCACTGCTTCACCTCTGGCCCAACCCGGGATCCTCAACGCGATAGCGAAAGTTCTCTCTTCGGAAGGATTTACCCGAATGCCAACATTTCCATCCCACGGATAATTTGTTGATTGGATGATCTCTACAGGGCTGCCGCTTATAGTGATTAAAGAGGTATTTTGAATATAAAGGTTAATATAAATGGCAGAGGGGCCTGTAGCATATATGTAACCCGGTATCGACGGGATAAACCGGCAGATATTGGATGGACAGCAGGCACAGCCGAACCATACCGAACGTTGATGCTGGCCATGTGATTCGAGTGGATTCGGGTAAAAGAAACGGTCACCGGAAAGCGACAATCCCGACAGCAAAGCATTGTAAAGTGTTCTCTCCAGCACATCATAATATTTCGACTCCCCGGTGAGGAGGAACATGCGATAGTTCCAGAAAACATTGCCAATTGAGGCGCAGGTTTCACAATACGCAGTTTCATTGGGTAAAAAGTATGGCTCTCCGAAGCCTTCATTGTCTCCTCCCGATCCTATTCCACCTGTAATGTAATATTTGGTCCCGATCAGGTCATTCCATATTTTCTTCAGGGTTTCGGGATAGCTTTGATTCCCCGAAACAGCTGCCAGATCAGCCATTCCTGAATACATGTAAGTTGCCCTGACGGCATGGCCTACAATTTTATCCTGTTCATCAACCGGCTTATGGGCCTGGTTGTATTCTTCACCGCCATGACGGATATCCAGCATGTATTGGGCGAGCTCCAGGTATTTTTCGTCACCTGTAACCCCGTAAAGTTTAACAAGCCCCATTTCGATGACCTGGTGCCCGGGATAATAAGGCAAAGAATTTCCGATAAAATCATCATAAACCAGGTTTGCATTTTTTATGGCGACATCGAGCAGGGTACGTTTTCCGGTAGCCTGGTAATGGGCCACAGCAGCCTCATACAAATGGCCGATGTTGTAAAGTTCATGGCTGAGTTCAGGATCATTTTCCCAGCGTTTTTTACCGACCCATTCATGCATATGGGCCGAATCGATGGTCCGGTTCGTATATAAATAGCCATCGGGTTCCTGGGCCATTGCAATGTAATAAACCAGTGTATCGAGAGTGCGTGAAAGTTGCTTATCGGGAAAAGTCTGCAACGAATAACTGGCGCCTTCTATGATCTTGAAAACATCCGAATCGTCGAACGGGTAAAGTGAGCAGAATTTGCCGGTATCCAGGCCTCCGGCGATCATGAAATTTCTGATCCGGCCTGTTTCCCTGCTTTTCTGGATGGCAATCGGAATGGTGACCTCATGGTTCGTCAAAATCCGTGGGGCCCAGAAATGATCATCAACCTTCACGGACGTAAACGGAACGGGACTAATAGGATAAGAAGGTTTATATTGCTGCGGATGGACCTGAGTTGGTGTTAATAAGAAGATGACAAAAAACGCAAGTAATGTATTTGTACTCAAATTCATGCTTTCAAATCAATTTTTAATACAACGTACTGAAAACCCATGATTATTTAATCCCAAATCAAGATATAGCCATGCATTGAAAGAACTCAGGTCAAAGCGGTAAGAAGTCGTCGGGTCGGATGGAGTAGAAAGCCAAAAGATAGATTTGCTTCCCATGTTATTAAAGGCGCCTGTATGGTCGGTATAGCCAGCAGGCAGACCGGTGAAACCCGACTCATTATTTCCATAGCCATCAAAATCCCATCCCGATGTCGATTTCGCTTTCCACCCGGCAACCTCCCAGCCACCAAGAAAACCGGCAAGTGCCTGGTAATCGGCAAGCGCAGGGATATGCCATCCCTCCGGGCAAATTCCCTGTGTACCTTCTGTTGTAATGTATTGCATTGCTTCAGGCCATTCGTACAATCCTCCATAAACAGTACAGTTGGCAGTATCGTTATTGTAACAATACTTTTCAATGGTGTCATT
>ERZ1645192.4626-NODE-4626-length-10856-cov-10.297102_pt1 | contig 10856 bp, 9 predicted proteins | sample MGYA00575354_ERZ1645192 | MGnify/ENA primary metagenome ERZ1645192 (study PRJEB40844, sample SAMN11349763) | freshwater sediment metagenome | isolation source: river sediment | host: Sediment | place: India: Faizupur Khadar , New Delhi | collected 2017-02-21 ...
ATTGCAGTGTCGAACGCGGCAATCGCGCAGGTGCCAATCCCAATCGCGGCGCACGCAAGGTAGAGATTCTGCCCAACATGCCCGGCATCCATCAAAGCGGGTCGGTGCGCCCAGATTCCGTATCGCCACTCGCAACGGTAGGGCACGAAGCTGTAATAGAAGACCACGCTGGCTTTTGCCGCCCAGCTTTGCCCAACCAGGGACGCAGTAATGGCTTCGGGCAGGTCATCCACCGGGTGCAGAAATTCGAGCTCATGCCCCAGCGGCAGGTAGTGATAGGCTCCGGGCTGCAAGCCTTCCACATTTCTAACCAACAAGTACGTTTCAAAGCCATGCCGCGCTCCGCCTGAAGGCACAGTGCGCAGCGTCGCGTAGGACTTGCCGCGGATGTCTTTTATTCCTTGGGCTGCCCAAAGCAAAAAGGATAGTTGCAGCAGACTAACGGACTGCTGTGTGTACACCCGCGAGCTTTTGCGTTCGGTCAGCAGGGCGATCAGGTCATTTTGCAGCTCAAGATTGGCGAAATTCCTCGGGAGCGGCATCGCCTGCTCAGCCATTGGTGCTTTCACCAGCGGCGGCTGTGGCAATTTTAGCTCCTGGTCGGATTCGAAGTCGTCAAATGGTCGGTTGGAGTAGCCTTTCATAAAATCCCGACCTTCCTGGATCAATTTTTTCTGAATTTCTGGGTCTAACATGATCAGTCCTTTTATAGAAGCGGTTTGAATGGATTATAGACGCATTGGCGGGCTGCAATGACGGTTTGGGCACAAAAAACGCGGGATCGTGGTGATCCCGCGTTGTCCTGACTTTCACAATCCCAGTCCGACGTTACTTGCCCGAGATGGTGACGCCTTTGACCCTGATCCATGGTAATAACCAATAGCCGGAGTTTTCGCGTTCCTGGCTGACGGCAACGGTGTCGCGCAGCATATCCGCCAGGTTACCGGAGATCATCACCTCGCTTAGCGGTTTAGTTATCTTTCCGTTTTCAATCAAAAAGCTGTTCTTCGCCACGCCGCTTAGGTCGCCGGCTGGGCTGGGGCTGCCGCCCGAGAACCTGCCCATCAGGATGCCCCGCTCCACCCCGGCAATCACATCCTCAAGCGGCGTCTCGCCGCTGCCGAGCACGTAGCTGCCGCCGCTGTTTTTGGAACGCGCCAAACCCGTTTTGGCAGCACCGTAGCGGCTGAGGATGAAGTTCCTGAGCACGCCCCGCTCAATCAGGGGCATGTTCTCCGCCACGTAACCATCCCCACTTAGCTGACTTGTGCCAGGAAGGTCTGGATGTTCAGCGGCGAGTTCAAAATTGATCAACGGGCTTGCCACCTGCTCGCCGATTTTATCCTTCCAGGTGCTGGTGCCCGAAATCAACGCTCCATCTTCCAGATACGTGTCCGCCACATAAGCAATCATATTTTCCAGGCAGCCCGGCGTGATTACTATGTCGCCCTCAAAGCTGCCAGCAAACTGCTCGGTTACGATCTGGCGCTCGGTTTCATCCAACAGCCGCCTGACCCGCTTCTCATCGCAGACCCGATCAGATGGGTTCTCATAAACGGTGCCAAAGTAATTGAACGAAGAAGTTTTATCTTCATCCTTTGCCATGAACATGTTGCTAAGCTGATAAACACCGCGTCGGTCCGAAAGCCGGACGCCGTTGGTGTTGGCGTAGAGTTTTTCTCCAAACTGGTGCTCAATACCGATTGAATCGAAACTAATCTTTGGGAAATCCGTCTTCACGTCTTTTAGAAGCTGGTCCAACTGTCCGTACATGGCGTCCAGATCCGGCTTTTCTTCGCCGGCGGAGAAGCTAAAGTTCCCCAAAGGCTCAGCAATCCCTTCCGCCTCATCCGGCGCAGCCGACTGTGCGGCTTGCCAGGCTTCCTGTACTGCCAGACGGATATCCTGAGGGTCAAAGCTGTTGAGTGTGGTGCTGCCTTTGCGTTTATCCTTTAGCAGCTTCAGGCTGACCCTGTCCGAGAAGACCGTGCGCACCATGCTGACTTTGCCGAGTTCGTAGTAAAGTTCGGTCAACGCGCTGCGGCTCACCCAGGTTTCGCCTTCGTCCGCCCCGACTGCCTTAATCTCTGCCAGGATCGTTTCGGCTGCTTCCAGAAGAGCCTTATCCTTCACGTCAAATGCCTGTTTCATGCCCGACCTCCCACGTTGATTTGAACCTTGATTGCCGGTCCGCCCATACCTACCGGGATTATCTGTTTTTTGCCGCACATGCCCGAGTTGGTCCAGGTAACGGTGTCGCTGACCATATCCGCGGTTTTAAGCACCTCAAACGCAACACCAGAAACGGTTGTGTCTTTTACCGCCCGACCGAGCTTGCCGTTCTTGATCTCAAAGCCCATCGGCACGCCAAACATAAACTCGCCGGTGGAATCTGCCTGACCGTTGTTCATATCGGTGAAGTAGTATCCGTCTTCAACAGAAGCGATCATCTCTTCGAGCTTATCTTTCCCCGGAAGGATGCAGGTATTGCGCATACGGATCAGCGGTTCGTCCGAGAAGTCATATGCCCGGGCGTTACCGTTCGGCGTATGCCCATACTTGAGGGCTGATTCCTTGTTGTGCATATAGCCGGTTAGGATGCCGTTTTCGATCAGCATCTGATCCTGAGCCAGCGTGCCTTCGTCATCCACAAACACAGGAACCGGCGCCAGACTGCCAAAGGCATCATGGGCAAGATCCACCAGGCTGACCTTTTCGCTGGCGACCTGCTTGCCAAACATCGGTCCACCCACCGAGCCAGTCTCAACAAAGTCCGCCTCCACGGTATGCCCAACCGCCTCATGCGCCAGGATGCCCGCAAGGTCTGAATCCAGGATCACTGTTTGGATTCCGGGTTTCGCGTAAACACCATCCGCTTTGAGGCTTAGCTGTTCATACTGTTTCTCGAGTTTGCCAAAGAGTTCTTCCGCGTTTGGGAACCTGGCTAAGAAGTTGCCATAGCCGCCCATCACCTTGTAGAGCTCCACTGGCTGACCGTCTTTATCCTGGGTGGTCATGAAAACATAGACGTTCGCGCGGGGCACATACGAATGCGAAACCACGCCATCGCTGGTGTATAGCAGCTTTTCCATGTCGAGCACGCGGGCAAAAACCCGTCGGCTGAGCAGCCTTGGGAACCGTTCGGCGATGTAGCTATCGAGCTCATCAACCAGACCCAACAAGTAACCCTGCTCCACAGGAATGTCATGTTCCAGCCCGTCTTTGCGCGAAAAAGGCGCATTGGCGGGGAAGTCCGGCTTGCCGCGCCGCACGCGGCTATCCAGGAAGTCGGCGTTGCTGCTGGCGGTTCGAACCACGCGCGCGATTGCGTCGAGATCTTCGCCATAGCCAGTCCCAGAGGCGAAACCATAAGCCCCGCCCTTCACCACCCGCGCGGAAAGACCCCGGCTGGTTCCGCTGGTGTTGGCAGTCAGGCTGCCGTTGAGCATCATCACCCCGCGATTGCGGTTCTGCTGGGCACGCAGTTCGGTGTAACCCGAAAACCCATATTTGTTGACATACGCTTGAAGAAAATCCTGAAGCATGTACTACCTCCGTTCTTGAGTACTTCAAATCATATCATCCTACAATAAATTATTAATGATTATCCTTATATTGGGCTTATGTGTCGCGTCAGAACCTCGGGGTTCGCTGTCGCAGCGAAGAATTCGGGGTTCTCAAAAGTAATGAAAAGGGAATGAGAACCTCTCTTCGAAAGAGCTGCCTCATTCCCTTGTATAGATTTTTGGGAGGCGCTAAGGTCTGGGGATAACCGGGGCGATAAAGTAATAACTCTTGGCGTAATCGCTCTCCCGCGTCCAGCCTTCTATGCCGGAATCTTCGGAGCGCACATACCACCAAACGCCCGTTTTCCCACTCCCGCATGAGGGACCTTTTAAAATTACCATATAGCTACTGGGCTTCATTCGATAAAGCAGTTTTGAGGAATCGATTGCAGGTTCAGGATAGATGCGATTGTAATCATTTGGCTTTGGTTCCACAAAAGCCCTGTCTCCGACGCGTAATCGTGTGGGTTTTGCTCCTGTACAGACATCATAAGTCGCTATCGGTACAACCCAAAACTCACTTCCATCGCCTTCAGGGATCCAACCCGTCTCACTATAGACAGTGCGTACTTTCCAAAAAACCCACCCCAAATCACACACCGGCCCATCAATAACGTGGACGATTTCGCCTTCCTCCAACTTGCGAACAAGTGTGTCGCCAATCTTAGCCACTGGTTTGGAACGCATACCAACCCGTCCCGTCTCAAAATTTATGAAAGCTGAATCTCCCACATGAAGTCTTGAAGCAGCACATTCAGAGAGTGGCGAGTAAACTCGCGGGGTAGGGGTGAAATTTACAGTGGTGGTGGCGGTAGGCTGCTGAACCACAACAGGAACATCAGTATTTGTTGGTCTTGGAGTCGGTTCAGGCACATCAGTATCGTTCACTTGCGGCTGGATGGCAGTGGGCGCTGAGTCTGTTTCTTCGGGATCAGACCAAACAAGCGTTTCTTCCTCTTCTGTCTCTGGGGCTGCTTCCACACGTCTGTAATAATTCCTGCCGTCATCAAACTTGATCGTTAGAACATCTTCTTCGACGGAAAAATCAGCCACGAAAGCAGCTTCCTCTGTCGTTATTTTCATCTTTCCTGGTGCAATAACTGCGTAGCGAAGACTCAGCTCGTTTTCCTCGTATGACCCGGAGAGGGTGAGCTTCTTTCCTTCACCAAAATTCAGATCACCAAATAAATATTCGCTACTGCTTGAAAGCCAATCCAACGCCCAGTCCCCCTCCAGCTCGTTCTCAGGACCAGAGCTGCAAGCGGTCAGAGTAGTGAGGATTACTGATATCACAGCAAAGGAGACCATTATTGTTTTTAAGTGCCGAAAATTTCTCATAGCATAAGATCCTTAATCTTCACTCCATACTTCGATCCATTTTGGATAAGCGATAGCCAACTGCCTTGTTCCAGGCATAAAAGCAATATCCTCGACATAATAATCGCTTTGCCTAATTTCAAAAACCAATGATGCCCGTTCCACATCCCAGATGTAAACATTATATGAATCGCTGGCTGCAACCAAACGTCCATCACCCGAAAAAGAGGTGCGATAAAATGATCCGGACGAAGAAATGGGCTGTAATTCGATACTTTCTTTGGTCATAAAGTTATAAAGCAGAATTCCGCCTGTCTCATCGTGGCTAAAGGCGATTACATCATCAGTTGGAGAAACTGATGAAGAGTAATACCTGTAAGGAACACCTAGCTGATGACTGGAAAGTTTTTCTAATGTCTGATAATCCCAGACTTGAATTGACTGCCCTTCCGAAAAGCAGACAATGCTTCTTCCATCGCTTGAAAAAACAGCCCAGTAGCAAGCAGGAATGGAGTCAATTTCATCCCCATTCAGCAGATCATGGATTACAACCTTGCCCCCACCCGTGCTCGTCAGAACAACATATTCAGTTGGATGCACATCATTCAAGGTTGTGCACATTTCACCCTCAATTGAGCCTGAAGATTCCAATGTTTGAGATTTCAAAGCTGCGATCTGACAATAAGATGTTTCAACAAAGACATATTCTCCGTCTGGACTAACCTTCGCGTTGATACATCTCGCGTCACCCCTGTCTGCGATCACTGAACGACTGGTAAGATCCCAGGTCATGATCCCCGCGTCGGCTGCTGATGCAATCAACAGCTTTCCATCACGGGTGAATTCTATATCCGTTAAGATTGGATCTTGCTTGACCATATCCGCTGAGCCAAGAGTGCCGTCGACCAATTCCATCCGGTAATCGGCGTTTTTCTCTAACGTATCGTTAGCATCCAATATGTATGAGAGGGAAAAAACTACTTCTTCATTTTCCTGGATATCTACGGGTTCATTCTCAGGCTTTGTTGCGGTTGGAGGAATTTGAGTCGGCTGTTCTTGTTGAATGACATTTTGCTCAGTGTCGGTTGGCTGTTCCAGTTGAGTTAAATTCCCCTTGATCTCGTCAGCATAATAATAATCCAGGCTGTAATCGTCAAACTTCAACACTAATTTTCCGTCAGACAGGGTGTAACCGACGACAAGGCTTTCCTCACCTACTGACAATTTCACTCTCCCTGGAGAAATGACCACAAATTCCCCCTCATCACCGGTTTTCAGGAACAATAGTTTTCCTTCTTTCCGAAACTCCAGATCCTGGCAGTAAATATCACCCAAACAATACCCGCTATCCAACTGAGCAATTCCTTCCAACTCCCGGTCAGGTGAGTTTGCTCCACTGGCACAAGCGGGCAATATTAAGAGGAGCACCATAAACAGGAACAGTAATGCAGCTATCCTTTTCCGAATGGAACCTTTTTTCATTTACCTATTTCACCTTGTCAAAACGAAAGAAGAAAGGTTCGTAGCCAGGAGTGTTGATGATTGCTTCCCCGACACGCATATTGGCAATATCCCAATCTTCCACGACATTGGCTTCTCTGATCTGCTCAACAATCCCCCGCGATGAAACCGAGGACATAAAAACCTCTTTTTTTCGGTTCTTCCCCACTAATTCCTGGATAAACTTCCGGGTAGCAGCATCGTTGACCCTGAATGCTACTGTTGTCAGCAAACCCGAAAGGATTGAATGTGCCTGTGCTTCGCCGTAAGCGTGAAAAACCTGCTCAATGTTTTGAACGCCAATGATAAATTTTGCGCCCATGCTTCTACCAAAGTTGATCCCATCATCAATGTGCTGCAAATTTGGGATCAGCCGGAACTCATCAATGATGAACCAAACGTTCCCGTCGCTTTTCTTTCGGCTTAGAGCTTCCTTGATAGCCATGTCCAACATCAACTGGTAAATAGGGGTCAGCATACCGCCTATCCTCAGGTCATACTCTACGAACACCAGCCGCCCTTGTTTTGCGCGGATCGCCTGCCGGATGGAAAGGTTGCCTTCCTTTCTGAAATTCCCAATAAAGATCTCTCGCAGATGCTGCTGTAATTCTGATATGACGCCCTGCGTTTGTGGGGAACGATCATCCGAAATGTAGGATGTCATCGCTTTTAGATCCTGGTGCTGCTGAAGGATTGCCCGAATTTCCGCGGAGGGTGTCTGGTCCAAAAAGTTGCGCAAAACCGCGTTGTTCTTTACGCCACCCATCCTGTGAAAATGCAGCATGATCCCGGAAAAAAGATCTCGGGCAGCATTTGGAAAGAAAGGCTGACTCGACTTGTTACTTCGTTCGAAAAACAATGCGCGTGCAATCTCAACGATCTCTTCTTCGGTGTTGATCCCTGCATTGATCTCCTCAAAGATGTTCCAATAATCTCTGCCCCGTGGACCGGTGGCTTTATCGTCATTGCTGATAACAATATCGCCCTGTCTGTAAAAAGAATCGTAAAAATCACCCTTGGTGTCAAAAACCACCATGACATCATCGCTGGTCATGTTATTGCGCAGCTGGGAAAGTATTTGGAAAATGCCATTGGTTTTCCCCATACCGATGCCACCTATGAACAAGAGATGTTTGCTCAAAAGATCATCACTGAAGGGAAAACTGGCAGGTTTTCCGCTCGCATCCTGCCCACGGATCGCGCAGCGAGCCTGTGGAGAGTTGTTTACAGGCACAGTTTGGCTGAGCTCATTCCCTTCAAACACCATCGTTTTGGTCATTGGATTCATTGGTTGCATGCAGTCTCCTGTGGGTTAATAACCGTACTGATATGGATATTCTTTTTCCTGGTCCTTCTCCGCTTGCTGATCCTTGCTCATCTCTGCTTTTGTTTGGGGTTTGGACTCTTGTTTTTTAAGTTGTTCTCTAACCAGAGCAGGCGTATCCGCAGCATTTAAACCAGTGCTCTGGATCCGACTGGAGAGTTTTTGCAGATCTTCTTCGCCTGGTTTCTCAGGCAAACCGTATGTTTCGGGGAATTCACGGGCATGCTCTACCAAGTTTTTTCGGACCATCTCCACATGATCTTCCGGTATGCCGAGCTTGGAGTTGTTCCTGAGAAAATCAGCTGCCTCCTGAGGACTTCCCTCCCGAAGGACTTTTGGCATGGCAGTGCCTTCCGGTAAGCGTTCCCGTAAAGCTTTCGCATCCATTTCTACGGCATCGACCGACCTGTTCCAGCCAAGCATATGTTCGAAGTTGGCTTGATAGGCTAGTTTGGCGCTCTCAGTCAATTCCCCTTCCCCGCCCATATGGGACTTTACGCTCCAAACCCCTTCAGATGAAATCAGATCGTAGGTTCTGAAGTTTTCTTCTGCCAGGTCGTTGATGTTCTGAACATCACCTCCAAGTCGGGATTTTAACGAGTCCTCGTGGAGTCGCCCTTGAATTTCGACATAATTCCGGGTTCTTGCGTAGTAACTCATCGCCTTTCCCTACATACCGTATCCGTAGTTGTAGTCCTCTTCCTCGGACTTTTTCGGTTCTTCTACTTTTTCCTCAAGGATATTCTGAGGGGTTTCCTGGGCTGAGTTTTCTTCTTTGGTGGTTTGAGCGGCAGTTTCAGCAGCCTGGAGTTCGCTTAATGCCTCATTTTTTTGTTTTAGAAGGTCGCCAAGGATTTCGTTTGCTTCTCCCATGTTCTTCTTTGCCAGGTCAATTCCCACCGAGTTGTTAACTTCAGTGGCTTTGCTTAACCGCTCTGCATTCTCTTCGAAAGATTTCTCGAAATATCTCTGCTCCCTGTCAAAACTTTCAATTATTCTTTGGCGTTTTTGTTCGGTCGATTCGTCAGTCATTTCCCCCACCTAATCACTCGAATCAGATATCGTTGATGGACGTTGAGACCATTTTTCAATTGCCAGATCGCCAGATTGTTGCAGGTCCATCACCAGAGCTCCCAGTTCTCTCGCAACCGTGTAGGAATCAGCCGTTGGAATGATTTTTCCCGGTTTGGAAATTGACTTTTTTCCAATCAGAGCTTGAAAGTTATCCGATTTTATCGTCAGTCCGGATCCTGAAGCAGACCGCGCCGAAACAAAAAGACCGAACTCATTGGTAGAACCGACAAGAGACAGATAAATCAGAGTAAACACAAACAAGGGAATTATGAACGCCAGGAACCCCAAAGAACCGCTGAGATTATTCACAACGCTGGAAACAAATAGTACTAACCCGACAATAAAGACAACTTTTAAAACCTTGCGTAAGGTTTCGCCTGGTTTCCCTATAGTTCTTTGACTCTCTTTGCCGTAATCAAGGTTTTTCAGGATTTGATCGAACAGCTCCTGGTTCAGGATATTTTTGTCCATCAGCCAGATAACGATGAACGGCAACATCAGGAAAAGACCGAACAGCCAGTGAGTCATAAATTCCGGTAAAACACTGGGTAACTGCATTGACGCTAACGTGGAAAGGATCACAAATGGCAGCAACAATGCGAGATTCATTGATCTGCCAACGAATGAAGTGATCGATCCCACATCCTCAAGTGGTACCTCAGAAACCAGCAGGCTGCTGGTTCCACCTGAGCTGGTGTTGTTTGAATAAATCACGCGTTTATTCGTGACCTGGAGGTAACCATCACTAGGTTTTGAAAAAGCGGATTTTTGAACCAGGCATTGATAGCTTCGGATGATAAATTCACCCTCCGAAAATTCAACAACATTTCGCTCCATGGCATGCTCCAGGGTCAATTCTGCTTCCACTTGGCAATACCATAATCACCAAGTGTCTGAATGTCAGTGATCAGTGCTCCGATTTCATGCAGCATCTTTTCGGCATCTCTGCCTGGCAGGGCATTGGGAGTGTTGAGCGCTGACATATTCAAAAAACCTCCAGCATTGGAGATGCGAATAGGCATGCTCGAGCCACCGCTGGAATTGATCTCCAGGGAGAATGTCGGCCTTCTTGCATACCAGGCTGCACACATAAACATGTAGATTAAGGCAACAAGGATTGGTATCAAAATCCAAAATCCGCCTCCACCTCCTCCGACAAGTGCCGACACAACATCCATTAACTCAATGCCAGCCAGACTAAGGAGTGCACCAGCCGAGACGCCAACCACGGCAGTTCGCCAAACGGTTTTGACAGAAAGGAAAAACGAACCGATGAAAGCACCAATTGCTAACAACCAACCAATGATCTGAAAAAAGGTATACGACTCAAGCACATAACTCAAGGCACCAAGTAAAACAGGGATAATGGACATAACCAACAAAGCCAGAAGAACCGCACCTAAAAAGCTAAAAAAGTTGAAATATGTCCCCTTAAAACTATTGATGCCCGACACATCTGCAATTGGCACTTCACTTTGGATCAACGAACGACCTGAGGGGGTATCTCCAGCTGCCTGAAAAATTACCCTCTTGTTCGTGATCCCAAGAAAGCCTCCTGATTTTAACCCTAACGATTTTTCACGATAATAAGTGCAGTGATAAGTACGGACCGTTGATTCACCCTCTGCGGGGACTACATTACCTGCTAGCAAATCCATTTCCACCTCCTGTATGGACTATCAATGTAGAGTAATTATATGCTCTTCTTGGAAAAAATTGGTCTCGATTAGTCGAAATCGTGATTTTCATTCACATATTTTCACTTGTGAGAATTTGGGAAAGAGCTTCAACAATTCCTGTTAATGTCGTTATTAGTGATTGCCCGTGATGGCCTTGGATGAATTGCTCTAGGTTGAATTACTTACAGCTCTGTCACCCAGTTCGGTCTTCCCTGAAAACCCCTTTGTTGACACACGTTTGAAGATAGTCTTGATGCACTCAATCCCACCCAATTCGCTTGGTATTTATGAACGCAGACCTATGGGCGATGAATCTACGCTTGAACACCGGGCATGGAACATCCCTCCGACTTCTGATAAAACTTGCCTCTTAAGCGCGCGGATGCTACACTTAAG
>ERZ1645192.4627-NODE-4627-length-10855-cov-7.057500_pt1 | contig 10855 bp, 6 predicted proteins | sample MGYA00575354_ERZ1645192 | MGnify/ENA primary metagenome ERZ1645192 (study PRJEB40844, sample SAMN11349763) | freshwater sediment metagenome | isolation source: river sediment | host: Sediment | place: India: Faizupur Khadar , New Delhi | collected 2017-02-21 ...
TGTCGAGCATCGCCGGCAGCCGGTTACGGCGTCCCAGCCGAATCCGCGTCAGCTCGGCGTTCAAGTCGCGATGGTCGAGCCGTGTGCCGTAACCAAGCAGATGCACCTCACGACCGTCGACCTCGGCGCTCAGTTCGACTCCTGGCACTACGTGGATGCCCATTCGGCGCCCGGCCGCACGCGCCTCCGGAACACCGTCCAGCGTGTCATGGTCGGTCAGTGCCACCGTATCCAGCCCGGCGGCTCGGGCATTCAGCACCAAGCGGGTAGGGGTGTCGGTGCCGTCGGAGACATTGGAGTGGGTGTGCAGGTCGATATGCATAGTGCCCATCCTGCCCGACGGTAGCCTCAGCGAGTGAGCAGCCCGCGCAGCGCTCCGGTCGCCACCGACATCCTGGCTAGGTCGACCTCGCCCTGACAGACCTCTGACAGCAGGTCGTACTGGCTGGCAGCTGACGGATGTGCTTGCCACCATGCCGCCACGACTTCGTCGGGGCCCAGCTCGGGGTCGGGGGACAACTCCAACGCATCCGCCGCGATTGCGGCCTGGACGCTGATCAGCTCATCGCGAACCGATGCCCGGGCCATGATCTCCCAACGGCCGGTACGCGGCAAGTTCTGCGACGAGACCAACGCCTTGTCGATGCCCAGCCGCTCACTCAACTCGAAATAGACCCGGGCGGTCAGGCCGACGTCGCGGTGGCGGCGTCCAGCCACTCGCACGATCGGCAAGGCCAAGTGGGCGATCTGCCAACTCGCCATCCGGCGCGCCAGGTCGTCACGCACGCCGAGGTCGACCAGGTTAGCCACCGACTCCTCGTACCGTTCCAGACCAGCGGGGGCCAGCAACTCGGGCAGATCCCGGATGACCTGGCGCGTTCCCGGTTTGAGTTCGGCGATCAGCGCCTCAATGTCGACACCGTGGCGGTGTTCCTGGAGCAGCCATCGGCAGGCACGCTCCACGAGGCGGCGGATGTGCACCCGCAGCAGGGTCTTGATGGCGGCGTCCATGTCGGTTGCGCGGGTGATGGTGGTCTCGAGCCAGCCGGCATCCATCAAGTTGCGTGCGGCCAGTTGAGCACGCATCACATCGGCCGTTGTCGCACCGGTCTCGGCACGCAGTCGGTGGGCTGCGCTGATGCCTTGGGAATCGACGAAGCGATTCACCGCCACGGTGGTGATGATCTGGCGGGCCAGTGGATGGTGCCACATCTGTTCGCCGAAACGCTCGCGCAGCGGCGTCGGGAAATACTTGACAAGCCGGTCTGCCAGATAGGGATCGTCAGGCAACTCGGATGCCAGCACGTCTTCGGCGAGGCCGTGCTTCACCGTCGCCAACAACATCGCCAGCTCTGGTCCCACCAGTCCCCGTCCATGAGCCGTCCGGGCCGCCAGTGTCTCGCTGCTCGGCAGGCCCTCCGGCCGACGGGCCAGTTGCCCACTGCGCTCCAGCGTCGCCATCAACTGCTCATGCACGCCGGCATGCGCGTGGGCCGAGGCCAACGAGTTGGCCAATGCGCGGTTCTGGGCGACGTTATCTTCCAACACCGCCTCGGCGACCTCGTCGGTCATCTCGTGCAGCAGACGGCTGCGTTCGCTGCGGTCCAGCCGACCGGCTGCCACCTCGGCGTCCAGCAGGATCTTGATGTTGACTTCGTAGTCTGAGGTGTCGACGCCGGCGGAGTTGTCGATGAAGTCGGTGTTGATGCGGCCGTCGGCAAGGGCGTACTCGACGCGGGCCGCCTGCGTCCAGCCAAGATTGCCGCCCTCTGCGACGCAGCGCGCCCGGACCGTGTCCGCGTCCACCCGCAACTGGTCGTTGCTGCGATCGCCGACCTGGGCGTGGGTCTCGTCGGTCGCCTTCACCCAGGTGCCGATCCCGCCGTTCCACATCAGGTCGACCGGGGCTCGCAGGATGGCCTGGATCATCTCGTTCGGGGTCAACTCGGTGACGCCATCGTCGATCCCCAGCGCCCGGCGAACCTCGTCACCCACCGGAATCGCCTTGGCCGTGCGTAGGTGGACGCCGCCACCGGCGGTGATCAGGTCTGAGCGGTAGTCGTTCCATCCGGAACGCCGCAGCCGGAACAGCCGCTCACGTTCGGCGTAGGAGCTCTCGGGGTCTGGGTCGGGGTCGATGAAGATGTGCGTGTGGTTGAACGCGGCCACCAGCCGTATGTGCCGCGATCGCAGCATGCCGTTGCCGAAAACGTCGCCCGACATGTCCCCGATGCCGACGCAGGTGAAGTCGTCGGTCTGGTCGTCGATTCCCATCTCGCTGAAGTGGCGTTGCACCGAGACCCACGCACCGCGTGCGGTGATGCCCATCGCCTTATGGTCGTAACCGTCTGAGCCGCCGGACGCGAATGCGTCCCCGAGCCAGAATCCCCGCTCGACCGCGATCTGGTTGGCCAGGTCGCTGAAGGTGGCGGTGCCCTTGTCTGCGGCCACCACCAAGTACGGGTCATAGTCGTCCCAGGCGACCACCCGATCGGGGTGCACCGGCTGGCCGTCCACAATCGTGTCGGTGACGCTGAGCAGGGCCCTGATGTAGGACGCGTAGCTGGCCCGCCCCTCGCTGAGGCGATCGGCCGCGCTCACTTCGGCCAACCGCTTCGGGTAGAAGCCACCCTTGGCGCCCACCGGCACGATGATGGCGTTCTTGACCGTCTGCGCCCTGACCAGGTCGAGCACCTCAGTTCGGTAGTCCTCGGCCCGGTCCGACCAGCGGACGCCGCCGCGGGCGACCGGACCATAACGCAGGTGTACACCTTCCACCTGCGGCGAGTAGACGAAGAGCTCGAACTTGGGTTGCCGATCGTCGGCGAAGTCTAGGTCGGCGGGCGACAACTTGAAGGCCAACGCGCCGCGTCCGGGACGGGGAGTGCCGCTGGGCAACGGGTCGTCGTCCAATAGGTAGTAATTGGTGCGCACGACGGCCAGCAACACGGACAGGAATTGTCGCAGCATTCTGTCCTCGTCGAGCGCGGAGACCTGCTCCAGTGCCGCCCGGATGCGATTCGCATGCTCATCGACCAAGGCCGCACGGTCTGCCGCGGGGTCTAACCACGGATCGAACTTGGCCTCGAACAGTTGCATCAGGCTGGTGGTGATCTGCCGGTGGTTGTGCAGCGTGGCGGCGATGTAGGGCTGCGAGTAGGTGGTGCCGTGCTGACGCAGATAACGTGAAATAGCGCGCAGCACCGAAACCTGCTGCCAGGTCAACCAGGAGTCGGTCACCATCCGGTTCAGACCGTCAGCCTCACCCAGACCGGCATAACTGGCTGCCACTGCCGAGGTGAAGCGGGCTCGGGCCTCATACGACCAGCCGTCCAGGCGTTCGAGCCCACCAGGCAGGCGAAGCCCGAAGTCGTAGATGTGCGCGTCATGGCCGCGCAACTCCAGGTGGAACGGACGTTCGTCGATGACGTCCACGCCCAGGCTGGCCAGGTGGGGCATGATCTGAGAGAGCACCATCTCGGAGTCGACGCGCAGCATCTTCAGCCGGAAGTCCACCCCGTTCTCTGGCGGCACCGGCACGTACATGATCTGCGCCATGTCGGACGAGCCCGAAACCTGGTTCAACGCCACCAGATCGTTGATCGCCTCGACCGGGGTGTAGTCCTCCTTGTAGCCGTCGGACCACTCGACGCCGCGCTGCGAGCTGTCCATCCGCTCGGCGATCTCGATGAAGCGGTCCTCCCAGTCCCGGGTTGCCTCCTCGATGGCCTGCCGCAGTCGTGCCTGGTCGAGTTCCGGCAGCACCTGCCCGGGCGGCAACTTCAAGGTGAAGTACAGCCTCGCCAGCGGTGACTCGCTGACCAGCGCGCTCCACTGGAAGGACTCGGCCCCGCTGACCTCCATCAGCAGGCCCGCGAGCCGCTGGCGCACGGTGGTGTTGTAACGCTCACGCGGGAAGTAGATCAGCGCAGTCAGGAAGCGCCCCCAGGCCCCGGCCCGGAAGTAGCTGATCACCTGCCGAGGATCGTCCTGGTCGGCGATCTCGGCGATGATCGGAGTGAGCTCAGCGGCACTCGACTGCAGCAACTCCTCGCGGGGGTGGGCCTCGATCGCTGCTGCGACGGCGCGTCCACCGTAGGAGTCGGGGTCGTAACCGATGGCTTCGGCGATCTGCAATGCCTTGCCGCGCAGCATCGGCACCCGCAGCACCGATTCGGTCAACGCCGACGATGCGAACAGGCCCAGGAAGCGTCGCTCCAGGTGCTCGCCGTCCGGGCCGGCAAGGTGCAGGCCCAAGTAGTCCATGTGGTTCGCCCGGCGAACGCGCGACCTGTCGGAATCCTTGGTGATGACCAGCAACTCGCCCTGCTTGGGGACGGCACCGAACGCCCGGGACGCGCGCTGGTCGCCGCGCAGGATACCCAGCCCACCGGGCTGCGGTTCGAAGTGGACATCGCCGGTCACGGAGGTGGTCAGAGCGAAGTCACGAGCGCCGAGCAGCAGGAAGCGGTCGTCAGCCAGCCATTTCAGCATCTCGGACACGAGGGGGGCATCGGAATGCGGCGCGTCCTCGGCCTGTTGGGCGGCCGCAACCAGCCGATCGTGCATCGCCTGCTGATCGGCGGTGGCCGCGTCGAGATCGTGCAGGCTGGCGTGCAAGGCCCTCATCAGGTCAGGCTTGGCGTCCTCGGCTGATGAACCGAGCGGCGGATAGAGCTCCAGCCACAGCCACGCCTCCGCGATCGTCGCCCGGCCCTCGCTGCGATGGGCCATGTCCGCCAGATTGCCTCCGGCATCCCGGATGGCGTGGAACTGCGGGTGGATGATCTCACGCACCGCCCAACCCTGCGCGTTCACCGCCAGGCTGATGGTGTCAACCAGCCAGGCCTTGTCATCAGCCACCAAGGTCAGCACCGTGTGGCCCCCGGCCTCCCAACCATCCTGCTCCAGTGACGGGGTGTGTAGGTCGATGTGCGACTCACCCGGTGAGCGCCGGTGTGCCAGCTGAACGTGGTACAGCAACGAGCGGACGATCTGCTGGGCCGGCCGGGTGAGCAGGATCGAGTTCTCGGCGTGCTTGAAATAGTGTCTGACGAATTCCAGGACGCGATCGGCTCCCGGAAGTTCGGGGACCCGTTCGGCAGCCAGCTGCGCGATCTGTTGCAGCAGTTGTCCACGGCTCTGCTTGGCGGGACGACGACCGTCATCAGTCATTGCTGGTCACACTCCCCGGACAAGCTGGCGACTTTCGGTCAGCCTATCGGCCAGCCTCGCTGCGGTGCAGCAGCCGCCACTGATACAGCACAATGGACCCATGCAGATCAGCACGCGTCACACCTACCACGCCGATCCCCAGTCCGTAGTCGAGATGATGGCCAATGAGGTCTGGCTGACCGCGGTCGCCCGGGCCGCTGGAGCCGAGCGCTGGCAGGTTTCCGCGGACATTGCCGGTAGCCGCGTGCTGGCCGAGGTGCCCGCACCCGACAAGGCGAAGCCGTTCACCGGACCGGTCCTGAAGATCGACCTGACCATCGTTTGGCAGCCACCTAGCCTCAACGGGAACCGGGAAGGACGCATTCAGGTCGCCATTGAGGGAATGCCGGCGTCCATGGGCGGTACCGGCGAGATGATCCACCTCGGGCGGGTCACGGAGGTCGACTTCAAGGCAGAGTTCCGCGTCAATCTGCCGTTGATCGGGCGAAGCTTGGAGGCTGCGGCGGCGCCCTACGTTCGGCGGGTCATCGACACCCAGCAGGCAGTGGGCAACGACTACCTGGCCGGCAGGCTGGCCTGAAGACCCGGGAAGGGAGAGGGCCCGCTCAACCGGCAAGTGCGGGCGAATCCGATGCCAGATTGCATGACCGCTGGGTCAGTCCGGACGCGGCAACGTGCGGTATCTTGTGAGGAAGCCTGACATCTCTCGGGAGGAACCCAAATGAAGCTTGCATTCGGATGCGACCCCAACGCCACTGCGCTGAAGATGGCCCTAATGGAGAAGGCGGAGTCGCTCGGCCACGAGGTGGCCGACCTTGGCGCCGAGGACCCGATCTACGCCAACGTGGCGGCTGATGTGGCCCGTGCAGTGGCCCGGGGCGACTACGACCGCGGCGTCGTGGTCTGCGGCACCGGCATCGGCGTATCGATCGCTGCCAACAAGGTCAAGGGTGCCTACTGTGCACTGCTCGCCGACCCCTACTCGGCTCAGCGAGCCACTCTCAGTAACAATGCCAACATGGTCGCCATGGGCGCCCAGACCACCGGCATCGAGACCGCGAAGGTGCTGCTCGAGAACTACCTCGCCAACACCTACGACCCGAACTCGCGTAGCGCCCCCAAGGTCGCCCGAGTCACGCAGATCGAGTCCGAACAGAAGTGAACGATCGGGCAACCGATCTCGAACTGATCGCTGCCCGTGCCCGCCGCAATGTGGCCCGAATGATCGAGACAGGTCGTTCGGGCCACATTTGTGCTGCGGGTTCGCGCGTCCGAACCAACATGCGACTGCAGCCGGCGGCAACGCCACCGGCCGCAGCCACGTCGTGATCAGATTAGCGACCTGGTCAGACCAGCTTGGCGGGCAGCACCGCTGCCTGCACGATCTCCTTAGGATTCTCCTCGCCGGCGATGATTCTGCGGACCGCAGCCAACAGCGGGAGCCCATCTGACAAGCCTTGGCCATACTGTTCGACGAGCAGCTTGGCCAGCCCGGCTGCCGGCACACCCTCGACGGTCTGCTCGGCAGCGATCATCGCATCGAGTGCTTCCACTGCCGGCTCGCCCCGGCCGATCCGGAGCCCGTAGACCTTGTTGCGGCCGGACAGGCCAGTCACCTCAAGGTCACCGACGCCAGCCAGCCCGTAGGCGGTCACCGGGTTAGCGCCGAGCGCCTTCGACAGCTCGGACATCTCGCGCACAGCCTGAGCGAAGGTTGCCGCCTTGAGGTTGTGGTGCGGGAAGCCACTGCCCTCCTCAAGCCCATCAGCCAAACCGAGCGCGATCGCGTAGACATTCTTCATCGGCGCGCACACCTCGACCCCGATCTCGTCGTCGGTCGGCTCGATGCAGTAAACGTCGGTGGAGATGTCCTTGGCCATCTGCTCGGCAATGCTCCGGTCAAGGCAGCCGTAGATGGTGGCGGTGGGCTTGCCATCGGCCACTTCGTTGGCCTTGCAGGGGCCCGCAACCGCGACGATCGGCGGCAGCACGACACCGTTGTCACCAGCGATCCGGCGGATCGCGTCGGGTAGAAGCTGGATCTTGCCGTCGTCGTCAGGGCAGAAGCCCTTGCTGGTGAGCAGCAGGACCTTGGACTTCGAGATCCCCTGCAGGGCCATCTCAGTGACCTTGGGCACACCCTGCGAAGCCACGGAGAGGATGACCGCATCAGCCCCGTCCAGCGCCTCGTCGAGCTGCCCCGAGCGGTACATCTTGGTGCCCGGAGCCAACGGCACATTGGTTCGTGGATGCGGTCGCCCAGCTTCACACGCGTCTATGAGGTGGTCATCAAGCCAGGTCCCCCACAGTCTGGTCTCCCAACCGGCCTGTGTGAGCGGGGTGCACATCGCGGAGCCCATGGCCCCCGCCCCGAGGACGACAATGGTCTTGGTCATTCGGATTCCTTTGCTGGTCGTGATACGTCCGGGCGTACGGTCTGGTCAGTTCTTCTGCGGTTGTCCGTAGGTGGACATGCCGATGATCGCCTGTTCCATCTCGGCGTCCGACACGTACTTGATTGCGGCACCCGTGGCCATCGCCCGCAGCTGGATCTCACAGATGTACTCCAGGTAGGGCAACAGGCTGAGTGCTTTCGCCAAGGTCGGGCCCGTGGTGATGGCACCGTGGTTGGCCATCAGCGCACCGGAACGGTCGCGGAGGGCCTCGGCCACGTTGATGGCCAGCTGATCTGTACCGAACATCGCGAACGGGGCGACCCGGACCGGCCCGCCGAACATGCCCGAGTAGTAGTGCGACAGCGGAATCTCGTCGACAACCAGCCCGAGCGCGGTGGAGGCAGGTGCGTGGTTGTGCGTGACGGCCATGGCCGGCCCGGAATGATAGACGGCCAGGTGCAACGGCAATTCACTTGACGGCTTGAGCGACCCGTCCACAATCGTGCCCGCCAGGTCGGTGACCACGACATCAGCGGCAGTCATCACGTCGTACTCCACCCCACTGGGCGAGATGGCGACCAGATCCCCCACACGGACCGAGACGTTCCCGGCAGTGCCCACCACCAGTCCATGGCGCTGCATGTAAAGGCAGGTGTCGACAATCTGCTGACGTTCGTTCTCAAGAAGCATTGTGCCTTCCCCCTTCAGGGCTTGAGGATGTACTTGCTGCCGATGCCCTTGGACATGTCCTCAAGGCTCTCGACCAGGGCTTCGAGCGGACGCACTTCGCTGCACAAGGTCATGCCGTCGAACTTGCCGGTCGACAGCAGGTGGACCGCGATCTGTACATACCGCGGCGCGTGATGGTACACGCCCAGGATCTTGTACTCCTTGTAGTGCATCGCGACGGCGTCCACCGTCATCATCGAACCGGCCTTGGGCCCTCCGAACATCACTGCCGTTCCACCCGGACGCAGGCAGCGCCAAGTCTGCTCCCAGACCTCGGGCAACCCGACGGCCTCGATAGCGACATCGGCACCACGACCGTACGGGGTCACCGCACGGATGGCGGCGGCCTTCTCCTCAATCGAGTCGAAGCCCGATAGGTCGACCGTTTCGATCGCGCCGGCGGCGCCCGCCTGCGCCAGCCGGCCCGGGGACATGTCCGCCGAGATGACCGACGCGCCACGCAGTTGGGCAAGCCGGAGGTACATCTGGCCGATGGGACCAGCTCCGTTGACCACAACGGTGTCACCTAGCTTGATGCCGCTCATGGCCATGCCGTGCACCACGGTGGAAAGCGGTTCCAGCGGCGCGGCCGCTTCGAACGGCAGCGACTCGGGGATCTTGTAGGTGTTGCGTGCCACGATGTTGGCCGGAATCACGATCTCTTCAGCGAACCCACCGTTGAGGTAGGAGAGGTTCTCGCACAGTGTCTCCTCGCCGATCGTGCACGCCCAGCAGCTGCCGCAGGGGCAGGTGTTGGCTGCCACCACGCGGTCACCGACAGCGAATTTCGTGACCCCTTCACCGATCTCGATGACGTTGCCGGCAAACTCGTGACCGAAACGGGCGGGCAAGACCGGGAACAGGGTGGGGTGACCACGTCGGTAACTCTTCAGGTCGGTGCCGCAAGTAGCGGCGGCATGGATTTCTACTCGCACTTCCCCGGGTCCGGCCTTCTCCGGCTCAATGTCTTCCAACCGGAGATCGCCAGGTCCGTAAAACATGTACGCTCGCATACTCGCGACACCTTCCCTTGATAGTTGATTGAATCGTCCGTCTTCTGCGCTACCGGATCAGCCGGGATGGCGGCCCATGAACTGGCTGATGTCCTCGGTGATCTCCTGCATCGCCGGGTAGATCTTCGCTTGGATCGCGGACAGTTCGCCGTAGATCGCGTAGTTGTCCATGTCCGGTTCGGTGGTGTCGCCGTAGGACGCCATTTGCTTGGCGTAGTGGGCGATGTCGGGGTCGCCGTGGACTCCGGTGATGGACATGGCAGCGACCGCCGCACCCAGCGCGGAGATCTCGTCCTCTGTGCAGGCGGTGATCGGGACACCCATGGCGTCGGTCATGATCTGGCGCCACAGCTTGCTGCGAATACCGCCACCCATGCCGATGATCTTGGTGACCTTGTGACCAGTGGCGGCCTCCAGACCCTCCAGTCCCTGGCGCATCTCCATGCTGATCGCCTCGAAGATCGAGCGGTACATGTGGGCACGCTTGTGGATGCCGCGCCAGCCGACGACCGCGCCGCGCGCCAGGGGATCCCAGTGCGGGGTCTGGACGGCGTTCCAGTACGGCATGGTGATCAGGCCAAGGCACCCGACGGGCACCGCGGTGGCGTCCGCCTCGAGCTTGGGGTCGACCTTCGCGCCCAGTTGCGGGTCGCCGAGAGCCTCGCGGAACCAGGTGGTGAGGAATGCACCCGAGCTGACGAGCAGTTCGAAGTCGTACCAGTCCGGGATGCCGGCAGCGAGGGTGCGATAGGCCTTGCCGTAGCGGTAGTCGGGGCCATGCACGCCGCCAACGACGGCGGTGCCGAAGTTGAGGTACATGGTGTCGGGATCGACTGCGGCGGCACCGACCCCGGCGGCCTGTCCGTCACCCATGCCCGCAACCAGTTGGATGGTCTGCTTGAGGCCCCAGCGCTCGGTGACCTCCTTGTTGATGTCCCCGATGATCTCGCCCGGCTTCTTCAGGTCGGCCATCTGCTCGCGAGTGACACCGGCGATCTCCAGCAGCCCGGGATCGTAGTCCTGCTTGGCGATGTCGAACAGACCCAGCGAATCCGCGCAGGCAACCGAGGAGATCCACTGTCCGGTCAGCTTGTAGACGACATAGCAGTGCACGTCGACGACCTTGTAGGCACCGTAAAGCATGGCCGGCTGGTGCTCCTTGACCCAGGCGATCTTGTACAGCGCCGGGGTGATGTCCGGTGGCTTGCCCGACAGGGCGTGAATTTCGGGCGTGCCATACTTATGGATCTGCTCCGTGGCGCGGCCGTCCATCCAGATGATGCCGGATCGTAGCGGGTTCGCCTTCTTGTCAAACAAGGCGAAGGTCTCACGCTGGTGGGTGATACCCATGGCGACGATGCGGTCCTTCTGCGACGGGGTCAGGAGCGAAATGGCTTCGGTGATCGACTCATCGGTGGATTGCCACCAGTCGAGCGGATTGTGTTCATAGAAGCTCGTCTGCGGATTGGCGAGCGGGAACTCACGCTTCCCCTGCGCCAGCACCCTGCCTGTGGCATCGACGATGATCGCTTTGGTGGCCGT
>ERZ1645192.4628-NODE-4628-length-10855-cov-6.924444_pt1 | contig 10855 bp, 7 predicted proteins | sample MGYA00575354_ERZ1645192 | MGnify/ENA primary metagenome ERZ1645192 (study PRJEB40844, sample SAMN11349763) | freshwater sediment metagenome | isolation source: river sediment | host: Sediment | place: India: Faizupur Khadar , New Delhi | collected 2017-02-21 ...
CAGAACAAGCACTTCGAGACACCAGTGAACAACTCAGTCTGGCGATCGAAGGATCGCAGATCGGGATCTGGGACTGGCAGGTCCAGACCGGTGAAATGACCGTAAATGAACAATGGGCTGATATTGTCGGGTGCACGCGTGATGAACTAAGGCCCATCTCAATACAGACCTGGGAGCGACTGACCCATCCTGAAGATCTCAAGAGTTCCTATGATCTGATACAGAAACATTTCGCAGGAGAGTCGCCATTTTTTGAAACTGAAGCCCGGATGATGCATAAAAACGGGGAATGGGTGTCGATTCTTGATCGGGGAAAAGTTACAGAGTGGGACCATGAAGGCAGACCGGTCAGGATGGTGGGGACCCATACAGATATTTCAGGGAGAAAGAGAGCAGAAGAAGAGATCAGGCTAAAAACCGAGGAACTCGATCAGTTCTTTTCCGTTGCCCTTGATATGCTCTGTATTGCCAATACCGAGGGGGAATTTTTGTTGCTTAATCCTGCCTGGGAACTGGCTCTTGGCTGGAACAAAGATGAACTCATGACAGGAAAATTCCTCGATTTTGTGCATCCCGAAGATGTCAGTGCCACACTTGATGCAATCTCCACCCTTACTGAGCAAAAAGAGGTGATCAATTTTGTAAACCGGTACCGGTGCAAGGATGGAACCTACCGGTGGATAGAATGGAGATCTGCTCCCGTCCATGATACTATTTATGCAGCAGCAAGGGATATTACCGTGCAACGGGAGAATGAAGCACTCCTCATCCATAAGAAGAATATTCTTGATGCAATCAGTTTTGCGGCAACCACCCTGATGTCATCACTGAGTGATGACGCAATACATGATGTCCTGGCCAGAATTGGAAGGGCGGTAGATGCCTCCCGGACCTACATCTTTACCCATTCGTACAATGATGAAGGGAGATCGGTCATTCGTCATACCTATGAATGGGTCGCAGAAGGAATCACCCCCCAGCTGAATAACCCCCTTCTGCATAATCTGGAATGGCAGAGTGCCGGGTATGGAAGGTGGGCATCCGTTCTCATGCAGGGAGGTATCATTTCAGGAATCGTCAGCGACTTTCCACAAGAGGAGCATCCTCTCCTGACCGGACAGAATATCAGGTCCCTCGCTGTCATACCAATCTTTTCCCACAACGACTTTTTCGGATTTATCGGATTTGATCACTGTATCAGGGATCATGAATGGACCCATATGGAGATTGAGACCCTGGAGGCAGCAGCAGGGCTTCTCGGGGCATCATTTGGCAGGCGGAAGGCTGAAGAAGAGGTCAAGATTCGGGAAAATAACTTCTCAACTTTTTTCAATACCACCGATGATTTTCTGTTTGTACTTGACATGCAGGGAACGATGATAAAGGTGAATGATACGGTCATCAAGAGGCTCGGATACCAGAAAGATGAATTGATCGGAGAATCAGTTCTCATGGTCCATCCCGAAAAAAGAAGAGGAGAGGCAGGAGAAAAGGTAGCTGCTATGCTCTCCGGAACCTGTGATTTCTGTCCGATTCCATTGATTGCCAAAGATGGAACCCAGATACCGGTGGAAACCCGGGTGGTCCCTGGAGTCTGGGATGGACAGCCTGCCCTGTTCGGAGTCTCAAAGGATATCTCAGAGATTACCTTATCTGAAGAGAAGTTTTCAAAAGCATTCCAGTCAGCGGGAAATCTGATGGCGATCTCCATCATTCGATCCTTGTGGATGTCAATCATGCCTTCCTTGATACGCTTGGATTTACCCGGAGTGAAGTAATCGGCAGGAGTTCATTGGATCTGAACCTCTTTGTTGATGGAGGTGAGAGAGACAAGATTATGCAGAAGATTCGGGAGAATGGATATTGCAGAAACCAAAAGGTTTTGGTTCAGGGAAAGGACGGACGAATATTAACCGGTATCTTCTCTGCAGATATTATTCAAATCCAGGATAAAGAGGCCCTCCTGACCATCATGAATGACGTCACTGAGATGATTCGTTTGAGTGACGCCCTGCTTGTGGCAAACAAAAAACTCAATCTCCTCTCTTCCATCACTCGCCATGATATTCTCAATCAGGTCCAGGCACTCTTTTTTGTAGAGGATTTTCTTGATCAGAAGATTCCGAAGGATTCTTCAGCACGGGATGAATTGGCCATGCTTCATAAGACCGTTGATACCATTTACAGTCAGATCAAATTTACGAAAGATTACCAGGATTTGGGAATTGCATCCCCAGTCTGGTTACAAGTTGAAGCAGTCGTCATGAGAGAGGGGGCACATAAGATCTTTTCAGATATCGCAATTGACGTCACAACCGGCGATCTTGAGGTATTCGCTGATCCCATGTTCTCGAAAGTCTGTTATAATCTGTTAGAAAATGCTCTCCGTCATGGCGAGCGGGTCACCCGGATCACGGTATCATGGAAGAGAGAAGTGGATTGTGGCATCCTGATCTTTGAAGACGACGGGATGGGAGTAGCAGAAGCAGACAAGAAGAAGATCTTCAATCGGGGGTTTGGGAAAAATACCGGCCTTGGTCTCTTCCTCACGGCTGAAATATTATCTATTACCGGTTTGTCCATACAGGAGACCGGAGAAGAAGGGAAGGGGGCCAGATTTGAGATCCGCATTCCCATGAATGGATTTCGATATGGGAGTACCACTTCCTGGATCTGATCTCTGATGCTCGATGCTTCGCTTCTGAATGAATAGAGAATAGATAGTGTATAGAGATGTTTTTGCCACTTCTGTGTTTTGAGTGGGGAAGATTGTTTTCGAAGATAGATAAGCAGCGTTGTGGCGGAAAATTGATTGAATTTCGATGTAACTCTATCCAGGTCTGAAATAGTTACGGCGGAGATTCACTGATCACATAGCGTATTGGATTCGAATGAAGTTTAATAAATTAGGCAAATTTTCGATACAAATTTAGGCAAAAAAGAGCCTGAATACTCAAATTTTTGCAACAGGACCACCAATAAAAAATAAAAATTTATTTCGAGAGAATAGCCATGATAATACGACCATACGCAGGTCTGGTCACTATTACTCCCACAAGTACACCAAGAATCGTGACTATTGCAAACCCTCTCAGGGTTGAAAGATCCATCAATGCGAGCGGTAACATCGCAATAAACACCGTTGCTGCAGATGCAACGATAATCCCGAGTGCCCGCTTTAACCGTTTCACATACAGGTTCGGTGATGGAACCTTTCCTTCAAATAATATTTCATCGGTAAGAATGACCAGCTGATCAATCCCGGTTCCCAGCACCGCTATCAATCCGGCGATCGTCGCAAGATCAAGTTGCAGGAAAAATGAAGTGATTGCAAGGAGTATTATCACTTCAGACGCATTTATGAGAACCATCGGGAGAACTATTGCCGGCTCATGGTACCTGACAAGAACACTGATCCCGACCGCGATAAGTGCACAAATACCAGTAATAACACACCAGAATTTAAATTGTTCTCCGAGATCAGCAGATACAGCACCGGAACCTGCAACCTTCACCTCTACAGGAAGAGCCCCGTTTCGGAGATGAATCTCTAATAGTTTCGCCTGTTCCTGCCCTTCAATACCATATCCGGTTGATGCCAGAAGATTTGTAGTCGCTTTTGTTTGAAGCTCTGCGGCCAGGTCAGGTGACAGAGGAGCAGAAAATACAACTTCGTCATCAAGGATCATATCCAGATTATGTCCTTCAGGTTTTCGGACAGCACCAGAAGAAATTGCAATCTGTCTCAGATTTTCAGCAGCATCTGGAGTGACTACAAAAGAAACCCCCCAGTTGTCACTGTTTGGAGGAGTTTGCGATGGATTCGCTACCGACTGAATAGAATCTCCAAAGAATACATGAACCGTATCATTTCCCGTGGTATGAAACCGGGTCTCAAACTTCCCCTGTTTTCCAACAAGTTCCTTTGCCTGACCCATGGAGACACCGGCCATCTCAATCCTGACATACCTGCTGATGCCATTCAGTCCGGTGATGACATAGACTTTTGCATCCTGTGTGCCAAGACTGTTGATCTTATTCTCCATGATACGTTTGATATCATTCGCAGTCTCTTTTGTGACTCCGGGAGTGTATGAAATAAGTGTTGTATCAAGGTCAGAAAAAATATTGCGAATCTCTTCTTCAGAAAGACCTTTCCGAATCTCAAGAGTGTCCTCATCAACCTGTAATACCTCACCTTCGATCTTCTCTTTCAGGGCGGGAATGAACTTGTCAATAGTCATTTCAGACTTGTATTTCACCACAATCGCCTGGTACTCAAGCTGAAGCCAGGAACCGCCGTCAAGGTCAAGACCGAATTGCAGATTTGTTTCAATCCCCGTTGGTGTCGGGTGAGGAAAGATGATGATTACCGAGGCAATGGTTAATATGAGGTATATGGCTATCCGATAATCCTTCACCATCTCAATGATACCGTTCTTATCCATTCACACCCCTCCACGGTGCTTCGCCTGAAGAGAACCTTTCCCTTCATTCACATACCATTTTAATATTCCAACATTTGTAAGCCAGGTATTCATAACATCAAACAAGAGCCCGATAAGCAGAACCTGTGATATTGCATGGATAATTTCAATACCGCCAATCCATGAGACAAGCCACATCGCAAAGATCGCACCAAACGTAGTGGTGGTCATAATAATACCGGTGCGAAAGGCCCCGGAGACTTTCTCATCAAACGTTCCCTTCCGCTTCAGAACACGAGATGTCAGGAGGATGTCACTATCTACTGAATATCCAATCAGCATCAGAAGTGCTGCTGTCGTTCCAAGGGAGAGTTGAATGCCTAAAAGGTTCATCGCTGCAGCGGTCATGGCCATATCTGCAAATGCTGAAATCACAACCGCAGCTGACGGAACGATCGTTCGAAAAATGAGAAAAACAACGATAGCCATACCGATGAAGGAGATAAGGATAGCAAAGCCGGCCTGATCCTGAAGGGTTCTTCCAAATGATGACCCGATTTGATCAATCTTTGCATCAGTATACGTTCCCTCTATCTTTTTGGTCAGTGCGAGAACCATCGCATCATTCATCGGACCAAATTTCAGGTACTTCCCGTTATTGATCCCTTCTTCAACCTTTACAAGTGGATACTCCTGAAAAGATGAAATAATCTGGTCTGGTGTATCTTTCGTGATAATAGAGACACCAAACCCTCCCTGAAATTCCATACCCGGATATACGGGAAGACCAGTCTCTAAAGTCGTCAATCCTAATGATACCAGCGATACGATAAGCAGGATCAAAGGGATTATACATAGTTTCAGGGGTGAACTAGTCCTGATATAATGATTAAAAAATTCCATTGACTCCATATTTCTTGTTATCAGGTACATTACCCGGTTTTTTGTAAAGCCATTTCAACACAATTCAGGATGGATAATCTAAAATCCGTTCATTCGCATAATTCCAATGACTGGTGAAATCGAGAGTTTCCTGAAAAATGAGGATGTATCTCTGGTTCTATTCACCATGAGGTTCTCCATTCCGGATGAGATGCTGGAATTATGTACCTGTCTCCTGGAGCAATAATTTGGCACCAACATAAAAATGAATTCTGACGGAATAAGCTAACCATCAGAATTTTTCTCATATACAATCGGGTAATTTATTATGCCAGATACTCAAATGATATACCAATATGCAATACACGAATCTCGGTTTTGCATTGGGTTTTTTTCTTCTGCCCCTCTTTATGCCAATCGTCGTATCATCGGATGATTTGATACCTGACATACCAGGGATCATCCCTGAAGGAACGACCGGGACGAAGGTAGAATTACCTATGACTGCCCCTAATCCGTCTGATCCGAATCATCTCTCCCAATATTGGATATTATCAGAATATATAGGAAACATCGATACATTCGAACGACAGAGCCGTGAAACTTTTCGTGGGTATCGAAGAATCAATACAAAAAACCTTCTCGAACATGAAACCAGGAAAAAAATTTATGACCTGGTATGCAAAAATCCGGGAATAAACCTCTCTAGATTAGCTGAATTATCCGAATGTAACGAAAGCACGCTCCGCTATCATTTGGATCAGATCTCTCATGAAAATTATATTACCCGGTATGACAATGGGAGATCCTCTCATTTTTTTGAAAAACGGATCAGCTTTTCCCCTGAAGAGCAACAGTTCCTCTCAAGTCTGTCATCAGGCCAGTCAGGTAAAATTTTACAGTTAATCCATAACGATCCCGGGATAACCAGGAATGAACTCGCTCAAAAACTTGGCATTGCAAGTTCGACCGTTACCAGGACGGTGCAACATTTAACGTTCAATGGATTGGTAGTATTAGAAAAAACAGGACGAGTAACCAGACATTACATTGCAGAAAATTCTGGTCGATTAAAAATACCAGTGTCTGAAGATTACTAATCCTTTTTTGAAAAAAAGTATTCAGTTAGATAAACAACCCGGCCAGAACAAGGCTCAGTGTTGCCATTAATTTTACCAGCACATGAAGTGAAGGTCCGGCAGTATCCTTGAATGGATCACCAACAGTATCACCGACAATAGCAGCAAGATGTGCTTCAGAACCTTTTCCACCATACACCCCGGATTCAATGTACTTCTTCGTGTTATCCCAGGCTCCTCCTCCGTTATTCAGAACAAGGGCCATGAGAAGCCCTGTGATTGTTCCGACCATCAGGAATGCTGCCATTGCTTCAAACTTTAAAAGATACCCAACCAGGACCGGGAAGACAACCGCAAGAGAACCGGGGAGGATCATATTCTTTAATGCTCCCTTGGTTGTGATATCCACGCACCTGGCATAATCCGGTTTATCAATCCCTTCCAGGATTCTTCGCTCTTTAAATTGGCGCCTGACTTCATCGATGACATACCCGGCAGTCTCACCAACACCGTGAATGGCAAAGGCTGCAAAGAGAAAAACAAGCATAGCTCCAAGAAGAGCTCCGGCAAAGACATCAATCTGAGCCAGGTTCACAACAGTGAAAAACTGACCAGTGTAGTCTGATATTTCTGTCATATAGGCGGTGAACAGTAAGAATGCTGAGAGGGCTGCACTTCCGACTGCATATCCCTTGGTCAGGGCTTTTGTGGTATTTCCTGCAGCATCAAGTTTTGCTACATTTTTCTGTGCAATTTCTGAAGACCGGCTCATCTCCACGATACCCCCGGCATTATCAACAATCGGGCCAAAAGTGTCCATTGCAAGAATATATGCACACGGTGCGAGCATTCCCATGGTAGCGACTGCAGTTCCATACAGACCTCCATACTCAATACCGGTCATTTCACCACATTTAAATGCGCCAAGTAATGCAATGCAGATGGATATCGAGGCAATTGCTGTCGTTTCAAAAGCAACATTGATCCCGGCAATTATGTTCATAGCCGGCCCGCCGCGGGATGCCTTTGCAATCTTTTGTACCGGACGGAACCGTTCATCGGTATAATAGAGCGTCACGTATAGGAATACAATGGAAAGAGCAAGACCGATGAGGCCACAGGCAAAGAACCAGATATTCTTGAGCAGCCACATTGTTGCGATATAAAAGAAGACCGCCGAAATAATTGCAGTGACATAATATCCCTTATTAAGGGCATGCATGGGATCATCATGACCGGTATCACTGAGCCTGACGGAAAACACTCCTATGATCGTAGCAATGAGGCCAAATGCACCAACAACTAACGGAAACAAAATTCCGGACAATCCAAATACCGGATAAAGGGCAACTGCCAGGATCATGGCCCCGATATTTTCCGCTGACGTTGATTCAAAAAGATCTGCTCCACGACCGGCACAGTCACCAACATTGTCTCCCACCAGATCTGCAACCACTGCAGGATTCCGGGGATCATCTTCGGGAATGCCAGCTTCAAACTTACCGACAAGATCAGCTCCGACATCTGCAGCCTTTGTGTAGATACCACCACCAAGCTGAGCAAAGAGGGCGATAAGCGAGGCACCAAATCCAAACCCAACGATGAGGAATGGGGTTTCTTCCGGTGGTGCACCAAAGGCGGAGAACATTATTGAGATACCAATAAGCGAGAGAGCGATAATGGTCAGACCGGATACAGCACCACCACGGAGTGCTAAAATCAGGGCCTGACCAGGGTTTTTCTCAACCGCTGCAGCAGAGACGAGATTTGTTCGGACAGAGATGGTCATTCCAATGACACCAGATACTGCACTCATGGTAGCACCTAGGAGAAAAGCAGCAGCAGTGTGCCATCCTTTGTCAAACTGACCAACAGCAGAGAAGGTAATGAGCATGATAATCGCAATAACAACCGCAATGACTGCAATCGTGGAGTACTGACGCCGGACAAAGGCCTCAGCACCCTCCCGAATTGCACTCGCAACCTCCTGCATGGCAAAAGTCCCCTTATCTGCGTTCTTTATTTGTGTAGCAAAAAATCCGGCAACCACCAGGGCGATGATGCTGACGATTACTACACCACTAATCAGGAACATACCCCTACGGGTGAACAGAGGTACGAGTTAAAATTTATGGCGCATAATGCACCTAAATCCTCATTAAAGGAATAATTGAGATAATCTTTAATATTTTCAAAGAAGAAATGGATAGTATATTTTTTATAAGAGCATATGTGGATGTACGTATGTTGGAAATCAGTTTTTGTGAAATCCTTTTTCGAAGAACTCTTTTTCCTATTTAGCGGGTTCAATATCCCCGGTAATGTTTTTTACTGATCGAAGGCTCAGTTCATGCACTCTTCAAAAGGTCCCTTTATCGCCAACTCCGGGGGCCGCACACATCACACATTGCACCATACACCCTCATACCTTCCATGGTGAATGGAATTCTGTTTCATATAAGTTATTGAACCTTGAAGATTCAGTAGTATGAGCTACAGTGGAGAAATATTTTGGAGAAGCAAAAACTATGGGTTTATGGCTCTTTTGCATTTAGTGCAGTTATTCTTGTAATTATTCTCTTCTCTACCTTTAATGAAGAGACTTTAATCTATCTGCAGCACTTTAATATTTATTACCTGATTGTTGCAATCGGGCTTCGGTTTTTTGCTTTTGGTCTCTGGGCCCAGAGAATGAAGGTTATGTCAATGGGACTTGGTCACCGGGTCTCATTTCGGAGATGTTACCTTGCGGTTATTGCAAATCTTCTCGTTGCAGCGATTACTCCCAGTTCAGCCGGTGGTGAACCAATCAGAATTCATGAACTCTACAAATCCGGGATGAAGGTTGGTGATGCAACAGCGGTTGTCATAACCGAACGGTTCCTGGATGCGATTATTTTAATCATTCTCGCTGTGGGAGCAATATTACTGATGTGGGATGTCATCGTTGGTCTTGGCACCGCCATGATAGGAGTCATATTCTTCTCAATCGGGGTATTACTCCTCTTTGACATTCTCCTCATACTCGCTGCAAAATATCCACTTCAGGTAAAAGAAAAGGTAATGCGACTCTTAAACTGGGTAGGAAAAAAATTTCATACCCCGGCTATTCATCACATCATATCCCGGACTGATGAAGAGTATGATCACTTCACCTCCGGACTTGCATCGTTTGCAAATCGGGGAAAGTATGGGTTAATCTGGGGTTTTATCTTCTCACTCTTCTTCTGGATATCTGAATTTATTGTCGCATCGGTGATTTTATTGGGACTAGGTCTTCCACCATTGCTCGGTAATTCAATGTTTGCCCAGATCATTATTGCATTGGTGAGTATGATTCCCCTCACCCCGGGAGCATCTGGAATTGCAGAAATTTCTGCAACGTCATTGTATGCTCTCTTTGTTCCAACTGCCGTTCTTGGGATATTTATTCTGTTATGGCGATTGATCATGTTTTATCTGAATGTGGTTCTTGGTTTGATTGGCACTATTCTCATTGTGAGAAGGGAAGTAAGCGAAGATACGTAGATGGAATCACGAATAATAATCAATAATATGAGTGCAAAGATGAAATGTGCAATAACCGGAAAATCTGAAGTGGTATTTGAATGAACATTCCGGACTGGATGATTCGTATCCATCGATTCAAACAACAATACGAAAACATTCAAGGTCTTTATTTCTTAATCCCCATCCTTCTTGGGGTTATTCTTATCCTTGCGTTATGGCTGCTGTATGATACTGAACGGTTTTTCCAAATTACCGGGTTGATTTTTCTTTATTTTATCCCACCGGCTGGAAAAGAATCCATAATTCCGACAGCTATAGCATTCGGTTTTCCCTGGCAGGTGGTCTGTTTTGTATTCACGTATGTTGATATCGTTCTCTGTCTTTTTATGCTCTGGAATTTTGATATCATCTGTAAAATTCCCTTCATGGGGAAATGGATTCATTACCTGGTTCAAAACGGGAGTGTTTTTCTATCCAAACATCTTTGGGTCGAACGGTTTTGCTTTATTGGTTTGAGCACCTTTGTGTTCATTCCGTTACAGGGATCTGGATCCATTGGTGGAGTAATTTTAGGACGAATACTGGGGATGAGTACCGTACAGATATTCATCGCGGTTTTGATTGGAACTGTTTTACAAAGTTACCTCATAGGACTATCAATGTATGCAATTCAGGAATACCTGAATCTGAATCTCTGGTACCTGGTGATACTCATAATAATTCTCGTTCTCGTTACTTCCAGTATATCTCTCGCTGCCTATCAGCTTAGAAAGAGATGGAAATGGTGATTTCGAATACCAAACGATAAAAACCTGATTCAGAGGCAATTTTGACAACGCAGGTATCGGAGGAGAATACCTGAAAATATGAATATTTGTTCACTCTCAGGATTCCTTTTTATTCGTGAACGAGAATAATCCATTTTTTGCAATAATTATGTGGATTAAACCTGCCAGA
>ERZ1645192.4629-NODE-4629-length-10851-cov-6.106336_pt1 | contig 10851 bp, 11 predicted proteins | sample MGYA00575354_ERZ1645192 | MGnify/ENA primary metagenome ERZ1645192 (study PRJEB40844, sample SAMN11349763) | freshwater sediment metagenome | isolation source: river sediment | host: Sediment | place: India: Faizupur Khadar , New Delhi | collected 2017-02-21 ...
ACCGTCGCTCGACGGGCGCGAGGCGATTCTGAAGATTCATTCGCGGCGCGTGAAGCTTTTGCCGGGCGCGGATCTACGGCGGGTCGCGCGCGGCACGCCGGGTTTCTCCGGCGCGGATCTCTCCAACCTGATCAACGAGGCGGCTCTCCTGGCCGCGCGGCGGAATGCCGAGGCGGTTGAGATCAAGGACATGGAGGAGGCCCGGGACAAGGTGCGCTGGGGACGCGAGCGCAGGAGCCGCGTGATGGACGACAAGGAGAAACGTCTCACGGCGTATCACGAAGCCGGACACGCCATCGTGCTTCAGCTTGTGGAGGAGAGCGAGCCCCTGCACAAGGTGACGATCATTCCTCGCGGCGCGTCCCTGGGTTCGACTATGCAGTTGCCCGAGAAGGACCGGTACACGGAAAGCCGCAGGAAGCTGCTCAGCATGTTGACCGGGCTCATGGGCGGGCGCACGGCGGAGGAGCTGGTTTTCGGCGATATCACGACCGGGGCGCACAGCGATATCCGGCAGGCGTCGCATATCGCGCGCATGATGGTTTGCGAATGGGGCATGAGCCAGACGCTCGGCCCGCAGAGTTTCGGCGAGCGGGAAGAACTGCTGTTCCTCGGACGTGAGGTGTCGCGCAGCCAGTCGTTCAGCGAGGAGACGGCGCGGCGGATCGACGAGGAAGTCAGCCGCATCATCCGCGAGTGCCACGACAAGGCGCTCGATATCCTCAGGCAGCATCGCCAGAATCTGGATACCCTTGCCGGTCTTCTTCTGGAGCGGGAAACGCTGGATGGCCGGGACGTCGAGGAAATCGTGAAGCACGGGAGAATTCTCTCGGAGGTTGAACGCGCGGAAGCGGATGCCAGGGAGGCTGAAGGAAAGCCGGCGGCGGGCGACCCGCCAGTTTCCGAGTCGTCCGGCGCGCAGCCGGCGTAGTCCTTCATAATCCCGAGCCCGTTCTCCTGTTTCGCGTCACCGGACCCTTTCGATGAGCATGGAGCAGACAACACCTTTGTTCTGGCAGTGCCGTGACCGTCGTGTCGAGTTCGGAGAGCGGACACGGGTCATGGGGATCCTCAACGTGACGCCGGATTCGTTCTCCGATGGCGGCCGTTTTTTCGACTCCCGGCAGGCGATCGAGCACGGCCTGCAGATGGCGCGCGACGGCGCGGACATGATCGACGTCGGGGGGGAATCGAGCCGGCCGGGGGCTGAACCGGTTCCGGTCGAGGAGGAGTTGAAGCGGGTCGTTCCCGTGATCAAGGCCTTGAGCGGGGAGACGGACTGCCTGCTGTCTGTGGATACGCGGAAGGCCCGCGTGGCCGAGGCCTCGCTCGCCGCCGGGGCGCACCTCATCAACGACATCACCGCGATGACCCATGACCCGGCCATGCCGGCCGTGGCGCGGGACCAGGGCGCGGGCGTGATCCTGATGCACATGCGCGGCGATCCGAAGACCATGCAACTGGCCCCGGCGTACGGGGATGTGGTCGAAGAGGTGGCGGGCTATCTCGAACAGCGGATCCGGGATTTGGAGGGGGTGGGGCTGTCGAGGCACAGCCTGGCTGTGGATCCGGGGATCGGTTTTGGAAAGACCGTGGAGCACAATGTCAGCCTGATCGCGCGGGTGGATCGCCTTGCGCATCTCGGCCGGCCGGTGGTCATTGGCCTTTCCCGCAAGAGCTTCATCGGGACAATCACAGGCCGGGAGGTGCAGGACCGCCTGCCGGGCAGTCTGGCCGCGACGGCGTACGTCATTCAGCGGGGCGCGCACGTGATTCGCGTGCACGATGTAAAGGAGTCTTGCGATGTGGCTCGTCTCATGGATATCTTGAGGCGAGAGGAAGCGCGTGATGTCGATGTTTAGTCAAATCCATGTTCCGGGCCCGGCCGGCTTGCTCGAGATCCTCGTCCTGGCGGTTTTTTTCTACTACATCATCCTCTTCTTCCGCGGCACCCGAAGCGCGCAGGTCATGCTGGGGCTCACCTTCGTCCTGGTCACGCTCCTGGTTCTCACCCAGTTGTTCCACCTCGACGCCGTGAACTGGCTTCTCAAGCGCTTCTCGGTTTACCTGGCGATTGCGTTCGTGATCATCTTCCAGCCGGAAATCCGGCGGGCGCTGGCCGAACTCGGCAAACAGCACGTCTTCACAACAGCCCGCGAGCGTACGCTCGTGGACCAGATCGTGCAGGCGGTCAACCTGCTGGCCGAGCGAAAGATCGGGGCGCTTATTGCCGTGGAGCGCGAAATCGGCACGCGAACCACGCAGGAGACGGGCACGAAAATCGACAGCCTGGTCACGCCCGAACTGCTGGCGAGTATCTTCTATCCCCATACTCCTCTGCACGACGGCGGTTTGATCATCAAGGAGGACCGGATCGTCGCGGCGGGCTGCCTGTTCCCTCTCTCTCAGCGCCAGGAGTTGAGCAAAGCGCTGGGGACGCGGCACCGGGCGGCGATCGGCCTGACGGAGGAAACGGACGCGATCGCGGTCGTGGTTTCCGAGGAGACGGGGACGATTTCCGTGGCCTACAAGGGCCGGCTGAGCCAGGGGCTGGACGAAGACCGCCTGCGGCGCGTTTTGTCGGCCGTTCTGCTGAAAAGCCAGAAGGCCAAGAACCGCTGGACGCGGGCCCGGGAACAGATGGACTTGACGCCCGCGGGCGTCGCGAAGACGGACTCGATCATGGCGGAGGAGTTCGAGAACAATGGCAAGTAAGTTTGAAAGCCTGTCGCAATTTGTGCTGCACAACAAGGGGCTGAAACTCGCGGCCCTGGGCATCGCGTTTGTGACGTGGTACGCGATCCGGTCGATCATCAATTTTGAAACGGTGATTCCGGACATTCCGATCACCATCCAGGTTAATTCAGGCTGGGCGATCCTGGACAGGTCCGCCCAGACTGTGGACGTGCTGTTCCGCGGCTCGCAGGAGGACATCCGGTACCTGAACAGGGATCAGATCACCGTGGAAGCGGATATCCGCGGAAAGCCCTTTGCGGGCGCCCTGAACGTGAAGCTTCAGCCAAAGAACGTGCAGGCTCCCGGCGCTGTTCGCGCGGTCGTGATCTGGCCGGACGAGATAACCCTGAAACTGGACCAGGAAGGTGAAAAGCAGGTGCCTGTGAAGGCGAACCTGCAGGGCGCCGTCCCGGAGGGCTATGAAGTGGACAAGGTCGAATGCACGCCGGCGTCCGTCCTCCTGCAGGGACCGCGCCAGCGATTGGATGAGGTCTCCGCCGTTCGCACCGAGCCGATCGATCTCGAGGACCGGGTTCGTTCGTTCAAGAAACTCAAGATGCCTGTTGTGTTGCCGGGCGAGAACTGGGTCGGACGCATCAGCCCGAGCAATGTGGCGGTCGAAATCACGATCGTGGAGCGTTCGGCCACGCGGGAGTTCCGGGATGTGCCGGTTCGCGTGCTGGTTTCGCCGGGGGTGGGTGGGCCTAAACTGGAGATCTGGCCCGTGGCGGTGAATGTCGTGCTGAAGGGGTTTGCGAAACCCCTTGAAGACATGTCTCCCGGGGATGTCGAGGCGTCCGTCGACTGTTCGGCGTTGCAGGCGGGGGCTTCCTACGATCTGCCTGTGAGGGTCCACGCCTTGCCCGGCGTTTCCGCCATCAGCGTTGAGCCGCCAACCGTGAAAATCACTGCAGGAGATTTGTAGGATGAGATGGTTGTTCCTCGCCTTGTTGGCCGCCTGGGGCGCAGCGGTGGCGGTCGCTGCACAGCCGGCCGCGGCGCCGAAAAAGAATCTGCCGTTGAATCCGAAACCTGTTGTTGCCGCGAAGACCAATGCGGTTCGCGTTCCTGTTCGTACGGCAACTCCGGCGGTCACGAACGCAGCGGCCGGTGCCGGCGCGGAGAAGACGACGGGGCAGGACGAGATCGACAAGCAAATCGACAAGGCATTCTCGCGGATCCAAAGCGGCGGCATCCAGGAGGCCGTCGAAATGTTCCATGCCGTTCTCAAGAAGGACCCGGCCAACAAGCGGGCGCGTTTCGGTGTCGGCACGGCGTACATCCAACTTCAGAACTACAGGGAAGCCCTGGCCGTGCTGGAGCCGATGGCCGACGAGTTCCCTGAGGACTACTTCCTCAAGAATAATATCGCCTGGCTATACGCCACGGCCAAGGACGTCTCGATCCGGAGCGGGGCCAAGGCAGTCCGGTACGCGCAGGAGGCCCTCTTGACGGCTCCCAGGGATCAGCATGTGTGGAGCACTTTGTCGGAGGGCTACTACATTTCGGGCCAATACGACAAGGCCCTGCGGGCCGCCGAGGAGGCGTTGAAGTTGGGCATGGAGTCGGGCGCCGGAGCCGAGGGCGTCGAGGAATACAGGCGGCAGGTTGAAAAGAACAGAAGGGCGTCCCAGGCCATGTCCGTCCTGGAGTGATTGTTTCATGAACACTGCGCGTACCGCTTTTCTGCTCTTGCTCGTCCTGTGCGTTTCTGCCGTTGCACAAGGCCCGGAAACCAGCGCTGTCGTGAATCTGGGCGCGGTGCAGGTGGATGCTGGAACGAAGACGATGTCGGTTTCGGGCTGGGTCAACCAGGTTTGGGGCGCGATCGAGTTGCTGGCCTGCGGGCCCGGCGGGAAAACGCATGAGAGCGCGTTTGTCCTGCAGTGCAACCCGGCGGACATGCAGGCGGGGCTGCTCCTCCTGGGGCTCAAGCCGGGGACCCCGCCGACGGGGCTGGGGCAGGGCCAGCCGAAAGGAACGGAACTGGATATCTGGGTGGACTGGCTGGAGGGCTCAACGGCAAGGAGCCTTCGGGCGGAGAGCTTCGTGGTCAACGTGGAGAACGATCGCCAACCGTTGCCTGAGACGCCGTGGATTTTCACAGGCTCCGTGTTCGAAGAAGGCGAGTTCAAGGCCCTGGCCGAGGAAAGCCTGATCGTCACATATTGGGATCCGTGGGCGATCATCAATCTGCCGTTGCCCTGCGGATCGAACGACGAGATTCTGAGCGTCAACACCAACTGCATTCCTCCGCTGAAGACGCCGGTGACCTTTCGGATCCGGGCCCGATGAGGCCGACGCGGCTTGAATGTTGGTCCTCCATGAGGGATGATAAGACAACATCGCGAAGGAAATCACATGGAAGAAAAAGTAAAAGCCTTTATTGAGGAAGTCCGGCCGTACATTCAGTCGCACGGCGGCGACGTGGAATTTGTGAGCATGGAGGGGAATACCGTCCGGCTCAAGTTGTTGGGCGCCTGCCGGTCGTGTCCGGGCGCCGTCATGACCCTTCATCATGGCATCGAAGCACAGCTCCGGGAAACCGTCAGCCCGGATCTGGTGGTGGAACGGGTGCAGTAGCGGGCGCCGTGGGGAATTTCCCGCGAAGCGCGTCTTGAACGATGTTCAAGGTGTCTCTCGGGAAGTCGTTCTTGGCCATCCATTGCAGGAAGCTGGGTTCGAGCCTGGCGATGTCGCGCAGCTTCTGTCCCTGTTTTTTTCCGAAGTTGATGACGGCTTCGCCGCCGACCCATTTGAACTTGCCCGTCTTGTCCACCCAAGAGGGGTCCCGCGGATTGCAGAACGAGTCCAACTGGTCCATGTCCCGCGGCAGATCGGGATACTTGCTGAGCTGGCCCTCGATCACCTTGAGCGTTGCCTGAACGTCCCCCATGGCGTCATGGGAACTCAGGTGCATTTCACCGCAGTAGTACGCCAGCGCGGCCGTGAGGTCCCGGGGCACCTTCTTGTGGAAGATCCGCTGGGCGTCCAGAATCCGCCGGCTCTCGGTCTCGAAGGGAACGCCGGCCCGGATGAATTCCTCGCAGAGCAGGGGAATGTCGAAGTTGCTGATGTTGTATCCCGCCAGGTCGCAGTTGTTCAGCGCGTCGGCCACCTTCGGGGCAATCTGCTTGAAGGTCGGGGCATCCTTCACGTCCGCGTCCGTGATCCCATGGACCGCCGTGGAGTCCGCCGGAATCGGCATCTCGGGATTCACGCGGAATGAATGCTGTTCCGTTCTTCCGTTCGGCAGGAGCTTGAGAATCGCCAGGTCGATGATGCGGTCGAACTTCCTGTTCGTGCCGGTGGATTCGATGTCGAAAACAGCGAGCGGTCGGTCGAGTTTCAGATCAATCATGGAAGTTGTTACCTGAACGCAGTATCCCCGGAAAAGAGGTCGCATGGCAAGTCTGCGGCGCAAGGAGCTTCGATGGCACCAAGCAAGGGTGTTGCATGCGATTCTTTCCTCGTTATAATTATCGATCTGTCAGTGTGTTGCGGATGAAGAAATCGTTACACGCCGGAATGGCTTTTGCGGTGCTGTGCGTCGTCCTGCTCGGCGCATGCCGCTGTATGGCGGATGACGACGCGCAGGCGGTCGTTGTTGTCGCCAATCAGAATGTTCCCGAGTCGGCGGAGCTGGCGAGGGTGTACATGGCGGCCCGCGGAATCCCTGCATCGCACCTTTGTCTCGTTGACCTGCCCACGGGGGGGACGATGGCGAGGGACATCTATGAGCGCCACCTGCGTGATCCCCTGCTGGCCTTTCTCCGGGAGCAGAAACTGATCGACCAGGTCCGCCGCAACCCGGCCTCGATACGGCCGAACGAGACGGAGTGGGAAACGATTTCGTCAAGAATCCGTTACGTGGTGTGCCTGTACGGCGTGCCCTGGCGAATTGCGGACACGCGTCTGCGCATCGTCGCCGCGCTATCGAGCCGCTTGAACGGAGCGATGGAACGCAATGATGCCGCGGTGGATTCCGAACTGGCGCTTCTACTGGTCCCTGGGTATGACATCAAGGCCGGCCATCCGAATCCTCTCTTCAACCAGATCGATTTCATCGAGTTGAGCCGGCTGGCGCGGATGATCCTCATCGCGGCGCGCCTGGACGGACCCGACCCGGAAACGGTCCGGCGCATGATTCGCGATTCCCTTGAAGCAGAGCGCTACGGCCTCCAGGGACGCGCGTATTTCGACAGCCGGGGGATCAAGGAAACGGGCTATGCCGAGGGGGATTACTGGATCCGCGAGGCATGCGAGCGGTTCCTTCGCGAGGGGTACGACTGCGTGCTGGACAGCACGGATGGCCTTTGGGGCGACTCCTATCCGATGGAAGACGCGGCGATCTACATGGGCTGGTACTTCGACCGCGCCGTCGGCCCGTTCGCGCGTCCCGATTTCAAATTCGCCCGCGGGGCCATCGCCTACCACATCCATTCCGGCAGTGCGGCGGACGTCCGATCGACCGACGATTTCTGGGTCGGGCCGCTGTTGGCGCGGGGCGCCGCGGCGACGATGGGGGCCGTCGCGGAGCCGTATCTCTCGTTCACGCCGCAGCTGCACCTGTTCGCGGAGCGGCTTTGCCTCGGCCATACTTTCGGCGCGAGCGCCTGCATGTCCCTCCCGGTGCTCTCCTGGCAGATCACGGTCCTGGGCGATCCCCTTTACCGGCCTTTTCGTTACTCGCTGGACGAGCAGATCAGTCATCTGGAACGCGACGGCCGCGCGGAATTGGATTGGGCGTATCTGCGCAAGATCAACCTGCTTGTGCGCGATGGCCGTTTCAACGTCGCGCTCGACTACTGCCGCCAGAAGCTCAAGGTGCGCGAGAGCCCCGTGTTGCGTGAGAAGCTGGGCGACCTGTACGCAAAGAACGAACTCTACGCGGAGGCCGGTGAGCAGTACCAAGTGGCCATCGATGCCGCAAGAACGGCGGAGACCGCGATCCGGGTTGGCGCGCGCTGGATACTGATTCTCCGGCTGACGGGGGAGAAGGAGAAGGCCGATCGCGTGGAAGCCGGGCTGCGCGAGCGATGGAAAGGCCGCGTTGTCCTGTCCTGGCTCGATACGGCCAAACCCTGATGTTCATCGATACACACGTTCATTTCGATTCGTTCCGGGATCGCGCGGGAATCTCCGGGGTTGTGTCGCGCGCCGAGGCGGTGGGAGTTGAGAAGATGATTGCCGTCGGTGGAAACCCGGACGCGAATGCCTTTGCCGTCTCCGCCGCGGCCGATTTCCCCGGTCGCATTTATGCCGCGATCGGCTTGGACCGGGATCAGGCCTCAACGGACTGGAGTCTGGAGCCGTGCCTTCGGGAGATGGAACGGACACGCGTGGTGGCGGTTGGCGAAATCGGGCTCGACTACCATTATCATCCCGATACGGCGGACAGGCAGAAACAGTTGTTTGGCCCGATGCTTGAACTGGCTTCGCAGCGCGGGCTCCCGGTGATTGTTCACAGCCGCGAGGCCGACGAGGACACCGAAGGACGGCTTCGGGAACATGTCCGAACGTGGCGCGGGGATTCCGGGCGGGTGGGCGTATTGCACTGCTTCACGGGCACGAGTGAATTCGCGAAGCGGATGCTGGATCTGGGGCTCATGATCAGTTTCAGCGGGATTGTTACGTTCAGAAACGCCGACAGCCTGCGGGATGTCGCGCGCGAAGTGCCGGGCGACCGGCTTCTGATCGAGACGGACACGCCCTTTCTGACGCCGGTTCCGCATCGCGGGAAGCCCAATGAACCCGCCCTCGTTGTCCACGTGGCAGAAGTCCTGGCGAAGATTCGAAATGACACCGTGGAGCATATTGCGCATAGTACGGCACGTAACGCGGAAGCGCTTTTCTTCCCCAACAGGAAGCAGGACCATGAAAGAAGGTAAGACTCGTCACGCAGTCGGCGTCGATTTCGGCGGCACATTCATCAAAATGGCCCTCGTCAACGAAAAGGGCGAGGTGCAGTCGCGCGCGAAAATCCCCACGAAGGACGCGGCCGGAGTGGAAGGATGGATGGACGCGGTGGCGAAGGGCATGGCCCAGTTGAAGGAGAAGAAGTCCGGCGATGTGGGTGAGTTGGCGGGCATCGGGGTGGGGGTTCCGGGGTTTGTGGATTACGAGCGCGGGTTCATCCACGACCTGACCAATGTGCCGGGATGGACAGGCGTTCACCTGGCCGCCGAGATTGAGAAGCGCTTCAACGTGCATGCGCGGATCGACAACGATGTGAACGCCATGGCCCTCGGCGAATGTACCTTCGGCGCCGGGCGCGCTTATCAGCATGCGGTGTTCGTGACGCTGGGGACGGGAGTGGGCGGCGGACTGCTGATGAACAACGTGCTGTATCGCGGCGCGTATTCCATGGCAGGGGAAATCGGGCATCTGTCGATCGACATGAATGGCGTGAAGTCGCCCCAGGGCCGCGGCGGGCTCGAGCAGTATGTCGGAAATCGCCGGATCGCGGAGCGGGCCGTGAAACAGCTGGAGCAGGGAAAGCCGTCCATCCTTCGAGACATGGTCAAGGGCGACTGGTCCGCGATCACGCCGGAAGTGATCGGCCAGGCCGCAAACAAGGGGGACAAGCTGGCCCTGGAAGTGTATGACTTCGTCGCGGATTGTCTGGCCGCGGCATTTGCCTCCGTGACCTACCTGATTCAGCCCCAGGCGTTCATCGTGGGCGGTGGTGTGGCGCAGAGCGGAGATATTCTTTTTGATCCGTTGAGGAAGCATCTTGGCGAGCGCTTGAGCCCGTTCTTCGCGGAGCGGATCGAGGTAAAGACGGCGGAGCTGGGGAATGACGCCGGGGTGATTGGGGCGGCCACGCTGGTGATGCTGGAATAGTCTGGGGGTCTCCGGTGAAGAAGATCGGGCTGGCGCTGGGCAGCGGAGGTGCGCGCGGGTGGGCGCACATCGGCGTCCTTGACGCCCTGGAGGAAGCCGGCATCCCTGTTCACGCGGTTGCGGGCACGAGCATGGGCGCCCTCGTGGGCGGTGCCTTTGCCTCCGGGTACATCGGGCCGCTGAAAGAGGCGGCCCTGGGCCTCGACTGGAAGCAGGCCATTTACTACTTCCTTGAAGTCACCTTTCCCCGTTCAGGTCTCATCGACGGCACAAAGATCGCGGGGTTCGTCCGCCGGCATGTGCGCAAAACGGACGTTGAATCCCTTCCCCTTCCGTTCGCTACGGTGGCGACGGACGTCCTGACAGGGCGGAAGGTCGTGATCGACGAAGGGGACATGATCGATGCGATTCGCGCGAGCATTTCGATCCCCGGCATTCTGACGCCCGTGCTCCGCGACGGCGTGACCCTCGTGGATGGCGGCCTGGTTGATCCCGTGCCCGTCGACGTGGCCCGCCGGCTGGGCGCGCAAGCCGTGATCGCCGTGGACCTGAATTACGGCGCGGTGGGAGACAAGGTGCGTCCTCGCTCTCGGCGCCCGGGACGGGCGCTGCCCGGAAGAAAGAAAGCGAGCCGGCTGCCCCTGAACAAGTGGCAGGGCCTGATGCGGAACGTCGGCGCGCGGCTGGAACAGTTCGATGTTTCCGTGCTGACGCCGGCCCGCCGCTGGATGACCCGTGACGAGCGGCCGACCGTATTCGACGTGCTGGGGAATTCCATCCGCATCATGGAGACGCAGATCACGGACGTGCGGCTCAAACTGGATCCGCCGGATGTCTTGATTCGTCCCGAGGTTGGCCATCTGAGCTTCATGGAATTTCATTGCGCGGAGGAGATCATCCGCGCGGGCTATGAGGCGACGCGGGCGAAGATCGGCGAGATACGCGCACTCACGCGCGCGCGCTGATGCCGAGGCGGGTGCTGGCCTGCCCGGCGTCCATGCCCGCAAGCAGGATCCTCTTGTTCCGGCCGGTTTCCCCCGAGAGAAGGCGGACGCTGCGGGGCGGGATATCCAGCGATTCGGCGAGGAAACGGACGAGCGCTTCGTTGGCCTTGCCTTCCACGGGCGGAGCCTGAAGCCGGATTTTCAACGCGTCGCCCAGAATTCCCTGAACCTGGTTTTTCGACGCGCGCGGGACGACCCGCCCGCTGATGACGCCTCCGGCGGCTGTCGGCTGGAGATCCGAAGCGCGTCGTGGAGGGCAAGAGGG
>ERZ1645192.4631-NODE-4631-length-10851-cov-5.872082_pt1 | contig 10851 bp, 6 predicted proteins | sample MGYA00575354_ERZ1645192 | MGnify/ENA primary metagenome ERZ1645192 (study PRJEB40844, sample SAMN11349763) | freshwater sediment metagenome | isolation source: river sediment | host: Sediment | place: India: Faizupur Khadar , New Delhi | collected 2017-02-21 ...
GATGGATACCCCCGCAGCCGTATCTGCGCAGACGGCGGAAACTGCCCCCGAGGTTTCACCGCGAGGCATGCCCCGATCGGTGCTTGTTGCGGCCGGCAGCGTGCTTATTCTGGCAGTGATTGCAGGCGCTTTTCTGATTGTGCGGCGGAAGCGCGGCAATGAATCGGAATCCAGCCTCATTACGGAATCCATTGACGAGGATAGCCGCCGGAAATAGGGGAACATACGACGCTTTTCCATGGGCGTGCGCAAGGCATCGGAACTTGTCATTCGCCTTTTTTAAAGCATTCTTTGAGGCTGGATGCAGTTTGTAAGAGACATATACAGGGATCGAAGGGTGGCGGGGCGACCGGTTATTTCCTTTGAGTTTTTTCCCCCGAAGACAGAGGAGGGAGAGCGCGTTCTGTTTGAAAGCACCGTTCCCGCGTTTATTGCCGCCGGGGGCGATTATTGTTCGGTCACCTACGGAGCCGGAGGCAGTACTCGCGAGAAGACGCTGAGAATAGTGGACAGGATCCACCGGGAGCATGCTTTCACCACTGTGGCGCATCTCACCTGCGTCAGTTCTGCCCGTTCAGAAATCAGCCAACTCCTGGATGAGATTCGCAGCCTGGATGTAAAAAACATTCTGGCGCTGCGTGGAGATCCGCCTGGCGGGGGAGAGTTCAGGGCCAGGCCGGACGGTTTCGAGTTTGCCGAAGAACTGGTGCGCTACATTCACGAGCATGGAAGTTTCAGCGTTGGGGTAGCCGGTTTTCCAGAGGGGCACGCGGCCTGCAAAGGCGGGAAGCACGAAGATTGGGGACACCTGAAAAGAAAAATCGCGGCGGGCGCAGATTACGTGCTGACACAGTTGTTTTTCGACAACGCGGATTATTTTGAGTTTCGAGACGAAATGACACAGAAGCACGGGGTTGAAATCCCCCTGGTGCCCGGGATTGTTCCGATCCTTAGCGCATCACAGATCCAGAGATTCACGACAATGTGCGGCGCCCGAATTCCCGCGAGGCTTGCGGCGAAGCTTGCCGAGGTGGAGAACGATGACGCGGCGGCGGCCGAACTGGGTATTGATTACGCCACCGCCCAGTGCAAAGAGTTGTTGGAACGGGGCGCGCCCGGAATCCATTTCTACACCTTGAACAAGACCCGCTCGACTTTGGAAGTCATGAAGCGGCTTGGACTTTGCCGGTAGGCGGGCGCTCCGTGCGGCCGCCTACCGGTTTTTTGTGCCGCGCGCGAGTTCCTCGAAGCCCCACCGCAGCATCCGCTCGGTCATCTCCCAGCTCACGCAGGCGTCTGTGATGGAGACTCCGTAAATCAGGTCGGAAAGCTTTTTAGGGATGGGCTGAGTGCCTTCTTTGAGATAACTCTCGATCATGGCTCCGATCAGTGAAGTATTGCCCGCCACGCGCTGCTGTATGATGCTGTGCCATACTTCCTCCTGGCGCGCAGGGATCTTGCCGGAGTTGGCATGGCTGCAATCCACCATGATGGCCGGGGGAAGGCCTGCTGCGAGCAGCCTGGATTCGGCTTCCTGCAGGCTCGGGGCATCGTAGTTTGTTCTGGCCCGTCCGCCGCGCAGGACGATGTGGCCGTCGCGATTGCCCGCCGTGCGTATGATGGCGGTAACGCCGTCCTGGTCTATGCCCAGGAAACTGTGCGACGAACGGGCGGACACCATGGCATCGAGCGCGATTTGCATGCTGCCGTCTGTGCCGTTCTTAAACCCGACCGGCATGGAGAGTCCGCTGGCCATTTCGCGATGTGTCTGGGACTCGGTGGTTCGCGCGCCGATAGCCGCCCAACTCACCAGATCATCAATGTATTGGGGGACGATGGAGTCCAGGAACTCCGTGGCCCCCGGCACTCCCATTCGGGTGAGCTCCAGCATGAGTTTTCGGGCTTTCCTGACACCCGTTTCGATGTCGTAGGTGCCGTCCATGTGAGGATCGTTGATCAGCCCTTTCCAGCCGAGCGTGGTGCGCGGTTTTTCGAAGTAAACGCGCATGATGATTTCCATTTGGGCTGAGAACTCTTTTCTCAGCATTGCCAGTCTCGATCCGTATTCCAGCGCCCCGTTCACATCGTGAATCGAGCAGGGCCCAACTACGACAAGCATTCGGGGATCCTGCCGTCGCAGAATCCGAACGACGTTTTCCCGTGTGGACACCACGAGATCGTTGATTGCCTCGTTGGCGGGAAACTCGGCCTTAAGTTCTCGTGGGGTCAGGAGCCGTTTGGCTTCCGCGACCCGCAAATCTTGTGATGGACGCATCCGGGGTAGTATATCAAATCAAGGTCGTGTGGGAAGAGTGCAGGCAGGCGGAAATCAGGCTGGCAGCCGGGAGAGCAGGGCCGGTCTCTACCATCATGTCCCAGTCAAGGCGAGCAGTGGTGGTTCTGCAGGGCGGTCAGGCCTGAGACCACAAACGCCCGGAGTTGCTGCTCCATTTGGCTCGCGCGCTCGGGGTTTTGGCGAGCGAGGTTCTCCGAGGCGCCTGGTGGGAATGCAAGGTCATAGGTGTGCAGGCTTGGGGGCTCTCCGGGAGAGGCGACCAGGATTTGATTTCCCTGAATCCAACCGACAACAGTGCTTCCAGATGCCTTTAGATATGCATGGCCGGGGTCTTCCGGTGGCAGGCTGAAGAGATCGCGTCCGAACGATTGATGCACAACATCCAATTCGAGCAACCCCAGGACGGTTGGCAGGATGTCTAATTGGCTGGCAACCTGGTGTCGGGCTTCGTGGCGATCGCCAAAAATCTCCGGGCCGTAGAACAAAAGGGGCACATGTTGATGCAGCAAACCGGCTTGCGTAAGCACCGGAGGAATGCCGAAGCCGTGGTCGCCGACAAAAACGAAAAGAGTGTCGTTGAACCACTCAGACTTGCGGGCTTCTTTAATAAACTCCCCCAATGCCCAATCGGCGTAGTGCATGCCGTTGATCCGTTGGTTCTGGCGATCACCCCCTTGGATCCGCTCCAATCCCTCGGGTTTGGGAAGGTTAAAAGGAGCATGATTTGACAACGTGAGAATGAGGCCGAGGAAGCGCTGCTTTTTTGCCGCCAGACTGGAGAATTCCTCGTTTGCCCGCCGGAACACGTCCAGATCGGACACACCCCAGTCGGGATCCACAAACACAGGATTCAAATAATCCTTGCGGCCTATGAACCGATTCACCCCATTACCCCGAAAAAATCCTTCCTTGTTATCCCACGCGAAATCCCCGTTATAGAGGAAAAGCGTCTCGAAGCCACTTTCCTTGAGCAGGGAAGGAAGCGAGCGGAACTTCTGTGCTCCGAGGGAATGCTTCATGATGCCGTCGTAATCCGGGAGGTTCGCGAACGAGCACAGCGAGGCGAAAACTCCCTGGGCGGTATGAGTGCTGACCGAGAAGGCGCGATCGAATAGGATGCCTTCACGCGCGAGTTGATCAAAGTTTGGAGTGGCCCCGAAACCTGCGCCCGTAGCCCCGCAGAAGCGCGCGCTGAAGCTCTCCATGCCAACAAGCACAACGTTCTTCGGGCGCTTCTTAAGTTCAATGGCCGAGGGTCTGGAGCGCCGGAGCAGGGGAAACACCTCGGGTTGAATCGGGGTTTCTCCTTCCAGTAGAATCATTTTTCGTGTGATTTGGAATGCCTCTGGAGCAGGCATCAACTTTTTCCAGCGTGTTGAAGCGGTGGCCTTCCTGGCATGACGCACGGTATCGATTAGTGAAAACACGCCGTTTTGGGCCATGTGATTGGCGTAAGCGCTTTGGCTGAATACTGCATCGCCCCAGCGCAACGGGCTCCCGCGAAAACCGCCGCGGGAGGAAATGACTGTCGCCGCTATCAGCAGGACGCTTGCTACAGCCTGCGTTTGCCACCGGATGCGCCCGGCTTTTGTTCTCAGCAGCCACCGGCCCAGCCACAAAAACAAACCCCAGACCACAAAACATAAAAGCATCCATCGAACCACGGGGTAACCGTGCCATATCATGCCGATAATGGTTTTGTTGTCCTCTGGTTTGCCGATGTATTCCAGCGCAAGCGGCCCAAGCCGAACCTGGAATTCCTTGTAAAACTCCACTTCTGCAACCAGGGCAAAGATGCTGAGAAACGCAACCAAGCCGAACAGGCATAACATGACCCTGCGCTCGATCCTGCCTGGCTCGGGACGCCAAATCATCCACAGGGCAAACGGGGCTGAAAGCCTGCCTGCCATCGAGAGGTCGAACAGGAATCCATGCGCAAAGGAGCCAAACAGAAGCCCGGGAGTGGCATCGCCATGAAAGGACCAGGTTGAAAGGATCAGGATGCCCCGGAAGAGGATAAAAAGCCCTAGCCACGCCCCTGCGAGAACAAGATACTGAAAGAACAGCAGTCGAGCCGTTTTTGCCGAGAACATTCGGCGAAATATAGCCCTTGCCTGACAGGCGTCAAATCCCGCTGTGGACTTTGCCGGCATTCTTCCCCCGGTCATTCTCTCTCCGGTGCTGCGGAAGACGTCTGGTTTATGAGGCGAGCTGCTTCAGGATAAACTACAGCACGATTATTGCCCGCGGGCGGGAGAATCATGGCAGGCACCTGGCCTCTCGGCGCATGCGGAAAGATTGGCTGCGCTTCGTCGCGGGGATCACTGGGCTGCGGATGAAATGCGGTAGAAGCGCTGGGCGCTGCTGGCAGCATTGTCTGTCTGGAAATCACCGGCGCCGGTGGCCGTCAGGGTGCCCAAGGGCTGCCAGTTGCCCGTGACGAGGTTTGTTCGATACTCCAGGGTGTAATTCATTCCCGGAATTGTGTTCGTATAATTCACCGTTGCCGTGCCGGCTGTGTGGACAATTGAGGAGATCCGAAGGCAAGGTCCGAGCACAGTGAGCCCCCACGGACCATCTGCTACGAAAACATAGCTTCCGTTCACGGCTACGCTGCGCGCGGATCCGCTGGTATCACAACCGCCTGCGCGCTGCGGGTTGGCTGGATTGCTGATATCGATCAATTGCAGGCCCGCGTCCCAGTCTGCCACGTAGGCGTGGTTTCCGCTTACGGCCACACTGTAGGCATATCCGCTGGTGTCGCAGTTGCCGACGATTTGGGGATTTGCCGGATCGGTCACATCGATCACCTGCAGGCCTCCGTTGTAATCCGCCACGCAGGCATAGTTGCCGCTCACCGCCACGCTGCGCGCAGATCCGCTGGTGTCGCAACCGCCTGCGCGCTGCGGGTTGGCTGGATTGCTGATATCGATCACTTGTAGGCCTGCGGATTCATCCGCCACGTAGGCGTAGTTGCCGCTGACTGCTACGCCGGATGCCGACCCGGCGGTGTCGTAGCCGCCCACACGCTGCGGGTTGGCGGGATTGGTTATATCAATCACCTGCAAGCCCGCGGATTCATCCGCCACGTAAACGTAATTGCCACTTGCCGCCACGCCGCGGGCAAACCCGCTGGTGTTGTAGGCGCCGACTTGCTGAGGCTTGGTTGGGCTGGTCACGTCAATCACCAGCAGGCCTTCGGAGTAATCTGCCACCAGGGCGTGGTTGCCGCTCACCGCCACGCCAAAAGCATACCCGCTGGTGTCGAAGGTGCCGACTCGCTGCGGTTTGGCTGGATTGCTAACATCAATCACTTGCAGGCCCGCCGCCCGATCCGCCATGAACGCGTAATTGCCGCTCACTGCAAGACCCAGGGCATAACCGCTGGTATCGCAGCTGCCCGTCAGTCTGGGATTGACCGGCTTGCTTACGTTGATCACCTGCAATCCGTAGGCGTCTGTCACAAATGCGTAGGTCTCGCTCACTGCCACGCCGGATGCCGGGCCACTGGTGTCGAAGCCGCCCACAAGTTGCGGGCTGGCCGGATTGGCTATGTCAATCACCTGCAGGCCGGCATCGTCATCCGCCACATAAGCGTAGTTTCCGTACACTGCCACACTGGAGGCCCAACCACTGGTGTCAAAGCCGCCCACGCGCTGCGGATTGGCCGGATTGGTTATGTCAATCACCTGCAGGCCGGCATCGTCATCCGCTACGTAGGCGTAGTTGCCGCTGACCGCTACGCCCAGGGCATACCCGCTGGTGCTGCAACTGCCCGCGAGCTGGGGGTCGGTTGGGTTGCTGATATCGATCACTTGCAAACCTGCAACTAAGTCAGCCACAAAGGCGTAGTTGCCGCTGACTGCCACGCCAAGAGCATCCCCGGTGGTGTTGTAGCCGCCCACGCGTTGAGGGTTGGTTGGGCTGCTGATATCGATCACCTGCAATCCTTCACTGTAGTCCGCCACGAGGGCGTAGCTGCCGCTGATGGCCACGCCCAGGGCATAGCCGGTGGTATCGCAGCCGCCCACGCGCTGCGGGTTGGATGGATCGCTGATATCAATCGTCTGCAATCCTTCACTGTAGTCCGCCACAAAGGCGTAGTTGCCGCTCACTGCCACGCTGCGTGCAGAACCGGTGGTGTCACAACCGCCCGTCCACCGGGGGTTGGCGGCATTTATCACATTGATCACTTGCAGGCCTGCAAACTCATTTGCCACGTATGCGTAGTTTCCGCGCACCGCCACGCCCAGGGCGTCTCCCCTCAGCCTGCCCGGCCATTGGCCGATTGAGCCTGGAGCGGCAGCATGTGTGGGCCAGGCCAGCGCCAGTGCCAGGGCCGCCAATGCACAGCCGTAGTTGATTCTTGGAAAAGGTGAGAATTGGCCGAGACTTTTCATGGGCGTTTCGGCTGTGCCAGGTATGAACCAGCCTCGCAGCCCCGCCGGCAAGCGGACGGCGGGCAGATCTCCGCATCTTGCCTGTGTGCTCGCTTTGAGGGGCGCACGGATCAGGGAGCATCGCCTTTCTGGTGCATACTGCATACAGCGAACATATCCGGGACTTGAGGGCCAAAGTCAAAAGCTGGTTCTACGGAAACACCCCGGGGTTTCCCCGTGGGGATGATTAGGAGATTTCGCAGGAGCATGCCTGGCCCTGTTTAAAACGCCCAATCTGCTCCTGTCAGGACGGTGTTTTTACGGATGGCAGATGACCGGGCGCATGCGTGCCTCCTTACGCACGCGAGGATCTGGCACGGCCCGCCAAAGCCGCGCGGTTGTGAGCGGAGATTTCCCTGGCGTGTGCCGGTCGCGAACTGTGCCCGGGAATCGGCGCAGGACGCTATTTGCCTTCGTACCGGATGATGGCTGAGCCGGGTGTGGTTTGGATGGTCGCCAGGAGGCCGTTATTGAGCAGTTCGGTTCCGGCAATGTTTTCCTCAACGTTTGTGTCCAGGTTGCGGATCTTGTAAATGCGAGAGGTTTCAATTCCCTTCAGCCGCAATCGCGCTGTTTCGTAGGGGCTCTCGGGCCGGCGCAGCAGGATGACAATGCCATCCGCTTTGTCCGGGCGGTTAAACTGCCATGCGAACCATGCGTCTGTTGCTTTGGTGTAGGTTGTCAGCGGATAAAAATCCCCATAATAAAAGTCGCGAAACGAGAGGTACTGGGCGAGTGTTTTCCTGCACCATTCAAACGGGAAGTCATCCTTGATTGGAGCTGCCGGGGCGTCACCGGACACCCACCAGTTCAGGCAGAGGGTGCTGCTCATGCTGCTGCGAAACTCGTAGGTGTCGCCCGCGCGGTCCTGGCTGGTCCCGTTGAGGGGCACCCAGGGCATCAGCCCCCAGGTGTGGCATTGGTGCGCCACGGCATCGCGGGGTCCGTCGCTGCGCCAGAAGGGAGTTGCGCGCCCGAGTGTTTCCAGATCCAGACGCCGGCCGCCGCTGGCGCAATTGTCGATGATCAGACCCGGGTTGCGCGAGAGCAGATCATCCCAGAACTGGTAGAGCCCTTCGATGTATCGTATCTCGGTGATCCCCTGTCGGTCCGGGGCATCGGCGCTTTTCCAGAATGGGAGCGGGTCAATGTTGAAATCCTGGCGGTAGCAGCCAATGCGGTATTCCTTGATGCGCGAATCGATGAAATCGGTGACAAACTTCCGGGCTTCGGGATGGCCAAGATTCAACAGCAGGTTGTCTCCGATGGGGCCAATGAGAAAATCCGGGTGGGTGCGGTGCCATTCGGTGCCTCGATAGACCCGTTCCGGCTCGAACCAAAGCATCAGGTGCCGCTGGTTGGCCCGGAGCGTATCGCCCAGGGGCTGCATCCCATCGGGATAAATCTCGCGGTTGAGAATCCAGTTGCCCGCGTTCGGATACCACTCCCCCTTTCCATACCAGGCCGCGTCAATCCAGTAATAATCCACCGGCAGATTGTGTTTAATAATCCGATGCACGTTGTCCATATGGATGGCGGCCTTGGTCGCGCCCCAGTTGCCACAAGTGATCGGCCCGATCAGGGGTTTGTTCCCCGGTGTTGGCCGATGGTGGGCGAGAATGAACTGCCGGAAGAGGTTTTGTCCGCGCCAGCGGTCTCCGTGATAGAAAAGCATGAGCATGCGCGGGGTGCGGATTGTTTCGCCGGGGCGCAGACGGATGCGCGTATGCTCCATGCCGGCTCTCAGCGTGGCCTGGCCGAGAGTGTCACTTGCAAACTCCGCCAGCCATTCGCCGGTCCAGCCAATGGCCGTTACAACACCTTCCTGCGCGCCTTCGAGGGTGAAGAAGGGCATGGCCTGGCTGGAGGATCGGCCGCCTCCCGGCTGCAAGCGCAGTTTTGCTCCGGCCTTCATGGGCATGACTTCCGGGGCAAAATCATCAAAGCTTGCCACCGCGCCCCTGGCCCAGTGCAGCCTGGATGGAAATCCCACTGCCGCGGGAAGCATGCCGTCAAAGGGCTGGATATTCTCAACGAGCGGGCTGTTCGAGGCACCTCGGTTGGAAATGTGGACAACCCACTCGACAGCGGGAAAACGATGGAATTGGATGGCTTCGACGCGCACTTCGATCCCTCCGGGTTCCTGGTATGCAATGGTTCTGGCAAGGCTGGCGGTTGTATTCGTCTCCTGCACGGTCACAGGCCAATCTTTTGCCAGTGTTCCGGAGGCGCTTCCGCGATATCGAAACGAGAACACGAACGGATTTGCCGCCGGGGAATCCGCCCACGGCAAATCCTGCAAGCGAAGGCGTTCTCCGCCGCCAAGTGCCACTTCCGCTTCGGCCCACACGGCTTGGTCCCATCCGCGCCCGTCCCCGGCATCGCCCACGCGCAACTCAAACTCCGACACCCCCCCAAGCGGTATATCCAGACGCGCCGGCGCGTTCGTGCGCCGCATGACGGGAGAAGTGAAAACCTCTTTTCCGGACACCAGAACATGAAAGGTCACGGATCCATTTCCCAGGGCTTCCCCGCGAACAGTGTCGTTGTTGTCTTCCAGGCCAATTTCCGCCACAAACCGTTCGGCGGGTTTACTCGTGTGGATCCGGATGTGCTTCACGGAGTTGTAAGCGATTCCGTGTGTGTAGGATTTGCCGGCGATTTTGTAGGGACCGCCCTGCCACGAACCGCCGCGTGTGATGCCCTCTTTGAAGTCCTCATAAGCCATCGAGAGTGTGCCGTGCGCCGGTTGCTCCTTCAGGGGAAGCATGCGATCGAACCAACGCTTTGCGGCACGCTGCTCGCCTGCCGTCATCGTGACCGCCGGTGTTTCCAGGACACTCAGGATCGAGAGTGCAAATGAAAGCGTGAGCCAAACTGACGACGGCTTTTTGATGCCATGCATGAGCGGATCAAAGCAGCGACTCGCCGCCAAGTCAACCTGCGGAAAAGGCCAAGGAGTTGTTTCTTCGGTGCGCTCTGGGTCTCAACATCGGGCGTTCCAGAACCGCCGTGCAAGCAGGAGCAGAACTGCGGCGCCCATCAATACTCCGCTTGCCGGTTCAGGCACTGGCACTACGTGCGGACCATCGGCCGGGTAAATCCACCCGCTATCGGAGTTTTCCCCGATTCTCTGAATATGAGCGGCGGCATAGAATGGGCCGTAGCCTCCCGCCGGTTTGCTCAGGAATGAGAAATCCGAAGCTGTCAGGGAAGGAATTCCTGTCACGCCAATCGTAATCGAGTCACCCGCCGTAAACCGCGACTGGTCGTCCAGATCGGTCGGGAAAGTGATCAGGACATCGTAGTAACCGTCTCCCCCGGCTTTGAATGCGTTTTTTCCTGCCTGAAAAGTGGGAGTGGCAAACATCCCCGTTCCGCCGAGAACGGCAAAGTCCAGGTGCTTCGGGTTGTGATCGGGATTCAGGTTTAGATAAAGCATCCGGAGGTTCTCGCCCCCGAATAGATTCAGCGCCGATATCGTCAATTCAACCTCGCCTGCTCCGGCGGTCGAAAACTCCGAGAGAACCCACGGAGGGGTGGACTGCGGCGGCGCTCCGCCAAACACCTCGCGAAACTCGTAGATAAAATGATCAGCCGCCCACGCGCGCGGCGCTGAAACACAACATGCAAGAGATACAACGACCGTGGCTGCAAACCCTGCGGAACACAACTTCAAGCACTTCATACAGCTCCCAAGAACTCATTCCCATTTCAAGTCAACGCAGCAGTCACCATGGCCGCTGCAACCGTGTTGAGCTTAAGCAACCACACTCCAAAAAGCAAGATAATTTACCTGGCGAAACGTACGGACAGGGCAGGTAAAAACACCGTGAAGCCGAAGGGCTCTTTCCGCGAACTGGCGAACATGATGTTCGCCAGTTCGACGGTCTGGATTGTATTTACCGGGAACCATTCCCGACGGGTCCCGCACCGTGAGCAGTGATGGGACCATCGGCAAATATGCTCATGTGGTCGTTCCCGGTGAGCGCGCCTAAACGTCGTAATAGAGGAAGAACTCGTAGGGATGCGGACGCAAGCGCAGGGCGTCGTTTTCCTTTCGCTTGAACGCAACCCACATGTCCAGGAAATCACGCGTAAACACATCCCCCTTGA
>ERZ1645192.4633-NODE-4633-length-10849-cov-16.720030_pt1 | contig 10849 bp, 10 predicted proteins | sample MGYA00575354_ERZ1645192 | MGnify/ENA primary metagenome ERZ1645192 (study PRJEB40844, sample SAMN11349763) | freshwater sediment metagenome | isolation source: river sediment | host: Sediment | place: India: Faizupur Khadar , New Delhi | collected 2017-02-21 ...
TGCAGCGATTGGCCGGTGGTCAGGGTGTAGGGTTCCTTGAGACCGTTGGCCAGGATGATCATGTTGGGGTCCACGTCGCCAAAGGCGCAGGCGATCGAATAGATGCTGTCGCCGGAGGCAACCGTATAGACCACGGGGTGCGTCTTCAGGGCGCGGTCGCCAAAGGTCCACGATCCGCTCTGCGGGATTTTGAGCGTCATGCCGGGATCGAGGAAGGCGTTGGCGGATAGGCCGTTCAGCGCGGCCAGGTCAGCCGGGTTGACGTTGAAGCGGCGCGCCAGGCAGTACTGCGATTCGCCTTTCTGGACGATGTAGCTGGACGGGCGGCCCGGCGTGGCGGTGGGCACAACCGCCAGCGTGGCGGTGGGCACCACCACGGGTTCGGCGGTGGGCTGGGCAGGCGGCTGGGTGACTGCGCCGGCCGGCTGGCTGCCGGCCTGGGCGGTCTGCGTGCCGCTGACGATTTCAGTCAGCATGGCATTCGGCGAGCTCACCGGGAAGGGCAGGCCGCCGGTGGCGGTGGCATTCACCGTGGGCGGCGGGGTGGAAGCTGGCAAAATGCAGGCGCTCAGGGACACGCTTAACAACACCACAATCGTAAGCAAGGTGAGCATTTTTTTGGGCATTGGGACGATCTCCTTCAGGGAAAAATGGCGGCCTGTCGCTTGCCAGACAGGTTTATTGCGTGTATTTTAATCCTTAACATAGTAGCATAACCGTTGACCCTCGTCAAGCAGGGGTTGGAAACGGTTTTGCGGGTTCAAACCACGGTGCAACTGTTATGCCAGGTCACACTATCCCGGAATGCAGCCCTCCCGGTTTTCCACCTGCCATTTGGCGTTTTTGCGGTGAGCAAAATCATCCGCAAGCGGTGACTTTCAACAATAGATCGGCCGGTTTGTTTTGGTTATCATTTGTATTGGAGACGGAAAAAACAGGACACCTCCTAGATGCTCATCGCTGTCTCCTCCTTTGGCGAAAGTCTCCGCCGGGTTTTCCCTCACCGCCCCCGGCGGAGGCTTGCATTAAAAGCACATCCGAAGGTCCGCCGGGGCCTTCGGATGTGCTTTTTTTATTCCGGCGGCTATTCCTGGATGACCGGAAGAACCACGGTGAAGGTGCTGCCCTCGTCGGGCTGCGATTCCACCCAGATGCGGCCCTGGTGCGCCTCGACGATCGAGCGCACGATGGATAACCCCAGGCCGGTGCCGGACATCTCGTTGTTCGCGTTGCTGGCGCGGTAAAACTTGTCAAAGATGAACGGCAGATCCACCTGGGGGATGCCAATGCCGTTGTCGATGAACCGCAGGATGATTTGCTGATCTTCCAGGGTGGCATGCACGGTGACGATCCCGCCCGGATGCGTGTACTTGCTGGCGTTTTCGAGCAGGTTTTCCACCATCTGGCGCAGTTGCACCGGGTTGGCAAACACGGGCGGTAAAACCTCCGGCACTTCCAGCAACAACGTCTGGTGTTTATCGTCCATTTGCTTTTTTAACTGATCCACGACCAGTGGAATGAGCTGTTCGAGGTGCACCGGCTCTTTGCGCGAATCGAAGCCGGATTCGATCCGGCCCAGCTCCACCAGGTCGTCCACCAGGTGGGTGATGTTGTGCACGCTGGTTTGCACGCGGTGGACGAAATCGCGCTGCAACTCATTGACCGGCCCGGCGCGTTCGATCAACTCCACGTAGCCGAGGATGGCCGTGAGCGGCGAGCGCAGATCGTGCGAGACGGTGCTGACAAAATCGCTCTTGATGCGGTCGAGCTTCTTCAGGTTGGTGATGTCGTGCATGGTGACGGCCGCGCCCACCCCCGCGATGGGGGTGATTTGCGCGCTGAAGATGCGCCCGTCTTCCACGGCAATTTCGGCGCGGTTGGTCATGGTTTTGCTGCCTGAATCCACCAGCGCCAGCAGGTCGGGATGGGTAAACACATCCTGCAGCGGCTGCCCGGCCAGGCTGGCATCGTCCAGCTTGAAGGCGCCGGCGGCCATCTGGTTGACCAGCACCAGGCGCTGATCCTGATCGAAGACGATCACGCCGTCCTGGATTTTGGCCAGAATGGTGCCCAGCTTGTTGCGCTCGGCGGATGTATCGGAGAAGCGGCTGGCGTTGACGATGGCGATGGAGGCAAATTCGGCCAGCGCCGAGAGCAACTGGACATCGTGATCTTTGAAGGGGATTTTCTTGGCGCGGTTGTCAATGCCCAGCACGCCGATGACGCTCTGGTGGACGCGCAGCGGCACGTACACCAGGCTTTGCACCAGGTAAGAGGTCTTGATCTTCTGCGGCGTATTTTCGTCCATCAACACGGGCTGCCCGCTGCGCACCACCGAACCCGCCAGGGTATCCTGGATGGGGATGCGGAAGGTGCGCGCAAATTCGTCCTGGAAGTTGCGCGAGGCACGCATGTACAGCTCGCCGGTCACGTCGTCCACCAGCAGCAGGCTGCCCTCGTCGGCGTTGGTGAGCTTGACGGCGGCTTCGACTACCGCCTGCAGGACGATGTCCAGATCCAGCGAGCTGTTGATGGTGCGGGCCAGTTCGGCCAGCGTTTGCATTTCGCTGATCTGGCGTTGCAAACCGGCCGTGGCGCGCCGCGATTCAAGCAGCACCCAGTCTTTGCGCTGCTGGGCCTTCTCCAGGCTGGCCTGCACCGCTTTGAGGATGTCATCGGTGCGCAGCGGCAGGCAGAACGTGTCGCTCACGCCGAGTTGCAGGGCCTGTTTGAGCAGCGCGGGTGATTCCTGCGAGATGAACAGCAGCACCGGGATGGCCGGGAAGCGCCGCAGCAGGGCTGCCGCGATTTCCATCCCGCTCGCGCTTCCAACGGTTTCGCCCAGGATGATCAGGGTGGGCGGGTTCAACTCGACGGTGCGTTGAATGGAAGCCGGGTTTTCCTGCAAGCGGATGGAGTATCCGGCCGATTTCAAGACCCGTTCCAGCAGGAATGTGATTTGCTGATCTGAAATTGCCACCAGGATGTGCGCTTGGGTCATCTCGACTGCCTGCGTATCTTATTGCGAAACCGGTAGGAGCATGTGGAAGACCGTGGTTTGACCGGGTTGGCGGTCGGCCCAGATCTTTCCATTGAATTTGAGCACAATTTCCTTGACCAGCGGCAGGGAAATGACCGCGGAGAAGAAGCGGCGCGAGCGGTTGGGATCATTGAGCGGCGCTGTGTTGAAGATGCGCGTGAGAGTGTTGGTGTCGAACGAGGGGCCGATGAACTGGATGCTGAGGTGCGCCAGCCCTTCGGGCGTGCGTTCGACCCGCAGGCCGGCCTGGCTGCCGGAGGTCGATTCGCGCAGGGCGTAGTTGAGCAGGCCGTTGACGGCTTGAGCCAGCAACGCGGCATCGGCCTGAACGTTGAGCGCCTCGGCGGGCAGGTTGACGGCCAGGCTCAGGTTGTAGGGCGCGCAAAATGGCTGCAAGCGGTTGGCGGCTGCGCGCGCAATTTCGGTCAGGTTGGCGGGCGAGCCATGCAGACCCTCGGTGGTTTGCAGCGATTCGGCCAGCCGGCTGGTGTAGGCGATTTGATCCTGAATGGTGGAAAGCGCCTGGCGCTGGTCGGGTGTCCAGCGGGCGGTGATGTCTTTGGTCAGGTAGTCCATGCCGTTGCGGGCCAGTTCCATCGGGCCGCGCAGTTCCTGGCGCAGCGACAGCAGCAGGGCGTTGTTCACCTTTTCGCCCAGTTGGGCAATTTCGGCCGTGGCCTGTTGCATGCGGGCGCGGTCTTCCACCTTGCGGAACAGGCGCGAGTTGACCAGCGAAATGGCGGCATAGTCGGCCAGGGCTTCCAGCAGGTGCTGGTCGCTGGCGGTGAAGGGTATGGGCTGTTTGCGCATCATCACCAGCAGACCGATGGCCTGCTTTTGCACTTTGACCGGCACAATCAGCGCCGACTGGCCGAGCGCGGCGATTTTGAAGCGCTTGAGCGGTTCGCCGTGAATGCTGAGCGATTCGCCGGAAAGCCCCACCAGCGAACTGATGCCGTCATCCCACGGGCGGCCGACCTGCACCGGCAGCGAGGCGGGCAAATTGCGCCCGGCCGCCAGCACGTAGGCCTTGGAGGGTTCATCGCGCAGCATGAACCAGCCCAATTCGGCCTGGGTGACGTGCGTGGCGCCTTCCAGGATCTTTTCAAAGACCTGCGCCTGGTCGGTGACCGAGGTGACCGCTTTACCGACCGAGAAAATGGCGGTGAGCTCGCGCACGCGCTGCTGCAACTCCTGGTTGGTGTTGTGCAACTGGCGGGTCAGGCGCTCGCGCTCGCGGCGCTCGTGCACCTGCTTGAGGACGCGCTCCACCACGTTGATCACTTCGGGCTCGCGCGCCGGCCAGGTCAGGTAATCGCTCGCGCCCAGGCGGAAGGTCTGCACAATGTCCGCCTCCTGGCCCTTCGCGGCCAGCAGGATGACCGGGATTTCGAGCCCCTGCGAGGCCAGCGCCACCAGCAGGTCTTTGCCGGTCAGGCCGGGCAGGTTGAGTTCGGCGATGATGGCGTCGGGTGCGTATTGCAGGGCGCGGTTGATGGCCGAAGAGCCATCCGAAACCACCAGGTACTGGTAACCGGCGGCGCTCAGAATCTGGCGGCCGAGGGTGTCGCTGATGACGGGATCATTTTCGACGATGAGGATGCGGTCACGGGGAGCAGTCATGGTTTTAATCATAGCACGGAACTTTTGCAGCCGGTAAAATGTAAAGCAGTTGTAATGCCTTCAGTCGGGATAGTTTTTTGTTAGAGTTCCATAAGAGCCGGAAGTACGCACTTGACTCTGCGGCCTTCCTGAGCATACAATCTAGTCATGGAGTACAAAGATTATTACAAGGTATTGGGCGTGGAACGACAGGCAAGCGAGGATCAGATCAAACGCGCCTACCGCGACCTGGCAAAAAAATACCACCCCGACAAGAATCCCGGCGATAAGGCCGCTGAAGAGAAATTCAAATCGATCAACGAAGCTTATGAGGTGCTGAAGGATCCTCAGAAGCGCAAACGGTATGATCAACTGGGCGATTCGTATTCGAGCTGGCAGCAGGGCGGCCGGCAGGGAAACTTTAACTGGGAGGATTGGTTCAGCCAGTCGCCCGGCGCGGGCGGCCAGCGGGTGAACATGGATGATCTGTTCGGCGGCGCGGGCGGTTTTTCCGATTTCTTCAGCGCCATTTTTGGCGGCATGGGCGGCGCGGGCACGCGCACCCAAACCCGGCGCGCTTCGGCGCAGCCGCGCCAGGCGGTCCCCGCGGCCGAAGTGCCGGTGAGCATCAGCCTGGCCGAGGCCTACCACGGCACCACCCGCACGGTGCAGGTCGGCGACCGCCGCCTGGAGGTGAAGATCCCGGCCGGCGCGCGCACGGGCACCCGCGTGCGCATGAAGGGCGCGGCGGGTTCGTCGCCCTCCGGGCAAGCGCAGGATTTGTATCTGGTTGTGAAGGTGGAATCCGATCCGCGTTTCGAGCGCAAGGAGGATGACCTGTACACCGATGTTTCCATCGACCTCTTCACGGCTGTACTGGGCGGGCAGGTAAAAGTGCCCACCCTGACCGGCGAGGTGATGCTCACGATTCCCGAAGGCACCCAGCCGGGGCAGGCTTTTCGCCTGACCGGACGCGGCATGCCGCGACTCTCGGCCCCCCATACCTACGGAGATTTGTACGCGCGTATCAAAGTGACGCTGCCGCGTAACCTGACGCCTCACCAGAAAACCCTTTTCGAGCAGCTCCGCCAGGCCTGATTTTCAGGCGCGGCGGATGGCTTTTTCCCAAGGATGCAATCATGAAAAAGCAGACTCCCTGGATCTTAACGGCTATCCTGGTCATCGCGGGCTCGATGCTGGCCTGCCGGCTGAGCCCATTCAGCGTTTCATCGACGAATACGCAGCAGCCCACGCCTTATTCGCAGACGGTGCCGGTTTTTCCCACTGCCCAACCTCAAGTGGTCATTCCGCAGGGATCCGGCAGCCTGACCGAGCGCGACGCCATCCTGGCGGACCTGTACAACCGCGTGAGCCCGGGGGTGGTGTCCATTCAAACCATCACGGCAGCGGGCGGCGGGCAGGGTTCGGGGTTTGTCTATGATACCGAGGGGCACATCATCACCAACTACCACGTGGTGGAAGGCGCGCAGGAACTGGAAGTCGATTTCTCTTCCGGGTTGAAGGTGCGCGGCGAAGTGCTGGCGACCGACCTGGATTCGGACCTGGCGGTGGTCAAGGTGGACGTCAACCCGGCCGACCTGGTCCCGGTGCCGCTGGGCGATTCGGATCTGCTCAACGTGGGGCAGACGGTGGTGGCCATTGGCAACCCCTTCGGGCTGAGCGGCACGATGACCATCGGCATCGTCTCGGCCAAGGGGCGCACGCTTGAGTCGATGCGCGAGGCCGACAGCACCTCGTTCTTCTCGGCCGGCGATCTCATCCAGACCGACGCGGCCATCAACCCGGGCAATTCGGGCGGGCCGCTGCTCAACCTGGCCGGCGAGGTGGTGGGCGTCAACCGCGCCATCCGCACCGAGAGCTCCAACACCACCGGCGAGCCGGTCAACGCGGGTATCGGTTTCGCGGTCTCCTCACGGATCCTGGCGCGCGTGGTGCCGGTGTTGATCCGCGACGGCAAATATGAATATCCTTACCTGGGCGTCACCAGCCAGGATGAACTTTCCCTGTTCCTGATCGAAGAACTGGACCTGCCGCAGACCACCGGCGCGTACATCGCCTCGGTGACCCCGGGCAGCCCGGCCGACCAGGCCGGTTTGCGCGGCGGCAGCATTGAAACATCCGTCCCCAACCTGCTGGCAGGCGGGGATTTGATCGTCGCCGTGGACGGGCGGCCGGTGCGGGTTTTCGGCGATATGCTCGGCTACCTGGTGACCAACAAGAGCCCCGGCGATACGGTTGTGATGACCATCATCCGCGATGGTGAACAAAAGGAGGTGACCGTTACCCTTGGAAAGCGCCCGTGAGCGGGCGGGATGGCAAGTTGAACTTTACTCACCTTTAAAGGAGGGTGTCATGTTGTCAGAAGCGAACCTGCGGGAATTGCTGGATTTTTCCGCAACCGTCCCCGTTCTCAGCGTGTACCTGAATACCGAGCCCAGCGAAGGCAACGCCGATGCTTACCGGCTGCGCCTGCGCAGCATGCTCAAGGATGTCAACCTTCCTCAAGATGTCACAGCCATCGAACGCTACTTTCAGCATGAATACAATTGGGCCGGGAAGGGGGTGGCGGTTTTTTCCTGCGCTCCGCAGGGCTTTTTCCGCGCCTATTCCCTGGCTTTACCGGTGCAAAACCTGGTGCACGTCGGGCAGCGGCCCAGCGTGCGTCCGCTGGCCGATCTGTTCGACAATTTCGGCGGCTACGGCGTGGCCCTGATCGATAAACAGGGCGCGCGCATGTTCTTCTTTCACCTGGGCGAGCTGCGCGAGCAGGACGGCGTGATGGGCGAGGAGGTGCGCCACGTCAAGCATGGCGGCGCCTCCACGGTGACCGGCCAGCGCGGCGGCATGGCCGGCAAAACTGGCCACGCGGATGAACTGGTGGACCGCAATATCAAAGAAACCGTCGATTTCGCGGTCCGTTTCTTCGAGGAGAATCACGTGCGGCGGATTTTGATTGGCGCGACCGATGAAAACGCCGCGTTGTTCCGCTCGCACCTGCCCAAGGCCTGGCAGAGCCTGGTGGTGGGCGCTTTTGCCATGCCCATGACCGCCAGCCACACCGAGGTGTTGGCCAAAGCGCTGCAGATCGGGCGCGAAGCCGAATCGCAGCGTGAGGTTCAGATGATTAACGACCTGGTCACCCTGGCCGCCAAGCAGGGCGGCGCGGTGGTGGGGCTGCCGGAAACACTCGACGCGGTCAACAATGCCCGCGTGCAGCGCCTGGTGCTGGCCGAAGGCTACAGCCAGTCGGGCTACCATTGCCCGGGCTGCGGCACGCTGGTGGCAAAGGCCGCGCCGGCCTGCCCGAATTGCGGCGCGGCGCTGGCCCCGGCGCTGGATGTGATTGACCTGGCGGTGAGCGCGGTGCTGCGCACCGGCGGCGACGTGGAGGTGATTCACAAGAACCCTGAACTGGAGCAAAAAGGCAAAATCGGCGCACTGCTGCGCTATTAGCACAGGTTCGCACACGGCCCGGCGGAAACGCCGGGCTTTTTTGTGGCGGGGGAGGGCGGAGATCAGCTCCATCACAGCCCTGGCGTAACATTCCTGGTTTACATTTTTGCAAACTTTTCAACGTTGGGCGGCGGCTGGCTTTTCTTTTGCATCTGGCTGTTATAGACTTAGTGTGGGCGGGAGCGAAGCCGCCCGTATGCTGCATGTTCTTTTCTCCTTTTTTTCTTGCAAGGGAACATCCCATGGATATTGAAACATTGTTTGCACAGGCCAGGGAACTGGCCCGCCAGGGCGATCGGCCGGGTGCCCGCCGCATTCTGGAGGACATCCTCCAGGAACAGCCGGCCAACGAGGACGCGCTGCTGTGGCACGCGCTGGTGGCGCCGACCAAAGGCGAGGTGATCGAAGGACTGCAAAAGGTGCTGGAGATCAACCCGGACAATGCCCAGGCGCAGCAGCGGCTGGCCAGGCTGCGCGCCAGCGCCGGCACGCCGGCCTCGACGCCCAGCAACAGCACGCCTTTCTCGTATGAACCGGTCAAAAGCGCCGGACCCGCCGCCGCAGCGCCGGCCGCCTTCACCACGCCCGACCCGGTCGCCGCGGCGGCCGCCTATGCCACACCTTCCACGCCGGTGGAGGCTCCTCACGGTGCGGGCAACAGCAACGCCGCGCTGGTCAAGCGCCTTGATCACCTGATCGCGCTGCAGGAGCATACCGGTCAGCAGATCGATAAGATCAACCGCGTGGCGCAGTTTTTCTTCTGGCTGACCATCATCGGGCTGGCGCTGGGTGTGCTGGGCGTGGTGCTCTCGTTCCTCGGCGCGCTGAGTTTGATGAATTTTTAGCCTGCGGGCGTGATGCGGTATTCGGTATTTGTGATTTGGTGACCGCCGAATCACGAATACCGATTTACGAATACCGTTATTCTGTATAATATCCCCATGCCCACACTCCCTCCCCAAACCTACTGGGTGCAGGCGGGACGGTTGCTGGCCGGGCCGTGCCCCGGCAGCGACGAGCACCTGCGCGCACTGGCCGCGGCCGACGTAACCTGCATCCTCAACCTGCAATATCCCGACGAGGTCAACCACGCCGGCGAACCCTTCCGCGATTACACGGCGCCCTACCGCGCGCTGATGGACGGGCGCTCGCTACGCTCGCTGCGTTTTTTGCGCATGCCGGTGCGCGATTTTTCGGTGCCCACGCCGGCGGGCATGGCCGCCATCCTCGACGCGCTGGACGCCGCGCTGGCCGACGGGCACACGGTTTACCTGCACTGCTGGGGCGGCAAGGGCCGCACCGGCACGGTGGTGGGCTGCTGGCTGGCGCGGCACGGGCTGGCGAACGGGCAGGCAGCGCTGGAACAGGTGTGGAAACTGCGCGAGGGGCTGAAAGGCGAGTCGCCGGAGAACGAAGAGCAGCGCGGCATGGTGCGCGGCTGGCAGGCGGGCGCATGAGCAACAGCCTGATCGGCGTGCTGAGCGACACGCACAACAACACCGCCAACCTGCGTGCTGCGCTGGCGATTTTTGAGCAGCGCGGCGTGCGCACGCTGATTCACTGCGGCGACGTGACCACGCTGGCCACGTTGGAATGGCTGGCCGGTTTCCGCGTGATTTACGTCTATGGCAACGGCGACTATGCCTCCGGCGAGATGCGCGACATGCTGCTGCGCTACGACCCAGCGAATTCTGCCGGGCCGGTCTTCGAAGGCGAGCTGGGCGGTGCGCAGATCGCCGCGGCGCACGGGCATTATCCCGGCAGCGTCGAGGAGCTGGCGCGCTCGGGCGGGTACGATTACGTCTTTCACGGGCACACGCACCAGCGGCGCGACGAGCGCATCGGGCGGGCGCGCGTGATCAACCCCGGCGCGCTGGGCGGGCTGCACCGCCAGGAGCGCTCTGCCTGCCTGGTCGATCTGGCGGCGGGGCAGGTGGAGTTTGTGCTGCTGGAATAGCGGTCAGGAGGGCGCATGGGCACAACTGCGTATGAAATTTTTCCGCTGGCCCCCGAGCGCTGGGACTTTTGTGCCGATGGTATTATTAAGGTTTACAATTTATTCTACATCGTTTCATTTATTCACAATAGCTCGAAATAATTATGGAGATCATACAATGACCCTCACCAAACCCATCAAAATCCTCATCGGCATCCTCACGCTGCTCATCATTGTGGCGCCGTTTGTCATTATGCCGTTGTTCTTTGCCTTTTCCATGCTGCCGGCCATCGCGGCTGAATTTGGGAATGATATGCTCGAACCGCCGGTGTTCCTGGGAGTGATGCTGGTGATGATGCCGGTGATGTTTCTCTTTCCCTTCGTGCAACTGGCTTTGCAGGTATTTTATGTCATCCATGAAGTCAAGAACAAAACCCTGACGGATACGGCGCGCATCCTGTTTCTCCTGGGTGCCTACTTTATGCCCTACATCGGGCTGCCGATGTACTTTATCATGCATATCTGGCGGGACGGGCCAAACCCCGCGGTGGAAGCCCCGGCGCCCGGCGCGGCGGGGTAGGATGGCGATACTCCGGGGGTGCGAGTGATGGATCGCGAGCGGCGCTCATCCTCTGCCGTCGATGCTCGAAGGGCTTACGAATAACGCATGAACGAATACCGCATCAACGAATACCGAATAAACGCATCAACGGTTCACGCATCCCGGCTCCTCCCTCTTTCCCCCCTTGCTATAATGGAATCAGGTGAGTGCCATGAAAACTTTGGAGGAATTGCTC
>ERZ1645192.4634-NODE-4634-length-10846-cov-13.470670_pt1 | contig 10846 bp, 10 predicted proteins | sample MGYA00575354_ERZ1645192 | MGnify/ENA primary metagenome ERZ1645192 (study PRJEB40844, sample SAMN11349763) | freshwater sediment metagenome | isolation source: river sediment | host: Sediment | place: India: Faizupur Khadar , New Delhi | collected 2017-02-21 ...
CGCGAGGCGATGATCATCACAGACGAAACTGATAAGGTGGTGGCGGCGATTATGGATGAGCTTGGGCGAGGCGCCACGATCATTGAAGCCAAAGGCGGCTATACGAAGAAAGACCGACCAATGGTGTATTGTGTTGTTACCGCGGGTGAGGTCATCCGACTGAAAACGATCGTACACGAGGCAGATCCGGACGCGTTTATGGTGGTGGGGCATGCCAACGAAGCCCTGGGTGAGGGCTTTAAACCGCTGAAAGGGTAAAGTAACTTTAGCCCTGGTTGAGCTCCAGCCGAATTGAATGACTTTATCGCCGAGTATTTATGAGCAGACCAGTGCGAACGCGGTTAGAACTCCAAGCCTAAGAAAGCTTCCAACTCCTGAGGGTTACAGCCTAATTTGAGCGCCATTTTTTCGCGCAGAGCGTCATCTGGGGAGATATGTGCGTAGGATTCCATAAACACGGCAAGCATCATATTGCAGTCCGCGGCTTCGTGAGAAACGTTCTGCTTGCGCAAACGGTCGTTGTTGCGCACCCAGCCTGGTTTGCGCGAGACAACCTCATCGGCTTCCAGCCCCAGCGCGGCAAAGCGTGAAAACAAATCGTGTTCCTCGTCCGTGAGTACGGACCCTTCCACCTCGGCATAAGCCTCAGCCAGCTCGCCAACCTCAGAGAGGAAGAACAAAAGCGCGCTCTTTTGGTCTGCCCACTGGAGACCGCGCGCGTTGTAATATGCCTCGATCATTTTCTTGTCCATCGCTCACCTCAACCCAATTGTAACCGGTGTAAAAGAAACTTGATGCATCAACTAACCGCAGGTTTTGGTATGATTAGTCTTTGTGAAAACAACTGACCCCAACCAACCCTCATGGCTCGCTCGGGTGCGGCATGTGCCCACCTCCGACTACCTTTCCAACCCAAACCCGGCTTTGGGTGAAACGATCACTGTTCGCCTGCTAATTCCCAGCCAGGCAGACGTCGACCAGGCAATCTTGCGCACGATTCCGAATGGCGAACAGCAATTCACTTCCATGCAGCCCGGGTCCGAACAAAATGGTTATAAGGTATGGGAAGCCTCGCTAATGGTCAATGAGCCGCGCGTCTGCTACCGCTTCGCTGTTCAGACCGAAGGCAGGGTCTGGTGGCTAAACGCGCTCGGCATGAGCCTAAACACACCCCTCGCGCTTTTTGATTACAAGATTTTGGCGGGGTTTCAACCGATTTCGTGGCTCGAAAAGTCCGTTTTTTACCAGATTTTTCCCGATCGCTTTGCCAACGGTGACCCGGGTAACGATCCGATTGAAACCACAGACGCGCGTTATCGGTATACCCGCAAAACCTTCCCCTGGGGCGAAAGAGCTCCCCGAGAGCGGCGGTTGATGCCGTTTTATGGCGGCGATCTGGCGGGGATTGAAGCCCATCTGGACTATCTCGAGCGCCTCGGGATCAACGCGCTCTACCTCAACCCGATTTTTACCGCGTATACCAACCACCGCTACGATGTGAGCAACTTCCGCGAGGTGGACCCTGTATTAGGCGGGGATCAGGCGCTGATTTCGCTGCGCCAGGCGCTCAGCCAGAGGAACATGCGCTATGTGCTGGATATCGTTCCGAACCACTGCGGTTTCATGCACCCCTGGTTTCAAACCGCGTTGCAGCAGGACGAAAGTGAGGAACGGGGCTATTTTTACTTTGGGGATAACAATCAGGATTATGTTTCCTGGATGGGTTTTGGGCATATGCCCAAACTGAATTACGGCAGCAACGCCCTGCGCCTCGAAATGATTGAGGGCGAGGATGCGGTCTTTGCTTATTGGCTTAAGCCGCCTTTCGCCGCGGATGGCTGGCGGGTGGATGTGGGCAACATGCTTGGGCGGAATGACGCGCACCAGATCAACCTCGAATTGCTGCGCTCCATCCGCAAGGCGGTCAAGCAGGTTTCACCTGACGCATATTTGATGGGAGAGAACTTCTTTGAGGCTGCCGACCAGCTCCAGGGTGACGGTTTCGATGCGGTTATGAATTACGCCGGATTTGCCGACCCGATTCTGCACTGGCTGACAGGCTTCGAACAGGACGCCCTGCGCTGCGATGCCATCCTGAAGACGGGAATTCCCTGGGACACAGACACGATGCTCTTGGCATGGAATGAGAACCTTGCATCCATCCCGTGGCAGATCGCGCTGCAGCAGTTTAACCTGCTGGACAGCCACGACACCCCGCGCGTTCTGACCATGCTCAAGGGGGATAAAGTTCTCAGCAGGCTGGTCGCGATGGTGCAGTTTACTTTCCCGGGGGTGCCGTGCATGTATTATGGCGATGAAATTGGGTTGACGAACGAAGCTGGCTTCGACTCGCGCAATTGCTTCCCTTGGGATGAACAGCAGTGGGACCAGGAAACCTTAGAGTTTTACCGGAAGCTGATCGCGCTGCGCCGCGGCAGCCTGGCATTGGCAAGGGGGGAGTTTGAGGTGCTGCATTATGAGCAGGATCTGCTGGTGTTTGCGCGTGTTTTGGGGGATGAGTGGGTTTTGGTGACTGCCAACCGCTCCGAAACCCCCCATCCACCTTTGCGGCTTGATTTACCTGCCCTCAACCTGACAGATGACCAGGAGTTCCTGCCCCTGTTTGGCGGCGGGAAGATTAAGGCTGGCTGTGGCTGGCTTGAATTGCCCGAGATTCTCAAAGGCGGCGAGGTCTGGCAGCAAACAGGGTTGCGTTTATAATCTAAGCATGTCGCGTTTGTTTCGGAAACTGCAGGGGAGAATTAAAGCCTGGAGCGCGAGGCGGGGAGAAGTACAGGACCGCCTGCGCTATTCCTACCTTAAACTGAACAAACACCTGGGTGGGTCGTTGGGAATCCTGCGCCACGCATTTAACAACTTTAACCTCGTGCATGCCCCTGAGGCTTCTGCCAGCCTGGCATACTATGGACTCTTTTCTATCTTCCCTTTGCTTTTGGCGGTGGTCTCGATTGGTTCGTTGTTCCTGGAAGGCGATCTGGTCAGGACCGAACTCCTGGAAGTCATTACGGACTGGCTTCCGATCTCGGCAGACACCATCAACTCGCAGCTCACTGCCGTGCTCAATATGCGCGGACCGGTTACGATCGTTGCCATCATTTCTTTGCTTTGGTCAGGCTCAAATGTGTTTGATAAAGTTATCGTCAATGTAAACCGAGCTTTCCCCGAAGGCAGCCGTCCGGGCTTCTTTAAAAGCCGGGGGATGGCGCTGTTGATCATTGTGTTGATGATTCTTCTGTTTGGAGGGTCGCTCTTCTTCAGTACGATTATCGATATTTTCCCGGATGTTGAGAACGCGCTTTTTGGTCAATTGATTGCTTCGGCAAGAGCCTGGGTTGAGGTGCTGCAAATTGTGCCGTTCCTGCTCAAGTTCTTAATGTTCCTTGCAATCTATACTTGGGTCCCTCAAAGGGCAGAAGTGCTTTTTAGGGCACGTGTGATTGGGGCGGTGGTGACCGCGGTTTTATGGGAACTCTCCAGCCGGCTGCTTGGCTGGGCGATCTCCGGCGGCTTTACCAACTATGAAATCATCTACGGCTCCCTTGCATCCATCATCGCGTTGATGTTTTGGCTGTATCTGAGCAGCTACATTCTCTTTTTAGGGGCTCATCTCGTCCATGCGATCGACACGCACATAAAACGGGAGAAACGCCTCGCCGGAAAAGCGGTAAATAACACGGGAGGGGCGGCTTCGTAATGGACCTTTCAATTTGCTTTGTTACTCTGAACACGCTTGAATACCTGGAACCTTTACTGGCATCCATCGAGCGCTATACCAACGGGCTGCAATATGAAGCGATCGTGGTGGATAACGGGTCGACCGATGGGACCGTGGAATGGGTCCAACACAACCATCCGGAGATCACGCTGATCGACAATCGGGTCAACTCCGGCTTTACCCGCGGCAACAACCTTGCAATGGCGCTGGCAAAGGGCGATTTCCTGCTGCTGCTAAACCCAGACACGCTGTTAACGGAAGATTGCTTTGGTCCGCAGATCACCTATCTACGTGAAAACCCCGAGGTTGGAATCTCGATTCCAAAAGTGTTAAACGCCGACGGAAGCTTTCAGCAGCAATCGCGCCGTGGGGATGCCCGCCCAGTCGAGGTTTTTGGCTATTTTCTGAAACTCGGCAAGCTCTTCCCCAACAACCGGAAGCTTAACGGTTACCTTCAATCCTGGCTTCCGGAGGGCGAGATTTCCGAAGTAAAGGCGGTTTCTGGTTCTTGCATGTTCATAAGGCGGGAGGTCTACCAGCAGATTGGCGGGCTGGATGAGCAATTCTTTGCCTACCAGGAAGACAGCGATTACTGCATGCGGGCTAGGCAGGCTGGTTGGAAAGTGATGTATGTTCCTTTGAGCAGCATCATCCACTATGGCGGCGAAGGCGGTTCGAAAACTCAGCCTTACTACGCGATTTTCCAATGGCACCGCTCGTACTATCTGTACTACCGCAAGCACTTTGCCCGGGAGTATTTCTTCCTTTTCAACTGGTTCTATTACATCGTGATGATTGGCAAGCTGTTATTTGCCTTGCTGAAGCGGTTCCTGAGAGGGAAATAAACGAAACCAGGGCAGATGGATTATGCCTGGAGCGGTGCTTGTCGGGCCTGGTATTCAATCCCGGCTTATCTCTTTTGAACGGTTTCTCTACCAGGGTACAAGCAGCTTGACCTGGCATGAGGTTGAAATAGAGGCTTTGTTTTCCACCATATTTCTTAAAAACAAAAGGAGGCGAAAGCCTCCTTTTGTATTGCAAGCCTCTCTATCTGCTTAGCCGCAAAATTGCCGCGGCATCAGCGCCGGAGATATCACGTTGTTCCCCAAGGCTCCACCCCCGGTCTTCCAAACGAGCCTGGACCTTCGCGGCGGCTTCATCGGGGTCCACTCCATAGGCGGTGAGGGTTGTTGGCATGCCGAGGCTCTGGAAGAAACCGGCTGTCGCTTCGATGGTACGGTCGATGCGTTCGGAATACTTCTGTGACTTCTGGTCCATCACGCGGTAGCCATACTGCAGCAGCTTGTCGCGCTTTTGCGAGCGTTTGTACCAGAGCAGCCAGGGCAAAACGACCGCCAACGACTCGGCGTGTGCCAAGCCATAGAGCGCGGTCAGCTCGTGACCGATGCGGTGTGTTGCCCAATCCTGCGGAACACCTACGCCGATCAGATGGTTGAGAGCGTTTGAACACACCCACATGAAGTTGGCGCGGGCGTCATAAACCGGAGGGTTCATTTCGAGCACAGCCGGCGCCATTTCAATGATCGCCAACAAAAGAGCTTCAGACTGTCGGTCCTGCACAATACCGCCGGCTGGGTAGGTGAGGTACTGCTCCATTACGTGGACATAAGCATCAACCAGCCCGTTGCGCAGTTGTTTTTGCGGTAGGGAGTAGGTGGTTTCGGGGTCCAGAATGGAAAACTTCGGAAAGACGCGGTCACTGGCAAACGAGAATTTCTCCTGGGTTTCCCGGCGCGAGATAACCGAGTTGTGGTTAAACTCACTGGCTGTCGCAGGCAGGGTTAGAACCGTGCCGAAAGGGATTGTTTTCTTGAGGTCTTTCGCGAGGTTACGCGTTAGCAGGTCCCAGGGCTCAATTGTGTCGTTGGGGCTCGCCATAGAAACAAACTTCGTACCGTCTATCACGGAACCGCCGCCAACTGCCAGCAAGAAATCCACGTTCTTTTTCCGCACTTGCTTGATGGCTTTGAGCAGGGTGGCATAGTCGGGGTTGGCTTCGATCCCGCCAAATTCGACGACCTTGTGCTGTTTCAGAGCGTCCAAAACCTGGTCGTAAACCCCATTATCCTTGATTGATCCTCCACCGTAGAGCAGCATAACTTTGGCTTTGCGGGGAACCCGGCTGCTTAGGTTGGCTATGGTTCCTTTGCCGAAAATAATGCGTGTAGGATTGTAGAATTCGAAGTTGTTCATCTGCTTACTCCTTGTGTAGTTTGGCAGGCTTAATCATATCAAACCCGCGCGGTCCCTGGCTCCAACCTGTCACACCTGGGAACCATCCCGGGAATGGAAATGGACATGGACCGCGCGAACAAAGTCGATACCTTCGACGAGGGCTTCCTCAACGTGATCGGCGATCTTATCGCCCTGGTCGACGCTGATGGTGCCATCCACGAAGATGGCAAGGTTGATCACAAGGTATTGCCCAAAACGGTGCGCCTTAGCGGAATCAACCCCTTCAACGCCAGGCACCTGGGAGACCAACCGACGGATCTGCTCATCCAAAGACCGCCCAGGGAGGGTGTCCATCAGGTCATCGGTTGAGTCGCGCAGGATGCCCAGCCCGGTCCTCAGGATCAAAACCGCCACGACCGCACCCGCGAGAGGGTCCACCCAATGGAAGCCAAACCGGCTCATCGTAATGCCAATCACCACAGCCGAAGCCGCAAAGATGTCGTTGCGGTGATCCTGCGCCAGGGCGATAACCGAGGGGTTGTTTGTCTTTTTGCCGACACCTCGGGTGTAGATGCTCAGAATGGCTTTTAGCAGCACGGTAAAAAGCGCCACATACAGGGTGTAACCGGCGCTGCCAACGAAGTCACCTTTGCCCTGGAAATAAGCATACAGCGAGCTCACTGAGTCCCAAAAAATCGTAATGGCGGTGGTGATGACGAATGCGCCAACCACCAGCGCGCCAACGCTTTCAAACTGGGTGTGTCCGTAGGGGTGTTCCTCGTCGGCGGGTTTATGCGCTGCACGCACAAAAATCGAAACGACAATGTTGTAAACTACGTCTGATGTGCTGTTGATGCCATCTGCCAGCAGAGCTCCGGAGTTTCCCAGGATGCCGATGCTGGTTTTTAGAAAAGCCAATAAAATGTTGGCTATCAATGCCAGCGAGACTGCCCTGTTGCATAACCTGACGCGCTCAGGCGAGCTGATGGCTTCCGCGTTGAGCAGAGGTGAGTTGGTCATTAGCGATCTATTCCAACCGCCTTACGCATCTGCTTCAAAACCGGCACGGCAATGTCGCGGGCTTTTACCGCGCCGCGCGCGAGAATGGCATCCAACGCGGCAGTATCCTGCATGTAATCGTTGAATTTCTGGCGGGCACTGCCAAAATATGCAAGGATGGTTTCAGCTAATTCCTGCTTCAGTGTGCCGTAACCCAAACCGCCCGCCAGGTAATGTTGGCGCACTTCTTCGGTCCGTTCGGGGGAGGCAAAGAGCCTGAAAATCTGGAACAGATTATCGCCAACGGGATTTTTCGGTTCCTCCGGCGTGCGGCTGTCTGTAACGATCCGCATGACCTGTTTTCGCAGTGACTTTTCGTCGGCAAAGATCGGGATGGTGTTGCCGTAGCTTTTGCTCATTTTGCGTCCATCAATCCCCGGCACGTCCTGCAGGTCTTTGGTATAGAGCCCTTCCGGTAGTTTGAGCGTTTTGCCGTAGACGCGGTTGAAATTTTCGGCGATATCCCGCGCGATTTCGATATGTTGCTTCTGGTCGAGCCCAACCGGCACGACGTCCGAACCGTAGAGCAGGATGTCGGCTGCCATCAACACGGGGTAGTTATACAGACCCATGTTGATGCCGTCGTCCGGGTCGCGTTCGGCTTCGAGGTTCTTATCCACCGAGGCTTTATAGGCGTGGGCGCGGTTCATTAAACCTTTGCTGGTCAGGCATGAAAGCATCCAGGCACATTCGGGGATTTCGGGGATGTCGGACTGGCGAAAGAAAACGCTGTTTTCCGGATCAAGCCCCAAAGCCAACCAACCGGCTGCAACCTCGTAGATCATCTGCTGCAATTCTTTCCGTTCGGGGGTAGTTGTTAGGGCGTGAAGATCAGCAACAAAATAGAGACCGAGATACTTTTCGGTGAGGGCAATGGCGGGCTTGTACATGCCAAAGTAGTTGCCAATGTGCGGGTTGCCGGTGGGTTTGATGCCGGTCAGCGAGATAGGTTTCATGATATGCTCCTAAAATACGATTCAATTGATTATAAGGCACTCCCGCCGCTTTTGCTTGTGTTGCTAAGGAGTATCACATGGGTGGTTTTAGAAGCTTGTGTGCAGACATTCAGATCTGCCAAACCAGCGTTTTTAGGTGATACCCTTGAGAGGGAGCGTAAACCCTGTTCATTTATCTTGAAAAATCGGGTTATTATTAAAATAAAGCGAGGTGATCGTGGTGGAATGGTTTGATACCTTGAGGTTTTTTAGATTTTTTGGGATAGCGGCGGCGCTGGTCAGCATTGTGGGAGTTGTCATCCCGTGGTTAGCCTACGAAGGACGGGAAGGCGAAAAGTATTCCTTCTTAAACCACTACATCTCCGAGTTGGGAGAGCGCGGTGTTTCGCGCCGGGCTTGGGTCTTCAACCTGTGCATCATTCTCTCAGGGGCAGCCTTGATAGGCGCTACCATCTCACTTGGGCTGTATCTGCCTGGCTTCTGGGCGAAGCTGGGGATGCTCTTCGGTGTGGTGACCGGAGTTGGAATGATCATGGTCGGCGTCTTCCCGATGGACAACGTTAAACCGCACGCTACTGCGGCTGTAACTTTCTTTCGCGGCGGCCTGTTGATGGTTTTGGCGTTTTCTGTGGCGATCTTCTTTCCACCTGAGAGTGGAGAGGCAATCCCACGCCTCATGGGGCTGGTTGGACTGTTTCCGATCGTGGCTTTTTCGACCTTTATGAGCCTTTTGTGGGACTATCGCGACCATGTTGACGAGGCGTTCTCTCCGGAGGAGAGTCAACGCCCTCGGTTCTCGAGAATTATGATCTCAGAATGGGTGGTATTTTTCTCGATTGTCTTATGGGTTTTGGTGCTGAGCCTGGTAAAAGTCTGAGAGGCAGCGGCATAGCGGAAAGAAGCGATAAGCGGGAGAGCCGGATCAGGAATATCACCAGCAGAGTGGATTTGTCATACAATTAGTGTAGACGGTTCAAGGAGGTCTGGTATGGAAAGAGAAAATGGATGTGGTTGCTGCGGTTGCGGCTGTGGTTGCGGCTGCCTGATGTTCATCATCGCCATGGTCCTGGTGATGGGTTTGGTTTTCGCCATTCTTATGCCAGGGCATCAGAATTTTGAACAAATGATCCCTGATACCTTTGATGAGTACTACCCGCATTTCAACAATAGTATCGAGCCAAACTATGGAACGGGATCTTTTTTGCCATTGTACGGGTTGTCAGAGGTTCCACCTGCCACCAACGCATTGATCTGACGGCGAAACGAACGCGATCAACAGAGCCAAACAAAGGTCTGGTTCTGGCTCAGGTTTTTAAATGCGGCTCGACCAAACCGGTTACAAGCCATAGCAAACTTAGCCTGGAGTCAGTAGAATCAGATAATGAAACAGGAGTAAGAAACACCATGACGCACACAGATCCTAACAAACGATACATCATCATCGGAGGTGGGATTGCCGGCGTAAGTGCCGCTGAGGCAATCCACGCGGAACAGCCCGAATCCGATATTACGCTGATTTCTGAAGAACCCAACCTACCTTACTTCCGCATGAGCCTGACCCGTTACCTGGCGGGAGAGGTGGAGCGTGAGAAGCTCGAACTGCACAACCAGCAGTGGTACCTCCAGAACCATATCACCATCCTGGTCAACACGCATGTTGACTCGATTGATGCCCAGAACAAACAGGTTAGCCTCGCGAACGGCCAACAATTAAGCTACGACAAGCTAATCCTGGCTTCTGGTGCGCATCCAAACGTGCCGCCTTTCCCAGGGCGCGAACTGAAAGGCGCCCAGACGCTGCGAACGCTTGAGGACGCGGACCTTGTTATGGAAGTCGCCCGAAAAAAGGCGAAGATCGTTTGCATTGGCGGCGGTCTGCTCGGATTGGAAGTGGCTGGGGCGGTGGCAAGGCAGGGAGCCCAGGTGACCGTGTTGGAAGGGCTGAACTGGCTCCTCCCGCGGCAGTTGGACGCGGATGCAAGCGCGATTTTGAAAGATATTATTGAAAAATTGGGCATCAAAGTTATTGTTCCGGCAGTAACCAAAGCTCTGCACGGCGACGGCAAGGTTGAGAGCGTGGAGCTGGGCGATGGGCAGATTTTGCCTGCCGATCTGGTGCTGATCAGCACAGGCGTTTCCGCCAACCTCGAACTGGCAAAATCTGCCAGGCTGGCTGTCAACCGCGGTGTGCTCGTGGATGACCATATGGTCACCTCCAACCCGGATATCCTCGCCGCTGGAGATCTGACTGAGTTTCAGGGAAGAGTCTACGGTTTATGGGTCCCGGCGAAGAAACAGGGCAAGATAGCCGGGCAGAACGCGGTAGGAAAAGCCGCCAACTTCCTGGGCGATCCGCCTTCCACCAGGCTGAAAGTTTTGGGTGTGGACGTTTTTAGCGTTGGTCAGTTCTCCCCCAGCGAGGAAGGGGATAAATTGGTGGCGGAATGCAAGGACGGCGGTTATCGAAGCTTCCTCTTCCGCGAAGGGAAGATGATCGGATCCATTCTGCTCGGGGATGCCGGCATCGCCAACAATGTCAAAGCGGCGATTGAGGGTGAGCGGGACTTCTCGTCTGTCCTGACTGATACCGTCAGTGTGGAGCAGGTTGTTGGGGCGTTGTAGAGCACCGTCCCGTTAAAAAGTGGTTATGGACAAAATCAACCAGGTTTGCTATAATCACGAAACTTTGGGCGCTTAGCTCAGTTGGTTAGAGCGCACGGTTCACATCCGTGAGGTTCGGAGGTTCGAGCCCTCTAGCGCCCACACAACTCCTCTTCGTGAGGAGTTTTTGTTTTCTCACGGGACACATCGAACAACTACCCATGGACAGACCCCTGTGTCTGCCCTGATCGTGCCGCCTGTGCCCACCGTGAAACGGATGGGTAGTCTCCCGACCGAG
>ERZ1645192.4636-NODE-4636-length-10846-cov-5.302567_pt1 | contig 10846 bp, 4 predicted proteins | sample MGYA00575354_ERZ1645192 | MGnify/ENA primary metagenome ERZ1645192 (study PRJEB40844, sample SAMN11349763) | freshwater sediment metagenome | isolation source: river sediment | host: Sediment | place: India: Faizupur Khadar , New Delhi | collected 2017-02-21 ...
ACTTCCTAATGGAGTTTCTACCGAAGTATAATTACTTGTCTTGTTTATAGGCTCAGCATTCAGGTCTTTATTATCCAACACAATTTTCACTGAATGTGTGCCTGATAATAAGTATGAAATGGCTGCGGTTGCCGATTTTTTTCCATCTATCTCAAAATCAACAATTCGGTTACCATAGCCGCTTAGTTCAATATTCAAGATAGAATTACGAACTTTAAAATTGGTGAGTGTTCGAGTTCCTGAAAGCGCTTTTGGTACTAATGGTTGAAATCGTAGACTGTCATCATCAAATTTTACTCCAAAAAGAATTTTATGAACTAAAGCCAGATTACCGGAAAGACTCCACAGCATATTACTGGAGTTGATTTGCGTTCCGGCAAAATCACCTGTTTCCGCTACAAAATTTTCTTTATTTGTGAGAAATAATGCGGCAGGACGATAAATAGCTGCTATACTTTCCAAAACAGATTGTTCGTTACCTGCTTGTGCAGATGCTAATGCCCAATAGGCTTGTACAAACGGCCATACTCCATTATTGTGGTAGGGTGGTATATTCGGGATTTGTGGATAAATACAAGAGATTCCATAATCAGTAACAGGAACACTGGAAACTATTCTTTTGCTTCTTTCAGCGTTGGAAATACCAAATATAACACATAAAGCTTCTCCTAAAGCTTCAGATCGTGACGAGACAGATTTAAAATTTCTTCCATACAGATATTGAGCATAATACCCTTTATCTTCTAACCAAAGGTACTTGTTAATGCCCTCTTTGATGTGCTCAGCAATTTTGGAATGCCTAACAGCTACTTCTTCATCATTGAGTATCTGAGCCATCTTTGAAAGAATTATATTGGCCTGATAGTGAACAGCATTTGTTCCAAGACATTCAGACTCGTATATGTCTGCAGGTTGCATCCAACGAGGATAAGTTTGTTCGCGCCAATCAAGAAAAGAGGATTCACCTTTTACCAGACCCGTTTCTGTATCGTAAGCATTTACGATATCTGCTTCAATAGATTTTTTGATAATTCCATAGGCCTGTCGCAACCAATCCATGTTTCCGGTTGCTTTGTATAATTCCCATGCAGCTACGGCCCATATCATACGATCAGTGGATACAGGGTAAGCACCACCTGTCCCGGTGTCCTGAATAATAAGATTATTTTTTACTTTGCGCAACAGACTATATTCTGCAACTTTCGGTTGTAAATATGCCATTGATAGTATTATACTATAACTTATATCACGTGTCCAAACGCCAGCCCATTCTTTACCAGTACGAAAAGTACTGTCGGGTTCAACTGCTTTTATCATTTCTTCGGTAGCCAAATTATAAATGGCATCAGAAATTGGAAAGTCTGATTTATATTGCGGAAAAGCAGATATATCTTTTGTCAGATTCCAACGATCTTCAGTAGACTTTATGTCCTGTTTTTTATTCATTATCAGGGTTGTTTCATAAATACCATCGCCATCGGGATCATTGAGCTGCAACCCATGTTTGTTATACAGATTGCTAAAATCCCATGATAGTGGAGCAGCATTTCCTGCTATATACACGCCTCTGAAATCAGCTTTTGCTAATTTATCACCGTTATAGAAAGTATAAAATCCTGTTTTCTCGAACGAGTTGAGCATCTTACGCATATCCAGCCGGATGGTCCAAATCGTATTTTCTGGTAGATTTATACCTGCAGGAATTACTTTAGTTTCAGTCAACTGCTCTCCAAACACAACGGTAGTAATGCATTTTCCATTTATTGGATTCAACGTCACATGATGGTCTTTTCCTGAAGGCATTTCATTGTCTCGGGAATTGATACTAAATTTAAATTGTATATTCGGACTGTATTTATCAAATTCCGGACTGCGATAATTAGACATAAGTTCTATCGACGAAACTACTTTTGCATTAAAAGTATCTTGGACTACCTTGTCCGGAAAAATAGTGAATGCTTTTGATTTGTATATATGATTGTTTTGCGCTAAAGTAAGGTTAAGAGCAAAAATGGATATTACAAAACCTAATTTTATTTTCATGGATTTTTCTGATTTTAATTTAAAACTTATTTTTTTTGATTTAACATTTTATATTCAAAGAAGTATTTTTTCAAAACGTGTCTCAACTGAAGATTTCACCTTAACTATTAAGAATTTATCATTTCTGTCATCACATTTAATAATAAATCACGGACAAAGACACTACCTGAAATTCCAAGGTCATTCATAAAATCAATGCTACGAGTTTCAGTGGTTGTTTCCCGATTAAAGAAATCTATAATCCAATCACCATTTGTCATTTGTCCTTTCCACACCTGTCTACGATCATCTGAAGGATTGTTCGTAAGAGGTTTACCAATAAGTCCATTAACATTTTAAGCTAATAGTTTACAAATAAGCATTATTTTTCAATTATGACCTTGAAAGTTTGTGATGTCGTTGCTGTTGTCACTTTTACAAGATATTCACCTTGCTTTATCCGTTCTTTAACACTAATGGTGTTATGCCTATTTTTAAGTGACGATTCAAAAAGCATTACCCCCGTCAAGCTATAAATACCAACCATTGCATCGGAAGTATCATCAATATCAATATTTAATGTCCCTGTTATAGGGTTAGGATAAACTTTGATATTTTGAATGAAGTTGCTTTCTATGCCGGTTTCAGATGATTTGAGAAAAAGAATTCTATTATTTGCTAGATCTATTGTTATATTGTAGTATCCTTCATTAGAACTGTCAATCACCCATTTATTGTCAGAGCCGTTCCCAAGATTTTGAATTTCGAAGTTAGGTAATGCCAAATCCTGACCTGTTGTTTTCGGGTGAATCCATGGCCAACCATTGCCCCATGTTTTTGTTGTTCCTATTTTAAATTCGCCAGGACTTAACTTTCCTGCCCAACTGAAATTTGCAGGATTTAATGGATTGGCATTCATATCAGAAGTGTATCTTAAATCCCAACCGCCGGCTGTAGCACTCCCTGCCAAAAAAAGGTTTGGAAAATAGTCTAACGATTTAATTGATATGGTACGAGCCTCAAGATTTATCGTAATATTATAACTCCCAGCTGTTGATACTTTCCATTTTAAATCCTGAATATCAGATGGGCAACCTGTGAATACTGTATACCCCGTAGATGTAAGTGTCTGATCTTGCGATGTTGCTAACAACCAATCCCCATCGCACCAATCTCCATTTACGGCATGGAACTTAAAATTACCTTCTTTTAATTGCCCCTTATAACTAAATATATTCAAATTAGTTGAATCCTGAATTAATGCAATACCGGACGGAGTCCAATCAGCTGGAGTTGCATCGCCAACAATCGATAAATAATCATATTTTGGAGCTTTTAGTATGGAGTAATTTAATGTTGACTCATTGAAACAAATTATATATTCCCCGTTTTCGGATAATGTAAAATTGATTCCTATAGTGTCGTTTGAGATAATACCAGCAGTCCCAATTGTTCCGGCGGCATTTCCCCATTCCACTCCTGTACGATTTTTCAAAGAAATAAATTTAAATTCGTGCTGTCCTGCTAAAAGATTAACTCTCGTAGATTTCCATTTACCATTTCCCTGATATTGCATAGGCATCGAAGCGGGATTCCATTTATTGAAACTTCCTCCAATAAACATTGATGGAAATAATGAATGATCCACTGTCATTAAATTATCAGGAATATATTTAATGTATTGAGTTGTATTTGACGACCAATCAGAATATACAACATCATTACCGGTTACATAACCAATACGAAACAGTCGAGTTGACTTTCTGCTTCCTTCGATTTTGTTGATTGTTATTTTTAAAGAATCTTCCTTGTATTTCGATGCTGAAAACTGCTGGATATCGTAATCTCCACTTTTGTATCCGTAACCATTTGATGCATCGTCATACATAATACCTGCTGCTGTGCCGTCTGATGCCGGATTAATAAGTAATGTAACTGAATCTGTGTTATAATCCTCTGTGCTTTGTATCAGCGTTCCCATTGGCACAATAGCCCCTTCGCGTAATAAAACGGTAGCTTGATAGCCATCATCGAAATTCTCAAATTTAATTTTATCCCAATCACCTTTCGGGAAGTTTATATTAGATGCCCAACGAGGAACAACTAATAAATCTTTTCCTAACAAGAATATTTGTTCTTCACTTCGTAAAGTAGTATCCTGAAAGTCGGCAAAAAATGCCGGTTGCATAATAGGGGTTCCATCAACTGATGCTTCTCTGAAAAGAGTATATAAATAAGGCAAAAGCAAGTAACGCCGATTAATTGCGGTGCGACTAACAGATTCTATTTTCGTTCCAAATGCCCAAGGCTCCTGATTAACTGTGTTTGAAGAACTATGATTTCGATAAAATGGGAAATAGGCTCCTAACGCCATCCATTTCCCCAATAAATCGGCATTTCCATCTCCATCAAATCCACCAACATCGGGACCACTGAAAGGTTGTCCAGATAAACTAAGGTTCAAGGACATTGGGATAGATAATTTCATGTGTTCTTCGGTCGATCGATTGTCGCCAGTCCAGGTTGCGGCATATCTTTGTCCACCCAGAAAGTTTGAACGCGACAAAATAAACGGACGTTTATCCGGATTCGCAGCCATTATTCCTTCGCGGCTTGATTTTACCATCAACATACCATACACATTGTGGTATCGGCAATGAATATCCTGTGGAAGTCCACTGCCTCCCCTATGAATATTATCTTCAGGCATAGTTCCGTCCGGACCATCGAATACTGACGGCTCGTTCATATCGTTCCAAACTCCATCAACACCCTTATCCATAAAATCTTTATATAATCCTGCCCACCAACTTTGTGTCACCGGATTTGTATAATCAGGGAAAGCACAAGCTCCCGGCCAAACACTGCCATTAAACTCTTTTCCATTTTTATCGATTACCCAATGATTTCCGAATTTTCCATCTTCGTAAACAGAATAGCCTGTCTCCTTTTTTACACCGGGATCAATCATATAAACCGATTTGATTTTTTTGCTGTGTAAATAATCGTTCAGACCTTTGGGATCAGGAAATTTTGCCGGGTCGAAAGTAAATATCTTATAATTATCCATGTAGTCTATATCCATCCAGATAACATCACAGGGAATTTTCCGGTTACGAAATTCATCCGCAACTTCTTTTACTCTTGAGGCAGGATAATAGGAGAATCTACATTGTTGATATCCCAATGCCCAAAGAGGAGGCAGGTTCATTTTCCCGGTCAGATCCGATAAGGTTTTTATTACCTCCATTGGATTCTCTTTCTCTATGATAATAACCCTAAATCCAGGTCCTTCAGAAGTAATGGTAATCGGATTTGAGAGGTCAAAATATTGTTTCCATGAATTATCGGCAATGATACCGAACGAAGACCCATCTTTTCGAACTCCAAGTACCCAGGGGTGTGACTGGTAAAGCCTGGTTCCATTATCTTTGGCCGAATAAGTATAATTATCGGTATTCCATAAAGTAACCTTCGTGTTGTTCCTTTTCAAAGTACCTGTCACTTCTCCATTACCATATAAGTCGACATGTTCATCGAAAGTTATGGTTACGGCAGATTTTCCGTTGATTTTGGAAAAAACAGGGCGAGTTTTCCAATTGTCTGGCACAGAACCTTGAGGTTGCAGGTTTTTTACTAATGCTAATGAAGGTAATGTACGAACCGAGTCCATATCTGCCGGACAAAAAACAGCAACTCCCTGTTCGGCAAGAAACGAGGATTGGGCTTTTGTTAGGAAAGTAATTAAAAGGAAAGATAATAATATATTTAAAATTTTATTCATTTGAAAAGTTTTATAATAAGGCGCAAGTTTGTGATTTTTAGTAAGTGGCTTTTATTCGAGCCACTTACTAAAAATACAATTATTGTTTGATGAATTTAAACACCTGATTATTGACATTTAAGAGATAAATTCCTTTTCCTAAAGAAGATACATTGATGTTTTCTCCTTCAGAGATTCCATCAGTAACCTTAAGACCAGACAAATTATAGATTTTATAGCTAACTGAATTTAGATTATTCACTTTTAATGTTGAACTTACTATGGTTGATTTTAATGTAATGGATTCGTCGTTAGGGAATCGACTTGTTGATGTGGTTTGTTTCTGAATGGAAATAGCTAATGTCTGCGTATTGATATCTATAGTGTAATTTCCAGTTTCAGTTATGTTCCATTTAGAATCAGGTGACTTTTGAAGTGCCATTTGAGTATCTGAAGATTTCATGAAAAAATCCTGATCCCATCCAGAATTTCTATTAACAGGTAATTTAAATTCACCAATGCTCATTGCCCCTGAATAACTAAATTCATAAGGATTGGTTGAGCTTTTCGTCAATTCGGTTGCATTAGCGATATCCCAACCATTGGGCGTTGCATCCCCTACCATAAATACAGTATTAAAGCTAATTTCTGCTGTTTCTGTCATTGGTACAATTGAAATAGTAAGAGTAGTAGTATCTACAGTAATTGAATAATTTCCAGCAGTTAAAATATTAAATTGGTTATCTGGATCGCTACCAGAAGCACGTTTTACAATGTGAGTGTCATCTGCTTTATTCCATGTTGGTAGCCATGAGTCATCGGTATTTTCCAGTATAAACTTAAAATTACCTGTTTTAAGCCAGGCATTGTAGTAAAATACTGATGGATTGGTCGGGTCCTGAATCATTGGCGACGCATTACCTTTATCCCAACCGTAACGGGTTGCATCACCAATTAAACACAATTTCCGACTTGCAGAAAGTGAAGTTGTCATCACAAGAGTCATTATAATGACTGCCATTTTAAGTAAAGATGTTTTCATAAAAATAAAATTTAAAGTGTTTGAAATTTATTTAATTATACAATTTGTATTGGGTTGTTGTTGAAAAATTTATTCTTGCTAATTAATTGTTATGGAATAGTTTATTCTTGAATCAGCAATTTTAATTCTACATTCTTTGGTGTTTTTAATCCACGTCCAGTTTATAGCTTCTTGGTCTGAATTGAACTTGTTTTGTTTAACAAATTTAATTTTCTTTCCGTTTGACTTAATTACTTGAGGCTTTCTCTCTATCCCGTTTAATATCAATACCATATCACGTTTATCTGCTTGTTTAAAACCCTTATCGTTGGCTGTAATCACAATTTTGTATCCGTTTGATATTGTTGTTGTACATTGAAAAAGTGTTCGAGAGAATACCTCTTTTAGGTATCCTAAATCTTCGCCATTATCTTCGTACAAATCAAAACTTGCTGTTTCGCCTACATTATCAGGGAAAATGTGAACATAAAGCGGATATTCTTTTTGTTCATGAATGTATTGCATAACAGGCATCATAGGTATTATTGAGCCTTTTTTTACAAACATTGGAATAATATTCAATGGCGAGTTAAACATAATACTTTGCCCACCTGAGTATTTAGTCTGTTTGTTGTTAAAATCAATCCATTCACCTTCGGGCAAATAAACTTTCTTAACTCGCTCCCCCTTTTTTACTACGGGAGCAATTAATAGTTCTTTACCAAACATAAACTGGTTTTCAGTTTGGATTGCTTCTGTATCATTCGGAAATTCCATAAAAAGCCCTCTATTTATTGGTAACCCAGTATCATGAGCCTCACGTGCATAACTGTAAATGTATGGGAACAATTGGTATTTAAGCTCAATTGCTGCTTTGCAGTTAGTTTCGGCAGTTTCGCCAAACTTCCAGGGTTCTACCGCATTGTCACCCTCATGGTGTGCACGGCTCAAAGGGTTAAACACTCCAAATTGCATCCAACGTGTATATAACTCCGCCATGGCAGGATAATTGGTTATATCTCCACAGTAACCCGATATGTCGGTAGTCCAGAAAGGAATTCCGCCCAGTCCTGCTGAAATACCAATTTGAATCTGATTCGCCAGTTGTCCCCAACCTTCAAGAACGTCATTTCCATTTCCGCTATCACCAGTCCATCCAAATGTGTAGCGTTGTAATCCTGAATAAGCTGCACGGGTCATTTGAAATATGCGCTTATCCGGATTTCGTTTTTCAAATTGTTCTTTCACAACTTTATCCCATGTTAATCCAAATACGTTATGTATTTCATCGTGCATTCCTGCATGATGTTTCATGTTTAATCTGTCAACATCTTCTTCATTACTCCAAGCAGGTTCGCCCATATCAGTCCAAAAACCTTTTACTCCATCATCCAATGGCTTTTGTTGGTATTTGCCCCACCAGTTTGCAACTTCAGGATTAGTAAAATCTACCACTCCGCAATTTCCTCCCCAAGGCCAGGGCATATCATATGATTTTCCGCTGCGAAAATCCTTTACCAGAAAACCCAGACTGTCCGCTTCCGTCCATTGATTATTATTTGCCTTTGAAATAACAGGATCCTGCGACAAAATCATCTTAAATCCTTTGTCTTTGAGTTTGGATACCATTTCACGAGGGTTATGATAATTTCCTTGTCTCCACTCAAAATTTTGCAAATGTTGTGTCCAACCAATATCCTGATAAATCACATCACAAGGAATTTGTCTTTTTCTAAATTCTGAAGCAATTTCAATTGCCTGCTTTTCACTAGTGTAAAGCCCACGGCTTTGCGAAAATCCGAATGCCCAATTTGGAGGCATTATGGGTTTGCCTGTCAGCGTAATATATTGACTTAATATTTCTTTATAATCCTTGCCGAAAATAAAATAATATATAAACTCACCATCAGGAGCTTCAAATGAATAATAATCATCCGACTCTGTTCCAAACTTAAACTCTGTTTTGTAGGTGTTATCCAAAAATATTCCGTATTGATAATTACTCAAGAAAAAGGGAATGCTTTTGTATAGTGGATCTTCTGTAGTACTGTAACATGGCTTGTCACTGTTCCACATTTTATACTCACGACCACGACGGTTCAATGACCCTGTTTTTTCTCCCAGACCGAAAAAAAGTTCATCTTTGCGCATTGTTTTATATGCCTTTTTGATCTGTTTACCAGCATCTGATACATGACCTTGGTCTTTATAATCGCTAAAAACCAGTTTTTGCCACTTGTCAAATATCTGTAATTGCATCGGATTTTTATTAACCCTAATGCGCAGTTTGCTTGTATATAGCTCATAGCAAGCAGATTGATCGCTTACTTCAATTTTAGTACTAATTCCTAATGAATCATTGATTACAGCAAAGGATGGTTTGTTTTGCTCTAAAACACCTTTCGGATCGTACCATACTTTTATTACCGACTCGCTACATATTTTAAGTGATAATTTAGTATTATCAGAACAGTTAAACTGAACTTCATTACCTTTCAAGCTGTATGAAGTACACTCCCCGGCAAATAAAATTGCCGGGAGAAGTACAAATAGAAAGCCCAATATAGATTTATACCTTTTCATTAAGTTATTTCCAACTGTATTTAGTATTCGACAACTATCATATCCCAATATTTCAATGATGGGAGCGTTACCGTCACATTGTTTCCTGTTTGAACAAACTGTAGATTCTGAGCTACTCCGCGATTAACATCGGGTGAGGCAAACCACACTTTAGAAACAGTGCCGGAAACATTTACGCTTACTTCGGGGGCATCTATCAGATTGGGTTCTGCTTGAGTTCCCTTAGGATCACGCCAAACCATTGTATTTGCATCAGTAAAGTTTATCAGGTGGTAAATATCTTTTCCATTTACTTTTTTTCCAATAGTAGCGACCTGCCCTTTAGCTGCCGGCCAACGAGTTGCAACAATATTACTGTTGGTAAAAGCCACCTCTGCTGCCTGAAAATCACCTCCATCCCTAAGCAGATTTTGATAAGCAACCATAAAGTCATAATAGCTTATTAATTCTTTGCCCAAATCTGCTTTTAATTGTAAATTGTTGCTGGGGAAATATTCATTAATGAGGTAATGCTCGCCTAATTCTAAATGTGATCCACCCCACGCAAAAATGGCTGAGTTTGCCAACAAAATTCCAGGTTTGTTTACAAAGCCAACACTACTCACGTTATAGTTCATGTATGCGGCAAGTACTATGTTCTTTTCAGGATTACTTTTTGAAACATTATCGCGCATTAGTGCAATCATATCTCCATAACTCATATCGGGGTTATCTCCATCGCGGGCTCCCCAAACTTCCACATAAAGGAAGTCGACAGGTGCATTTGCGATAGCTTCCTGACCATAACCACCAACAGCATTAAACAGCAAGCGTTTATCCGGCTCTGCCGTTTTCATTGCATTAATAAACGAACCGTATCCTTTACTCATATCGATCGATTTTCCATTATAATCGTATCGATCGCCCCGGTAACCCAACTGGTCTATATGGAAGCCATCGAAACCAAGCGCCTGATAAACGTCTTTGTTGCGCGCCACTAAATAGGCTTGCCACTGTTCGTTTCCCGGATCAAGCACCCAAATGTGACTTCGTCCTCCTGAAAGATCATGATAATCTTTCTCTGAATGATTTTGATCTTTATATGCATACCATTCATCGCTTACGCCATCGGATGCTGCATTTTTTGTAGCACCGTAACAGAGATTATAAAACATTGTTTTCATCCCTTTCGCTTTGGCTTCATCAATGTATGATTTTACAGTAGAAAAATAATTTGTACGATAGAAAATATCTTCCCACGAAGTTGACGGATTTTCAACAGAACCCGCAAGTGGGCGTTGATGGTCGTATAACCAATCGTAAAATTGCAATCCGTTAATATGATATCTATTTAAAATATCAATATTCCGGCTAATGAATTTGTTATCCATTTTTTCGTAATCTGAAACAAAACCGTATCGCGGAAATTTTGCCCAATCGGAAGAAACATCTACTGCGATATTATTGATTAACTTTTC
>ERZ1645192.4640-NODE-4640-length-10841-cov-5.508530_pt1 | contig 10841 bp, 6 predicted proteins | sample MGYA00575354_ERZ1645192 | MGnify/ENA primary metagenome ERZ1645192 (study PRJEB40844, sample SAMN11349763) | freshwater sediment metagenome | isolation source: river sediment | host: Sediment | place: India: Faizupur Khadar , New Delhi | collected 2017-02-21 ...
GCCGTCGTTCTCGATGTCGATCTTGGCCTTGGTGGCGTCGACGATGGCCTTGATGTTCTTGCCGCCGGGACCGATGAGGTCCTTGATCCGGTGAACCGGGATCTCCAGGGTGTAAAGCCTCGGCGCGTTGGGCGACAGCTCCTCCCGTGGCTTGTCGATGGAAGCGGTCATCTTGTCCAGGAGGAACATCCGGCCGCGGCGGGCCTGGTCCAGGGCTTCCTTCATGATTTCGGGAGTGATGCCGGTAATTTTGATGTCCATCTGCAGGGCGGTGATGCCGTCGCGCGTGCCGGCGACCTTGAAATCCATGTCGCCGTAATGGTCCTCGAAACCGGCGATGTCGGTCAGGATGGCGTACCGGTCGCCTTCCATGATCAGGCCCATCGCCACCCCGGCGACGTGCTTCGGAATGGGGACACCGGCGTCCATCAGGGCCAGGGAACCGCCGCAAACGGTGGCCATGGAGGAGGAGCCGTTGGATTCGAGGATGTCTGAGACGACCCGGACCGTGTACGGGAACACCTCGTCGGCCGGGATCATGGCGCGCAAGGCGCGCTCCGCGAGGGCGCCGTGGCCGATTTCGCGGCGGCCCGGGCCGCGCAGGAAGCCGACCTCGCCCACGCTGAAGGGCGGGAAGTTGTAGTGCACCATGAAGGTCTTGTTCGATTCACCGTCCAGGGTGTCCATGATCTGGCTGTCCTCGGGCGTGCCGAGGGTCACCGTGACCAGCGCCTGGGTCTCGCCCCGGGTGAAGATCGCGGATCCGTGCGTGCGGGGCATGCTCCCCACCTCGATGTCGATGGCCCGGATCTGATCCTGGCTGCGGCGGTCCGGCCGGGTGGACTTGACCAGGATTTCTTCCCGGAACAGTTCTTCCTTGATCAGCTCGAAGATGGCTCCGGCCTGCTTGCGCTTCTCCGGTTCTTCCTCGGGGATGGACTCCAGCAGGGCTGCCAGAACCTGTTTCATTCGGCGCTCGCTGGCCAGTTTGCCCGGGGTGTGCAGGGCCTCCAGGATGGCCACGCTCTGGCTCTGGCGGATTTCCGCCACCAGCTCGGCCGGATATTCCGGCTGGGCGACGACCCACTTGACGGGCCTTTTCTGCTGGAAAAGCTCTCGTTGCATCGCCACCAGTTTCTTGATCTCCTCGTGCGCCAAGCGGAGCGCCTCCAGCATGAGTTCCTCGCTCACTTCTTGGGCGCCGGCCTCCACCATCACCAGGGCGTCTTCGGTCCCGGCCACCACCAGGTTGAGCGAGCAGCCCACGCGCTGGCTGTTCGAGGGGTTGACCAGGAACTGCCCGTCGCGATGGCCGATCCGGACGGCGCCGATCGGCTTGTCGAAGGGGATGTCGGACAGGTAGAGGGCCGTCGAGGCCCCGGTGATGCTCAGAATGTCGGGGTCGTTTTCGCCGTCGGCCGAAATGACGAACGCGATCACCTGAGTTTCATTGAAATAGCCGGTCGGGAACAGGGGGCGCAGCGGCCGGTCGATCTGTCGGCTGGTCAGGATTTCCTTTTCCGAGGGACGGCCCTCGCGTTTGTGAAAGCCGCCCGGGAACTTGCCGGCGGCGTAAGTGTATTCCCGGTAGTCGACGGTGAGGGGCAGAAAATCGGCAGCTCGCCGGTTGCTCTCGTCTCCGCAGGCCGTCACGAGCACGACCGTGTCGCCGTATCGGACCAGGGCGGCGCCGTTGGCCTGCTTGGCCAGACGGCCGGTCTCGATCGAGAGTGTCCGTCCGCCGATCTCTACTTTTGCATTGTAAATCATGGTAACCCTCCGCAATGTTTGTTGCTGGTACGCCTAGATTCCGGCTGCAGTTGCGGTCCTGCGCGGGGAAGAAGGGTAGCTGGCGAATGAAACAACATCGCCGCCGGCGTAACTGACCGGCCGCGATGTCGATGTGGTGGAACTTCTTTGTGGAATGGACAAATCTTCGGTTACTTCCTCAGCCCGAGCTCGCCAATGAGTTTTCGGTAGCGTTCGATGTCCGAAGCCTTGAGGTACTCGAGCAGGCGCTTCCGCTGTCCAACGATCCGCAGGAGACCCCGGCGGGAGTGGTGGTCCTTGACGTGCGTCTTGAAATGATCATTGAGATGATTGATCCTATTCGTCAGCAAGGCCACCTGAACTTCGGTGGAACCAACGTCTTTGGCGTGCATCTTGTACTGGTCGATGATTTGCCGCTTGTTCTCTTGAGATAAAGTCAAAATCAGTCCTCCTGAACCTTAAATCAAAGAACGCACTTTTTATCATAATCGTCCGGTGGTGTAAAGAAAAAATTTATTGCTTCTGCTACAATTGCATCCGAATCCCGCGGGAGGAACCGCATGCGCCTCACTCACAGACTCATCGTGCTTGGCTGGATCACCCTGATCCCGGCGGCTGTTCTGCTCGCCCAACCCCTCCCGGCCCCGCCGGAGGACGCTCCGCCGGTGGTGGCCGCGCCGGTGGAACCAAAAATCGAGGACGTGCTGGCCAAGCTGGAGAAGATCACCGGCCTGGCCCGCAAGGCGCCGGTCGCCTCCCGGAAGATGAATCGGGATGAGATCCGGGCCTACGTCCTGGAACGTCTCCGCGAGGAGTTCGACGCGGAGGACCTTGACCAGGAGGAACGCATTTACCGGGTTCTGGGCCTGGTTCCGCCCCAGTCGGATCTCCGGCGGACGCTGGTGGATATGTACACGGAGCAGGTCGGCGGTTTTTACGACCCGAAGAGCAAGGCCTACGTCATCGCCGACTGGATCGACGCGGGGCTGCAGGAACCGGTGATGGCCCACGAGCTTGTCCACGCCCTCCAAGACCAGTACGTGCCCGTCGAACCGGTCCAGGAGCGGCTGCGGGACAACGACGACGCGTCCAGGGCTTACGCCGCCCTGTTGGAGGGGTCGGCCTCACTGGCGATGATCGCCTACATGATGAACACTCCGGTCGAGGAGACCACCCGGCTGGGCGACATCTCCTGGCTGATGCAGATGGCGATGCAGCAATCCCAGGACCAGACGCCGGTCTTTGCCGCCGCTCCCCAGTTTTTGAAAGAAAGCATGCTGTTTCCCTATATCCGGGGGTCGGAGTTCGTCCGCCGGCTGTTGGAAACGAGAAAGTTCAACACGCTCGAGCAGTGGCTCGTGTCGCCGCCGGCCACGACCGAACAGATTTTGAATCCGGAAAAGTACCTGGCCGTGCCGCCCGAACCGGCCCTGCCGGTGAGTTGGAGCGTCGACGAGCTTCTGACTCTCGGCCGTTCCGACGGCCGGAGCCGGCAGGGCGGGCAGATGTTGCTGCAGCAGTTTCTCCGGACCGGCCTGCCGAAGGAAACCGCCGAGGCCGCTTCGGCCGGCTGGGGCGGCGACAGCCTGCAGTTGCTGGCGGCGGCAGAGGGCCAGGGCGGCCAGGTGGCCTGGAAGATCCGCTGGGACACTCCGGCGGCGGCCGCCCGATTTGCCGCGGCCGTCGGCCAGTGGCCCGCCGGACCGGACAAACCCGCCGTGCAGGTGAGCACTCCGGCGCCGGACCTGACCATCCTCCGGATCGGGCGGAGCCTCCGATGAAACGGCTGGAAGACCGGATCTACGAGCATCTCAAGCGCGAGGCGGCCCCGCTGGCCGCGCTGGAATTGGCCCGGGAGTTCCTTGGGTGCGGACCTCTGGGGGCCGCGGCCGCCGGCCGGATCGTGGACGCGGCCCTTGGCCGGGATCCGCGGTTTTTCCGGGCGGCCGACGGCTGGGCCGCGGCCCAGCTTGCTCCGGCGGTGGCATCCCTGGCGGAGAGCCGCTGGTTTCTGCTCGCCGGTGAAACCCGGCCGTCGGCCGCGGGCGCCGTCCAGGTGGTGGCGGTGATGGAATACGACCCCGGCCAAACCGAATCGCTCGCAGGTCACGGCTTCATTCTGGGTCCAACCCGGGAAGTCCAGGCGGCCGAGTTGGAACTGGCCGTCTCGAAGATTCCGGTCTTCAAGGCGGCGACCCAGTTTCAACTGCTGCGGTTCCTGGACGAGCTTTTCCAGCGGGACGGCATCTTCGTGAGCGGGCTTCAGGCCGGGCCGGTCGGAGAGTTTCTCTTGCTGGCCGAGGCGACCGGCTCGGTCTTGCCGGACCAGTTGGTGCCCATGGCCGACTTATTACGGCTGGTCCTGCCGGCCGGAAGCCCGGCCACCGCCGAAGCCCTCTTCCGGTGCTTCCCGGTGGAGACAACCCACGACCGCCCGTTCCTCACTGAACTGGCCGCCTTCCCGGGGGTAATGCCCCGGTTGATCGAACAGTTGGCCTTGCGGGACACGCAACGCCGCGACGAACTCTGGCTGGCTCTCGAGGAATTGCACCGGCCCCTGGATTTCTCCCGTTACGAGTTCACCCGGCGCGACCTGGAGGAAATCCCGGAGGCCCCGGGCGTGTACCGGTTTTACGACGCGTCCGGCCGGTTGATCTACGTGGGTAAGAGCGTCCGGCTGCGTCGCCGCGTGCGGAGTTACTTCCGCTGGGCCGAAGCCGGCGACCCCAAGCTCGCCCAAATCCAGTCGCAGACGGCCCGGTTTGGATTCACCCAGCTCGGGTCAGATCTGGAAGCGCTCCTGGAAGAAGCCGAGCTCATCATGACCCATCATCCCCCGGTGAATACCCAACTTGAAATTCACGAGCAGCCGCGGGAAAAGCCGGCCAAGGACCCGCTGGTGATCCTGATGCCGCACGCCGACGAGGCCCGGGTCCAGATCTTCCTCTTCCACCCGTCGGGGACCGTCTCCCGGTTGACCTGCTCCAGCGGCCAGCCGGACCCGGCTCTGCTGGAACAGTTTCTGGAGACGGCGGCCGAGCGCAACCGGCCCTGTCCAGCGGCCACCGTCTACCACGGCGAAGTTTACCCTCTGGCCTTGCGCTGGTTGCGCAAGAACAGCCACCAGTTGACCTACTTCCGGTACCATGATTTTCCCGGCCGGCCGGTCGTGGTCGAATCCGTGCTGCGGGCGATCCGGGAAGGCGCGTTTCGGAGCAAGGTCATCTACCGCTGATCCGGCGGGGCCGAAAAATCAGGGCTGGGCGCTCCCGCGGTCGTCCTTGAGAAAGAAAGGCGCATCTGATATTCTGCCCGGGGTCGTGCCCCTCCGGCCGATGATTGAACTTGAAAGGATACATCATGCGATTTCGCCATCTGGGTGTGTGTGTCATGTGGCTTCTGCTGCCGTCGGTGATGGCCATCGACAGCCAGGAGTTCAACGCGAAAGTGGAGCGGGCGCGGGCTTTCTATCTCCAGGAAAACCTGGCCGGCCTGATCCTGGCCGACCCCGCCAACGTGAACTGGATGCTGGGCGGGGACGCCGCCAGCAGCGTCTATCCGCCTGGAGGCGGAGCGCCTGCGTTCCTGGTGACCGGTAAATCGATCTACCTCATCGCCGCCGACGGGGAACTTCAACACGTCCAGAATCAATTCGCCAAATCGCTGGTGATCGCGTCCACCTCCATCCCCTGGACCGGCGCGCTGGGTAGCCGCAAGCTGTATCTGGAAGCCGAGCGGCTGATCCCCCAGCGCATCGGCACCGATACGATGCCATTGCCCGCCCGGCCGCTCTCCCGGTTCGAACGGCGGGTGCTTTACGGCGACAAGGCGGAGGAAAAGAAGGACGCCGATCCGGTCACGGACAGGCTCCAGATGCTGGGTGCGAGAATGCGAGCCTTGCGCTTTCCGCTTCTCGATCCGGAACTCGAACGCTATCGTGCCTTCGGCAAGCAGTTGGCCCGGGTGTGCGAGTCCGTGGCCCGGCAAATCGAAGTCGGCCAGAGCGACTTCGAGATCACGGCGCTGGCGGCCCGGGAGCTTTATCGGCAAGAGCTGGTCCCGGTCAGTATCCGGATCGCCCTGGATGATACGGCCATGACCGCTTCGAGCGTCGCGCCCCGGGGAGAAACCCTGGCGCGTTTCGCCCAGATCAGCCTGACTGCCCGGAAGTCGGGGCTGCATGCTTCGGTGACCCGGCTGGTTCATTTCGGACCGGTTCCCGAAAAACTGGCGAAACGCCAGAATGGCGTGACCAAGACCATGGCCGGCCTGATCGAAGCCCTCAAGCCCGGCCAGAAAGTCGCCGAGATGATCAAGCCGGTGCCGCCGCCGGGCGGCCAGGAGAAAGTGGCCAGGGTTTGGCAGGCGCTGCCCCTGGGCTGGTCCACGGGCTATCAGGAGAAGGAGTTTTTCCTGTCGCCCATCGGTCAGGAATTCGTCGATGAAGGGATGGTGTGCGTGCTGCAACCCCAACTGGAAGGAGCACGCATCGAGGAGACGGTCCGGCTGGAGTCCAAGGGATTCGAAATCCTGACCGCCCCGGGCGATTGGCCCGTCCTGGAGTTGACCGTGCGGGGCCAGTCCCTCAAGCTGCCAGGCATCCTGGTTCGCTAATCGGATCGGCCTTCACGGCCGGCCCGCCGGACCGCCGGACAGTATCGGTCAAGGCCGGCCCCGATCGCCGGCCGCTTCGATCTTGCGGGAGAAGAACGCGCCCAGCAACCGGAGGCCCTCCTCGATCTTGTCCGTTCCTTCCTTGGCGAACGTGAACCGGAGCGTGTCGGCGCCGGAGCCGTCCACGAAAAATGGCGCCCCGTGAATGAAGGCCACCTTGAGGTCGCGCACCGCCTCGATGGCCAGCGTCTCCGCGTCCAGACCGGCGGGCAGGGTGAGCCAGACGAACATGCCCCCCTTCGGCCGGGTCCAGCGCACCCCGGGCGGCATGTGCCGCTCCAGGGCCGCCAGCATCACCTGGCATTTGCCGTCGTAGAACCGGCGCACCTCGCCCAGGTGGCGGTCGTAGTGTCCTCGCCGGCAGTACTCGAACACCAGCCGCTGGTCGAGGCTGCTGGAGCAGAGGTCGGCGGCCTGCTTGGCCAGGTCCAGCTTCTGGACGACGGGTTCGGGCGCGGCCAGAAAGGCGGTGCGCAGGCCCGGGCAGACCACCTTGGAAAACGAGCCGAGGTAGACGACGCTCTCCCCGCCCGGGAAGGCCTTGACCGGGCGAAGCCGGCCGGGGTCCTGCCCTTCGAAATACATGTCGCCGTAAGGGTCGTCCTCCACCACAAGGATGTTCCGGGCGGCGGCGATTTCCAGGATCTGCCCGCGGCGCTCCGGGGTGATGGTGATGCCGGAGGGGTTCTGGAAATTGGGGATCACGTAGAGCATCTTGACGCGCCGGCCTTCCCGCTGCAACCGGTCCGCCACCCGGGCCAGCTCCTCCGGAACGATGCCGTCGCCGTCCTGGGCAACTCCGGCCATGTCGGCCAAACAGTTGCGGAAACAAGCCAGCGCGCCGACGTAGCTCGGCAATTCCACCAGGACCACGTCGCCGGGGTCGAGCAGGATCCGGCTGAGCAGCTCCAGCCCCTGCTGCGAGCCGGTGGTGATCATCAACTGGTCGACCGAGGCGCGGATGTGGCGCTTGGCCAGGATCTCGACCAGCAGGGAACGGAATTCCTCCAGCCCGCGGGTCACCCCGTACTGGAAGATCTTGTAGCCGTCCGCGCGGACGATTTCGTCCAGGATGACCCGCAGGTCCTCGTCCGGGAAGGTGGCCGGGCTGGGCACGCCGCCGGCGAAAGAAATCACCCCGGGCGCGTTGATCAGGGCGGCCATCTTGCGGATCGGGCTCGGTTGCATGGCGCGGGCGTTGCGGGAGAAAAAAGCGTCGAAATCCATGGTGGTCACCTCGCGGTTCGATAATGAAGAGGTCATTGTACCAAACTTTCCCCGCCCTTGCTGAATTCGCGACAGGCGATTCTGAGACTGCCGCGTAAGCGCAAAGCACCCGGAGTGATTTGTCAGCGGAATTCGCTCCTTCATTTCGAAGATTACATTGACGCTGGCTGTTTACTCCATTAGAATTTTTACTTTGCCATAATTCAAAATTTGGAGAAATTTTCATGAATCGCACCAAGAGAGTCCTCTGTCTTTGGGCCGGCCTGTGGTGTCTCCTGAGCGGGCCGCTCCTGGCCCAGAACCTGCTCCAGGACCCGAGCTTCGAGGCCGGCGTGCCTAACGCCTACTGGAACGAGATGTCCACGAACTACGGCACCCCGCTCTGCGACGCCGCTTCTTGCGGCACCGGCAACGGCACCGCCCTGCCCCGCACCGGCACCTGGTTCGCCTGGTTCGGGGGAAATTATGGGAATAACGAGATCGGTTCCATCGACCAGGACGTGGTCCTGCCGGCCGGCGCCGCCATCACCCTGGAGTTCTACCTCTGGACGGGCTCCTGGACCGTCGGCGGCACCGACTACACGGCCGTTTACGTGGACGGCACGCAGGTGTGGTCAACCGGTGAAACCGACCCCGCCTACCAGGCCGGCTACGCCCTGGTCATGGTGGACCTCTCCGCCTATGGCGACGGCGCTTCCCACAACCTCAAGCTGGAGGGGACGGACCTGAGCGGCGGCAACACCAACATGAGCGTCGACGATCTCTCCCTCACGGCCGTCGCGCCCGAACCGTACATCAGCGGCGTCAGCTTCACCGACTACTGCTTCTGTGCCCCACCCCGCTACGGCGACGGGGTGCTGGACCCGGGCGAGGACGCCGAGCTCGTCGTCACCCTGACCAACCCGACCGGCGGCGGCATCGCCGCCATCACCGGCACCCTGAGCTGCGACAGTCCCTACGTGACCATTGTCGACGGCGCCGCCGCCTTCCCGAACGTCGCCGCCGGCGGCAGCACCGCCAACACGGCCGAGCCGTTCCGGATCAAGCTCTCCGGCAACGCGGCCTGCGGCAGCCTCGAGTTCACCCTGACCATCGACGGGGCCGCCCGCCGGCAAAAACTCAATCTGGCGGCAGACGGGCAACTTGCGATCGGCAAGGCCCGGGCGACATGGGTAGACTCGTTCAGCCTGGACGTGGGCGCACCTTTCCCGTTGACCACGGCAACTCCCTCCACCGACATCCCCAAATCCATCCCGGACAACAACCTGAGCGGAGTCGACTCGATCATCACCATCGCCGACACCGCCCTGGTGAGCAAGGTCACGATCACCCTCTCCATCACCCATACTTACGATGCGGACCTCGACATCTTCCTCGTCGGACCCAATGGCCTCTGGCTGGAGCTCAGCACCGACAACGGCGGCAACGGCGACAACTACACCAACACCACCTTCGACGACGCCGCCGCCACCGCCATCACCGCCGGCGCCGCCCCCTTCACCGGTGCCTTCCGGCCGGAATCCCCCCTCTCCGCCTTCACCGGAATTCCCGCCAACGGCACCTGGATTCTACGGGTCGTTGATGATGCCGGTGGGGACCTCGGCACCCTGACCGCCTGGACCCTGACCCTGACCACCGATTCCTGCGCCACGACTCCCTGCGGCCTCCGGGTCGCCGGCCTCACCACGCAGAGCTCCTGCGCCTGCACCCCGGCGGCGCCGCCCGCCACGGCGGTGCAGCCCGGCGAGACCGCCACCGTCCGCGTCCTGGCCGAAAACGCTGGCCTTTGCTCCCTCACCGGCATCCAGGCCACCCTGTCCTCCACCAGCCCCTACGTAGGCGTGCTGACCGACACGGCCGCCTACCCCGACCTCGCCGCCGGCGCCCAGGCGGTCAACGCGCTGCCCGACTTCGAGTACTGGGTCGACCCGCTCGCGCCCTGCGGCACCGAACTCCCGCTGGTGGTTCACTTCACCGCCGCCGAGGGCGAGTGGATCGAAACTATTTCCCAGGTGGTCGGCGAGTACGCGACGACGACCGAGACGCTCGCCGCCGCCGACGTGCCCGTACCGATCCCGGACGATGGCGTCCGAGACACGCAGCGCCGCGACCCCTACCGCGTCCCGGGATATTCGACCATCACCGTGTCCGGCACCGGCACGGTTCTCGACGTAGACGTCAACCTGTCCATCACCCATACTTGGGATTCGGACCTCGACATTTTCCTGGTCGGACCCGACGGCACCCGGGTGGAGTTGAGCACCGACAACGGCAGCAGCGGCGACAACTACACCGACACCACCTTCGACGACGCGGCCGCCACCGCCATCATTGCCGGCGCCGCCCCCTTCACCGGCACCTTCCGGCCGGAAACGCCGCTGGCCGCCCTCAACGGGATCCCCGCCAACGGCATCTGGCAGTTGGAAGTCGGTGACGATCTCGGCGGTGACGTAGGCACTCTGACGGCCTGGTCGCTGATCCTCACCACGGGCGCTTACCAGTGCACCGTTTGCGACAGCGCGCTGGCCTGCGCCGCCACGGCGACCCCGTCGAGCGGGGCGCCGCCGCTGGCCGTAAGCTTCGAAGCCGAGGCCGGCGTCGACTGCGCCGTCGATAAGGCGGCCGTGTCCTATCTGTGGGTGTTCGGCGACGGCTACACTTCCACCCAGCGGAACGTCGTCCACACCTACGCCAACGCCGGCACTTACTCCTGGAGCCTGACGGTGACGCTCGGCGCCACGACCTGCACCGCGCAGGGCGTGATCGAAGTCCGGCTCGCGTTCGACCTGGTCTTCCAGGACGACCAGGGGCGTTCCCAGTGGTGCATCAACAGCCACACCGGCGAGTTCCGCTACACCGATTTCCTGGCCCCGGCGATCTACACGGGCGTGGGCCAGTTGATCTACCAGCCCGGCAACACCATGTTCTTCATGCCTTCTCCCCTCACAGCCTACGTATTCGAGCTGATCCATGACATGGACCACTTCCGGGCCAACGGCTTCATCCGCCAGGACGCCTGGGGGATCCGCTCGTTCCTGTATGACCTGGACACCACCGACGACCCGCCGGCCTGCCTGGATTGACCGGCCGGCTCCCTTCAGGCCGCCCCGGCGGCCACGCTCTCACCAACGCCGTCCCCCCGCGGGGACGGCGTTTTTGCTGGAACGGCG
>ERZ1645192.4641-NODE-4641-length-10835-cov-23.251206_pt1 | contig 10835 bp, 9 predicted proteins | sample MGYA00575354_ERZ1645192 | MGnify/ENA primary metagenome ERZ1645192 (study PRJEB40844, sample SAMN11349763) | freshwater sediment metagenome | isolation source: river sediment | host: Sediment | place: India: Faizupur Khadar , New Delhi | collected 2017-02-21 ...
GGCAGCACAATCCCTACCGCCAACGCTTCCCCTTCGGCCGGCGCTTCGGTGGTCGCTGCCGGGCTGCCGCAGGCAGCCAGCACCAATGATGCGACGAGCATCATGGTGACGATAAAAACAAACGACTTTTTCATTTTTTCTCCTTGTTTCAAATGGTCGTTTTTTACCCAGACAGCCTCACGTAGGGGAGCTGTCCTGGTTTATTAAGTCAGCCGGCCGCCCCACTGTGCTTGAGCACAAAGCCCAGCAGCAGCGTATTGAGCGGGTCGGGTTTATCCAGGCAGAGGGCGTGCCCTGCGCCCGGAACCAACACATACTCACAGGCCGGAATGCGCTCAGCCATCATCTCAGCAAAGCGCGGGCCCTTGATCAGGTCTTGCTCCCCGGCCACGATCAGCGTCGGGCACTGGATTTGGGAGAGCTGTTCGGTGATGTGATACGTCGTAAACGCATCCATCATGGCGACGAAGGAACGCATATCGATGCGCGCAAAAAGCGGCACCGAAGAGTCAATGCCTGCCTGGTTGGCAGCAATATAGGCTTCAGAATAATTAAAAGGCACAGAAGTACGCAGCAGCAGCTCAGCATCGCCGCGCTCGGCTGCCATGCGCCAGGGCAGGGTTTGCGCCCGCAGCAGCGGTGTGACTTCAGGCACGCCATCAATCACGATCAGGCTCTGCACGCGTTCGGGGTGTCGCAGGGCAAACATCAGGCTCACTTCCGAGCCGTATGAGATGCCGCCGATGTGCGCCCGGGCAATGCCGAGCGCGTCCAACAAGCCGGCCAGATCGTCGGCGTGCTGTTCCATGCTGTAGGGCCCAGCGGGGTGATCCGACTGCCACATGCCGCGGCAATCGTAGAGCAGCAGGCGCAGGTGGCTGCTGAGGACCGGCGTCTGTTTGTACCAGCTGGCGGTGCTCATCATGATGCCATTGGAAAGCACCAACACCTCGCCGTCTTCAGGCCCGTGCAGTTCGTAATAAATATTGATGTCGTTAACTTTTACGCGCGGCAAGGCAGTCGACTCCTCGGTTACGCCGGCTCAAAAGCCAGCACTTTTTTACGTTTGTCTTCAGGACCACGCTCGAAGATGGTTTTGCGGACGGGCATTCCAATCTTTATTTTACTCGGATCGGCCAAATCGACGTTCACAATTTGCGCGCTCACCCGCGGGCCTTCTTCCAAAGTGACGATGCCGACGCAGTATGGGTTTTTGGCGTCAAAGCCGGCTTCGGCCATTTCGGTCGGGGGGACGTAAATCACGGTAAAAGCTGCCAGCCGGCCATGGCCGGAAAATTCAACCATTTCGGCCTGGTCAGAGTGACACACCCGGCAAATGGTACGCTGCGGGATGCTCAGATGGCCGCAGTTCAGGCAGCGTGAGCCGATGAGCGTATCTTGCTCCAGGGCTTGAAAAAATGATTTGGATTCCAGATTGCAGTCGCTCATTTCAGCTCCTCCGCTCGAAGATATGCACGACACAGGTTTGACCCGTCCCGCCGACGTTGTGGGTCAGGCCCAGCTTGGGCTGGGGCTGCAGCTGGCGCGCGCCAGCCAGGCCGTTGAGCTGTTTCCACATCTCCACGACCTGGGCAATGCCCGACGCTCCCACCGGATGGCCCTTGGATTTAAGGCCGCCGCTGGTGTTGACCGGCTTTTCGCCGTTTCGGGCGGTTTTCCCTTCCAGCTCCGCTTTCCAGCCCTCACCGCGCGGGAAGAACCCCAGGTCTTCCACCGCCATAATTTCGGCGATAGTAAAGCAGTCGTGAACTTCGGCAAAGTCGATATCCTGCGCGGTGACGCCGGCCATCTCGTAAGCCTGGGCGGCAGCACGCGCTGCGGAAGGCACACTGGTGAGCGATTCACGCTCGGCCAGGGCGCCATCGCTGGCTTGCCCGCTGCCAATGATAAAGATCGGGTGGTCACTGTAGCGCTCAGCCAGGTCGGCGCTGACCAACAGCACAGCGGCAGCCCCATCCGAAACCGGAGAGCAGTCGAACAGGCGCAGTGGCCAGGCGATCATCGGGTTGGCTTTGCCATCTTTGAGGAAGGCGATTTCATCCGCCCATTCCGGTACAGGCTGGCCCTTTTGGGCGGCTTTGGCCTTCTTGCTGGCCATCACATCGCTGATGCGCTGCCCGAATTGGGCTTTTTCATTCAAGGCGCCGTTTTCATGGTTCTTAATGGCTACGCGCAAAAGGGCTTCCCCATCCGCACCGTATTCGTCCAGATAGGCGCTGGCCATGCTGGCATAAAAACCTGGGAAGGTGAAACCGGCCGGCACCTCAAACATCGTGTCGGCCGCCAGCGCCAGCGTGTCGGTCACCCTGGCCGCCGGCAAATCGGTCATCTTCTCCAGCCCGCCGGCCAAAACGACATCGCACTGCCCAGATGCCACCGCCAAGACGGCCTGGCGCAGCGCTACACCACCGCTGGCGCAGGCGTCTTCGATGCGCATACTCGCCACCGGCGAGAGCCCCACCCAGCTGGCCACAATCGGCGCCAGGTGCGCCTGGTTTTCAAATTGATCGGAACTGAAGTTACCCATGTAAAAGGCTTCAATCTCTTGCGGGTTAAACCCCTTTTGCACAGACTGGCGCAGTTCCTGATAGGCTTCTACGAATAGATCGCGGGAGCTTTTGCCCGGGAAGGCGCCAAATTTGCTCATGCCCACACCGACTACGGCCACGCCGCGGGATAATTTCTTTGCCATTCCTGGTTTACTCCTTTGCTTTTCGGTAAAGCACCGCGCCGGTCAAGTCGGCCGGGCGTGGGTGGTCGCCAACGGCCGCCAACACCATGCGCAGCTCGTCACCGTCAATTTGGTATAGGCCAGCAAACTTGCCGACCAACCCGAAGTTGTGGCGGGTCTGGTCGATGTCAATTTCGCGGCCGCGGGCTTCGTAGGTGCCGCCCGAGGTGACACCCATGTCGTCATAGTCGGCATCGTAGCTGCCGTCGGGATGGAACTCGAAGCTCAGCCCGGGGTAAGCCTGACCTTCTGCTTCGATCCACTTTCCAATTAATGCCTGGTCCACAGCAATCCTCCTGGTTTAGAAAAAGCGCTTGTCTGGGACGATCCCCAGGCGGTGCGCCTCCTCGCGGATCGATTCGCGGAAGTCGGGGTGGGCGATCTTAATCAGGGCTTCCATGCGATTGCGCACGGAGAGACCGCGCAGCTCGGCCGCGCCGTATTCCGTGACGATCGTATCCACGTCTTGGCTGGGCACCGTCACCCCTGACCCAGGGGCCAGGGTTGGCACGATGGTCGAGATGGTGCCGTTTTTGGCGGTAGATCGCAGGGCAATGATGCCGCGCCCCCCTTTTGACATCTGCGCCCCGCGATGGGTGTCTAGCTGGCCGCCGGTTCCGCTGAACTGGCGGGTGCCCAGGCTCTGCGAACAGACCTGGCCCAAAATATCCACCTGGATGGCGGTATTGATGCTGATCATGCGTTCGTTCTGGGCGATGACATACGGGTCATTCACGTAACTGCCGCGCATAATCAGCAGGTCCGGGTTGTGATCCATAAAACGGTAAAGGTCAGCTGAGCCCAGGGCAAACGCTGCTACGATCTTCCCCGGTAGCAGGGTTTTGCGGCTGTTATCCACCGCGCCGCTCTGACAGAGTTTATAAACCCCATCCACCAGCAGCTCAGTGTGAATGCCCAAATGGCGCCGGTCGGCAATAAACTCGGCAATGGCGGTCGGCATGCCGCCAATGCCCAGCTGCAGTGTGCAGCCATCATCAATGTAATTGGCGATGATCCGACCAATTTTTTCTTCAGTTTCACTGGGCTGGTCCAGGGGAACCTGCACCAGCTCACTGTCATATTCGACGAAATAGTCCGCCTTTGAAAGCGGGATGACTGTGTCGCCTTCGGTCCAGGGCAGGTTGCGGTTGACTTCCAGGATGACCAGGCTGGCGCTGTCGATCAGCTCACGTTCGGCCACCACACCCAGTGAGAGCGAAACCATGCCCTCCGCATTGGGGGGCGTGGCGGTACCAATGAACACATCCACCTTGCCGCCGTTGCCGATCAGCTTATCTTTGGCGGCCAGGTGCAAGTTATTCGGCGTGTACGAAACCCGCCCTTCAGCGTGCACTTTGCGGTCCGGTGCGCCATAAAACCAATTTTCATTGAAGAAATGCCCGTCCATCTCCGGCTTCATGAAGACGTCATACGGCCGCATGGGCAGGCAGGTCCACAAAGTTACGTTGAACAGACGGTCTGCCTGGCGGGCCAACGCCCCCAACATGCCGACTGGCTCCGAAGCGGCAATGCCGACGCCAATTGTCTGATTAGACTGGATCATGCTGGCAGCTTCGTCCAGCGAAATCAGTTTGCGCTTGTATTCTTCATTAATGGTCATGTTGCACCGTATCCGCGCCGGTTAGGGCATGATGAAGCAGGTCGCAGCCTGGTTGTAGCCCACACCCGACCCACAGAACACCACACGCATACCGGAGGTGATTTTGCCCTGCTGCACGGCGTCATGGAAGGCGATTGGCAGGCAGGCTGAACCCATGTAACCCCATTTGTCCATCACGTAGTGCGCTTTTTCAAAGGGGAAATTCAAGACACCCGTCACCAGCTTGATGCTGTTCAGGTTCACCTGGGTGAAGATGATGTGATCGATATCCTCAACGTTAAAGCCGCCGTTGGCTGCACATTCGCGCACGCGCGCCGGCCAGCCTTCATGGTTGACGGAGGCCGGGAAGGGAGTGAGCAGCTTGACGGTCGTCCGCCCGGCCTGCACGCTCTCCACACTGGCGGGTTCGTAAGTGCCGCCCGAGTAAATGCCCCAGTGCTTGTGGTACGAGCCATCAGCTTTGATGGAGGTCGAAACGAAACCCGGCTTGTCTGAGGCGCCTAAAACTGCCGCCCCAGCGCCATCGCCATAGAAGAAGGCGTTCAGGTCGTGATGGGTGTCGGCCAGTTTGTGCATCATATAAGCGCCAATCACCAGAACGTATTTCAGGTTGGGGTTGACGGCAATCAGGCCGGCAGCCTGCGCCAAAGCGGTCGGGAAGGACGCACAGGCACAGCCAACGTCCCAGGTGCCGGCGTTTACGCAGCCCAGTTTGTACTGGGTCACTACCGAGGTGGCCGGCGTGATGTAATCGGGGCTGTCGGTGCCCACAATCACCAGGTCGATGTCTTCGGGCTTGAGCCCGGCCGCGGCAATGGCGCGCTTGCCGGCTTCGGTTGCCAGGTCGCTGGTCACCCAGTCATCCGGCGCGTAAAAGCGGGTTTTGATGCCAGTGCTGGCTTCAAATTTGGAGACCACTTCGGGCAGCTTGGGGTTAACCGCCCCCATCCACTCTGCGAAGGTCTGGTTAGTGATTTCATTCTCGGGGATGTACATCCCGCTGCTGATAATGGTTGCATATCGGGTCATTTTGCTGAAACTCCTTTTTGTAGCTGTGTGCGGGCGGCCGGGTTTATGAACCCAAGACGATGCCGCCATCCACGCTGATGACTGCGCCGTGCACGTAGGAGGCTTCGTCACTGGCGAGCCAGCAGTACACGTTGGCAATTTCTTCGGGTTGGGCCAGGCGCTTGAGCGGGGTATTGTTGGCCATGGTCGCCAAGACGTTTTCGGGCATCTTCAACACCATATCCGTGAGCACAAAGCCTGGGGCAACGGCGTTCACCCGGATCTGGTAGCGCCCCAATTCGCGCGCCCAGGTTTTGGTCATGCCGATCACACCAAACTTGGTAGCCGCATAGTTGGTCTGGCCAAAGTTGCCATACAGGCCGACCACGGAAGAGGCGCTGACCACACAGCCGCCGCCCTGCTTAATCATGAAGGGCACCACAGCCTGGGTGCAGTTGAACACGCCTTTCAGGTTGACGGCAATTACCGCGTCGAAGGCCTCTTCGCTCATCTGGCCGACCAGCTCGCCATCCTTAAACTTGACAAACTGCCCGTCGCGGGTAATGCCGGCATTATTGATCAGAACGTCAATCCGACCGTATTTGGCGATCACGTCTTCAATCCAGGACTGAACTTCCTGGCGGTTGGTCACATTCACCTTGTAGAAGCTGGCGTTATTGCCCAACTCATTGGCCAGGGCCTGACCCAACTCCGCATTCACATCGCAGATGACAACCTGCGCGCCTTCACTGGCGAACTTCTGAGCAGTAGCTTTGCCGATGCCGGCCGCGCCGCCGGTGACGATACAGACTTTATCCTTCAAACGCATTGCTTTCTCCTTTAGAACTGGGTAATACAGACCTCGCCGAAGGTCTTTCTTAATTGATTATTAACGATATTAAGATTGGTCGGTTACAAAAGGGTTACAAAATTGGAACAATTTCAGCCAGGGCAAAATTTCCTCCTGGCTGGCCTTTACGGTAGGCGGACCGTCTGGGTTATTGCGTCAGGCGCTGGAAGAGCTGCTGCAGCTCGCGCGGTATTTCGCCCGGACCATACATGCGGGCGGCCATCTCGCGGGCCTGGCGGTAAACCTGGTAGACCATCGGCATGTTGCCGCGGGCGTGATAGGTGCGCATCTGCAACAGGTAGCCGGCCTCAAACTCGGGGTCGATCTGCAGCAGGCGGTTGGTCAGCGTTAGCGCTTCCTCCAACCGGCCGGCAGCCAGCGCCGCTTCGATTACCAGGGCACTGTTTTCAAGATACAGCCGATGCAGATACTGCGCTTCGGCCATGAACCATTCCTGGGCTGGTTCGCCTTCAAACAAACGCCCACGGTAAAGCCCCATGGCGCTTTGTTTATCCTCCAGGCGCGCGCTGAGGATCTGTTCCTCAAAAATTTCGTGGTCCACCAGGATTTCAATATCCGGGTTCAGCTGCACCTGATCCTGCCGGCGCAAAACAAAAAGCGGACCGCTGCCGGCGGGTCGGGCTGGCTCCAGCGCCTGGTTCAGGGCGCTCACCACGACCTTAAAGTTATTGATGGAGGTGGCGTTGTCGGCATCGGGCCAGAGCAAAACGCTGGCCTGTTCGCGGCTGAGCACTTTGGGGCGGCTGCCGGCCAAAATCATCAGCAACTGACGCGCCTTTTCCCGCTTCCAGGCTTCCGGCGGCACCAGCCGCTGGCCAAGGCGCGCCTCAAACGGGCCGAGCGTGCGCAGTGTCAGGGTGTAACCCGGGTGGTAAACGCAGTCTTGCAGGTGCAGCGGCTGCAAAAGCTGGCTGATCAACTCCGGCTGGATCTTATCCTCGCGCGCCTGCAGCAGCAGCGGGAGGAACACCGCTGGGTCATCGGCCCCCAGCATGGCCCGCCGCGTGACCAGGAAGTCGTAATGATGATCGCGCATCAGGCTCAGGGCCTGATCCAAAAACACCATGCGCGAGCTGGGGAAGCCCTGCCGGTCGGCCACCAGCGCCAGCCAAAGCAGGGCCGCACAGCGGCTGTGGCTGTCGCCTACCCGCGCCGCCACCGACTCTGCCACGGTCAGGTGCATGTTGGCTTCTTCCAGCTGGCCGGCCATGGTCAGGCTGGCCCCCAAAGAAATCCGCACCAGCATGCTGATCCACTCGTCACCGGCGCTGCCAGCAATGGAGAGCGCCTCACGCCCAACCGCCAGGCACTCCGCTGTTTGGCCGTTGTAGCCGAGCAGGCGGCAAATGCCCCAAAGCGGTTCTACGTGGATGCGCACAATGTCTACTTCGCGGATGGCTTGCTCATAGGCCTCGCGGATGCGTGCTGCGCTGGCCGGGTCCAGGCGCGAGACCGGCAGAAGCTGCAGGGCATGCCCCAGGCGCATCCCGCCAACGCTGCGCACCATCGAGGACTGCAGATTTTCAGCCAGCTCCAAACCCTTGTGTGCGTAAAAAACAGACTTTTCCGCTTCGCCTTTAAAACTATAAAAAAGCGACATGAGCAATGAGGCTTCACGGTGGAAGCGCTGCGGGCGCGGGATGGCTTCGGCACTGCCGGTTGGCTCCAATTTTTCCAGGAGGGCGATGCCTTCATCCAGCCGGCCAGTCCGCAGCAGCAGGCGGGCCTGGATAAAGTCACTGTCGGCGTTGCCGCCGGAAGAAATTTCGCGCGAGCGCTGCAGGTTGAGCGCCGCCTGGTAGGTTTCGCCCGAGTTGACCTGATTTTCAGCGATTTGGGTCAGCAGGCTGGCCACCTCAACCGGTGACTCGGTCGGATCGAGCAGTGTCAGGGCACGGTTAAGCAGTTGCGTGGCGTTAATGGGGCGAATCGTGTCGAGGTAGACTTGCGCCTGTCCGCGCAGGGAGCGGCTGAGCCCCCAGCTATTGCCGCGCTGTTGGTAGAGGCGCTGGGCGGTGCGGTAATACTCCAGGGCTTGATCGAAATGGTTATTGAAGCGCGCCACCTGCCCCATCAGGTAATTCCCATAAGGGTAATTCGCGCGGAATTCTTCCGGCATGCTCGACAGCCAGAAGCTCAGGCTTTGGTAGCGGCCCGATTGAATCAGCCGCTCGCCGATATCTTCCAGGATGTGCCCAATTTGGGCGTAATCGCCAGCGGAAAGCAAATGCGCAATGGCACTATCCCAATCCTGATGGGCCATGAAGTAGCTGGCCGCTTTGCGTTGCACTTCGCGCGCCACTTCTGGCGTCTCGTCCAGCCGGTCCAGCAGGAATTCGCGAAAAATGTGATGGTAGCGGAAGATGCCCGGGCGCAGTTGGTCGAGAAACAGGCCGGCTTTGTAGCTCTCGGTCAAGACGTCCAGACTGTCGCCCCGATCCAGCAAAAAATCGCAGGTTTCACTGTCCAAAAATGATAGCACCGCCGTTTTGAGCAAAAAGTCGCGATGGGAGGGAGCCAGCTTGTCCAACACCTCCTCCGCCAGGTAAGCGAACAGGTTCTGCAGTGATGCACTTTCGCCTTCGGGCAAGACCCGCCGCAGCCCCGCCTGAGGGTGGGAGCGGATCGACTGCCAGACGGCTTGCAGCACAATTGCCCAGCCTTCCGTGCGGCTCTGCAGGCGTGCCAGATCTTCTTCAGCCAACTCCAGGTGGTATGTGCCGCGGAACAAGTCGGCGGTTTCATCCGGAGAAAAGGTCAGGGCTTCCCAACCCAGCTCCAAGACGGCCCCTTTCAGCCGCCACTGGTTCAGCCCCGGGAACTCGGGCAGCGAGCGGCTGGAAATGATGACATGCAGCTGCTCGGGCAGGTGATCCACCAGCCAACCGGTCAGGCGCACCACTTCGGCTGAACCCTGTACAGCCTGAAAATCGTCCAAAACGAGTACAGCCGGCCCCTCAAGCTGGCCGGTCAGGCTGTTCACCAGCGCCACCAGGGCCTCCGTTTCGTCCACTTCGGCGTCATTGAGCAGACGCAAGGCGTCTTGCCCCAACGTGTGCCCGTGCTGATTGAAGGCGCTGACCAGGTAAGAGAGGAACAAACGCGGGTCGCGCTGAGCGCCGCGCACTGAAAACCAAAAAACCGGCACATCCAAAGCATGAATGAAAGACAGCAGCGAGGTGGTTTTGCCGTAGCCTGTGCCGGCGATGAGCAGCGTCAGGCTATGCGCCAGCGAACCGGCCAATAGCGCGCGCACGCGTTCCCGTTCCAAAACGCCAGTGCGTTGGGCCGGCGGCGTCAGTTGGCTGAGGATGATCTGGCTGGGCACACTCATGCTGCAATTTTATCACCCGGCCATGGGCGCGCTCCAATTTCGGGTATGATTGGGGCATGGAAGACATGCAACCCACCCCATCGGGCAGGCAGATTCGCCTGACCGCGCTGTCCAAATGCGCTGGCTGAGCGTCGAAGCTTAAAGCGGAGACGCTGGCGCAGGTGCTGCGGCCAATCAGAGAGACTTTTGACCCGGAAGGTTACCCGGACCTGCTGGTTGGTTTAACGTCGCCCGATGATGCCGCGGTCTGGCGCCTGAATGACCGTCAGAGCCTGGTTTTCACCACTGATTTTTTCACCCCGATTGTTGATGACCCTTACGCCTATGGCGCGATTGCCGCAGCCAACAGCCTTTCGGATGTGTATGCCATGGGTGGGCAGCCATTTTTGGCCTTAAGCGTAGCAGCATTCCCGGCGAACCTGCCCCTGGAGATGACCCGCGAAATTTTGCGCGGTGCGGCCGAAAAATGCCGCGAAGCCGGCGTGGTGATCGGCGGCGGGCATACCATCAATGATGAAGAACCGAAATTTGGGCTGGCGGTTTTGGGGATGGCAGAGACTGGCCGGCTGCTCTCAAAGGGCGGCCTGCGGGTGGGCGACCACCTGTTTCTGACCAAACCGCTCGGCTTTGGCGTGACCACCACCGCCCATAAGCGCGAACTGGTCAGCGAGGAAGAGCTGCGCGAGGCAATCACCTGGATGAGCACGCTGAACGCGGCTGCAGGCCAGGTGGCTTTGAGCCAGGGCCTGAGCGGCGTGACGGACGTGACCGGGTTCGGGCTGCTGGGCCACCTGCTTGAAATGACCGAGGCCAGCGCTGTTGGCGCGCAGCTGCGCTTTGACGCGCTTCCGTTCATCAGCTGCGCACACAAGTACGCGGAGGAATATACCTTCCCGGGTGGGGCTTTTGACAACCGTGAGTTTTTTGGCCCGCGGGTGCGCCTGGACCCCAACTTGAGTGAGAAGGAGCAGATGCTGCTGTTTGACCCGCAGACCAGCGGCGGGCTGCTGATGGGCGTGCCGGAGGGCAACCTGGAGGGGTTTGGGCAGGCCTGCCGGCAGGTCGGGTTGCAGGTGTGGGAGGTGGGGCGGGTGCTGCCCGGCGCCGGCGTTCAGGTCACCCGCGCCTGAGTATTTTTGCGTGTCACGGCAGGCATTCCCGCCTGCAATCCCTGTCCTTGCGACCCCATTAATCTGTCATTGCGAGCCTAGTTTGTCAAAGCCCCCTCTGGGGGTTGCGAGCCTGCGAA
>ERZ1645192.4644-NODE-4644-length-10827-cov-5.228370_pt1 | contig 10827 bp, 6 predicted proteins | sample MGYA00575354_ERZ1645192 | MGnify/ENA primary metagenome ERZ1645192 (study PRJEB40844, sample SAMN11349763) | freshwater sediment metagenome | isolation source: river sediment | host: Sediment | place: India: Faizupur Khadar , New Delhi | collected 2017-02-21 ...
CCCTGACATCGATGAGTGAACCGTTTTTGTGCCGGTGGGTGGTTTCGAAGATGCTACCATCGGAGTTTTTAAGAATATGAAGCCGCTCAATAATACCTTCCCGGGTGAATTCGGCATCAATGTCAGCAACTGTTAAATTTTCAAATTCTTTCCGGGTATATCCCAGATTTTTATGAGCGGCTTCATTGAACTCTGTAAAAACACCTGTTTCAGGATTTACCAGGGCAATAGAGTCGTTCGCCTGGTTTACAATTGAAGAATAAATTTCTTCTCTTTCCCTGAGTGCTTCCTGGGTTTTCTGAATCTCTGTTATGTTGCGTGAAATACCCAGAATACCCACGTATTTGCCATTTGCATCATAAGCCGGGGTTTTTATCGTTTCCAGCATTTCTGTTTGACCTGTGGTCCTGTTAAGGACTTCTTCGCGGAAGGTTACCGGTGTATTGGCTGCCTGGGCTATAAGGTCGCTCTCCCTGTATTGGACGGCAATTTTTTCCGGAAGAAACTGGTGATCCCTTAATCCTTTGAGCTCCTGAAGTGGCAATCCTGAAAGCTTTTCGAACTCCGGGTTACAGGTGATGTATCTTCCTTCGGGATCCTTCAGAAAAACATAGTCAGGAATGGTTTCCAGCAAGGTCCTCAGCATCTTGCGCTCGTTGTCAATGGCTTGCCGGGCATTGATCTTATCGGTGATGTTTATATTGAAGCCAACAATGCCATTGATTCCGTCAGGAGTAACAATGGGTGCAATGATCTGCTGATAAACCCTCTCTTCCCCATGTACATTAAAATTACACTCTTCATCAATGATTTCACCGCTGAAAACCCTCTTGTTGTTTGAGATCCATACTGCAGCAATTTCAGGCGGCACACTGTTGTGATCGGGCTTTAAGCCGAGTATACTTCCGATGGAACTGATTGAATTCTTGTTTTCAAGGATTCCGATATCGTCCCTATCCCTCGCCCAGATCTCAAAAGGGGCATTTTCAATGATGGATCTGAGCAGTATTTCATTTTCTTCGGCTTTTTCTTTCGCCTGAACCAGTTGGTTTTCAGCCTGTTTTAACTGTGTAATGTATTCAAAGGCAATCCCCAGGCGATTGCCGGGCATCCGGAATGCTGAAATACGGAAGAATCCTTCTGTTTTACCATTGGAATAGGCAGTGCTTGCCGATAGAAGCGGTTCACCCGTTTCCATTACCCTTAGAAATGATTTATACAATTTGTCATCAGCGGATTCGCTCCAGATTTCATGGAACTCCTTCCCCAGAATCTCCTCAGGTTTGTTTTGCGTCAGCCGCAATGCAGCCGGGTTTGCATCGGTAAGTATCAGTTTGCCCGGTATTTCATGTTTATAGGTAAATAGCCCGGATGGAATCGATTTTACAATTTCAGCCGAGGCCTGCAGGGCTTCCTGTGCCATCCTCAATCTGGTAATATCTGAGAAAGTAATGACAACAGAGGCCGGGCTTTTTGGGTCATCGGTAAATACCGGATTGGTATTTATAATAATCCAGTAATCGTCACCCAGCTCTTTTTTTACCCGCATCAGCCGGTTCTGAACCGGCTTCCCGGTTCTCAGCGTGATCATGGAAGGGTGGTCTTCGGCCTTTAATTCTGATCCATCTTCATCAAACAAATGAAATTTTCCGCTTTCTGAGGTTAATCCGATGGCTTCTGAAGCCGGGATTCCGAATATTCTTTCAGCCCCTCTGTTCCATGTCAGTATTATCCCGGTTTTGTCCTGAAGGATGATGCCATCTCCCGATGATGAAACTACCGTTCTGTATTGTTCCTCACTCATCCTCAATGCATTCTCTGCCGCTTTCCGGTCGGAAATATCCCTGGTAAAGGCCAGTAAGTGTGGCACACTGTTCAGACTGATAATCTTGGCCGACATCAGGCCGCTGATAATCCTGTCACCTTTAAGCCGGAATTCTGTTTCAAAGTTTAAGACCACTCCTTCTTCCCTCAGGGTTTTTATAAGGAGTTCCCGGTGTTCCGTATTAACCCAGATATTCAGGTTGAGGGCTGAATTACCTATGATTTCTTCACGGGTATAACCGGATTTATTTATAAAAGACTCATTTACATCAACATATAATCCATCGGTAAGTCTTGTCAGGCTAACCAGATCGGGACTGGCGACAAAAGCCGCTTTAAATTTTTCTTCACTCTCCCGCAGGAATTGCTCTGCTTTTATGCGGGCAGTAATATCCAGTGCCGTAAATACTACCCCTTTTTCAGGATTATGCATATCAATTACCGAGGATGTGAGGAGTATGTCAAGCACCTGTCCCTTTTTGCTCACCCACCTGGTTATAACAGTGCCGGTTCCGCTCTCCCTGATCTGACGGTATTTTTCTTTGCCCACAAATTCATATTCCTCCTGTGTCGGATATAAAATCCCGCCATCCTGTCCGATCAGCTCATCCTCAGTATAACCAGTCAGTCTGCACATCTCACGGTTGACATTCAGAAATATCCGGTTCCTCATCACCCCTATGCAGGCGGGAGCAATGCGATACAGACTGTGCACCAGTTCAATGTTGTCCTGAAGGTCTGCCTTCAATCCCCTGGTTTCGGTAATGTCTTTGAAGGTTACCACAACCAGACAGGGTTTTGATTCATTTTTCCTGAATGAAGGTATCGCATCAATGGTAATCCACCTTATTTCGTTCCACAAGGGATTGTAGACCCCCATCACTTCGTTGTAAACAGGCTTGCCGGTCGACAAGGCAATCATTGAAGGGTGCTCACTACCGGGGAAATCACTTCCGTCTTCATGCAGACATTTCCATTGGGGATCAACGGATGACCGTCCGAGAATCTGATCCTTGGTCAATCCAAGTATCGACTCAGCCGAACGGTTCGCTTCAACAATCAGCCCATCGGCATTGTGATAAATAACCCCCAGGTTGATGCTTTCAAATAAATCCCTGAAATTTAGCTCCTCCGCAACAGATTCGTTCGTTTTGCTTTCCCGGCTGCTGGCAGATTCATGGAAAATGGTGATGCAACGCGTGTTGTCGGCTGCAAAGTACTCCATCAGCAAATCGGCACCGTTCTCCCTGGTTTTCAGCATCAGCTGCCCTGAAACACCCCGGGAAGCAGCTTTTTCCATCAGGCGGTTGAAATCGGTTTCCGTTTCAATCACCGCCGCTGTAACTTCCGCCAATTGCCGGTTTAACACAGGAATATCAGCTGTACCGAAGATTTCGGTAAATTTTTCATTTACTTCCTCAATCATAAACTCTTTCCTGTCCGCTTCCGGCCCCGGAATAACCCTGTGAACAGCAAAAGCGAATGGTGCATGCTTAAACAGATCCACCTGACTTTGTTGTTTCATCCATTTTTTGTTTTAGTAATGAAAAATTACAGGATCTGACACTCTTGGATAATATCTTTATACTGTGATGACCAGCGATGTAACCTGAAGTTCAGGAGATATTTGTGTTTTTGGATCATCCTGATACTCACTGAGCTGAATTTTGCCCCGGATTGACAGTATTTACGAACAATAAAGCCGGAAGAATCCCAGAACAAGCCCTTGGTAAGGTTCGCGCGTAAAATTTTTTACAGATGCTGATTCCCTGAACCAAGATACGATATTATGAATGAAAAGTAAATACAGCAACACCAGGCCCAAAATATAAGTTTTCGGTGATCCTGGGAACCCACAGGCCAACCCCCGGACAAAGGGCCCTGAGCTTAATGACAGAAAAAGACAGAGATGTCGGTTAACCTTAATCAGCAATCAGTTCATATCAGTCCCGATAACTTCTTCCCGCAGGTGCTTTGAACGGATATGTATAAAGAAATGGGCCATAAAGGCGAGAACGAAGTAGGCTGCGGTCATGACCCAGAGTAAACCGGTTTCTTTGCTAATTTCACCAGTAGCTGCTCCCAATGAATTCAGTTTGATATATCCGGTCATGGCATCAGATGAAGGGAAGAGTGCCCTGACCATTTGCCACAGAGGACTGAAGTTTGACAATGGCCAGATTACGCCGGACAGGAAAAGCAAAGGGATGGAGGTGAAAAGATACAACAGCATAGCACTTTCCCTGTTTTTAAAAAATACCGAGAGAAACTGACCGAGAAAAATAGAAGAAAGCAGAAAAGGGGTAATAAGAATCCCTATTTCTATAAAATCTGCATTACGGGGATAGCCAAACCAGGAGGGGATCAGGCCAAGCATAAACTGACACAGAACAGCATAAATGAGGAAGTACACTACCGCTTTCCCGATCAGTTGTCTGATGATTTCGCCGGGACCACCGTATTCAATAATTTTCGGAACACTTCCGGATTGCTTTTCCCTGATGGAACCAGCGATAATTCCTATGGCAAGCACCAGCGTCTGCTGAATGATAAGAATAAGGGCAGCAGGGATTCCATAGCTGGCAAATCCTCCGGCTGGATTGGCCATTGCGTTTTCAACGAGCTTTAGCGGTTCAGCCGTTACTTCTGCCTGCCTGTCTGTGTACCCTGTTTTTGTCAGGTTTCTGATCTGGATGTTCCTTCCTGTCTCCAGAGTTACGAAACTTGCACCGGTTACCAGTGCTTTGTAATAGAGAAAAAACTCCATGTCAGCATAGGCTGAAACCGTGGCCTGACGTCCCAAGGCAATGTCATCGCTGAATGTTGAAGGAATCTGTACAATTCCCCTGACTTTCCCTTCCCTGAACAGTCGTGCAGCTTCATCCATGGATCTGACGTGTGCTGCAATACTGACTTCCGGAGTTGCATCGAGATTTCTGAGATAAGAACGGCTTTGCGCTGAAGCTGATTCGTCAAACACAGCGATAGGGAGGTCCCTGACAACCTCGGGATAATAAATAAATGAATACAGAACCGGATAGATCAACGGTACAGCGAACAGGATAATAAGTACCCCCGCATCAGAGAATATCAACCTGATTTCATGCCTCATGGCAGCTGTCATCTGTTGAAATCCAATGTAAAAAGAATTTGATTGAGACCAGTTTTTCATTCTGTTGTTTTTGAATTTTAAGCAACCATTCAATTCATGGAGGATAGCCCGGCTGATTTTCAGGCATGAGTGATCTGATGATAGGATTGGGGGAGATCTTCGATATGGTTCTGATGGATAAGCGCCGACTTCAGCCGGTAAAGCACTGTGAACGGCAACAACAAAAAGAGCAGCATGAACAGGTAATCCGGCAAGGAATAGAAAAGATCACCTCCGGCCAGAATCTGCCGCTGGAAAATATGCATGTAATGTCGTACCGGGAATGCTTCCGCCCAAAATCTGAAGATGGAAGGCATGTATTCAACCGGGTAGGAGAATCCGCAAAGCGAAAGTGCCAGGATGGCATAAAATGCCGAGAGGTTCAACCCATGGCGCATCAGGGGCAGTAAACCGATGAAGAATATGCCAACCGCCTGGTAAGAAAGAACATAAATGAGCGAAATCAAAACCAGCCAGCCGACATTGGCATGCATGGGAATCCCCAGAACCTTGTAAAGGATAAAGTTCTGGAACATCATGACAATGAAGAAAATAGCAGTATAGGGAAGCAGCTTTCCCGTTAGAGCAACCACCACCGACTTGCCTGAAGTACGCAGCCATTCCCTCGATGTTTTTTCTTTTATTTCAATACCTATACTGTAAACAGTCATGAGCAGAATGAATATCTGAAGCATTATTGGAAGCACAATACTGGTTACATACACCGAGTAGTTTGACCATGGGTTGAACAACAGGTGAGTATTGAGGCTTACGGGCTGGACCTGTGCCATAATCTCCTCTTCATTCTGTCCCATGGCCTCCCGTTTTTGAATGTTTATACCACCCGACAGGGTATGTAAGATCATGGTAAGGTCATTCTGCATCAGACCACCTGCAATAAGAAAACTGTTCTGGTAATAATAACTGATGACTGGTTGTCTGGATGCCAGGATATCGGCCTGCAGATTTTCGGGGATCACAACAAACCCGTAAATGTTTCCTTTCCGCAATTCCGACAATGCCTCCGCGATTGATTCTGGTTGCATGATCACCTGGCTCAAAGGGGTTATATCAATGTTCCGGATCAGTTTTCGGGATGTTTGCGTTTGATCAAGATCCACCACAGCAACCGGCATTTTGTCGGGAACCCCTTCCTTCATCAGCGACCAGAAAAACAATGTTGATGCAACCGGCAGAATCAGCGTTACCATTAGAATAAGACTCCCGGAAGACATCCTGAAGATCTCACGCACAGTAACCTGCCGGATATTGAATAGAATTCGTTTCATGAGTCAGTAGTTTTCCTTTCTAACGCAATGTTTCGTAATCCACCATGAGACTCATCCCGGGGCGAAGACCTTCGACAGGTTGAAGGGGTCTTGCTCTTACTTCAAAGGTTTTCACATCGAATCCGTCGTTGGCTTTGGTTGCCTTGAATGTGGCATAACTGGCCATTGCTTTGATGTGGCTTACTTTCAGCTTAACAGTTTTGTTGCCCAGGGCGGGGACAACAGCATCGATTTCTTTCCCCATTTTAATCTGTGCAAGCATATCTTCGCGGATGTTGAAAACCACCCAGATATCGGTCAGGTCTACAATACTCATGATCGGAGCACCTGAGCCGATAAGCTCGCCCCGTTGAGGAAAAATATCAGAAACCTCTCCACTGATGGGTGACACCAACCGGGTTTCAGAGAGATACGATTCAACCTCCGAGACAGCCCCCTTTGCCCTGTTAACCATGGCAGCAGCCGACTGTTTGTCTTCATTTTCAGCACCGTTCACTGCCATCTCGTATTGTGATCTGGCGGCTTTCGCAGTAGCAATGGCTGCCTGCCAGGCAGCTTCCGCTTCATCACGTTTCTGGGCCGGGACTACACCATCGTTGAACATGTTGTTCACACGGGTGTAGGTTTTTTCAGCCAGTCTTACCCCAACCTCAGCCTTTTGCCATAATTCATAGGCACCGGATATCTGCTCCTGACGGGCTCCCCTGATGGCCTTGCGGCTCTGCGCTGATGCTGCCTCTTCGGTTGACGTAGCCTGTATCATCTTTGCATTGAGTTCCGGACTGCTCAGGATGACCAGCGTATCCCCCTGATTCACCGGAGAGCCTTCTGACACCAGGAGTCTTTCAATCCTTCCGGGAACCTTTCCCGAAACCCTTACTTCTGTTGCCTCTGCCTGACCCTGAAGCATAACCGGAGGTTGTTTGGTAACAATCCAGCCGATCAGGCTGATGGCTGCAACGCCGCCCGTGAGTATAAGAAAAGCTGTGAGTACTCCTGTGTGTTTCTGATTCGTGGTTTTCATCTGATTCCTGTGTTTGTAGTTTTTGGGTTGTTTATCGGATATTGTTCAGGGTGAGGCTGCCGGTTGCCTTATAGCAATCAAGGGTTGCCTGACGCTGGTCGTAAATGGCCTGAAGGTATTCGAGTTCAGCAATCTGTACTTCAGTTTCAGCAGAAAGACGTTCTGTAATGCCCAGCATACCTTCTTTGTAAGATTTGTTTGCCAGTTCAAGTGCTCTGAGCGCAGCGGTCTTCTGTTTCTCCTTCCAGATAAGCTGAGCATTGGAAGATTCATAAGCGGCTGATGCCTTTACCTGGTTCAGTTCCAGCATTTCCCTGGCTTCCTCAAGGGCGTTCTCTGCTTTCCTGAGTTCCAGTCTGGCCTGTTTTACCCTGGTACTGCCCGAAGATCGATCGAAAAGTTCCCACCTGAAGCCCACACCGGCCAGCACCGTTGGGCCCATGGTAAGGTTGTTTATGTCAATGCCCATAGCCAGAGGTGCATCAAGATGGGTACTGGCATTTGTCAGGGCGTCGTATCTGACCGAAGCCACTGCCTGAATTTTGGGAAGATAGTGCGATTTTTCTGCTTTGATCAGGTACCTCTGAGCCTGCACCCCGGATTTCAGTGCCTTTAACTCCGCTCTGTTTTCAATGGTTTCATTGCCGGTGATGAGGACTGCTGGTTCCAGAACAGGCTGGAGGTTGCTGAATTCTGTATGTTGCTTTCCGGTCAATTGGGCCAGTTTTTGAGTCAGCAGAATTTTCTTTCCCTCATATGAAGCAATCTTTGCTTCCAGGGCTGCCCGCGCTACAGCTATTTTAAGTGTATCAAAGTCAGTGGCTAAACCATTGCTCAGTGCCGAAGATGCAAACCGCTTCTCAGCCTCCAGCCTCCGGGCAGATTCCTCAAGCACCTTTTTCGACTGATTGAGTAAGGCCAGTTGATCGTAAACGGAGACTACCTCACTGATTACATCAGCTGTACTTTTTTCTGACAACGACTGTTGTGCTTTTACTTTTTCAGACAAAGCCCTCGAAAGATTCGGGACCTGCCCGCCGCTGAAAAGCAGCATTTTTGCTGTCATGTCAATACCACCATAACTTCCGCTGAAATCTCCCGAAAGATCTTTCGTCAGAGAGGGTAGCACCAGTCCCTGCTGAACCAGCAATTGCTGAAGTGCGGTAATCTCACTACCCAGGCCGGCAAGCTGAGGGAACATGGCAGGGAAAGAGGGGCTGTTCATAAACTCCTGCAATTTTGATGCTCCTTCAAACCCGGTAATATCCCCCAGTTTTGAATCCATTACTGAATTGACATACAGATATTTACCACCCAACTCAATTTTTGGCAGGTACGACATCCGTATTGCATTTCGTTGACATACAGCTATTTCTGAATCAATGTCATGGCTGATGATTTTGTGATCCCGGCCAATAGAAGTAAGGATCAGGCTCTTAAGTTCAGGCGAAACCTCAAGTGGTTGGGCCTTCAGACTTGTGGATGAAACCAGCGGAAACAACAGCAGCCACAGGCACAAACCTCTTTTATTGAAATGATTGGAACTTTTCATAATCCGGTGTTTTGAGATTGAGCTGAAAAAATAATATACAACTATTCGACTATAAAAGTAAAATGGTCGAAAATTGGGTAAAAAAAAGGTCATCGTTTCATTATTCCGTTAAAAAGTATGTAAATCAGGTGATCCAGCCTGCGATCGACATCCTTTTCTTCTGCCCCCCAGAAGAGTGGGATTTCAAGCCCTTTCAGGGCAGTCACGATGGCGATGGCAGCAAGGGTGGTATTTTCAATTTCAAATGCTCCGTTTTCCACCCCTTCCTTCAGCACATTTTCCATCATTGCCACTTCTTCCTGATCGTATTTCTTGCGGATTTTCTCGATGAATTCAAGGTGACTCAGGTAATCATCCTTCATTGCACTGTAAAAATTGGCGAGCTTCCCCATTGAATGCATTCTGACCCTGACATGTGCCTTCAGTTTCTGTTCGGGGCTCGAAGCTTTGCCGATTGCCAGCATGAGTTCACTTTTCAGCAGGGAGGCTTCCTTTTCAACTACGGCCTTGAAAATATCTTCCTTGCTGGAAAAGTAATAGTAAATTGAACTTTTGCCTTTTCTGCTCGCAAGGGCAATCTCATCCATGGTGGTTTTCCTGAAACCAAACCTGGTGAAAATGTGACGGGCAACGCCGACTATGGTCTCTTTTACCTCATCCTTATCAAGCATCCTGTTAAAATTTGAGTCTGCAAAAGTAATACCTCTTTTTACTTTTGTCAATAAAAATCGACCAAATTTGTCGAATAGTCGAAAATATATTTTCAAAAGATTAATTATCAGTTAAATAGATTTAATGCCTACGCTCATTTTCTTCCACAATCTTTTCGGAGATTGAGAGGGAACCTGTTTCTTCCTGATCAGGAATTGTTTAGTTTTACAACAGTCAATTGAAATTAGGATCAAACAAATTTTGTCCTGTGTGTTGATCATTCATAACATTTTTTACCTTTGTGTCTAATGTACACTTACATTCAACCGGGGATAATACAGCCTTGCAAGGCGCACATTTTCAAATTCTTGTAGCCTGAAATGGGAGTCTTTTCCCGGAATCCTGTGGCTGAAAAGTTTAATTTCAGATTATAACCAACCAAACCAAACAATTTTTTAAACCAACCAACCATGAAACACTATTTCTCATTAGGGAAGCTTGCAATCCTGCTTTTACTGGCTTTGCAGGTGGTATCCTGTAAGAAAGATGACAAAGGCGATGATGTGATCGCCAGCTTCGCCTACAAGGTGGATGCAGAAAACTACAAAATTGTTGTTTTTACCAACTATTCCAACGGGATAAACGGAACCCCCTCAGTTACCTGGGATTTCGGAGATAACTCAGGAGCTTCCTCAGAGTTCAGCCCTGTGCATACCTATACCTCAGAAGGTTTGTACACCGTTACCCTGACAGCCACCACTGCCGATGGAACGAAAGACACCTACTCGGTTGAAATCCTGATTTCTGATCCCGACTTGGAAATGGCAAAACTTGTCGGAAGCACGGAGAAGACCTGGAAGCTGATCCGCGATGTGAGCACCGGTCGCTATCCGCTTGAGGTTGGACCGGCCTCTCATGCCTCCATCTGGTGGGCAATGGGATTGAACAACGACGAACTCGCCGGTCGCCCCTGTGTACTGAACGATGAATGGATATTCAAACGCGGTGGTGTTGTGGTTTATGACGATAAAGGGGATTACTGGGCCGAAGGTGGTGTCTTCAATCCTTCGAACCTCTGTGCCAGCACCGATAACATGACCGGACTTCTGGGTCAGGACCTTTCGGCATGGAGCAGCGGTGAGCATAGGTTTGAATTAACTTCCGGAACCGAGCCAAAGCTGAAACTCATCGGCGAAGGAGCCTTCCTGGGCCTGTGCAAGGTTGCTACGGATGCCGAGGTTACCGTTCCTCAGCCTTCTGTTACCTACAACATCATCAAACTGACCGATGGCGCGGTTGATACCCTGATTGTTCAGACCAGTTATATGACCGGAGG
>ERZ1645192.4645-NODE-4645-length-10826-cov-5.613963_pt1 | contig 10826 bp, 17 predicted proteins | sample MGYA00575354_ERZ1645192 | MGnify/ENA primary metagenome ERZ1645192 (study PRJEB40844, sample SAMN11349763) | freshwater sediment metagenome | isolation source: river sediment | host: Sediment | place: India: Faizupur Khadar , New Delhi | collected 2017-02-21 ...
AACGCGTTATAGCCCGCAAACAACATTATAAACAGAAGTGCTCCGATCAAGAATTGCATGGCTAGTACCTCCTGTATTGTTTAGGATTACGTACGCCGTAAACCGGACGGTAAGGATTGGCGTACACAGGTTGAGGGGGCGCAACGTACATCGGACGAGGGCAAGGCGTGTTGACCGGTGCGTACGTTGAAACCGGTGCATAGTGAACACTGACGTGCGGGGCAAAAGCGCAACCACTGAGTAAAAGAACTGCAAAAATTAAACGTTTCATTTTGAAACCTCCTCTAAGAATGTGTCGAATCCGATAGCATCGTCAGACGTAAGATCGCCTGAAACAATGATTTCGAATTCATTGATTTTTGTTTTGAACAAATTCGACAGATAGTCTGTCGCTTCGGGCCAGTGTTTAATGGTGTTGATTTTGGATTGGAGATAATCGGGGGTTTCGTTGTTGCAGACTTCCAGGAAAAAACAAAGTCCTTTACCGTTACGCGTTAATAAAACTATGGCATCCGGGCGGAGCCCTTTTTCTTCGATGCTGTGTTCTCGGAAAATCTTGGTTTGGTAATTGAGTTTCAGAATTTCGGCGACTGCCTTGGTCAATAACCTGGAATGCTCTTTATACTCCGATTTGCAATTAGGAAGCTTATAGAATGATGTGCCCCTAATCAGCTTCCCGCTATCTACTAAAAGATTAAGGGCTTTATAACTATTGTTAACTGTTGATGTTCCGGCTGTCCAAATTTCTTTATGAGCCATGATGTCGCCGATGATGTGCTTGTCGGCGATAACCAGGCTTTCCATCAATCCGCATATCGTTTCTTCGTGAGCCATTTAATCCCTCCTCTCGGTTCGTGTTTTAAAATTAATATATGTGGATAATATCCACATTGTCAAGGATAATTTCTACAAGATGTATTCATTATCCTGTGGAAATAATCTTATTGATTTATTAAGTGCGTATTGCTAATCAATTAATTTTAGGGGGATAAGGAAATGAGCTTTGATTATGATGTTGTAAAAGAAAAAAAAATCCTTTCAAGATATGCGACTTATTTAGATGTTCTAAAAAGAATTGGTAGTCTTCGACTATCTCGGAAAATTACCATTAATGACTTAGGGGATAAAAAAGAAGTAAAGGCCATTACCCAAAGATGTTATAGAGATATGGAAGATGACCCCAATATGCTAGTATTAACGACTATTCCCAAAATTACGGCCATAGAATATCTATGTTTGGTTAGTTATCAGTATCTTATATATCTTACATTGAAAGATTTTTTCGATAAAAAAGGAAAATTGAAATTGAGCGACCGAAATTCAGCTCTAAAATTATTAAAGGACATGGGAATAATATTTCAAGGGAACAGCAAAGAAAAGAAAGAGTTGGAATCAGTAGCAGCCCGGCAAATCATTTTCTTAAACATTTGTATGAAAAACAGATTTGACACTAAAAATATGATTAGGGGATTTTACAAAAATGAGCATTTATTCGTATTCAGTCAAGTGATGAGTCTATTTAGCTGGGAATTATTCAGTAATTCTAAATTATCAAGATTTGCGTTTTTTAAATTATTAAATGTATTGCATTTTTACGAATTTGAAATGGATAAAAATAAAATGGTCAGAGAAGGAATAGAAGAGGAATTTTATCAAGAAGAAGATTTCCATTATTGGGATATTTATTTTCAACAGATGGTTGAAAACATGGTTATTACTAAAACAATCGAAGAAATCTTATGAACCATAATAAGTTCGATAATCCGGTATGTTGCATAATAATTAATCTCCCTTTTATCCTCTTATTTTTAACTAACTAAACCTTTGCTAGCTTTCAAAAGCGAAGCGCCGAACGAAGTGAGGCGCCTCAAGGCATTTATAATCATGCCTCTGCGCCATAGACTCTAAAGCAGTCTCCATACTATCTGATGACACCGCAATCTCAAATCCTGCTATGTGTTCCCAAGACGACTTAGTCTCTTCCAAACCCCACGGTATAGAAGTCTCCGCCAATCTCTTATTCTCTGACTGTATGTATAGTCTGCTCCGAACCTCTGATTTCGAAGTATCACTAATCTCAACAGAGGAGCCTTCCAAAAGCTTTTATTCTTTTTCGCAAAATGACTTTCTTTAACTTTTTAAAAGTTTATTCCATATTATAGATGGACCTTTACAAGCGTAGCTACAATGAAAGGGGCAAGGGAAAATCCTTCCCTCGCAGGCGCATAAGTTCTACCAGCTGTAAACGCCTATCTTGTTGTCTGCTCTGTTTCGCAGGACAAAACTCTTGAAAGACTCTCCCATCCGGCAAACGTGGGTAGCTTCTTTCAGCATCTCAGGCTTCTCACAAGCTGGGCAGACAGCATATCCGTCGATGATAAGACCGCCTCCCATGTCAGACTCAGTGAAGTCGTCATTGCAATAATCGCAGATGACCGTATCAGCGATGTCAATTTCCCAAATATCCATATTGGACACCTCCTTTCTAGGACAGGGATTTTCCCTTGTCGCTTGAAAGAATGCGGAGCTTGTCAAGGTGGAGCGAGCGGAGCGAGAGATTCCTTTTTGTGAATTGATTTGTATCAATCCCCGTTGGTTTATAGCCCCCTAGTGGGGCGCATAAACCAAGAGGGTGGGTATGTGGGAGTTTCATTGTCCTGTTTGGAAAATGAAGGGAGCAAATCGCCAAGAACAGCCGGATTGATGGAGTCGCTGGGTCGGCGTACTGTACTCAGGACGGCGGACGCAAGACTTCTTCATTCCGCTTCTTAAAAATAACAGCGGTTTGATTATTTTGTTTTCGAAGCAGGTTCCGCTTGGGTAAGGGGATTATGCTATTCTACGTATTTGTTATAAAATATAATCAATAAATCCATATCTAATATTTCTGAAGTTGGCCGACAGCCGGATTTCAGAAAAGCAAACAATATGTCAGAAACGATGTTTAATCCAAGTAGGCCGGAGTATAAAAAAGTAAAAGATTTGCCGAAAGAAGAACAAAGACACTTTGCTAATGAAGAAGGAGGCGGATTCGTAAGAAAAGAAGCCAAAGAAGAATTTGACGATGCTAAAAAAATTGTAGAGTTAGCAAATCATTTTAAGGAAGCTGGAATAGATGTTAAAGAACTTTTAGACAAGAGGCGAAGGCCAATAATGCGGGAGATAGGGCAAGCATTAAAAGATGACAAAACAGCCATGGATATTCTGCAAGAAAGAGCGGAAGAGGAAATACTCAAACCAGTTGATGTTCTGCAAGAAGAAGCAAAGGAAATTCATGCACAAAAATATCCAGAAGAAATATATTTGGAAAGATTAAGAAATAATCCTGACGATTTGAAAGGCATACCAACGCGCATTTGGGGTATTAAAAATTTTGCTATAGAAGCGGTTAGGCTGAACGGAAAGGCTCTGCGCAAGGTCGGATTTCTCCGTAATAGTCTTACTGGCCAAGATTATCTTGATGTTGTGCATGAAGCGGTAAAGTATGATGGTCTTGCTCTCCAATATGCCAGTAATAAATCAAGAGAGGACAAAGATATTGTGCTAGAGGCCGTAAAACAGAATCCAGAGGCCATTAAGTTCGCTTCCAAGGATATTAAAAATGCTATTAAAAAGCTCTTATAGGCATAGCTTCGAGAAGATTTTATGAGGCAAGGATTTTCCCTTGCCCCATTTTTTTAGGCGCTGTCCGCCATTTTAATTTCTTCCTCCTCCAAGTGGTGCGTTCCGCTTGTGAAAGGGGATTAGCGCATTATGGATTTTAGTTGTAGAATATCAATAATCGTTTCACATCTAATATTTAATAAACAATATGAAAAAAATAATTCTAGTCGGTGTAGTTACTTTTTTTGCCGGTGCAATGATTTCGCCGGTTGCCGGCATGGCGATTAGTTCCACCAGAAATCTAATTCTAGGTATGGCACCCAGCGAAGCAATTTTGACTTTAGCGGATAAAATTGATGAAGAATCGGGAAAAAATGAAGAGCAAGAACAAAAACTTTCCGAGTTAAACAACGCAACAACCCAACAAAATGAAGAATTAACCGCCCTGAAGAAAAATCAGGAAATCGCAGATTGTCAAAAACAGAAGGAATATTGCGAAAATAATATTTATGAAATTCAAAATGGAGAAATCGATGTTTATTGGCAAGGTCATTTATGGAAAGGTAGTAGAACTGAGCTAATAAACAAATTAAAAGAAGCTATTACGGGATGGGAGAAAAGCAAAAAAGACTCATCACAGAATAGTCGTAAAGAAGAATTGCAAAATCAAATTGATAATGCAGAAAATAACATAGTTAAAATAAAAAGAATCATGGCAAGCGAAGCAACAGAAAAAAGTAATCTGCTGAATGGTGAATGCAAAGACTATCTAAATCCCTGTGAGTAAGTATTCTGAAAGCAATTTATGAGGCAAGGATTTTACCTTGCCCCATTTTTTTAGGCGCTGTCCGCCATTTTAATTTCTTCCTCCTCTAAAATGAGCTTTAAAACTTTTTCGGTGTCGCTTAATACTTCAAGGCATCCCGCAACGGGCGATAGCCCTGCTTGGCCTGCGTAGGCCTCAATGTATTTGTATGAATTACCAGTGGTGGTTTTAAGACCAAATATTCTCGATAGAGCTTCGGCGGAGAGTTCCGCGACAACCTCCTGTTTCCAGTCTTGGCCTGGTGTGAGTTCGCCGCTAACCAACTTGTGGGCATGGTGCGACAGTTCATGGAAAAAGACGGCTTCTTCGGGCGTGGCCAGCTTAATATCCTTACCGCTGTAACTTCCCCAATATCGCTCATTACCTGAAACAGCGTGAACATCCAGCCCCCACTGCTTGGCTTTATCAATCAAGTGAAAAGAGTTGATCTGGGTTTCCCTGTAATTTAGCGGTTCGCCCTCTGTGTCTTCAGAGCGGAAGACTGGAACTAACAGAAAGCCGATTAAATTGAAGCCATCTTCGCCTTCCTCCTTCTTATCTTTTTGAAATCGCGGCGCAAAAATATGAAAAGCCACCGCGCCTTTCTTGACGTGCCGTCCGACTTTCGTCCATTGACGATAGCCTCTGGCATCGTAGGTTCCGTTCATCCACATAATGATCCGGTTTAAGTAGCTCCACTGCTCAGAGGGAATGTCAAAATGTGGAAAAGCGGCATAGGAAACCGCTTCGGGTATTTGTCCGGATTTAAAGATTTCCAATATTCCGCTGAGCGTCTCGTTGATCTTCGTGCTCATGGCTGTTCTCCTTTCTTTGATTTTTGTCGATTTCATATTTGAGTATGCGATTAACCAAGGCTGTCATTTTAACGCCGTCGCTTTTCGCCCACCTATAAAGATAGGGGATAAGCTCTTCTGCAATTTTGGGTGAATACATAAAACCTCCTTTCTATTAATGATTACTGACTGATTTGGATCTTCGCCGATCCTTTGCGATTCCAAACTATTCCGTTTTCAAGGTACTGGGTAAAGCAGGCTCCTAAAATCTTGTTGGGCATATTGGGAAAGACTTTTTCCGAAAGATTGAAAATCTTTTGCAGCCTTCTCGGTTCCAAGCGGGGACATTGGCGGTGTCGCATAATGAATATGACCTGTCCACCGATTCCGGCGTAATGCCTTAACTTATTCTCAAGCTGCTTGTCGCTCATGTGGCCATTGTCGAGTTCCAGCCGGTAATGCAAAACGGTAGCATCGGCGGGCTGCTCGAAAGAGACGTCCAGTAAGCCATGTCCATGCAGAAACTTTCCGATCACGTCCCGTAGACATACGTCATGATTAAAAAGGAAAGTCGGCAAAGACTTGGCCGAAAGCGTGTAGGCGTATTTGCCGTCTTGGTTCTTGATCCGTTTGAGGCGAAGCGTTCGGTCGTTCTCTCTTTGCATTTCCGAAAGCTCGGACGAATAGGCCCGCCGGATTTTGCTTGTGCATTTGCCTTCCACAAAAAAAGCTACATTTCTGGGCGTGGCCCACTGAACTTCTTTAATGAACCAGCGAATCAAGTTCCTTTTTGTCATAAAAATATAACTGGGGCGGGGGCCTGTGGGCGGAAGCCCCAGCAAAATGGTTTCATGCGGTCTCGTCGGAGCGTGCGCCGAAAGCATTTTGCTGGGGATTTGTGATGCGTAGCTCACAAGCCACAGGTCCGCCTGCCCCAACTGATTAATGCGAATTGACGGCCTTTTATCGCGATAAAAGTGCCATGCAATATGGGGGTGTAACTTGGCGGGTAGTAGTCTTATCTACTAATAGTGCTGCTAGCCGGGCTACTACGGCGCTTTGGGTTCTTTGGTCTGACTGCTGGGCAATTTCCCAGCCTTCTTTTCGGCCTGCCACTGCTCAAAAATGATTTCGGCCAAGGAGTAAAGCTGATCGCGGATTTCCAAAGCCTCGCTGTCGGAAATAGTCGGATCGTTTAAGGTCTTTTTAAATTGCTGAATGGTTAACATTAGTTAAGGTAATAATTTGTTAGTTTTTCCAGGGCTCGCTGATAAGCCTTCCTTTCCGTGGCGGTTAAATGAGAGTCCGCCAGCTTTTTAACCAGCGCTCTTTTCTCATTCGGGGTAAAAAAACCGTTTTTGAAAAGTCGCGAAAGGTCGGCCCTGATACCGATTGAGTCGGTATCCATTTCGCAAAAGGCTCCCAGCCTGTATTCGAAGAACGTGGACTCATCCTCGTCACTCTCTTTTTCCCGCAATTCGTCCATTGAAATGTCTTCCGCAGGGACGTGCCTGTATTTGTTGTTCATAGATTTTTTGGGTGATTAAAAGATTAGGAACAAAAAAGGCCAGTGATAATAACAAAAAAAGCTTCTCGGGAGTTATCCGTAGGAAACGCTTTTTTTTATTACCACTGGCCTGAAGTTATGCTGAAAACCCAATGATAATATGAAAAAACTCCCGATGACACGTTAAAATAATGTCAAGTAATGGCGTTTTTTTTATTACCGTAGGTTTTAAAAAGGCATATATGGCCACTTTTTGGCGGTAATGCCAAAAAGGTATGATGTATTTTGTTAATTTACTGAGTGAAACTTAGGATTCTATAGGATAGCCGGGATTTGTCAATACCGGCAGCCCTTCGGTTATTCACCCCTGTATTCTCTATTATATCAAGTTTGGGTGGGTTTTGTGACATTTAGTAAAAAAGCCTCTGAGAGATTCATTTGTAAAAACACAACAAATAGTATCAAACATCAATATTAACCACCACATCTTGTGCGAAATTTCTTGACCCGTCCATTTTACTGTGTTACTAAAATGAAAAAAGTTTTTGGAGTTTTCGCAATGGTGGTTGATCTGCTTCCTGACTATATCCGCTCCAATTACGAAGTCCACGAATGGAAACATGCCTGTGCCGTTCTAAGTAGTGATTTCCCTAATGAATGGGGAGACATTATAGACGTTCTAACTTCTTTTAAATTAAAGAAAAGCCATATTGTTGTTGGTGGGAAAAACAAATCTTTAGTAGCGAAAGCGATAGACAGTATCTTTTCTGAAAAGGGTTGGAAAGAGAAAGGTTTTGATACAAAAGTCGTTGTTGATGATGTTTCGTTGAACAGCCCGACGCATAAAGTTGATTGTTTCAAAAACCGTATAGCGCTTGAAATCGAATGGAATAATAAAGACCCTTTCTTTGATAGAGATTTAAACAATTTCCGTTTGCTTTTTGAATTGAGGGTTATCAGCGTCGGCGTTATAATTACTCGTTGCGATGAATTACAGGACATATTTGATGACCTTGGCCGTGGAAGTTCTTATGGAAACTCCACTACCCACATGAGCAAATTATTGCCAAGGATCGAGGGCGGCGGCGGTGGCGGTTGCCCGATTTTAGTTTTTGGCATTCCAAAAAGACTTTATAGAGAGGACGAATAATGAAAACAGCAGCCGAAGATTTGCTCTCTCGTGATTTTAGACAATTCGGAACAATCCTAGCCGATCCGCCTTGGCGTTTCTCTAACCGGACCGGAAAAATGGCACCGGAGCATAAAAGGCTATGCCGATATGAAACTTTATCATTTGAAGAAATTTATGAATTGCCGGTTTCAAAATTAGCCTTGCCGCAAAGCCATTTGTATTTATGGGTGCCGAATGCTCTTTTGGCGCAGGGCTTGGAGACAATGAAGCGCTGGGGTTTTACCTATAAGACAAATATTATTTGGCATAAAATTAGAAAAGACGGCGGACCGGACGGACGCGGCGTCGGTTTCTATTTCAGAAATGTAACGGAAATTGTTTTATTCGGCGTCCGGGGATCATTAAGAACTTTGCAGCCTGGCAGAACGCAGGTTAATTTTCTGCCGACTAGGAAAAGAGAACACAGCCGGAAGCCTGATGAGCTATATGACATAATTGAAGCATGCAGCCCCGGACCATACCTCGAATTGTTTGCCCGACAGAAAATAAAAAATTGGACAGTATGGGGAAACGAAACAGAAGAAAGAATCAATCACCAATTGCGATTGGTAGCATCAAACTAGAAAAAAAGAGGCGGGTTAACCGCCTTTTATTTTTTAAAGAATAATAAAACTGATTGTCTCCTGAAGAATAAGTCTTTGGGGGCATATAAAATATTTTTGGTTCATATTCAGCCCATCCTTACATTTACAGAGCAACGGAGAACGTATAAAAATACTTTTCGAGGAGTTCTACATGAGCGCATCAACCAGAAAAATTATTCATTACAGTATTAAAGTAGAAGATATTAAGACCGGTAAAGAAATCAATGCGACTGTCATTGACACATGTTTTAAATTAGTTGCCAAGCTAAATAAGCAAGAAAGGGTTTATGATTCAATTTCTGTCGATCGCTTTCACTTTCTTTTTTCTTATACGAGTGACGGCAAGTATGCCGGCGGATTCTTCAAATCTGCAAAATATAATCATCGCCCAGATTTAATAGACAAACAGAATCTGCAAGAAAGACAAAATCCCAAAAAGCTTACTGAAGGAGAGGGAGAAAAAACACACTTCGCTATCGGCTTCAACAGCAATGAAGCTCTCCTTTTTTTGGAATCAAAACGGGACGGTGTCTTGATAGGCATGTTTCAACTATATATTGAAAGATTCCTTGAGCGCATTGATGCGAATTACAGAATCAATATCGGATTATCTGTAAAGGGTGATTTTAAAACTAAACTTAAAGAATTAGAACAAGTATCGGCAGTAGATATTTTCACACCGTATACGCTAGTTACAGACACATTCGGGGAAGATTTGCCGATTTCAAAAGGCGACATCAAGGATGATGCAATTGTCACATTTAAAGCAAAAAAGCGCCAATCCATCAAAGCATTAACCAATAAAATATATGAAATATTTTCACATAAGCAGAAAGACAAAATTTCCAGAATCAAAGTATACGGCAAAACAGCAATCCAGTCCGGCGTACTTTTGGATACGGACAAACTTAAGGATCATGACAAAATAAAAGTCGAGCTTGATGATAATAAGCAGGTTATTACTGATAGCATTTTGCCAGTAATGAGAAAGATGATTAAGGAAATTTTATGAAATTCTTTTACACAGATTACAGTTTCACAATCTTAGACTATATATGCACCATCAAAAAAAGAGAAATTGCTTATGAATGGGCATTGCCCTTTTTGTTGGCATTAGTTGTATATTTTAAAGTTAACGATATCCCTGGAATAAAAATCAATTGCGAGTTCATAAAATCAATTTTATCAATATTAATTAATTTGTTTGCTATACTTGTTGGTTTTACCATGGCAGCAATAGCAATATTTGCAACAGCTGATGCATCAAAAATACCAATATTACAAGAATTAAGCGATAGAAAGATTAGAGGAAATAGAATTAAGAATTACAGATTTGTTTTTTTGAATCTTATATATTCCGCAATATCCTGTTTGTTCATGCTACTTGTAACCTTGTTTATTACAATATTCCTGTATTTTGACAAATTATTATTAATATTTTTGGCATTTTTAACATTTGGAACAATGCATGTATTACTTTTATCAGTCAGAAATATTACGACTCTGTATTTTATATTTTTCAACAAAGAATGACATTCATAAAGAGAACCAATGAACAAGAAAGAGTTGCATGCAACAAGTTTAAGACCCTGCTTTATTTTCTCCCATTCTCGCAGTTCTGTCACAATTAAGTTCCAATCGACGAATGAGCATTCTGCTTTTACATTCTGAAAAAACATATAATAGAAAAAATTAACATTTTATCATTTTCAATAGCTTGATAATTCAATTAATAACTACTCATCGTTGACAAGTATTTGTTTCGATGGTATATTATGCGTATATTCTATGTGCCCTCTTTAAAAAAAATTGATCAAAAGGGAAAGATTCCCATGCCGGAAAAAAGTAAACTTGAAACTCTACGTAGCATCGGAAGTGAAACCGTTTTCAGAGAAAAAGTATTAGTTCCTTTATTCGAAAAACGTGGAATTGAGCAAGTTATCCTGACCCACGGCACCGGAGAAAGAGGCAAGGATATAGTTGGCAAAGAAAAAAATCTTCTAGATCGTTGTGAATGGTTGGCCGTTGTCGTCAAAATCGGTAAAATAACAGGTAGTACATCGGCGTCGGATGGTTTCCAAAATGTAGCAAATCAGGTTCAGGAAGCCTTTTCGTATCCATACAAAGAACCAATCTCTAAAATACCTGTTGCAATAAATAAAGTATTTGTAGTGACAAATGATGACATTAAGGAAGCGGCACGGGATAAAATTGTTGATAATATTTCCGGAACAGGTTCTCAAAAGGCAAATACTCATTTTTTGGACGGATCGGCTGTTGTAGCTTTAATTTCTCCTGAGTAAACCCCCGGCTATGCCGGGGGACTCCCAGAGTTTGACAA
>ERZ1645192.4647-NODE-4647-length-10824-cov-5.774817_pt1 | contig 10824 bp, 7 predicted proteins | sample MGYA00575354_ERZ1645192 | MGnify/ENA primary metagenome ERZ1645192 (study PRJEB40844, sample SAMN11349763) | freshwater sediment metagenome | isolation source: river sediment | host: Sediment | place: India: Faizupur Khadar , New Delhi | collected 2017-02-21 ...
AACAATTTGAAGTTATTGTGTGTGTTTATTAGACAAAAAAACACACTTGTTTCATAAAACATTAAACATTTATCCTCCCCAAATACAAAAAAACAAGACTTTCTTTGTATGGGAGGTGGTAACTTTTATAGAGGGTGTTCCCTCAAAACATTTTAAAACAAACTAAAACAAGCTTTTATCAAGCATTAAAAAAACGTCGGTATGAACGTAAGCGTAAATAAGTAGCATAGCAATGCTAAAAAAATTAAACAAAACGCAAACTCAAACAGATTTAAAAATATAGTTTAGACAAATTATTAACAAATAAAAAAACACATGAAAACTATTAGCAGTATTATTTTAGGCATATTTATCAGTAATTTAATTCTTGCTCAACAACGTACAAATAGCACACATCAGTTTTTGCATTTAGATACAATATTATTTATGCCTAAAGAGAAACAATGGATGAGTGGATTTAAACCACTTGTTTGCGAATGGAATAACACCCTTATTTTTACAAATTATAACATATTTCAGAAAAACGATTCCATACATGTTTATTTTTTAAACCTATTTGACAATTCAATAGATAATATTTCTTTATTTTACAATGGTATAAATAAAACATTTGAAAAGCAAAACAACTTTTGTTTCTCATGTATATCTTTTAACGGGAAATATCTTGTTTTAGGATTTTATACCTATCTTTTGATATATGAAAAGATTAATAATGAGTTCGTTTTCAAAAAGAAAATAGAGTTTAAACATTCTTTTAATGATTGTTGGTTCGTAGATGACAACAGATTATTCTTAACGTATATGTATAATAAAATTCCTCCTGTCGTTTTATGTTTGTATGATATAGAAAATAACACATTAGTAAAGGAAATCCATCCTGATTTTCAGCATCCCTTATTTGCCTATTTTCATCCGATGCATTTGATTGATGTAAAAAACGGACATATTTTGTTTTCTCAACGATTGGATTATGAATCCACCATTTATAACCAAAATTTAGAAGTTCTTTATTCTATTAAAAGACATTCTGTTCCTTGGATGAGGATGAAACAAAAAAACATAGATAAAATCGTAAATAAATATCCTAGAAATGAAGCAGGATGTATAATTGCAGCGGTCGAAAAGTATTTGCCAAAAATCAATCAGCAATTATGGACATATTTTATAGATACAAATAAAATTTTATGCGTCTATCAATCACCAAATGTTGAAAATAAATTGTATGCTAATACAAAAGTTGATATTTGGGAAAAGAAAGATAGCAGCTGGATAATTACAAGAGAAAGTATTATTGATTTTATTGAAATAATAACGAACGAAGATTCTATTATTCATAATAAATCTTTTGGTTTAGCTTTTACATCAGGGGACAAATATATTTTCACTGCATCCAATATAATAATACTTAAAAACAAAAGCAGTAATATATATCCATTAGGAATGAAATTATCAGATTATAGGAGTAAAAGTAATGCTTATTTTTTAAAAAACGATCCTATATTAAGCGTCTATATATTTTCTCATACTTTTTGATTATGAAAACTTTAAGAATATTTCTTCTACTATGTATTCTTGGATTTTCATATAGTGGAAATTCACAATCACGATTTTACGCTCAAACTATGGATAACCAAAATATCTCCCTCTGCGACAGTTCAAAATGTATAATGATATATTATGAAAGCGGCGGATGCAGTTTGTGTAGTAAAGTTTTATTCTCATTTTGTGATTATTTTGTCAAAAAAAACAGGAATATACAATTCCTTGTAATGATTAAAGGAAGCATAAACGATGTTTTGGGAATGAAGAGTAAAACAACTAATTTGCAAAATAATTTTCCAAACATGAATTTTAAAATAATATATGATATTGAGGATAATCAAAGAAAAACATTTTATAAAAAATACAACATTTCTACTTTCCCCGCTGTTTTTTTTATCGACAATAAAAACAATCACATAAAACACATCCCCCACAAAAAAATATTCAAAAATTCCGAACTTATTGAAGTCAGCAATTATTTAAAGACTTTTGCTAATGATTTTATCAAAAAATAAAACATTGAATAGCATGTTATCCCACCTACAACAAAAAAAAGGTGTCTATACAAACAGACACCTTTTTTTATACATTGATAGAATTTTATAACCCTAATTTCTTTTTCAAATCCTTAGGAAGAGCATCTTTATGGATAAGGATATTCAATGTTTTATACGCTACATAATTGTAGGAAGCATATAAATAACCTTTATAGTCACCGTACTCACCCCATGAGTTTTTCACGATAAAATATTTATTTCCGTTTTGATCGGTAGCTTTACCGATAACGTGTAAACCGTGATCATCGGTAGTTTCGTAATTATCGAAAGCCAGTTGCCTCATTTCTTGTGTTATTTCTTTTTCCTTACCCGGATTTTTGAGGAATTCCGCAATTTTCTGACTTTGCGGCATGGATGTCCATTTAGCTATTTCGGCATCTGCCATTTCCACATTATCAAAATCGGGGACAATGGCAATGCTACCGCGTCTTACAAAACCGATTTCGGAAACATCAGCTCCCCAGGCAAAAGTATAGCCATTATCAATAGCTTTATCCATCACATTCATTAATTCTTCAAGGGGGATATTATAACTTACTTCACCTATCCAGTTATCGGGGACTTCAATGGGGAAAGTCGTATAAAAAGGATGATGGGTAAAAGAAGTCAAACTGACATAGTCGTCCATATTCAAGCCTGTAGCAGTGGTATAGAAGGTCCCGGGAGAATATTCTTTCCCTTTGTGAGCTAATTTTTCGGGGATAGGTCCCAAATATTCATCGAGAACAGCATCGAAACCTCGTAGCCAGGCGGTGCTCAACTTCTTATTTGGATTTTGAATAATGGCATCTAGATACGCTTTTAATACAGCATCCAATTCACCATGAGCATGAATATCTTCCCCGTAATTTAATCCGTTGTAAACCGATATAGGCACAATGCCATAATTTTTTATCACCCATAACACATCCGCAAAAGAGCCACCTTGTCCGAAATTTAAATTACCATGCATTCTTACATAGCGTTTGGCTTTTTCATTATAGGTATTCCAGACAACAAACATAGGCGATAAGCTGACAGAATCATAGCCTAAACGAATTATTTCCGATTCCAAATAGGAAATTGTTGACCACGACCAACAGGTACCGGCTCTGTCTTGTGATTTGACCGATGTTGCAGGCAAACGTTTACTATCCGTAAATTGATAGCCTTCTTTTTTGGCAGTATCTTGAGCTTGAGCTGTAAAGACAAACGACAGTATGAACGCTGTCAATAAAACACTTAATTTTCTCATTGTATTGTAATTTTATATTATGATTTACTTTATTTCACTGCAATAGTTTCGATTTCAATTAGGGCACCCAAGGGCAAACCTTTAACGGAAAAGGCGGCACGGGCCGGTGGTTCCGCAGGATAATATTTCCCGTAAACCTCATTCATGGCTTTAAAGTTCGCCATATCACTCAATAAACAAGTAGACTTAATAACATTTTTATAACTGTAGCCTGCTTGTTGTAAGATAGCACCTATATTTTTCATTACTTGCTCTGTTTGTGCTTCAATACCTTCGGGCATTAATCCGGTTTCAGGGATAATAGGGATTTGTCCGGAAATAAACAGCATTCCATTGGCTTCTATCGCTTGACTATACGGGCCTATGGCTTTAGGAGCTTTATCGGTATGAATTATTTTTTTTGACATAAGGATAGTATTAAATGAATATTAAATTTTAATTTGCAAAAGTACATATTTTTTTTATGTTTTTACCTCTACGATTACAAAGCATATAATTTCTTATAATAAAAAAAAGACTGCCGTTGCAGGCAGTCTTTATAAACTAGTTATTAAGTAGTATTAGTATCTCGATCTTCTTCTGTCGTCTCTTCTGTCGTCTCTTCTACGAGGACCTTCTGTTCTTTCGTTAGCTTTATTCACTACGATAGTACGTCCTTCCATTTCAGAACCATTCAGTTCATCAATCGCTTTTTGAGCGGCTGCGTCATCATCCATTTCCACAAAACCAAAACCTTTACTTCTGCCTGAAAATTTATCAGTAATAACTGTTGCAGAACTTACTTCTCCGTATTTCTCGAAGATTTCTTTCAAATTTGTTTCCTTCACTGAGTAAGGTAAACTTCCAATAAAAATGTTCATTGTACAATAAATAAAATAAGTTAAAAATATTTTAGCAAAAGTACACTTATTTTAAATAAAGAATCACTTTTATGAAAAATAATAATATTATATTACAACTCGTACATATTCAACGCCATAATTATTAAGATAAGGCACTTTTGACTAAATTATAGCATTATGATACTCTCACTTTTCTCATATAATTTACTTTTCCCATCCATCAAAGATGGATTCATCGTACACATTGTATTCATTTTTATCATGTGAAGCATACCATGCTTGGGCAAAGAATGGGTTGCCTTTGGCAATGACATCACAATTATAAGGCGTCGGGAAACAGTCGGGGCACCAATGCCCTCCCAATAACACCAAAGCCGGCGAAGCCGTAAAATGATGTCCAAATTGACATTCCCATTCCAATGGGGTGGCCATATCGCCTTTTATCATCTTTTCCGACAAGCAACGTCCTCCCCTGAATGTAGCTGCTTGCTTCATATCGTCGATATCTAATTCCGATATTGCCTTACTTTCATCATAGCCGTGATTCAAAATAATGGGTTCATTTTCCGGATGTAAAGGTGTATATGTTTTCCAGGTAGGAATTTGTTTCCATTTTTCGTAAGAACCAAAATAAGCCGAAATTCTCGCCTGATTGCGGTGTCTTATCCAACTCATGGTTCCGTTCTTTGTATCGTTCACCAATACATACATCACCGCTTTGATAAGGAAAGCCGGTACGATTTTAACCAAAGAAAAGTACCATGGAATATGTTTTTGTAATTGTTTGAAATACTCATCAGAGGGAATATTTGCTCTAAAATGCAAATAATTTTCCAATACGTCTGCATCGGTAAACCAATAACAATGGAAATTACGCAAGGCAAACCAATGCAGATTAAAGATTTTTTCGGGAGGCGGGCAATGTGTGATTTTTAATAATTTTTTCACAAAATCATAGAATGTCAAGCGATAAGAAGGACCGCTGCTGATATTGTAAAAACGATTCCAGAATTCCTCGGGAACATTATCTTCACAGAGATTGGCAAGCACTCTACCGGAATCTTCAATGGTAGCCCATTCGACAACGGCATCCAAAGGCACGTGAAAAATAATAGGATTTAAGCCGTTTAAAATTAAATCAGGATACAAAATACCACTTTGCCGCAAACACACCCATTTTTTTACTCCCGACTCAAGGACGATACGTTCTGCTTCACACTTTGACAAAGCATAATGGTCGAAAACAGCTGGATTAAGCGGATCACCGGTTCTTCCCCAATGATATGGAACCGAGCGATGTCCGGTTTGAGCTATAGAACCGATATACACCAAGGCAATCTTATCAGCATTGGCTTGCGCGTTAATGGCTTTAACAATATTCTTGGCAGCATTAACATTCACTTTGAGTGTTGTTTTTGGGAGTTTATCGCATTGAGGTGAAACCATACCTCCCACATGCAAAACAATGTCCATCCCTTTCACACAACGCAATACATCTTCATAGTTTAACAAATCCCCCCAAATAATATTGATGCCTTCTTTGTGTTGGTAGGCAGCCATTTTCTTTCTATTTATCTTACTCGGACGCACCAATAGTGTTAGATTAAATCTGTCTAATCGCATACAGAACTCATGCAAAGCTGCTGATCCCATTAAGCCGGTGGCTCCAGTTAAAAATATATTCTTTTTAGTCATAAAAAATGTATTTACATGCTTATAAAATTTCTTTATGCATAAGTGAATAATTGAAAATAAAATCCCCGATTGTTATAATCGGGGATTTCTACATATTGTTTTTATTTTCCTTCTGCTAATTTTTTATAGCCGTTGTAACGCCATTGTGCGTTTTCTTTGGTTGCTTTGAACAAAATTTTAGCTTCTTCCGGGAAGGTCTTGACTAAGGAATTATAACGTACTTCACTCATTATAAAATCTTCGAACTTATTCCAATCAGGTTCTTTGCTATCCAGGATAAATCCGTTTTCTCCTTTTTCTTCGAGTTCCGGATTAAATCGCCATAAATGCCAGTATCCACTTTCAACGGCTAATTTTTCCTGTTCTTGGGTACGTCCCATGCCGGCTTTGATACCGTGATTAATACAAGGAGAATACGCAATAATTAATGAAGGACCGTTATAGGCTTCTGCTTCTTTGATAGCTTTAAAGTATTGTGCTTGGCTGGCACCCATGGCTACTTGTGCTACATACACATAACCATACGATTTGGCAATCATACCCAAATCTTTCTTACGTATTTTCTTTCCGGAAGTAGCAAATTTAGCTACGGCACCTGCCGGTGTAGATTTAGAGGATTGACCACCGGTGTTGGAATACACTTCGGTATCCAATACCAAAACGTTTACATTTTCGCCGGAAGCCAACACATGGTCTAACCCGCCGAAACCGATATCATAAGCCCAACCGTCACCGCCGAATATCCATTGTGATTTTTTAACCAAATAATGTTTCAAATCAACAATATCCTTGCAATAGCTGCAATCGCATTTCTCTGCTAAAGGAATGATTTTATCGCTGATTTTTTTACTTTCGAGGGTATTCTCACGATTTTCTATCCATTGTTTGAATAAATCTTTTAATTCATCGGAACAGCAATTGCAGGTGGTAATGGCTTCGTTCATGATGCGTTCAATTCTGTCTCTCATCTGACGAGTAGCTACTGCCATACCGAAACCATATTCGGCATTGTCTTCAAATAAAGAATTAGCCCATGCAGGACCATTGCCTGAACGTTTGTTCTTGCAATAAGGAGTCGCCGGAGCTGACCCACCATAAATGGAAGAACAACCCGTTGCATTAGACACCATCATTTGTTCACCGAACAATTGAGTGATACATTTAATATAAGGTGTTTCACCGCAACCGGCACATGCACCTGAGAATTCAAACAAAGGTTGAGCAAATTGACTATTTTTTACATTGGCTGTTTTATCAACCAAATAATCTTTATAGCTCACTTTTTCTTGTGCATACTCCCAATGGTTGGTTTCGGACATTTGTGTTGCCAGATGTTTCATTTCCAAAGCTTTTACTTTAGAAGGACAAACATCAGCACAATTACCGCAACCGGTACAATCCAATACGGACACTTGCATGCGGAAATGCATACCCATCATTTCTTTGGGGGTTTTCATTTCCAAGGTTTTCATTCCTGCAGGAGCATTTTTCTTCTCTTCAGCATTCATCACAACCGGACGAATGGCAGCGTGAGGACAAACCATGGAACATTGATTACATTGGATACAATTCTCAGGTATCCATTCCGGAACATTAACGGCTATACCGCGTTTTTCATAAGCAGTAGTACCTGCCGGGAAAGTGCCGTCTTCCCATCCCAAGAAAGCACTTACAGGAAGGTCGTTACCTTTTTGAGCTGTCATTGGTTCCATTACATTTTTAATGAAATCAGGAATATTGCGAGTATCTTTTTCTTTTTTAACTTCTATATTTGCCCATTCAGCAGGGATATCCACTTTCACCACATCACCTCCGCGGTCAACAGCGGCATAGTTCATCTTAATAATATTTTCTCCTTTACGTCCGTAGGATTTTACAATGAATTTCTTCATTTGCTCTACTGCCAAATTGTAAGGAATAACTTCCGATATTTTAAAGAAAGCCGATTGAAGGATGGTATTGGTACGTCCACCTAAGCCAATTTCTTCAGCGATGGCTGTAGCATCAATGATATACATTTTGATATTATTGACTGCTAACTGTTTTTTAACGTAATCGGGAAGTTGTTTTTTAGTTTCTTCTGCACAACAGGGAGAATTGTACAAGAACGTTCCTCCTTTTTTCAATCCACGCAAACAGTCATATTTTGTTAAATAAGAAGGTACGTGTACAGCTACAAAATCGGGGGTACCCACCAAATAAGGAGCTTTGATAGGATGATTTCCAAAACGTAAGTGTGAACAGGTAAATCCACCTGATTTCTTACTGTCGTATTCAAAATAAGCCTGACTGTATTTTTGGGTATTATCACCTATAATTTTGATGGAATTCTTATTGGCACCTACTGTACCATCGGCACCTAAGCCATAGAATTTAGCTTCGAAAGTACCTTCGGGTAATACCATGATATCGGGTAATAAAGGAAGTGAACGATGGGTAACATCATCCACTATGCTAATTGTAAATTGATTTTTAGGTTCTTTTGTTTCCAAATTTTGGAATACGGAAAGGATATGTGCAGGAGTTGTATCTTTCGATGATAAGCCGTAACGACCACCCACTATCAAAGGTTTATTGTTTGCCGGTATATCTTTACAATTAGCAAAAGCTTCAACAACATCAAGGTATAAAGGATCACCGTTTGCACCTTGTTCTTTGGTACGATCGAGGACACAAATACGCTCTACAGTTTCGGGAAGCACTTCGCCTAAATATTTAACTGAGAACGGACGATATAAATGTACGTTAACCATTCCCACTTTTTTACCTTCTTTAATTAATCTGTCAACAACGGTTTGAATTGTTTCCGTTACCGAACCCATAGCAATGACAACTTGAGTAGCATCTTTGGCACCATAATACGTAAAAGGAGCATAGTTACGACCGGTTATTTTACTGATTTGTTTCATATAATCAGCTACAATATCCGGAAGTACATCGTAATATTTATTCTGCAATTCACGTGTTTGGAAATAAATATCCGGATTCTGAGCTGTTCCTCTTGTAACAGGATGTTCCGGATTTAATGCATTATCTCTATATGCTTTAAGTGCTTTTTTATCAATTAAAGAAGCCATAATTTCTTGATTAGGTTCTTCAACTTTTTGCACTTCATGGGAAGTACGGAAGCCGTCGAAGAAATGCAAGAAGGGAACCCTTGTTTTAATAGCTGTTAAATGTGCTATAGGAGCCAAGTCCATAATTTCCTGCACAGAACCCGTTGCCAACATGGCAAAACCCGTTTGACGAGTACTCATTACATCGGAATGATCGCCGAAAATAGAAAGAGCCTGAGCTGCCAAGGCGCGTGCCGATACGTGAAAAACACCGGGTAATAATTCTCCCGAAATCTTATACATATTCGGTATCATAAGTAACAAACCTTGAGAAGCCGTAAAGGTAGATGTTAATGCACCGGCTTGCAAGGAACCGTGGACGGCACCTGCTGCTCCGGCTTCAGATTGCATTTCTACTACTTTAACGGGTTCACCGAAAATATTTTTTCTGCCACCGGCCGACCATTCATCAATATATTCTGCCATCGTTGAAGAAGGAGTAATAGGATAAATAGCGGCAACTTCGCTAAACATGTAAGCAACATGCGCTGCAGCATAGTTACCATCACATGTCATAAATTTTTTTTCTGCCATAATATTTTATTATTAAGTTATTTACAAAAATGATTTCCTTTAATGAAATTTTTTGCAAAGGTATGAATTTTTTAGGTAATAGTAAAGTGTTTAGGAAAAATTAATAATTATTCTCATTATTATTTGATATATTATATATTGATTAGGATTCTGAACGAAACGAAATGAAGAGAAAAATTCCAAATCAAAGTCGTTTTAAACTTATTTTTTAAAGCTTAGAAAAACACTTTATGTCCATTCGCAAATTTAGTGTATTTTTGCAAAAAAAATAACACTCTATAAGATGAAAATATTTATTAAAACTATTGTTATTATTGTTTGTTTTACACAAGCAATAGTATTAGCTCAAACAACAAAAATTGATTTAAATCAAAAACTGCCGATTGACACCCACCTTATCATCGGAAAACTATCGAACGGATTGACCTATTACATTCGAGCCAATCAAAAGCCGGAGAAACGGGCTATTTTTTATTTGGCTGTCAATGCCGGTTCGGTCTTGGAAACTGACGACCAAGTAGGCTTAGCACATTTCACCGAACACATGGGTTTTAACGGCACCAAACAATATCCGGGAAATACCCTGGTAGATGAATTGGAAAAGAAAGGTATTGTTTTCGGACGTGAAATCAATGCTTATACCAGTTTTGATGAGACAGTATATTACGTAACCTTACCGACCGATGACAGTGTATTGTTTAATATGGGATTGAAAATTTTGGATGGTTGGGCTTTCGGCATGCTGATGACTGAAAAAGAAATCGACAAAGAAAGAGGTGTTATCATCGAAGAATGGCGTACCCGTGTCGGAGCCGGCAACCGCTTACGCGAAAAAACGCTTCCCATCGAATTAAAGGGTGCAAAATATGTCGACCGATTACCCATAGGCACCTTAGAAAATCTCCAACAATTTACCTATGCTTCTATCCGCAATTATTATAAAACATGGTACCGCTCCGATAATATGGCCTTGGTTGTGGTAGGAGATTTCGATCCTATACGTATGGAACAAATGCTCAAAGATTTCTTTGAAATGAACGATGCGTCTGCTACACCTTTATATCGTCCCTACAACAATATCCCCGACAACAAAGAACCTTTGATTGCCATAGCAACAGACCCTGAAACTACACAAACACAGTTCGCCATTAATTACAAGCAACCCGCATCAGAAACTGTTACCATAGGTGATTTTCGGCGAAACATCATTCACTCACTCTTTACTACCATGCTCAATGCCCGTCTATCGGAAATCAGTGAGCAAAAAACAGCCCCTTTCCAAAGCGCCTATACCTATTATTCTT
>ERZ1645192.4649-NODE-4649-length-10821-cov-7.024800_pt1 | contig 10821 bp, 8 predicted proteins | sample MGYA00575354_ERZ1645192 | MGnify/ENA primary metagenome ERZ1645192 (study PRJEB40844, sample SAMN11349763) | freshwater sediment metagenome | isolation source: river sediment | host: Sediment | place: India: Faizupur Khadar , New Delhi | collected 2017-02-21 ...
GGCGGCGCGGCATCCCGATTGGCAACCTCACCAGCCAATTCTTCGCCAATCTCTATCTCGATGACCTCGATCACTGGCTCAAGGAACAATGCCGGGTTCCCGCTTATCTTCGTTATGTTGATGACTTGGTGCTGCTGGCCGACGTCAAGACCGAACTGCACGACCATCATGCGGCGCTGGCCGATTACCTGAGCCGGGAACGGCTGCGCCTGCACCCGCGCAAAGCTCAGGTCAGCCGCACGGGCGATGGTTTGAACCTGCTCGGCTACCTCGTCTTTCCCCACCGGCGGCGACTGCGCAACGACAACGGCCTGCGCTTCCGGCGGCGCTTGCGGCAATTCGCCCGCGCCTATGCGCAAGGTCGCCTCTGCCTCGCGGACATCAACCCCAGCGTCCAAGCCTGGCTCGGCCACGCCCGCCACGCCGACACCTTCGGCCTGTGTCAAAGCATCTTCAATGCGGTATCTTTCACGCGGGGAGCGGACCGATAGGCGGCCCCCTGGCGGTGCGGGGCGGCTCCTGGAACAACAAACCCGACAGGGTGCGTTCCGCCAACCGCAACAGGAACAACCCGACCCACCGCAACAACAACCAGGGCTTTCGTTTGGTCAGCCCGCCCGCGATCCAGAGCCGCCGCGTTCACGAATGCGGCGGGGGCGAGGCGCGGGTGATCATGAGTCCGCTTCCGGGACTCGCAGGGACGGGAGCGCCGAATAGTCTTGCCAAGGATGACGGGGCGCGGGGCCGGAGGATCACCGAAGGCTCCGTGTCTTTAATTAGGGCTTAAGACGTTCGCTTTCTGTCAGATAAAAGATGGGTTCCCTATGGATAGGCAGGGCATTCATATCAAGATCAAGAGGTGAATAGTGATGAAGCAAACCATAGAAATCGATTGCCCAGCGGAAATTCTGCTGAATTTACACCTCAATGCCGAAGGCTTTGCGGAATATCTTAAACGGCAGGCGGCAATCAGTTTATTCAAGGAGGGCCAATTATCGTCAGGAACCGCTGCCGCCTGGCTGGTAATGCCACGCACGGAGTTTTTGTATCTCGCTATGCAGGCCGGCGCGGCCCTACTCGATGATTCCGCTGATGATTACACCCGTGAAACGGCATTGCTATGATTGTTTTTTCCAACACCACGCCATTTGTCGCGTTGGCCAGCATCCAACAACTGGACTTGATGCCGCGCCTGTTTCAGCGCATCCACGTTGTTGAGGAAGTGGTTGCTGAATGTCGCGCCGGTGGCCGTATCCCCGTTCCCGAATTAACGCGATTGCCTTGGATACAGGTCGTGAGCGCAACCCCTTTGGTTTATTCCACGTTGTTGCTGGCGCTGGATAAAGGCGAAAAACATACTTTGGATATGGCGATTCAATATCGCGCCGACTGGGTGATTATTGATGAAAAGATTGGGCGAAATGTTGCTGAATATCTTGGATTGAATGTGGTTGGCACTTTGGGGATATTGCTCAAGGCCAAACAGGCAGGCTGGATTGCATCTTTTAGCCAGAGTGTGATGGCCATGCAATCACAAGGTATTTTTTATCATCCCCGCCTGATCAGGAAATTAGCAACAGCCGTAGGAGAATAAGTTCTGTAGTTCTGTAAGTTCTGCACAGGATGTATCCGACATGCGCATGGTCGGGCAGCGCTCTGCTTTGCTCTGGCTCTCACGCTGGAGCGTGGGAGCCAGTCCAGACGTTCCAGCGCTGCTGATCCCGAAACTGTCAGTGAGAATCTGAGCCGATGAGCCGAGACCGCTACCGTATTCACGAGCCAACCGCCCCGCATTTCCTCGCCTGGATAGGCGTCTGGTTACTCTTGGTGGCCATGCCGCTCGCCTGGGGTGCCGAGCGGATGGCGCTGGTGATTGGCAACGCCCAATACTCAAACGAGCGGCCGCTGATCAACACACTCAACGATGCGCGGGCGGTGGCGGAACAGCTTCGCGGCCTGGGGTTCGAGGTCGCGTTGCACGAGAATCTGGCGGCGATCCCGATGCGGCGCGAGATCAACCGCTACCTGGAGGAGGTGAAGGGGCGGGAGGGCACGGTGCTGTTTTACTACTCCGGGCACGGGATGCAGGACCGCTACCGTGCCAGCTACCTGATTCCCGTTGATGCCAAGGTGACCGGACAGGAAGACATCGTGGCCTATGGTGTCGGTTTGAACGATATTCTGGAAAAAATGGGGGAACGGCCGCGCAACGCGGTGAGTCTGGTGATCGTGGACGCCTGCCGTGATAACCCGTTTGCCTCGCAGCGGGGCGGCAAGGGGCTGGGGCGGGTGGACGCCGGGCGGGGCACGCTGGTGCTGTACGCGGCGGGTCCGGGCCAGACCGCCGACGACCGGCCCAACGAGTCGAATGGACTATTCACGCAGCATTTGTTGAAAGTGCTGCCCCAGCCGGGGCTGGACCTGGAGGACGCCTTCGACCGGGTAGCGGAGGCGGTGGAACGAGCCAGCAACGGCCATCAGGTCCCGTACAAGGAAGGCGATTTGCGCGGCAAGTTTTATCTGGCGGGCGCGGCTTCAGCAGCGCCGCCCACAACACCCCCCGCAACACCTCCGACAGTGCTCCCCGCAACGTCGAACGACGACCAGACCCTTTGGCAATCGGCGGAACGTTGTGGAACGGCAGCGTGTTTTCAGGCGTATTTGAATCAGTATCCCAATGGCCGGTTTGCGGCGATGGCCAAGGCGCGACTGCAACCGCAATCGCCGCCGCCGGTCGTGCCGGAAACGCCCCCCCGGCTGGCCTCGAAAGAGCCGCCGGCATCCATACCAGCCCCCGTCGAGCTGCCGCCTGCATACCCCACGGCGCCGACGCCCACACGTAGCACGACCGGGCCGAGCTTCGATTGCCGCAAGGCGCAATATGAGTCGGAACGCCTGATTTGCGCCTCGGCCAGAGTTTCCAGTCTGGATGTCCAGATGGCCAATGCCTACCGAAGCGTTGAATCCCGGCTAGCGCCGCAACAGCGCAGCGCGCTGCGCAAAACCCAGGACTACTGGCTCCGCCAGGTTCGCGACCGCTGCCTGTCTGAAGCCTGCCTGGTCAGTGAATATAACAAACGCATTGAGGAACTGACGGCGGACTCCGGACCGGTCGCATTCCAGGATGCGTTCGCTTCCAGGGGTGAGGGAGGGCCGAGCTTCGATTGCCGCAAGGCGCAATATGAGTCGGAACGCATGGTGTGCGCCTCGGCGGAACTGTCACGGCTGGATCGCCAGATGGCCGAGACCTATCGGGCAACGGCATCCGGACTGGCTGCCGAATCGCGCGCTGCACTGCGCAAGGCCCAGGACTACTGGCTCCGCCAGATTCGGGATCGTTGTCAGTCCGAAGCCTGCCTGGCCAGCGAATACCGGAACCGAATCCGGGAACTGGAAGCCTATTACCGTTGATCCCGCGATGGAAAACGAATCTTCGACCCTGCGCCGCTTCTGCTGGCTGGCTCTTGCGGTTAGTTTTTTGCTGCTATCGCCCACGCCGGCGGTAGCCGGCTACGCGGGACCCACCGTAGTCGCCAAGGCCAATCGCCATTTGTGGCCCGACGCCATCAAGACGCCGGCGGCGTTTGACAAGGCTTCGCGGGCGGCGCTGCTGGTCTATATCCTGACCTTGCAGGATCTGCAAAAGGCTTCCGAGGCTGACCTGCGCGCATTGATGAAGGTCAATCGCCCCAATCAAGCATCCGTGGACAACTGGTTGAGGAAAGAGATCGAGTCATCATTCCAGCGTTATCGGCAGGCTTCGGCAACCTGCGTCGCCAATGACTGGACCTGTGTAGAAAGCGTCGCGGCGTCGGAAACTTTACTGAATCAGGCTCAGGCGTGGAACCGGAATATTCCCCATGCGCTTTCAGCCTGGCGAAATGACTTTGAGCGGTTCTGTCGCGCCTATGCGGCTGAACAGATGCGATTGGCAGCGCTCTTGCCGGGAGTGAGCAGCGAAATTGCTCGCTTTAATGATCAGGAATGGAACGGCGACGACGTGGCGGACCGGCAGTTTTTCCTGACGTTTGACGACGGCCCCAGCCCTGTTCGAGGTGAAACGGACGCCACGTTGAACATGCTGGACGCAAAGGGTAAAAGCGCGGTTTTTTTCCTGCTGGGCGAGAATTTGCAGAATCGCCTGCATCGGAGCGATGGGTCTTCGCTGGCACGGCTTTATCAGAATCAATGCGTCGCCTCGCATGGCTGGCAACACCGATCCCATGCGCAGTGGAGTCAGTGGCAGGACTCGGTCAAGCGCACGCAATCCTTGTTGAATTCGACCCTGCCCAAAGACAGCGTTCTGCCCTTGTTCCGGCCGCCCTATGGCCAGCGCAAAGCAGACAGTGGGGCGTTTTTTCAGTCGCAATCGCTGCACGTAGCTTTATGGAATCTGGACTCGCAGGATTGGAATTCCCGTCTGAACGCCGATGAGGTCGTCAACCGGATCATCGCGTTGATGCTGATCAAGCGGCGCGGCGTAGTGCTGTTTCACGATATTCACCCCAAGGCGAGAGCCGCATTGCCGGCTCTCTTTGATGTGCTCGGCCATGCGGTGGATTGGGGGGATTGCCATCAGTTGCCATGCAGTGGTGGGTATCGGTCTGGAGCGGCTGGAGTGGTGAAACGAGACTTTAACCCATGCGAAACGGCGATACCCTGATCATTAACCAATGCGGCTACCGGCTGGACGAACGCCTCGCCCCGGGAGCCTATGGCGAAGTCTGGGCGGCCACAGCCCCCGACGGTCGTCCGGTGGCGATCAAGTTGGTCAACGTGGACCGGATGACGCAGGTGGATCCCGCGTTCGGTTCGGCGTGGCGTGCCCATCTGGAACGGGAGATCGAATTTCTCTGTCAGTTGCGTGCCGAGGAGACCGCGCATATCGTCCAGTTGCTGGACCACGGTGACGTGGACGGGCAACCGGCGCTGGTGCTGGAACGGTTGCAGGCGAGCCTGGATCAGTGGTTAAAACAGACGCCACAACCGCTTCCCGCGCGCCAGGTGCTGAACTGGGCGCAGCAAATCCTCGCTGGTCTGACGACCGTCCACGAACATAAGCTGATCTACCGCGATCTCAAATTCAGCAACGTGCTGGTCGGGGACAACGGTCAACGCCTGAAGCTGGCTGATTTTGGCACGCTCAAACCACCACGGGACGAGGGGACGGTCTCCTTTGCTGGCACTCCGACAGCCATGGCCCCGGAACAACGGTTGCCAGCGCGCTGTCAGGACGGGCAGCCGGTCTACGATTTCGACTATCGCGCCGACTTCTACGCGCTGGGGTTGATCCTGTTCGCCCTGTTCACCGGCCAAAGAACCCTCGCCTCCCAGCTCGAAATTGAGCAGATGCTGGATCGGGTTGGTCACGAAGGCGCGAGTCGGGAAGGGCAAAACCTGGGCGGGCTGAATGACCAGGAAAAAAGCGGGTTGAAACGCGCGCTCTGGGCGCGGATCGTCGGCGAAATCACTTTTGGCCCTGAGCACGCTCGCTTGGCAGCGCAAGCACAGGAACTGTACGAACTGATTCTGGCGCTGCTGGCTCCGCGCCAGGAAGACCGCCCCGCTTCCGCTGAACCGATCCACGCGGTGCTGGAGGCGACACTGGCGGCGTTACCGGCGGAAAGCCCGCTACCGTCCGTTGCCCTCCCTTCCCCCAACCCAAAAACTCCCTCCCCGCTGGTGGGGGAGGGTAGAGATAGGGGAGCGGAACGGCCATCGCCTGGCCCGACCCGGCGCGGCTGGATTTATGCCCTTATTGGAGTAGCCGGGCTGGCTGTCGCCGCCTTCGGGCTGAATCACTGGGGGATGTTTCCAGATACCCCGTTCTCTTTTGTCAAACGCACCTTCGCACCGGAGCAGCCCGCGCCCCCGGTTACGCCCCCGCCGGTAGCAGCGTCCACGCCTGCGCCGCCGGTTGCCAAACCTGCTGCACCGCCCGCACCTGCGCCAACGCCTGTAGTTGTACCCACGCCCGCGCCGCCGGTTGCCAAACCTGCTGCGCTGCCCGCGCCTGCGCCATCGGTTGTTCAACCTGCGGCTCCGCCTGTGCCCGCGCCCCCATGGCGCGATCCGCTGGCCATAGGGGAATTGGGGCCGGAGTTGATCGTAGCGCCCGCTGGAACGCTGACGCTTCCCGGCGTGAATGGTCAACCCGGCCACACGGTGGCGATCCAGCCGTTCGCGCTGGCTTCCCAGCCAGTGACCTTCGCCGATTACGCACTTTTTGCACGGCAGGCTGGCCGCTCGTTGCCTTACGATGGCGGCCTTCGCCTCGAAGAACGCGCCACGCGCCCGGTGACGTACATTACCTGGGACGAGGCGCAAGCCTACGTCGAGTGGTTGTCGCAACAGACCGGCCAGCACTACCGCCTGCCCAGCGAGGCCGAGTGGACTTACGCCGAGCAGGCGAATGTCGGCAAGCGTGGCGGCGTTGCCTGGGAGTGGGTGGCGGATTGCGCCGGCGGTGATCCGTCCGCCCTGCCGTTCTCACAGACCGCTCGAGGCCAGGAAGAGGGCGGCGATTGCCGCCGGCGCGTGCGGCGCGGCGGCGGAGTCAGCGGCGAACCTTTTCCCGCCGATCAGGGCAGTCGAGACCTCGGGTTTCGGGTGGTGCGAGAGCCGAGTCCGGCTGAAATGCAGCCATAAGACAGAGCGTTCCTGACTGGTTGATTGATGTTCGTTTGCCCGATCCACCTCCACCAGTTCATCCCATCCATAGAAGGAAAACTCATGTCAATCCCTATGCGGCTATTATGGGTTCTGCTGGGCATGGCATTCGTCAACCTGGTTCAGGCCGACTGCCAGGCAATTTACCAGCGGGCGAAAAATGCCGATCTCGCCACTCTGGAAACCCTCTACCGGGAAGCCCGCAGCGCCCCGGATTGCGACGATGCGTTCCGGGCGAAGCTGGGCCAACGGGTGAGCAACGAACTCCTGCGTCAGACCCAGGCCCGGCTTCAGCAAGACCCCAAGGCCGATGTCACCGAACTGCTCGACCGCGCCCTGAGCTACGCCCGCCCGTGGCAGGCGCTGGCCATGCGCGGCGATCTGCGCCACGACCGGCGCGACTATTATCGGGCGGCCCTGGACTATCAGGAGGCGCTGGAAATCGTCGCGGATCCGAAAGCTACGCCTAATCCGCCCCCCCAGACGCAGATCGGCGACCTGTTCAAAAAAGCCGAGCGCAGCCGCCTGCTGGCCGACCGCTACCCTCCCACTACGAACAGTCGCTCCACTGGCGAGCCGGCGGGGCTGGCGGCTACCAGCATTCGGGGTTTCGTGCCGGAACGGGTGGCTTTACCGATCACTTTTGAATACGACTCCACTGAATTCGACGCCAAAGGCCAGGCCGCCGCCGCCGACCTGCTGGATTTCCTGACCCGCCAGGGCCAGCAGGAGATCACGCTGATCGGCCATACTGATCCCCGGGGTGATGACGCCTACAATCTCGCGCTGTCGCAGCGCCGGGCCGAGGCGGTGAAACGGTTCCTGCAAGCCAGGAATTACGCCGGAACCATCCATACCGAGGGGCGGGGCAAGCGGGAACCGCTGGCCGTAGATGATCCCCAGACCTATTCAGAGGACGAACTGCACCGCTTGCAACGACGGGTTGAACTGCGCCGGAATTGAACGCTTGGGAGCCAAACCATGACCGTAAAAACCCGATCACTGCCTGGTCGAGATGCTCTTTGGGGTTATGTCCGGCTGGCTGGCCTGCTGGGCGCGTTATGGACCTTGCCCGCTTCGGCGGCGACGCTGGGGCTGGTGGTCGGCATTGACCAGTATCGCTACAAACCCGTTCTGAAGGGCGCGATCAACGATGCCCGCGCTATCCGGGCGGCGCTGGAAGCGGCGGGCGTCCAGGACATCGTGATGTTGCTGAATGAGCAAGCAACCCGCGAAACCGTCCGGAACGCCTGGAATCAGCAGGCCGCCAAGGCCAAACCCGGCGACACCCTGATCTTTACCTACGCTGGCCACGGCGGTCAGGAACCGGAGCGGGTGCGCGGGAACGAGGCGGACGGCAAGGATGAGGCCCTGCTACTCGCCGGTTTCCAGGAAATCCGGCCGGGCAACGGCCAGCGCATTGTGGATGACGAACTCGACCAGTGGTTCCGCGCCGCCAGTTCGCTCAATATCATTTTCGTGGCCGACGCCTGTTACTCAGGCACGTTGACCCGTTCCATTGATCCCCGCGCCGCCTTCCTGGGCCGCCGCACCATCGGCGACTATGGCCCCATCAAGGACGACGAACTGCCGCCGCCGGTCGCCCGGCCCCAAGCCGGCGAACCGCAGCTACCCAATGTTACCTTCCTGGCCGCCAGCCGGGAAAACGAAACCACGCCGGAGGTGGTCATTGATGGCCAACCCCATGGCGCTTTGAGCTGGGCTTTCGCCCAGGCGCTGCGCGGCGCGGCAGACGCCAACCGCGACCGCGCCCTGACCCGGCAGGAATTGCAGGGCTACATCGAGGAGACGGTGCGGATGTACGCCGAAGCGCGCCAGCATCCGACGGTGCAACCGCTGGCCGATTCCCACCGGGCCATTCTGCCCGCCGCCGAACGGCCGGCCGAGCGGACGCCGGCGCCGCCCACCTTGCGCCTGCGCGTGCTGGGTTTGGCGGATGCTGAAGGTCGGGCGCTGCTCGGCCAGGTTCCCGGCGCTGAACCGGCGACAGGCCAACAGCCGCCGGACCTGGTGTGGGATGCCAGTCAGCAGCAGGCGCTCAGCGGCCAGGGCGATGTAGTCGCCTATGAGGTCAAGGATGCGGCGGCGTTGCGGCAAGTAGTCGCCAAGTGGCGGCTGCTGGCCACAGTCAAGGCGCTGAGCGCCCCCCACAGCCTGCGGTTGCGGCTGGAGCCGGGCGATGGCTTGCATCGCCAAGGGACCGTGGTTTCCATCACGCTCGACGGCCACCGGCACCGTTATCTCACGTTGTTTAATCTGGCGGCGGATGGCACGGTGCAGTTTCTTTACCCCAAGCCGGGTGATGCGAAGACCGTGGCGACCGACCAGCCCTTCAAGCTGGCGGACAGCACCCAAATTATTTCCCCGTTCGGGGCCGATCACCTGGTCGCCGTGGTGACCCCCACGGAACCGACTGATTTTCAAACCCGGTTGCGCGGTCTGGATGGCCGGCCGGAAGCGGACGCTCTGGATCGCGTCCTGCGGGAGACGGATTGGGGTCACTATCAGATGGGCGTGTTGGGCCTGTACACCGCGCCGGGGAAGTAGTGAGTGGCGAGTGGCGAAAGCTCCCTATTTCCCTCTCTCCCTCTCTTTAAAGATGTGAGGAGTGTTGAGCATGAATCACAAGGGTTATCGTTGGCTGGGCCTGCTATTGGCGCTGAGTCTTTTCGCCATCCAAACTGCCAGCGGCGCGGATCGCGCCCTGCTGGTCGGCATTGATCAATACCTAAAGGTCAAACCCCTGGAGGGTTCCGCCAACGACGTACAGACTATGCGCCAGTTCGTGCTCGACACGCTGGGCTACCGCCCGGACCAGATTCAGGTGTTGCTGGACGGCGCAGCCACCCGCGCCGGCATCCTGAGCGCCCTGGATCGCTGGCTGATCGAGGGCAGCCGGCCCGGCGACCGGGTGCTGTTCTACTACAGCGGCCACGGTTTCCAGATGCCCGACGCTGATGGCGACGAAAAGGATCGTCTCGACGAGACGCTGGTCAGCGTGGACACCGAGCCGGATGACCAGGGCGGCTATCGCAACATGATCAGCGACGACGAATTGAAAACCCGCTTCGACCGCCTGGCCGACCGCCAGACGACCGTGATCATTGATTCCTGCCATTCGGGCACCATTACCCGGAGTCTGCTTGATCCCGGCGATACCCGCGCCCGCAAGACTCTCGATCCAGGCTCCTCCCGTCCGACCCGCGATTTCAGCAAGTCTCTGGCGGACCATCGCCATGAGGAAAGTCTGCTCAAGGGCAATGGCCGACGAGTGGTATGGAGCGCGGTCGCCGCCGCTCAGGTCGCTCTGGTGGATCAGGAGATCACGCCGCGCAGCGGGGTGTTCACCGGGCGCTTTCTGGCTGGCCTGCGCGACCGGAAGGCGGATCGCAATGGCAACGGCCAAGTGAGCTATGCAGAGCTGCTGGATTATCTTCGTCAGGAATCCGAGGGCTATTGCCAGCGACATCGTGGAGACTGTCGGCTTGGGCTGACCCCGACCCTGGAGGTGGACCCCGTTTACCTGGGCCAGCCCGTCTTCGCCTTTGAGGCAGGCAACCCGTTGCCCGTCCCCGAACTGGCTACGGAACTGCTGGCTCACGCCAATTCGCTGCAAGCCAGGTTGGAAATCCTGCCCGGCGCGGCCTTCCGCGTGGGGGAGGTGATGCAAATCCGGGTAACCAGCCCCCGCGATGGCTATCTGGTGGTGCTGGACCTCAACGCCCGTGGCCAGGTCACCCAGATTTTCCCTAACGAGTTCAGCGACAAGGCCGGCAAGGGCAACCGGATCACCGCCAGCCGGCCGATCACGATTCCCGATGCCTATTACGGCTTCCAGTTTAAGGCCCAGGAACCACTGGGCCGGGGCCAACTGCTGGCCATCGTGAGCGAAGACCCGGCACCGCTGGATGGACTGCTGGCCCGGCACAAGGATTTACAGGTGATCGCTCGTCCGGAGGCGTACCTGACTGCGCTGACCGAACCACTGCGGCAACCTTGGACCGGCGACCCGTTCAACCGGCAGGTCGAATGGTCGCTGGTGAAGGTCGAGTATGAGATCGGGCGGTAGGGCTTGATAAAAACTAACTTATTGATTGTAGGAGCGAGCTTGCTCGCGATATGAAGGTCAGC
>ERZ1645192.4650-NODE-4650-length-10819-cov-10.623003_pt1 | contig 10819 bp, 10 predicted proteins | sample MGYA00575354_ERZ1645192 | MGnify/ENA primary metagenome ERZ1645192 (study PRJEB40844, sample SAMN11349763) | freshwater sediment metagenome | isolation source: river sediment | host: Sediment | place: India: Faizupur Khadar , New Delhi | collected 2017-02-21 ...
GATGGTGGTCGGGGTGGCGTTCTGCACCCGCACGTAGGTCACGTTGTAGCTCGGGTGCGAGGGCGGGATGGCGTAGATGGCGGCCGGCACCACCGCGGCGTAGGTCCACGGTCCGGTCGGCGACGCGCTCACCAGCCAGGAGCCCTTGCTGCACCAGTAGTAGTTGTTGTCGACGAGAAAGACCTGGCTGGGGGTATTGACCGCGTAGCGCACCGTGGTGCCCTCGATCACCACATACTCCGGAGGTCCGGCGTAGGTGATCGTTTCCGTGACCTTGGTCGGGGTCACGCTGGTGGTGGTGGGCACCGAGGCGAGCAGGACCGCGTCCCTGGCCTGCTGGGTGCCGGGCACCGCGGTCTTGACCTGGGCCGCCGGGCTGTCGTCCGGGATCCGGGCAAAATCGGCGGGCAGGTCGTTGCTCGCCGGGGTCCACGGTCCGTCCAGGCCGGGGGCGCGGAACCAGCGGCCGGCCACCAGGAAGTAGTGGCGCTGCTCGCTGCTGTGCAGGAACAGGGGGCTGTCGGTGTTCACCACCTGCATCAGCGCGGTCCCGGGAATGGCCGTGTAGCGGGGCTCGCCATCGGTGAGAATGAGTTCGGCCGGCTCCGTGGCGGTGAACACCACCGGCGGGGCGCCGGGCTGCGGCCGGGCCGGTATGTTTTTGCGGACCTCGGCCCAGTTGGCGTCGGTTGGCAGGGTTTTCAGCACCGCGGGCAGAGTCCTGGCAACGACCCACGGCCCGCGCACCGGGTCAGCGGCGGTCAGCCAGGTGGAGCCATCGAGCAGGTAGCAGCGCTGGCCGGCGGTGTCGGACAGCACGTCCCAGTTGGCGTTGACCGCAAACATCAGGTCTGACCTGCCGGCGCTCACCGGCTTGAATTCCGGCTGCCCGAGAAACATGAGGAGGATGGCCGGACGACTGCTGAAAAAGATTTTCGGCGGCTGCAGGTTCACCGGAACCGGCGGCTGCACCGGCTGCTGCCCCGGTTCGAGGTAGGCGAGCACCCGGTCAAGCGACACGATGGTGGTCTGCCGCCGCGGCAGCAGTTCATCGACGATCGCCCTCAGCCGTTGTTCCTCGCCGGCCGGCAGGTTGGCGAAGCGCACCTGCCGGTCCAGGGGCTGGGCCACCACCTCGCGGGTGCTCTCGTTGACCGTGGTGCGGGCCGCCACCTCGAGCACGCCGAACCGTTCCTCCTTGGCGCCCTTGTCGAGCACCCCGATGGCGCAGCGGAAGTGGATTTCCGCATAGTCCGGCCAGGAATCGATCTGCGGCTGGTAGACGGTGAGGCGCTTGCCGCCGGCGGCGAACAGCCGGGGCCAGCCGGGGTCGGCGCTGTCCGCCGGAGTCGAGGACGCCGCTGCCAGGGGCGCGCAGGGCAGCAGCAGGACGAGGAGGAACACAGTGAGAAGGCGGCCGAAGGCGTGCATGGTGATGTCTCCTTGGTCGAGAGCCACCGTTTCGCCTGTCGCCTGCGCTGAGAGGCACCCCGGGGAAAACGCGAGCGGGCGATGGGGCTCTGCGAAGGTAGTTGTAAATGCTGCTGCAGGGTTTGGGAAGAGGTAATTAGCGGATATATAATGAATATAGAAATCATTCATTATTTCTGCCATCGACCCGCTGGCGCCCGGGGGTGCGCGCGCTGACAGCCTCAGGGGGCCAAGCGGTGCATACGCGCCTGTTCCACCACCTCGAGGCCTCCCGTATCCAGCACCTCGAAAAATTCCACTCCGGGCGGTTGTGCGGACAACTCCATGGCCTCCAGCACCCGACAGTAGAGGGAGGAGCGCAAATGCCGGTCCAGGGCCTCGCGGTTCCGCCAGCGTTCCAGGTAGCGCACTGACGGATTTTCCCCGGCATCCACCATGAGGTGGCAGCCCAGGCAGCCGATGTCCGTGGCGAGCAGGGCGCACATGGAATCGAGCACGTCGATGAGTTTGGCAAGGTCGCCCGGTCGGGGCTGTATGGTGATGAAAGAAAGGAGCATGCCGCTTTCTTTGCACAAACCGCTCCAACAGGCCCAGCCGGCCTGCCACTTTGGTATCGTGCCGAATTGTGGTGTTTTATCCTCAAGGGGGAGTTACCGGGGAGGCGAGCGCGGGGACCAGGGCGAAATAGCACCCCCGGGCGGGCGATATTTCGTCCCCGTGGCTGGCGGAGGCGGACCACCGATTGCGCATAGGGTCGGACGGGATGGACCGCCCCGGCCCGGGGCATGCACCGGCCCGAACGGGATCCTACAGGCGCAGGTTGGACAGCGCCATGCTGCCGGTAACGAGGAGGAGAAAGGCCGCGTTGGCCGCGAGCGCGATCAGGGCGAGTCGCCGCTGCATCGCCGGGATGACGGTCCGCAGGCTGGGCACGGCGCGGTAGCGGTGGAGCAGGCCGGTGCCCAGGCCGGTGACGGCCAGGGTGAGCAGCAGCAGGTAAAGGGGGTAGCCGATGCCGCCGTATTCCCGGTGGAGCAGGCAGAAGGGGCAGTGGTGGGTGGGCAGTTCGTAGACGTACAGGCTGATGAAGGCGATCAGGGCATGGATCGACAGCAGGAAATGGCAGGCCGAGGCCAGGGCGAACAGGATCGCGCCCCGGCCATGCCGGTACACGGCCCAGCCGGCGGCCAGGGTGAGGGTTGCGCTCAGGACAAAGGCGGCCCGGGAGAGCTGAAGCGGCACGTCCAGGACGGTGGCAACGACCGTGCCGCCGCCGGCGCTGAAGACGATGGCGCAGCAGGAGGTGATGATGTTCGGCTCCAGGCCGAGCAGGTACAGGGCCTGCAGCGCCGTCTCGGCCAGCAGCACCGGGGTGATGACCAGGAGCAGCCGGTATTTCGTGCGGATGAGCGGGTAATCGCTGGCCCGGTTGTCGGTGGCGTCCAGAATCAGCCACAGCCCGGCCAGGAGGCAGGTGAGGATCTTGGCGACCAGGGCGGGGTAGCCGAACCCGTTCACCTTGAGACTGCCGGCCGCGCACATGGCGCCGATGAACATCGGTGCGAGCCCGTCCACGGTCTGCAGGAAGAGGAACAGGAACACGATCTGGAAACCCATGACCAAGCGCATGATCGCGGCCACCAGGTAGGTCTGCCGCTCGAGCCGCAGCTGCTCCTCGCTGCCGCTCGCCAGGTCCCAGCGGCGGATGATGCGCACGGCCGGCACGACCGCGGCGGCGAGCAGCACCGCGCCCAGGCCCGAGCCGAGCAGGAGCGCCAGGATGCCCGGCTGGAGCATCATCCCTGCTCTCCGCCGGCGACCAGCCTGCCGTCGCGCATCTCGACGATCCGGTCGATCACCGGGGCGTCGCGGACCAGGGGGTCGTGGCTGGCGATGAGGATGGTGGTGCCCCGGGCCTTCAGCCGGCCCATGCTGTCCATGAACTCCCGCGACAGGGTCGTGTCCAGGTGGGCGGTGGGCTCGTCGGCGATGAGCACGGCCGGGGTGTTGATCAGCGCCCGGGCGATGGCGGTGCGCTGCGCCTCGCCTCCGGAGAGCCACTCCACCCGGGCCGACCCCTTGCCGGCCAGGCCGAGCAGGTCGAGCAGGGCCAGGGCCCGCTGCCGCACCACGGCGTGGGGCTCGCCGGTGGGGTAGGCGGGCAGCATGACGTTTTCCAGCACGCTCACGCCCTTGATGAGGTTGAACCGCTGGAACACGAAGCCGAAGGTGCGCCGGCGGATGTCGGTGAGAAACCGCTCGGGCAGGCTGGTCAGTTCCGTGTCTTCCAGGAAGATCCGGCCCGAGCTGGGCCGGGCCATGCAGCCCGCCAGGCAGAGCAGGGTGGTCTTGCCCGAACCGCTCGGTCCCTGCAGGGCGGTGACGGTGCCGGCGGCGATGGTCAGGCTGACGCCGTCCACGGCCACAAAGGCATTGTCCCGGCCGGCATTGTACACCTTGCTGACATCGACGAGACGAATCACCCCGCTACCTCCGCATGACCGTGTCCGGGTCGATGGTGGCCGAGCGCCACGACGGCACGATGGTGGCCACCGTGTAGGGCACCACCGTGAGTACGAAGAGCACGGCCAACTGGCCGAGCTGCACCTGGGGCGTCAGCCGGAAACGCGGGTAGAGCACCGACCAGCCCTTGAGAAAGGGTTCGAAGAGGAGCGAGGACGTGAAGAACACGTGCAGGTAGGCGAGGAACACGCCCAGGAAAAAGGCGCACAGGGACACCGCGGCCCCCTCCCAGAATTTCATCAGGAGCACGTCCGAGGTCTCCCAGCCGATGGCCTTGAGGATGCCGATTTCCCGCCGTTCCTCGGCGCTGAGACCAGTGGCCTTGTCCCAGGCGAGGATGACAAAGGCAAGCAGCGCGCCCGCGAGCACGAGCACGATGACCCCGCCCCGCCAGTCGAACACCGCCTCGTAGGTGCGCAGGATGTCGTCGCGCAGCACCGGGCGGCTGTCCGGGTGGAGGCGGCTGATCTTGGCCGCCACCGTGGCCCGTTCCCGGGCGTTGCGCACCCGGACCACCAGGTCCGTGGCCTGGCCGTCGGGAAAGGCGAACAGGCGGCGAAAATCCGTGGCCGAAACGAGCACCAGGTCCGCGGTCACCAGTTCGGAGGCGGCCGGAAAGACCCCCTGCACCCGCAGGGGCAGCACCCCGCCGTCGGCATCCTTGAAGGGCAGCACGTCCCCCTTGCCCAGCGGCCTGGCCGGCCGGCCCGGCTCGCTGCGCCGGCTCACGCCGCCGCCGATGAGGATCGCGCCCGGGTGGTCGGCCAGGGCCGCACTGACCATGAGGGTGTAGGTGGCGCCGCTCAGGCTGTCGAAATAATAGCCCCACAACCGCGGCTCCACCGCCTGCACCCCCCGGATGCGGGCGATGGACTCGACGTACCGGATCGGCACCAGGTCCTGGCGGCCGGCGGTGAGCCGCTGCACGATGAGGTCCGGGGTGTCGGCCAGGACCAGGGCCGCCTCGCGTTTGAGAGCCGCGGCCAGGAAGAGCACCGAGGCCAGCAGGAACACCACCAGGGTGTAGACGATGAGCAGGGCGAGGTTCCGGCCGCGGCGCCGGGCCAGCGAACTGAGGGTGAAGTCGAGGATATGCCGCTGTCGTTCCAGGGCCCGTCTCATCGCGCCTCCTCCCGGGGCCGCAGGTGCGGCGGCAGGACCATGAGCGACCCGGAGGGGAAACGATCGAGGGCCAGGGGGTGGTCCTGGAACGGCGTGTGCAGGTCGGCCAGGCTCGGATGGCGGGTGGAGCGGGTCTCGGTGGTCAGGCACAGATCGGTCAGGGTCAGGGTGGTGACAATGGCCCGCCGCTGCCCGACGGCCGCCTCGTCCAGGCGCCGGCTCAGGGCCGTGTCCACCAGCATGAGGCCGACGAGCAGCACGCCCAGGGCCAGGAAGGCGGCGAACAGATCCGCGTTTCTGGCTGGCATCAGTCGAGTGTCCCGATGATCGCCGGGGTCACCGTGTCGAAACGGAGCAGCCCGGTACCGGCGTGGTCCTGCAGGAATTCCCTGGCCTCCGCCTCGCGGGCAAAGGGGATCAGCTCCCGGCCCATGGGGCCGAACACGTCGCTGCCGACCACGTACCAGGCGGTGCGGCCGTCCACCGGCGAGAGGCTGTAATAATCGGTGACGTACACGCTGGCGATGTCGGCCCGGTTCCTGCCCGCGGCGTAGGTGTCGAGGGCGAACAGGTACTTGAACAAATCCTTGGCGCCGTCGAACAGGGCGTAGGTGCCATCGGTATAGATGACCTGGGCGAGGAAATCCGGGTACTTGGCCACGAACATGCCGCACACCGGGCATTTGTCCGCGGGCTTGGGCACCACCGGCGGCGGACCGGCGGTCCACCCCGTACCGGCGCCCTGCAGCAGCAGGGCGCCGGCCACCAGGACCAGGGTCAGGGCTTTTGTCAAAGCGGCCATGGCCGTGCCTCCTTGGGGTTCGTCCGGGTCACTTCGGCATGGCATGGGGTTTGGGCACGGCCTGACCCTGCATGCGTTTCATCTTCCGCCGCTCCCTGATCATGCTGGTGTCGGCGTACATGCTCTCGTAGGCCGCCTTCATGGCCTCGTCAAAGGTGGCCAACCGGCCGCCGTGTTCAGCCACGAACCGTTCCGCCGCCTGTTTGTCGGCAAAGGCCCACTTGGCCTCCCGGCTCATCACCCCGGGCTGCTTGCCGCCGATCACCCAGAAGGCCTGCTCCGCATCGATGAGTTTCTTGCTGGCATAATCGCCCACCTGGATGGTGGCCGGGGTCTTGTCGATGTGCACGGCCAGGTCGATGGCCAGGCAGTGGATGCTGCAGGCGCCGAAGGTGCTGCCGTCATCGTAGGTGACAAACATCCGCGAGTGGGCGAATTTCGCCCGGTCCATGCCGCAGTAGGCGCAGGATGGCGATTTGTGCACATCCTCCTGGGCCAGGGCCGCGCCGGCAACGAGCAGCAGACAGGTAACGAGTACAAAGAGCAGTCTTCCTTTCTTCATGGCATCCTCCCGTTCGAGGGTTGCAGTGGCGGTTTCGCCTGTCGAAACCGCTCGTCTTGCCGTGCCTGGGCGGGCCGGGCCAGATCCTGCCCGGCGGGTGCGGCCGCATCCACGGCCAGGTCCGCCTGCGCCGCGGCCAGGGCTTCGGCAAAGGTCGCCGCCTCGCCGCCATGCTCGCGGATGAATTTCTGCGCATACACCTTTTCGGCAAAGGCCCATTTGCCCCGGCTGGTCATCACCCCGGGCACATTGCCGCCGATCACCCAGTGGGCGGTGTGCGCGTCGATCAGGCGTTTGCTGACGCGGTCGGCCACCGCGAACGAGACCGGATCGCCGTGCTCTTTGGCCGCCAGGTCCACGGCCAGGCAGTGGAGGCTGCACACGGCCACCCGGGTGCCGTCGGCGTAGTGCACCACCATCCGGCTGTGGGCGAATGTGGTCCGGTCCATGCCGCAGCGGCTGCAGGTCGGGGCCAGGCGCACGTCTTCCGGCACCCCGGTGAACCCGGCCAGGAGCGTTGCAAGGGCTATGAGGACAACAATCCGCAGTGCTGTGTTCATACCGAATCCTCCCTGACGTGGTCCGCCGGCCCGATCGCCGCCATGCCGCTTTGACCCCCCGGCCCGGCGACCTGTTTCAGTTCGCCGTGCCATTTCCACAACTCGAACAGTACCGGGTAGACGAGCAGTTCCAACAGAAACGAGGTGAACACGCCGCCGATCATGGGCGCGGCGATGCGCTTCATCAGGTCCGCGCCGGTGCCCACGGACCACATGATCGGCACCAGCCCGACAAACAGGGTGGCCGTGGTCATCAGTTTGGGCCGCAGCCGCAGCACCGCGCCGTCGAGGACCGCGGTGCGCAGCTCCGCCCGGCTGCCGAGCCGCCCCTCCCGGCGCGCCTGTTCGTAGGCGAGATCCAGGTAGAGGAGCATGAACACCCCGGTCTCCGCATCCACGCCGAGCAGGGCGATCAACCCCACCCAGACGGCGATGCTCATGTTGTAGCCGAGCAGATGGAGCAGCCACACCGCGCCGATGGCCGAGAACGGCACCGCCAGCAGGACGATGCCGGTGCGCACCAGCGAGCGGGTGTTCAGGTAGAGCAGCAGGAAGATGAGGAACAGGGTGAGGGGCAGCACCACCTGCAGTCGCTCACGCACCCGTTCCATGGCCTCGTACTGGCCGCTCCAGGCGACACTGTAGCCGGGCGGCAGGGTGACCCGTTCGCGGATCAGCCGGTCGGCCTCGTCGATGTAGGAGCGCGGGTCCCGCTCGGCCAGGTCCACGTACACGTACCCGGTGCGCAGGCCGTCTTCGTTGCGGATCATGGCCGGCCCGCTGGTGAGGGCGATGGTGGCCAGCTGGCCCACCGGGATTTGTCGCTCGCCGCTGTCGTCGGCCACGAGCACGCGCGCCAGCGCCGGCAGGTCCTGGCGGAAATCGGGCAGGAGGCGGACGTTCACCGGGTAGCGCTCGCGCCCCTCCACCGTGGTGGTCACGGTTTCGCCGCCGATGGCGTTTTCGACCGCGGCCTGGGCCTGCTCCAGGGTCAGGCCGTTGTGCGCCAGCTGTTCGCGATCCCAGGTGATATCGAGGAAAAAGCCGCTGCCGGTGCGTTCGGCAAAGGCGCTGCGCGTGCCCTTGACCGCGGGCAGCAGGGCCTCGACCTGGGCGCCGATGGTTTCGATCACGGCCAGGTCGTCGCCCGCGATCTTCAGGCCGATGGGCGTGCGGATGCCGGTGGTGAGCATGTCGATGCGGCCCTTGACCGGCATGGTCCAGCCGTTGGCCAGCCCGGGCAGGCGCAGGGCCTCGTTCATCTCGGCGATGAGTTCCTCCCGGCTGATGTGGTCCGGGGTGAAGCGGCGCAGAACCGTCTTCAGCCAGTCCGGCGCCCAGGCCGAATACCAGGTGTCGCGGCTGCGCCACTGGTCGGTGGGGCGGAGGATGATCACGGTTTCGAGCATGGACAGCGGCGCCGGGTCGGTGGAGGTCTCGGCCCGGCCGGCCTTGCCGAGCACCCGCTCCACCTCGGGGAAGCCCTTGATGATCCGGTCCGTGGTCTGCAGCAGCCGCTGCGCCTCGCCGATGGCAATGCCCGGCATGGTCGAGGGCATGTAGAGCAGGGCGCCCTCGTCCAGCGCCGGCATGAATTCCGAGCCCAGGGAGAAATAGACCGGCACGGTCGCCGCCATGAGCGCCAGGGCCGTGCCCAGCACCACCGCCTTGCGCCGCAGGGCCCACTCGGCCACCGGCCGGTAGAGGCGGATCAGGGTGCGGCTCACCGGGTGTTGCTCTTCCGGGTGGATGGTGCCCGCGACCACGGCGTTGGTCGCCCGGCACAGCCAGCCCGGGCGGAAGGTGAACCGGCGCAGGTGGGTGAGGCTCAGGCGCAGGGCCGGGTCCAGGGTGATGGCCAGCACCGCGGCCACGATCATGGACAGGTTCTTGGTGTAGGCGAGCGGCTTGAACAGGCGGCCCTCCTGGGCCTCCAGGGTGAGCACCGGCAGAAAGGCCACGGCGATCACCAAGAGCGAAAAGAAACTCGGCCCGGCCACCTGCTTGACCGCGCCCAGGACCACGGCCCGGTAGTCGCCCCGGCGTCCGCCCTGTTCCCACTCCTCGAGCTTTTTGTGGGTCTGCTCGACCACCACGATGGAGGCGTCGACCATGGCGCCGATGGCAATGGCGATGCCGCCCAGCGACATGATGTTGGCGCTCACCCCCAGCCAGCGGAAGGGGATGAAGGCGATGAGCACGGCCACCGGGATGGTGATCATGGGGATGAGGGCGCTGGGGATGTGGCGCAGGAAGAGCAGGATGACCAGGGCGACGGTGACCATCACCTCGACCAGGGTGGTCTTCAGGGTGGCGATGGCCCGCAGGATGAGGGTGGAACGGTCGTAGACCGGCAGCACCTGCACCCCCTCGGGCAGGCCCGGCTCGATCCGGCGGAGCCGTTCCTTGACCCGGTCGATGACCTCGAGCGCGTTCTGCCCCTGGCGCATGACCACGATGCCGGACACCACCTCGCCCTGGCCGTCCAGGTCGGCCACGCCCCGGCGCAGGTCCGGCCCCAGGGCGACCGTACCGATGTCCCGCACCCGGATGGGCGTGCCATCCTTGCCGGTGGTCAGCAGGATGTTCTCGAAATCGGCCACCGAGGTGGCGTAGCCGCGGCCGCGGACCATGTACTCGGTGGAGCCGAACTCGATGAGCCGGCCGCCCGTTTCCAGGTTGCCGCCGCGCACCGCCTCCACCACCCGGTTGATCCCCAGACCATAGGCCTGCAGCCGGTTGGGGTCGACCTGCACCTGGTACTGCTTGCCGAACCCGCCCACCGGCGCCACCTCGGCCACGCCGGGCACGGCCTTGAGATGGTAGCGCAGGTACCAGTCCTGCAGGGCGCGCAGATCGGCCAGGCTGCGCGTGCCGGTGGTGTCCACCAGCACGTACTGAAAGATCCAGCCCAGGCCGGTGGCGTCCGGGCCGAGTTCGGTCTGCACCCCCTGGGGCAGGCCGGGGAGCACGCCGGAGAGGTATTCCAGGGTGCGCGAACGGGCCCAGTAGATGTCGGTGCCCTCGTCGAAGAGCACGTACACGAACGAGGAGCCGAAATCGGAAAAGCCTCGCACCGCCTTGACCTTGGGCGCGCCGAGCATGGCGCTGACGATGGGGTAGGTGACCTGGTCCTCGATCAGGTCCGGACTGCGGTCCCAACGGGAATAAATGATCACCTGGGTGTCGCTCAGATCCGGGATGGCGTCCAGGGGCAGGTGGCGCATCGACCACCAGCCGCCGACACAGAGGGCCGCGGTCAGGAGAAAAATGACCAGCCGATGCTCGACGGAAAGGTCGACGATGCGGTTAATCATGCGCCCCCTTGCCGTGGTCGGGCGGCATGTCGTGGGCGTGCGCACCGGCCGGCGCGCCGGTGGCGCCGGACGGCTCCTGCTGGAACTGCTGTTTGCAGGCTTCGCTGCAGAAGAAATGGGTCACCCCGGCAACCTCGAGGGTGAGGCCAGCGGCCCGGGCCTGCTGCGGGTCCACCTCCATGCCGCAGACCGGGTCTTTGACCACGGCGGCCTGGTCCCGGGCCTGCGCCGCGGCCTGGGCGGGTGGGACCGGCGGAACGACCGCGGCCTCGGAAACCACCGGTTCGGCGGGTGGTTCGGAGGGTGCGGCGGGCTGGACGGGGACGGCGGCGTCGGGCTTGGATGGTGGTTGGGTGGCAACGGGCGGCGTTGGCGCGGGTTGGGCTGCGGGCGATTGGGTTGCTGCTGGTTGCGGCTCTTGTGGTTCGGCCGCGGCGGCCGGGACCGTTGCCGGCTGGTCGGTCATCAGCCCGGCGGCGGCCAGGCGCATGCGGCTCTCCGA
>ERZ1645192.4652-NODE-4652-length-10818-cov-7.054446_pt1 | contig 10818 bp, 9 predicted proteins | sample MGYA00575354_ERZ1645192 | MGnify/ENA primary metagenome ERZ1645192 (study PRJEB40844, sample SAMN11349763) | freshwater sediment metagenome | isolation source: river sediment | host: Sediment | place: India: Faizupur Khadar , New Delhi | collected 2017-02-21 ...
CGGGTAAAGTATTAAACTGATGTGATATTTGGGCTATTTTTGATAGGAATATTCATGCAAGCAAGCATTCTCAATGAGTCTGGCAAGGCAACCATCAAGCTGGATGGCCGTTTTGACTTCAATACGCATCGCGAATTTCGTAGCGCCTACGAACCTTTGGTAGTGGATCCTGCGGTTCGCGCAGTGGTCGTCGATTTTTCCGGTGTCGATTATCTCGACAGCTCTGCTCTTGGTATGCTCTTGATGTTGCGGGATAAATTAGGCGGTGCCAACAAGGAAGTGGCCTTGGTTGGCGTGCGTGGTAATGTCAAACAGGTGCTTGATATTGCTAATTTTGCTAAATTGTTTCAAATATCCTAAAATTTCGACGTGCTCAGCCGTTAATGTAGTGAGGGTGGGCTGGGTGAGTTCAGGGAGTAAGCTTCATTGCTGTGGTGTCCCGCGGCTGAAGACCGGCCACGCAACGGTGAATTGCAGCAGCATGCGAGAGGAAGACAATGTCGGAACTATTGAAGAATATTGATGCAAGAACCAAATTGGCAGGAACCAACAAGCTGGAGATCCTGCTCTTCTTCCTCGGCGTGGATCAGCGGACTGGTCGCCGGGAAACCTATGGCATCAACGTCTTCAAGGTTCGCGAGGTGATGCGGACGCCCGCCATCACGGCGGCCCCCGACATGCCGCCCTCGGTCGAAGGCATGGTCAGCCTGCGCGGTGCGCTGGTGCCCGTGATCGACCTCGCCAAGTATTCGGGCATTTCGGCCGACACGCCGCGTGAAATCATGATTGTCACCGAATACAACGGCCACACGCAGGGTTTCCTGGTCGAAGGGGTGGATACCATTCTTCGCCTTGATTGGAGCAAGATGCGGGTGCCTCCGGAGATGCTGACGGCCCAGACCGGTGGCCTGGTCACGGCGGTGACCGAGCTGGAAGACAATCGCCTGGTAATGATGATGGACGTCGAGAAGGTGCTCTCCGAGACGACCAACATCGACAACGAAATCATGTATCGCGGCGTGATCACCGTCGACCGCCCGGAGTGCACCGTGTTTTATTGCGACGATTCCAGCGTCGCCCGCAAGCAGATCGAGCGTACCCTGGTGGCCATGGGCGTCAAGGGACTGGCGGCGGTCAATGGTCGGCAGATGTGGGAGGAGATGGAAAAGGTTGCCACCTATGCCCAGTCAATCGGCAAACCGGCTTCGTCGATCATCAGCCTGGTCCTCACCGACATCGAAATGCCGGAAATGGACGGCTACATCCTGACCAAGAAAATCAAGTCCGATCCCCGTTTCAATGGTGTTGCGGTCGTGATGCATTCCTCCCTGTCGGGTATGTCGAATCAGAAACTGGGCATGTCGGTCGGTGTCGATGAGTATGTGCCCAAATTTGAACCACAACGCTTGTCGGAAACCCTGGCGCGTCGCCTGGGTGTCGACACCAACGCGGTTAGCGTGGCTTGATAGAGCGGGAGCTGGCAATGAATCTCGTAGAAAACAAGAATCTTCTCGACAGCGTCGATGCGCGAACCCGTCTGGCGGGCTCCAACAAGATGGAAGTCCTGTTGTTCTCGCTGGGTACCCGCGAGATATTCGGCATTAACGTTTTCAAGGTGCGCGAGGTGGGACGTACGCCTCACATCACCAAAACGCCCAACATGCCACGCGGGGTCGAGGGCCTTATCTCGCTGCGCGGCAACGTGATTCCGGTGCTGTCGCTGGCCCCTTTCCTGCAGCTCGATACGCAGCCGGGCCGGGGCAAGACCATGATGGTTGCAGAATACTCGAAGCGTACGCTCGGGTTTTTGGTGCACGATGTCGACCGCATCATCCGTGTGGATTGGGAGCGCGTGAAGGCACCCGAAAGCGTGTTGTCGGCTAACCAGGGACTGATCACCGCCGTCATCGAGCTGGAGGGGGGCGGTTTGGTGTCGATTCTCGATGTCGAGCAAATTCTCGCCAATGCCTTTGGTGAGGCGATGATCATCGATATTCCGCCGGCGCGTGTCGATCCGGATACCAGCGTCTTTTTCGTGGATGACTCCGTTGTGGCGCGGCGCAAGATTTCCGAGGTGCTCGACAAACTGGGCGTTCGGCACAAGCACGCCACCAATGGCCTGGAAGCCTGGACCCGGCTGCAGGGCATTGCTGCACATGCCATGCAGATGGGGCGGGATATTCGCGACGATGTCCGCCTGATTCTCGTCGACGCCGAAATGCCCGAAATGGACGGCTACGTGCTGACCAAGAACATCAAGTCGGACCCTCGTTTCGAAGGGGTGCCGGTGGTCATGCACTCGTCACTGTCGTCCGAGGCCAATCGCGCCATGGGCAAATCGGTAGGGGTGGATACCTATGTTGCCAAGTTTGACGCTGAAGCGCTGGCCGATACCCTGCGTCCGCTGATCGAACGCTAATAATCAAGAGTTTCTGGAGTAGTTGATGGCTGATCCCAAAATGAGATTTCTGGTGGTGGATGATTTTTCCACGATGCGCCGTATCGTCCGTAACCTTCTGAAAGAACTCGGTTACACCAACGTCGATGAGGCTGAAGATGGCGCCATCGCCTTGCAGAAATTGCAGGCAGGCGGCTTCGAGTTCGTGGTGACGGACTGGAACATGCCCAACATGGATGGCCTGACCTTGCTGCAGACCATCCGTGCGACGCCGAATTTGAAGCATCTGCCCGTCCTGATGATTACGGCAGAAGCCAAGAAGGAAAACATCATCGCGGCAGCCCAGGCCGGTGCCAGCGGATACATCGTCAAGCCATTCACTGCCGGCACGCTTTCCGAAAAGCTGAACAAGATTTTCGAGAAGATGGGTCAGGCTTAAGGAACGATGATGGCTGCCAATAACGATTCCGCCGATCTGGAAGCTCTGTTCGACTCGATTGCCTCCGATTTCACGCCGGTTGCTGCGCCTGCGCCGGCACCTGTTACATCACCGTCGCCTACGGCCGGTGCTGATTCCGACGACCTGCAAGCGCTGTTCGACAGCATCGCGGCCGAAACCGTCGCTGTTCAGGCACCCGCCGCCACGCCCGCCGTTCAGGTGCAGGAAGGTGGCACGATGGAGGGGGCTGCCGCCGACAACTGGCCAAAGCAGGAAGCGGTTTTCAACCGTATTGGCCATATGGCCAGAACCCTGCACGATACGCTTGGCCAGCTGGGTTACGACAAGCTGGTCGAACAAACGGTCACCGCCCTGCCGGATGCCAAGGACAGGCTGGCCTATGTGGCCAATCTGACCGAGCAGGCCGCCTGTCGCGTGCTCAACGCCACCGATATCGCCGGCCCCCTGGTCGACGACATCGAAAATGCTGCGACCGCCCTCGGCGAGCGCTGGGACAAGGCATTCGCCAACCAGCTGGGCGTAGCCGAATTCAAGCAGCTGGCTGAAGAAACGCGCGCTTACCTGAAGGATCAGGTGCCAACCAAGACCCGCGCCACTCATGCGCAGCTTACCGAGCTCATGATGGCGCAGGATTTCCAGGATCTGACTGGGCAGGTCATCAAGAAGGTCGTGGCGCTGGCGCAGGATCTTGAGGCAGGACTGATGGGCGCCTTGCTCGATGTTCTGCCGGAAACCAGGCGTACCGAAGAAGTGGCCAGCCTGATGAACGGTCCGGTGGTCAATGCCGAAGGGCGTACCGATGTCGTGGTTAACCAGGAGCAGGTCGATGATCTGCTCGATAGCCTCGGATTCTGAGGAGGGGCACTATGAGTGACTTTAGCGGTATGGAAGATCTCCTGCAGGATTTTCTGCAGGAAGCGAGCGACCTGTTGTCCGATGTCGATAACAAACTGGTCGATCTTGAGAAGATGCCGGATGACCGGGGCTTGCTCAACGATATTTTCCGGGGGTTTCATACCGTCAAGGGCGGTGCCGGTTTCCTCAATGCGACGGAATTGGTCACCCTGTGCCACTTGACTGAAAACCTGTTCGATCGTTTGCGCAACGGTGAACTGGAACTGACGCCCGAGTTGATGGACATCATCATGGCCGCCACCAAGGGGGTGCGTGAGATGTTTGGCGAGTTGGGGCAGATGGTTCAGCCCCAACCGGCCGACCCGGGCGTGATCGCCGGCTTGCAGAGTGCGCTCTCGGGCGAGGCCCCGGTTGCAGTCGTTGCCATTGAGTCGCCTGCCCAGGAAGCAGCGCCATCGACCTCCGCGGCGGTCTCCGGCGAGCCGGACTGGACGGCGTTGCACGCCGCAGTAGCCGGGCAGCCTGCACCTGTTGCGCCAGCGGCCAGTGAATTGATTACCAAGGCCGAGGCGTCAGCCGCTGGTATTGCCGTGACGCCGGCTGCCGGCGTGCCAGCTCAGGCTGCTTCCCAGCCTGCTGCACCCTCCCCGTACGGGCGTCGGTCCAGCGACCGGCCGGGTGGCCAGCCGGTGAATGCGCGCCGAGCCGAGGAGCGTGTGCGTGAAAATACCATCCGGGTCGATACCTCGCGTCTTGATCAGGTCTTGAACCTGTCGGGTGAAATCGGACTGACCAAGAACCGTTTGACCAGCCTGCGGGCCGATATCCTGGCCGGCAAGAACGATTCCGAAACGCTGCATGCACTGGATCAGGCGGTGAGCCAGCTTGACCTGCTGGTTTCCGATTTGCAGAACTCGGTGATGAAGACCCGGATGCAGCCGATTGGCCGTCTGTTCCAGAAATATCCGCGCATCGCCCGCGATCTGGCCCGCCAGTTGGGCAAGGATGTCGAACTGGTGCTGGCGGGTGAGGAAACCGAGGTCGATAAAACCATGATCGAAGATCTGGCCGACCCGTTGATCCACCTCATCCGCAATGCCGTCGATCATGGTGTCGAAATGCCGATGGAGCGCCAGGCTGCCGGCAAGCCGACGAAGAGCTTGGTGCGTCTTGAAGCACGCCAGGAGGGCGATCACATCGTCCTGATCATCGCCGACGACGGCAAGGGCATGAGCGCCGAACGGATTCGCGCCAAGGCCATCGAAAAGGGCCTGATCTCAGAAGAGGAAGCCAATACGCTGGATGAGCGGCAGAGCCTGAATCTGATCTTTCTGCCCGGCTTTTCGACCAAGACCCAGATTTCGGACGTGTCGGGGCGCGGGGTCGGCATGGATGTGGTCAAGACCAACATCCAGAAGCTCAACGGCTCGATCGAAATTCGTTCCGAGCCGGGCAAGGGTTCTGTCTTCATCATTTCCCTGCCGCTGACGCTGGCCATACTGCCGGTATTGCTGGTGCTGCTGGGCGACCAGCCGTTTGCCTTGCCGCTGTCGCTGGTTCGCGAAATCCTGCCCATCGAGCAGAGTCGTATCCAGGAAGTGGGCGGCAAGGAAACCCTGGTCGTGCGTGGCGAGGTGTTGCCGGTCATCACGCTTTCCCGCCTGCTGGGCTGGCCGCTGGAACACTATCCGGAATACGGCGTGTTCATGCAGACCGCTGAGCGCAGCTTCATCCTCGGCGTGGATAGCTTCGCCGGTCGCGACGATGCGGTCATCAAGTCGCTGGAGGATTTCCGTCCCAAGGGCGTGGCCGGCGTGACGACACTGTCCAACGGGCAGATCGTGTTGATTCTGGACATGAAGGAGTTGCTGTCCGACATCGGCCAGCACGTGGATATCGGTTCGGCGGTCAGGGCGCTCGAATTCGCCTGATTTGCGTTTCAGGTCAACGAGTTGAAAGGGGGCTACGGCCCCCTTTCTGTTTCTGGATGTTTACTCTGTTGTCATGGGCTTGCGTCTGGCATCTGAGAAACAGTCTAAAAAAAGCGGTGTACCTATTTAATTTTTCTCGTTTTTTCCTATAATAGCCACAACGCAAACTGATAATGGCCATGGCGGAAGATAGCGACCTCGAGAAAACCGAAGAGCCTACAGGTAGGCGAATCGAGCAGGCTCGCGAGCAGGGCCAGGTCCCCCATTCCCGCGAACTTGGTACTTTTCTGGTTCTGGCTGTGGCCGCAGCCACCATTTGGATGATGGGGGGCTGGTTTGCTCAGCGCTCGATGGCCATCATGCAGAAGGGTTTCACCATCGAGTCACAGGTCATGCGTGAGCCGGGCCTGATGCTGCCCCGCTTGGCCGAACTGTCCAGCGATGCCCTCCTCGCCTTCTCGCCGCTATTAGGGGTGATCCTTATTGCCGCGGTTTTGCCCCCGTTTTTCCTGAATGCCTGGGTTTTCTCCTCCAAGGCGTTAGTGCCTGACCTGAATCGTCTTAACCCGCTCACCGGCTTCGGGCGGATGTTCTCCTGGTCCAGTCTGATGGAGTTGGCGAAAGCCCTGCTTAAAGCCATCCTGGTTGGCGGCGTGGCTGTCTTGCTGATCTGGAAGGAGCGGGACGAGATTTTTGGTCTGCTCGGTGAGCCGCTGGAGGCCGGCTTGGCGCACATGGGGCATCTGGTTGCCTTTTCCTTTCTGATGCTGGTTGCCGCTTTGGTGCTGATTGTCGCCGCCGATGTGCCCTTCCAACTTTGGCAGTACTTCAACAAGCTGAAGATGACCAAGGAAGAGGTCAAGCAGGAAATGAAGGAAATGATGGGCGATCCGCACGTCAAGGGGCGCATTCGCAGCCTGCAGATGCAGGCTGCCCGCAAACGGATGATGGCGGCCGTGCCTACGGCGAATGTGGTGGTCACCAACCCGACGCACTATGCAGTTGCCCTGGCCTATCAGGCGGGTATGTCGGCACCGAAGGTGGTTGCCAAGGGCACCGGTGCCATTGCGCTGAAGATCAGGGAGGTTGCCGGGGAGAACGCGGTACCGATATTGGAGGCGCCGCCCTTGGCGCGAGCGCTCTACAAGCACACCGAGATCGATGCAGAAATTCCCTCCGCCCTGTATAACGCAGTCGCGGAGGTTCTTGCTTATATCTACCAGTTGGCCAACTGGCGGCAGGCGGGGGGTGTATATCCGGTCCCGCCACGCGACCTGCCAGTGCCGCCTGAACTCGTTCCGGAGGCTGCGTAAATGGCTGTCTCATCGATGAGCATGCAGAACTTCCTGGGGCGGATGAACGTCACCCAGCTGGCTGCGCCCGTCCTCATTCTGATGATTCTGGCCATGATGGTGTTGCCGCTTCCCGCCTTCGTGCTGGATGTGTTCTTCACCTTCAATATCGCCATTTCGGTGCTGGTCCTGCTGATCGCGGTCAATACCCAGAAAACGCTCGATTTCTCGGTTTTCCCGACCGTGCTGCTGGTCACTACCCTGTTGCGCCTGTCGCTGAACGTCGCATCGACCCGGGTCGTCATGCTCGAAGGGCATACCGGCCCGGACGCGGCCGGCAAGGTAATCGAGGCCTTCGGGCACTTCCTGGTCGGTGGCAATTTCACGGTGGGCATCCTGGTTTTCATGATCCTGGTCGTGATCAACTTTGTGGTGATTACCAAGGGTGCCGGGCGGGTGGCCGAAGTGTCGGCTCGTTTCACCCTCGATGCGATGCCCGGCAAGCAGATGGCCATCGATGCCGACCTCAACGCCGGTCTGATCGGCGAGGAAGAGGCGCGCCGCCGGCGCAGCGACATTTCCCGCGAATCCGAATTCTTCGGTTCCATGGACGGTGCTTCCAAGTTCGTCCGGGGTGATGCCGTGGCCGGCATCATCATCATGTTGCTCAACGTGGTCGGCGGCCTGATCGTTGGCGTCATGCAGCACAACATGGAGCTGGCCCAGGCGGCCAAGAACTACACCCTGCTGACCATCGGCGATGGTCTGGTGGCCCAGATCCCCGGACTGATCGTGTCAATCGCGGCGGGTATGGTCGTCACCCGTGTTTCGGATGACCGCGATATCGGCCAGCAGGTGATGGGCCAGATGTTCCGGAATCCGAAGGCGATCGGCATCACCGCCGCCATCGTCGGCTTTCTCGGACTGATCCCGGGCATGCCGAATCTGGTCTTCCTGCTGCTGGCGTCGACGCTGGGCTGGTTTGCCTGGAATATCGCGCAAAAGGAAAAGCGGGTGGTGGAAACCCCATTGCCGGTTGCTCCACCGCCGGTACAGGAAGCACTCGAAGCCAGCTGGAACGATGTGGCGCCGCTCGACGTGCTGGGCCTGGAAGTCGGCTATCGCCTGATTCCGCTGGTGGACAAGTCGCAGGATGGCGAACTCCTGCGCCGAATTCGCGGTATCCGAAAGAAATTTGCCCAGGAGGTCGGTTTCCTGGTGTCGCCGATCCACATTCGCGACAACCTCGAGTTGAAGCCGAACACCTATCGCATTTTGCTCAAGGGGGTCGAAATCGGTCAGGGCGAGGCCTTTGCCGGTCAATATCTGGCAATCAATCCGGGGCGGGTCGCCGGCACGCTAAACGGCGCCAATACCAAGGATCCAGCCTTTGGCCTGCCGGCGACCTGGATCGATGCCGGGCAGCGGGACCAGGCGCAGGCCTATGGCTACACCGTGGTCGATGCCTCGACGGTCGTTGCCACGCATCTCAATCACCTGATCCTGACGCACGCCGCCGAATTGCTGGGCCGTCAGGAGGTGCAGCAATTGCTCGATCACCTGGCCAAGGAAATGCCCAAGCTGGTCGAGGATCTGGTCCCCAAGGTATTGCCGCTCGGTACCTTGCAGAAGGTGCTCCAGGGCATGCTGGAAGAAGGTGTCCACATCCGCGACATGCGGACCATCATCGAAACGGTCGCCGATCACGCCACGCGCACCCAGAACGCCGACGACCTGGGCATTCAGGTGCGTACGGCTCTCGGCCGCGCCATCGTTCAGCAACTCTTCCCGGGTAATGGCGAAATGCAGGTCATGTCGCTCGACCCGACGCTGGAGCGCCTGTTGTCGCAGGCCGTGGCCGGAGGCTCGGAGAACACCAGCTTCGAACCGGGTCTGGCCGATACGCTGATACGCGAAACGGCTGCTGCTGCGCAGCGCCAGGAAAGTCTGGGGCTGCCGGCGGTTTTGCTGGTGCCAGGCAGCCTGCGGCTACTCTTGTCCCGCTTCCTGCGGCGGACCATCCCACAACTGAAGGTGCTTTCCCACAATGAAGTGCCGGAAACTCGAATTATCAAGGTGACCTCGATCATCGGAGGTAGAACATGAACGTCAGAAAATTCATCGCCGCCAACGCAAGGGACGCCCTGAGGAAGGTCAAGGAGACACTGGGTAACGACGCCATCATCCTGTCCAACCGCGGCGTTCCCGGTGGTGTGGAGATCATGGCCGTTGCGGCACGGGACATGGCCATGATCGTGCCGACCCCGGTGGCTGATAGCGCACCGGCCCAAAGACCGCAGGCGCAGATGGATGCTGATGACGACTATCGCGTCGTACTCAATTCGGCGCGGGCCCGCATTTCCCAGCCGGTTCCTCCGGCGCCCGTGCCGCCTGCCCCCCAGGTCCAGCGCCCGGTCATGCACCAGGCCATACTCCAGAAGCCGGCGGCGACGGTAAATGCCGGCATTCCGAAAAGCAGTGCCCTGCGCAATCTGGAAATGAATCGTCCGGCAGTGCAGTCGCAGCCGCAGCAACGACCGGCGCCGGTTGCCCAGCCCGTCGTTCAGCCCGCCCCGGCTGCGCAAGCAGCTGCTCCGCGGCGAGCCGAGGCCGAAGTGGTGCCGATGGAGGTCATGGAGGAAATTCGCTCACTACGCAAGATCGTCGAGCAGCATCTGGCGGGTTTCGCCTGGGGCGAGGTTGCCCGTTCGGAGCCCGTGAAGACCGACATCCTGCGCCAGATGCTGGATGCCGGGTTCTCACCGCAGTTCGCGCGCGACCTGTTGTCCGATCTGCCGCAGGAAATGAGCAATGTCGAGGCCATGGCCTGGGTCAAGGGTGCGGCCGACCGATCGCTGACCACGATTGGGGTTGAAAACGATATTGTCGATCGAGGCGGTGTCTATGCCCTGGTCGGCCCCACCGGGGTGGGTAAAACGACCACGACCGCCAAGCTGGCCGCTCGTTGCGTATTGCGTCATGGACCGAGCAAGGTGGCCCTGGTGACGACCGACGGTTACCGGATCGGCGCCCACGAGCAGTTGCGCATCTATGGCCGCATCCTTGGTGTTTCGGTTCATCTGGTCAAGGATGCCGTCGAATTGCGCCAGACCCTGCACGAACTGCAAAACAAGCACATGGTATTGATCGATACCATGGGTATGAGCCAGAAGGACAAGCTGGTCCCGGAGTTGACCGACATGCTGGCCGGCTGCGCCGTGCAGCGTCTGTTACTGCTCAATTCGACTGCCCGAGGCGATACGCTCGATGATGTGGTGCGTGCCTACGCCGGAGAGTCGCTGGCTGGTTGCATCCTGACCAAGATCGACGAGGCGGCCAGCCTGGCAACAGCGCTCGACGTGATCATGCGCCACAACCTGAAGTTGCTTTATGTCTCGAACGGCCAGCGCGTGCCGGAAGACCTGCACCTGCCGAACCGCAGCTATCTGCTGCACCGCGCCTTCAAGGACGTGCCTGAAACTTCCCCGCACAAATTCGACGGCGTCGAACCGGCGATGATGATGGCCAATGCCGGCATGGTTGCGGTTGGGGGGCGTCGTGGCTGATTTTCGCGTCGATCAGGCTGCCGGCTTGCGTCGCCTGCTCGGTGGCGGACAGCAGTTGCAGGTCGTCACCTTTGTCGCAGGTTGCGAGGGGGTTGGGCGCAGTGTGGCGGTAGCGAACATTGGCGTGGCGCTGGCGCGCCTGGGCAAGGAAGTCCTCATCATCGACGAGCACGCCCCGGGTGACGACATCGCCTCGACCTTCGGCTTGATCGCCCGGAGTGATTTGCTCAACGTGGTGCAGCGCGAAACCCCGCTGTCGCAGGTGCTCCTGCAGCCGATGCACGGCCTGCGGGTCTTGCCGGCGGCCAAGGCAGTC
>ERZ1645192.4654-NODE-4654-length-10812-cov-5.457841_pt1 | contig 10812 bp, 9 predicted proteins | sample MGYA00575354_ERZ1645192 | MGnify/ENA primary metagenome ERZ1645192 (study PRJEB40844, sample SAMN11349763) | freshwater sediment metagenome | isolation source: river sediment | host: Sediment | place: India: Faizupur Khadar , New Delhi | collected 2017-02-21 ...
GTCCAGCAGCAGGGTCACCTTGCCGTGGCCCTCGCCCCGGGTCAGAGGGTCGATGGCCACCCGCCGCAGACCCGCGGGCTGGGCCGCCGTCTCCAGGCGGTTGACTTCCGGATGGTGGTGCATGGGGGGTCTCCTCTCGTCCGGCGGTCAATCGTAATGCAATTGGGTGTAGGGCAAGGTGATGGGCTCACCCGCCAGCAGCTCGTTGAGGAAGGTCCAGATAGCATCCGCCGAGGGGGGGCAGCCGGGCAGGAAATAATCCACCTTCACCACCTCGTGGATGGGATGGACCTTGTTCAGCAGCAAGGGGATCTCCGGATCGTCGGGAACCCCGGGGTTGTGGACGCCGATACCGCTGACATAGGACTCCCGCAGGCAATCGCCCAGGTCGAAACTGTTGCGCATGGCCGGGATGCCGCCGTTGACGGCGCAGGCGCCGAAGGCCACCAGGACCTTGCAATGGCGGCGGAACTCCCGCAGCACCTCCAGGTTCTCGGCGTTCGCCACCCCACCCTCGATGAGGCCCAGGTCGCAGTCACCAATCCGCTTGATGTCAGTGATGGGGGACCGGTCGAATTCGACGTGCTCCAGGAGAGCGAGGATGCGTTCGTCGATATCCAGGAAGGACATGTGGCAGCCGAAGCAGCCCGCCAGCGAAGCCGTGGCGATTTTGATCTTGCCAACTTTCATCTCGTCGGTCATGGCGCCCTCCTTCCCTCGTTGGCGGCCACGTCGCCCACCTGACTGATGGGCGCCCGGTCATAAAGGCGCTGGCCGATGGGCACGGCATAGGCGCCACGCTTGGGCAGGATAGCCCCCACCGGGCAGACGTGGGCCGCCCGATCGCTGGCCGCGAAGGTACTATTGCCCAGCTTGCCCGTGGGCGAGTCGATCACCAGGCGACTACCGATGCCGCGGCCACTGATGGCGAAGACGTTCTTGCCGTCCAGGTCGCGGCTGGCGCGCACGCACAGTTCGCAGAGGATGCAGCGGTTGAAGTCGATGACGAAATCCGGGTGGGAGGCATCCAGTTCCCGCCGCGGGAAGAAGTGGGTGAAGTGTGGTGTCAGCATGCCGGTGTAGTAGGCCACCGCCTGGAGCTGGCAAGCGCCGGTCTTCTCGCAGGCCGGACAGATGTGGTTGCCCTCCACGAACAGCATCTGGACGATGGCGCGCCGGCTGGCCTGGATGTCCGGGACCTCGGACTCCACCTCCAGATTCGCCACCGCCGGGGTGGTGCAGGCGGAGACCAGGCGCCCTCCAACGCGCACCAGGCAGAGCCGGCAACTGCCGTGGGGGGCCAACTCCGGGTTATGGCAAAGGTGCGGGATGTAGGCGCCGGCCGCTAGCGCGGCGTCCATAAGCGTCTGGCCCGGGTGGAAGGGGATCTCATGGCCATCGAGCCGGAAAAGGTTCATAGCACAGATCTCCTCTTGGGGAGTGTCGAGGTCTTCGGAACAAAGGCAACGACCAGCCGGTGAACAAAATCAGCCTGTATCCGCAACAACTTAGATTCCCTCCAGATGGGCACCGGCATCCTCGCGCCCGGTGAGTGCCCGGGCGGCGGAGAGGGCGGCATCGAGATCGAAGGCCGGGGTGTAGTCACCATCCCGGAGCCGCCGCTGGTAGGTCCCCGGAAACTTATCGAGGACGTCTCGTACATGATTGGAAGCAGTAGCCCCCAGACCGCAGTAGCTGGCCTGGCGCATCAGGTTGCCGATGGCGCGCATCTCCTCCAGGTCGTAGGCCGAGGCCTGACCCGCCGCCGCCTTCTCCACCAAGGCTTCCAGCAGCCGGCCGCCCACCCGGCAGGGGGTGCAGAAGCCGCAGCTCTCGTGGGCGAAAAAGCGGGCGAAGTTGCGGTTCATCTCCAGCAGGTCACGTGCCGGCCCCAGGACCATAAAGGCGCCGGCGGTGGGCAGGTCCTCGAAAGCGATGGCCCGGCCGAACTCCGCCGGCGCCAGGGTCTCCCCCGCGGCGCCGGAGACCTGCACCGCCTGGGCATCTTCCCCACCGCAATCCGTGAGCACCTGACTGACGGGGGTGCCGAAGGGATACTCGTAGACCCCGGGCCTTGCCACGTCGCCACTGATGCTCAGAATCTTGGTACCGGCGGAGATCTGTGTGCCCTCCCCGCGGAACCAGTAGCCGCCATGCTCGACGATGCGGGCGGCGGCGAGGAAGGTCTCGACGTTGTTGACCACTGTCGGCCGCTCGCGAAAACCGCTGACGACCGGATAGGGGGGGCGTTTGCGGATGATGCCGCGTTTACCTTCCAGGGACTCGATGAGGGCCGACTCCTCGCCGCAGACATAGGCCCCAGCGCCAAGGTGGATTTCGATATCGAAGTCGAAGCCTTGCCGCCCGAGAATCTTCTCTCCTAGCAGCCCCTGTTCCCGACGCCGCAGCAGCACCCCTTCCAGGTGCGGGACCAGATAGCGGTATTCGCCGCGCAGATAGAGATAACCCCGGCGGGAGCCGACGATGCCGGCGCAGAGGGTCATGCCCTTGAAGACCAGGTCAGCATAACGGCTGAGCAGCACCCGGTCCTTGAAGGTACCCGGCTCACCTTCGTCCGCGTTACACACCACATAACGGTCATCGGCCTGGGTTTCGCGGCAGCTGCGCCAATTGAGGCCGGTAGTGAAGCCCGCCCCCCCCCGTCCGCGCAGACCCGAGCGCTCCACCTCTTGCAGGGCCGCCGCCGGTCCCAGTTCCAGGAAAAGCCGGAGGCCGGCACCCGTGGTTTCCGGGTTAGCCAGCAGGAGACCGGCCCGCTGGATATTGTCCCGGACGGCGAAAAACCCGGCGGGCCAGTCCGCCAGGGGCGTCCCCGCCTCCACCAAGTCGGCGATAGCCTGGATGCGGGCCGAAGTCAGTGCCGTTACCGCCAGGCCGTTGACCAGCAGGGCGGGCCCCTGATCGCACATGCCCGTACAGGACGTCAGGCCGATGGTGACCCGGCCGTCCGCTCGCGGCTCGTCCAGCCCCACCCCCAGACTAGCGCACAGCCGTTCGCGCAGGGCCTCGCTACCGGCCATACGGTCGGTGATGTTGTCGCTGAAGAGAATATCGAAGTTACCGCGCGGCCGGTCGTGGAGGAAGGCGTAGAAATCGATGGCGGCGCGGATGCGGGAACGGGTCACGCCTAAGGCCAACGAAAGCGCCTCCACTGCCGCCACGGGGACATGGGAGAAGGCGCCCTGAATCTCGATCAGGTGCTGGAGAAGGCGCTCGGGTTCATTACCCTGTGCCCGCAACAATGTGGCCACCACCTGATCGATGGCCTCGGGGGACTGAAGTGACATGTCAGCCTCTCGCCGCCGTGGAAGACTTATACCCGATCCGGGAAAACACGAAGTTCGTAGGTTGATGAGGACGACGACTAAATTGTACGCCATGAGGGACGGGGCTGGGTGACTGTCGACAGCCCAAGTCAATTGCTCGCTCTTTTCGCCCCCCTGGCCAGGATCGTACTCCCTGGGATATATATTTTCAAACGGAACAGCTTAGGGGGAGGTGTCAATTCGCCCGGAGATTTCGGCTCAATCGCCCGACAGGCGCAGGCAGTGGACGCTGCGGGTGGCGCTCAGGCGTACCGCCGGCGGGTAGCGCTGGGCGCATTCCGGCTGGCCCTTGGGGCACCGGGGGTGGAAGTGGCAACCAGGTGGTGGGGCGGCGGGGGATGGCAGATCCCCCTCCAGGCGAATGAACTCCCGGCGGGAATCAGGATCGATGCGCGGTACCGCGGACAGCAGGGCGCGGGTATAGGGGTGGCGCGGATCATCCAGGACCTCCTCCACCCGTCCCCGCTCCACGATCCTCCCCAGATACATGACGGCAACTTCGTGGGCCAGGTAGGACACCACCGAGATGTTGTGGGTGATGAAGAGGTAGGCCAGCCCCTTGCGCGCCTGAAGCCCCTTCAGCAGGTTCAGGACCTGGGCCTGGACCGATATGTCCAGGGCGCTGGTGGGCTCGTCGCAGACGATGACGCGTGGCGCGACCGCCAGGGCGCGGGCGATGCAGAGGCGCTGGCGCTGGCCACCGGAGAACTCGTGGGGATAGCGGTCCGTGGCATCGGGCGGGAGGCCAACCTCATCCAGCAGGTTCTGGACCTGGACGCGGCGTTCGGCCCGGCCCGGTGCCAGAGCCAGGGCTTGGAGGCCTTCACCGACGATATCCCCCACCCGCAGGCGGGGGTTCATGGAGGCGAAGGGGTCCTGGAAAATCATCTGCATGTCCTTGCGATAGCGGCGCATCGCCGCGGGGCTTAGCCCGGTCAGTTCCCGCCCGCGATAGCGCACGCTCCCTCCGGTGGGCGGGATGAGTTGCAGTAACCCCTTACCAGCGGTGGTCTTGCCACACCCTGACTCCCCCACCAGAGCTAGGGTGTGACCGGCCTTAATGTCCAGGTCGATGCCGTCTACCGCCCTTATCTGGCCGACAACCCGGCGGAAAAAACCCTTTTGGATGGGGAAATGAATCTGGAGGCCTCGGACGGCAACCAGGGTATCACCGTCTGCCATGCCGGCCTGATCCTCGGCGGGTACCTCGACCGGGGCATCGATTTGAGCATCAATGTGAGTATCAGCGAGCGCATCAGCGCGAATTGCGGCCAAAGCAGGGTCCCCTGTATCAACACCAACCTCAGCTGAAGCACCGGCGTGAGCATCGACCGGCATCGAGGTCTGGATACCGGCCAGGGCCTTGGTCACGGTCTCGCCCCGCACCCCTGGGAGCTTGGAGGTGCCGGTCCAAAGGTGGCAGCGGACCCCATGGCCCCCCCAGGCTTCCCGCCAGGCCGGTTCCTGCTCGCGACAGATGGCCATGACTCGGTCGCAGCGCTCGGCGAAACGGCAGCCACGCATATCCTGATCCAGGGGTGGCACCCGCCCGGGGATGACCGCCAGTCGGCGATGGCGCTTTTCGGGAGTCGGCAGGCTCTCCCGCAGCATGCGGCTGTAAGGGTGGGCGGCATGGGCGAAAAAATCGGCGCTGGTGGCGGTCTCGACGATCTGACCGGCGTACATGACGGCGAGTCGGTCCGCGGTCTCCGCCACCACCCCCAGGTCATGGGTGATGAGAAGCACGGCCAGACCGGTTTCGGCCTGCAACCCCTTGAGCAGACCCAGCACCTGGGCCTGAATGGTGACGTCCAGGGCCGTGGTCGGCTCGTCGGCGATCAGCAGTTCAGGCCCGCCGGCTAAGGCCATGGCGATCATGACTCGCTGCTTCATGCCACCGGATAACTGATGGGGATATTCCCGCGCCCGGCGATCCGGGTCAGGAATACCCACGGCATCCAACAGGGCCAACACCCGGGCGCCGACCTTGTCCGGGGGACAGGAACCCGGGTGTGCCCTGATCGCCTCGGCGATTTGCCGCCCCGCCATCAGGACCGGATTGAGGGAGGTCTGGGGCTCCTGGAAGATCATGCCCATGCGCCCGCCCCTGACCCGGCGCATGGCCTGCTCCGGCAGACCCAGCAACTCGGTTTCACCCAGCCAGACCCGGCCGGCGACGATCCGGCCCGAGGGCGGCAGCAGGCGCATTAACGACAGCGCCATCATGGACTTGCCGCAACCGGATTCCCCCAGCAGGGCGAAGGTCTCCCCGCGACGGACTGCCAGATCGACGCCATCCACGACCCGCAGGGGGGTCATCGCGGGACCCAGGTGGGTGCTCAGCCCGGTGACGCGCAGCAAGGGGGCGGAGGACGTGGTAGGCCCTAAAATCCCTCCCGACGCGGGAGATCCGGACATATAATTCGGGTGTTTCTCCATTCAACGCTCCTTCGGGGCGTGCTCAGCCAATCCACAGCCAGGGGTAATCAATTGGATATCACTCACAGCCAGCACGGTTCCGTCCGGATCATCGAACTCAAGGGCCGGATGGATGCCGTCACCGCCCCCCTCTTCGATAAGGCCTTCGCCGAGGCCGCGACCCCGGATGCCTCCGACTTCGTCATCCAGCTTAACGGGCTCGAGTACATCAGCAGCGCTGGCCTGCGCAGCATCCTGATGGTTGCCAAGCAGGTCAAGGCCAGAAGTGGTCGTCTGATCCTCACGGGCCTGACCGACGAAGTGCGGGAGGTCTTCCACCTGTCGGGCTTCCACACCATTCTGCGCATCTGCGACACCAAGGAAGCCGCCCTGGCTGAACTGGCCTGACGTCTTCCGGGACTGGCCATCGTCCGGGAGGCAGGGTCCAGTCTCCATCGGACTGGCCCGACACTTCGGGCAAGGCTCCTTGCTGGTCCCCCCCCTCTGCCAACGCCGGTCACCCAGCAAGCATGATCCGGGTCGAACACCTCTGCAAACGCTTCGGCGACCTGATGGTCCTCAAGGATATCAACGCCGAGATCCGACGGGGCCAGGTCATCTCCATCATCGGTCCCTCCGGCACCGGTAAGAGCACCTTCCTGCGCTGCCTGAACCTCCTTGACCAGCCCAGTGGTGGGCGCATCGAGATCGATGGCGAGGACATTCTGGCCCCCAAGGCCAATGTCCCGGCCCTGCGGCGGCGCATGGGCACGGTCTTCCAGTCCTTCAACCTCTTCTCCCACCTGACGGTCCTGGAGAACCTCACCATCGGCCCTATCCGCCTCCTGGGTAAACCCCCGGCGCAGGCGGCCACCACCGGGTTGGAACTGCTGCCCATGGTCGGGCTGGCGGAGAAGGCCCACAGCTTTCCCGATGAGATCTCCGGCGGCCAGAAGCAACGCGTGGCCATCGCCCGTTGCCTGTCCATGGAGCCAGAGATCATCCTTCTTGACGAGCCCACCTCGGCCTTGGACCCCACCATGGTCAGCGAGGTCCTGGCGGTCATCCGCCGTCTGGCCAGACAAGGCATGAATATGGCCATTGTTACCCACGAGATGGAATTCGCCCGCGACGTCTCCACCCGCGTCTTTTACCTGGACGAGGGGCTCATCTACGAGGAAGGGCCCCCGGAACGGATCTTCGACCATCCCCTGCGTCAGCGCACCCGCGACTTCATCGGCAAGGTCCGCAGCCTCAGCTACCACGTCACCACCGCCGACTACGACCTCTACGCCCTGGTCGGCAAGATCGAAGGTTTCTGCGAGAAGCATCTGATCCCCCACCGGATCGCCCATGCCGCTCAGCTCCTGGCGGAAGAGGTTCTGGGCGTGCTCCTCACCCCCCTCGCCCCGCCACGTGCTGTCCCGACTGGCCAGATTGTGGCCAGCTCCGCTCTGGCGGGCACGGCCTCGACCGGTCCTCCCCTGACGGTCAAAGTCCCGGCCAGTCCCGCTCCAAGCGGCCCCACCCACCCTGACATCGAGCTGGTGCTGGCCTTCTCGGAAAAACAACGCAGCCTGGAACCGCGCCTGGACGGCGCCGGCCCTCCTGGCAACCCGCTGGAGACCGCCAACCTGCCCGACGACTTTGCCCTGAACCTTATCCGCCACTATGCCGCAGACATCGGCTACGAGCGGGTTGGCGAGCGCAATCGGTTGCGGATGCGGGTCCAATCGATCGCAGGACGCGAGGCGGTCGCACCCATTCCGCTCGTAAGGCAGTGCGGTGCGGGTCTTGGTGGCGGTCATGAATTGGATTCAGCCACGGACGGCGATCCAACTGAACCAGATCGATTTGGGCGCCTGGCGAGAAGAACGCCGGCAACTGGAATGACCCCCCACCAGCGCCTAAGCTCCTAGGGCAAGGCCTCCGCCAGCGCCCTGTGTGGTCCCTGACCGCGCTGGACGATTACCTCGTCAACCTGAGTTTGTCTCCACAAAATGTTCGCCAGCGGACCCTCGTCGTCTGGCTGTCCTTCCTCTCCATGCCTTCGGGCGGCAACCAGGGGGGAGTTTGCAGGGGAGCAATCGGTCATCGTGCCTGGGTTACCTGTCGCACGAGGCGCCGGGCGCCCTGGAGGAGCACGAAGGCGCCGAAGTGGGCCCAGATCCCGGTCAGTACCAGCCAACTGAAGGGCAAGGGGTAATCGCGGCACTGGAATTTCCGGAAATAGCGGACCATGCCTTGGTGCTTGTGCCATTCCACCCGGATGGGCCGGTCGGCGCTACAGGCGCCCTGATGGTGCCGGGCCTCGGCGCACGGGATCAGGTAGATCGGGATTCCTGCCTGCCGGAAGCGCATGAACCAGTCGAGGTCTTCGCAATGGAGGAAATAGCCTTCGTCCAAGGGGCCGACCCGGTCCAGGGCCTCACGGCGCACCAGCATGAGGGAGCCCGATACGGCCTCGACGGCCTGGGGGGCCGAGGGCAGGGGGTCGTCCTGGAGGTTGAGCCGTTTGGCCGCGAACAGACTGGGCCAACGCCCTTCCAGATGGAGAAATCTGACCAGGCTTATCCAGGGGTCCGGCAGGCGGCGCCGGCAGGCTCGTTGCTCCGTGCCATCCGGATTGCGGATGATGGCCCCCGCCATGCCCACCTCCGGGTGCCGTGCCATGAAGTCCAGCATCCGTGGCAAGGTGGTCGGTTCCACGAGACAATCCGGATTCAGGAACAGGAGATAAGGCGCCTGGGCCAGGGGCAGGACACGGTTGTGCCCAGCGGCGAAGCCAAGATTGGCGTAGTTGCGGTGGATGCGCAAGCGTTCGTCCCGACCCAAACAGGTCTCCAGGTCCACCAGACTGGAATCCGTGGAGCCGTTGTCACTGACGATCACCTCCAGCGTCAGCGGCGAGGCCAGGACCGCCTGGATGCACTGCGTCAGGAGGGCTCCGCCATTGAAGTTGACAATGAGAACGCTCAGGTTGGGGTCCTGCTGGCGGTCATCCGGCGCGGGTTCTGGGGGCGATGCCTTGACCATCTCCATGAGCATCATGAGGGGGGCGAGGGTAGGGGCCGCTGCCGCTCATCCTTGGCCGCGCGATCCCGCCGACGCTGGATGCGCTTGACGCAGGTCCGGGCCTCGGGATAAAGGGGTACCGCGCCCTGCTTGGCCACCGCCTGCTCGCCGGCGTTATGTCCAGCGAGGGGGAGTTCCAGGTCGCCGTCGAAGTGGCAAAGCAGCCAGCGCGGATAGACCCTGCCCCCTGTGAGATTCAGCAGCGGGTCCCAGACGTTGGTGACGCCGAAGCGCTCGGCGGTCGGGAAGATGAGTTGCATCAGGCCTTGGGTGTTCTGGGGGGATTGCGCCTGAATGTTGAAGTTGGTTTTGCCCTCGATGACGGCCAAGATGAGGGCTGGTTCCAGGCGAAAGTCGGGTGCCAGGGGTTCGACCAGGGCGATGATGTCGATGCTGCCGATATCACGCAAACAACAACGGCGTGACGGGTGAAGGGCTTTGGCTGCCCATGGGCATGCCCAATCCCGGTAACAGGCTGCGGAGGAATCCCCAATCAATTTAATCGAACCGAGGTTTCGGTTGCCATCATTTCGGCATTATTATTGACCCAGGTAACGTTCATCTGCATCTAAGCCTGTGCGATAGGTTACGACGAGAGACAGGACCTTGGCGCTTAGACACCCGCGGCGTCCTCAATCGTCGGGGGCGTGACGAGCAGACTTAATGATAGTCACATGCATGACACCAATGGTGCCTTCCACCATTAAGGGCGGGGCGAGCCACCTCTATGAACGTTTGCGAGAACGTCACCAGCCGCATCTTTCATCATCACCTGGGGGCGGGAGGACCACTCATGACAGTCAGATGGGATGAGACGGACATACCTGAACCACTTCGATTTTCGGCCTCGACGGGGCGGGTCGGGGAAAATCGAACCATCGCTTTGTGATCAGGTATAAGATTTCCCTTTGCAGGAGTTTGAACAACGATGACTGTTGAAAAACCAATCATAACCAAAAAGACGACGACCAAGAAGGCCACCGCCAGCACGACCCCCGTCTCTGGTACTAGTCGGAAGAAAACCACGACCAAAGCGCCGGAAATCAGTCCGGCGCCCCTGACCAAGAAGACGACGGCCAAGGCACCGGAAGCCACCCAGGCACCGGTAACCAAAAAATCCACGGTGACCCGCAAGACGGTGGCGCGGCCAGCTAACCCCAAGGTGCCGGCAACCGCCACATCCCAGGCCCTCGCCAGTTCCGCAACCGGCCCCGCCGCGCCCCAGGCAACCGTGGCCCCCACCACGTCTCCAGCCATATCACCGGCGACACCGGTGGCTAACGCACCAGTTACCGCCACGGCCAGCGGGCCCGGGCCAAGCGCCACTGCCACCCGTATCCCCAGTGCCCCTCACGTCCCGATTCAACCCCAGGCAGCGGCGCCCATCCCCCCTCCCCTGGCGCCGGTCACCGCCGCAACTCGCCCCGCGCCAATCGATCCAGCCGAGCGGGAGGCCATGATTCGGGAGGCGGCCTATTACCTCTCCGAAAAGCATGGTTTCGATCCTCGATTCGACCAGCGGAACTGGGAGGAGGCGACCCGCGAAATCGATGCCCTGCTCGCTAAGCGCGGGCAGTTCTGAGTGGTCCCAGGCAGTACCTTGGTTCACGCCATGGTTTTACCCGTTCCCACCGGGCAGGGATGCCGGTCGGAACAGACGCTGGAAGTTCTCCCCCGTTGCCTGGATCAGATCATCCCGGTCCATGCCGCGGAGACCAGCGATACAGTCAGCGACGTGGACGACATAGCGGGGCTCGTTGGGGCGGCCACGGTGGGGGATGGGGGTCAGATAGGGGCTGTCTGTCTCGATGAGGAGGCGGTCCAGGGGTAGCCGCGCCGCCACCTGCCGCAAATCGTCCGCGCCGGGAAAGGTGACGATGCCGGAAAAGCTGATGTAGAAGCCCAGGTCCAGGGCCTGTCGGGCCATGTCCCAGTCCTCGGTGAAGCAGTGCAGCACCCCACCCACTTCCCG
>ERZ1645192.4655-NODE-4655-length-10810-cov-6.021664_pt1 | contig 10810 bp, 10 predicted proteins | sample MGYA00575354_ERZ1645192 | MGnify/ENA primary metagenome ERZ1645192 (study PRJEB40844, sample SAMN11349763) | freshwater sediment metagenome | isolation source: river sediment | host: Sediment | place: India: Faizupur Khadar , New Delhi | collected 2017-02-21 ...
TTTCGTACCCAGCAAGAGCTCGATGGCTTCGCGGGCGGTTTTGCCCACGTTGTCGGTGACGCCGGGCCGGAAGCCGACTTCAATGAGCCAGTCAAAGCCGCCGGCCAATGGTTGATTGATGGAAAATTTCTGGATAACCGGATCGGAAAGCGGTCCGGCAGCGATTCTGCGTAACTCTTTTTCAGTCAAATCGCCGGTCATGGTGTAGATTTCAATGGTTCCCACTTTTTTGACGGGAAGGGAAAAATTTTCAATGATTCTTTTTCTGATTTTTTCGCCCAGGGCGTCGCGAATCTCTTTTTTAAAACCGACTTCAATTCTGTTGGCCATGTTCAACCCTAAAAAATCTGTTAATGAGAACGTCCGCCTTATACCCAAAAGATCCAAAATATGCAACTCACAAATATGGATAAGATCATCATCGTGAATATCATATGGTTGTCACCGGGCTCACAACGTTTGCCGCGCCTTAAAACAGCTTGCAGATGGGTTTCCGAAAAAACGCTTTCCAACAAGCTGAAATGTGTTGAATCGCTGCAGGAAGAAGACCGATTTTCAGACATAACCCTGTCAGATATCAAAGAAGAGTCTTAATCCGTCTTGAATTGGCTTATCCTTGTTGAACCATCTGCAATTTTTGTTTGACAATGGATTTTATCTGTGATTAATAAATAATTAATAATATTAATGAGTCTGCTGCTATTAACCGTTAGCAATAACCATAAAACAACAGCGTATTGAAAAGAAACGATATTCACAATTTTCTTTCTCAATTTGACTCATCGTTGTGACGACTCTGAGCCAGGTTTGTAAGAAGACACGGCAGAACCAACGTTCGTGGTTTTGTTCACTGTTAATTTTTTAATGACAAAATCTTTAATGATGGAGGTGTTTATGTCAAGAAGAATTCTGGGAATTGTTTTTGTTTTGTTTTTTAGTTTTTTGATGGCGGGAACCGTTTTGGCCGCTTCTCCTCTAAAGATTGGAGCGTTATTTGCGGTGACGGGTCCGGCATCTCCTCTGGGTGAGCCGGAACGCAATACCGCTGTGATGATGGTTGATGAAATCAACAAAGCCGGAGGCATCAAAGGTCAGAAACTGGAACTCATCGTAGAGGATACACAGGGCGATGCAACGAAGGCGATGCAGTTGGTTAATAAACTGATTAAAAATGACAAGGTGGCTGCGATTATCGGTCCCAGCACGACAGGGGATACGATGGCGATCATTCCCGTGGTTGAAAAAGAAGGAATCCCTTTGATTGCCTGCGCGGCAGGGAATAAGATTACCGATCCGGTGAAAAAATTTGTATTTAAGACAGCGCAGAATGATGTTCTGGCGGTGACCAAGATTTACAAGTATCTGCAGAGTAAAAACATGAAGAACGTCGCGCTCATTACGGTTTCGGATGGTTTCGGCGCGTCCGGGCGGGAACAGCTCAAACTGCATGCCGGGGAATTCGGCATGACGATCGTTTCGGATGAGACATACGGTCCGAAGGATGATTTTATGACAGCCCAGTTGACCAAGATTCGTGACAGCAAGGCCCAGGCGATTATCTGCTGGGGAACAAATCCCGGCCCCGCCAAGGTTGCCCGCAATGTCAAGCAGCTGGGAATCAAATTGCCTGTGTTCATGAGCCACGGCGTATCCTCCAAGAAATTTATCGAGCTTGCCGGTGACGCCGCGGAAGGCGTCATGTTGCCTTCCGGCAAGGTCATTGTGGCCGATCAGTTGTCCGCATCCGATCCCCAGAAAAAAGAATTGCTGAATTATGTCAGCAAATATCGCGCGAAGTATGGTCAGGAAGGTGATCATTTCGGGGGTCACGCCTATGACGCGGTCATGATTCTCAAAAAAGCGATTGAGCTGGGAGGTGGATCTCCAGCGGCGATTCGTGACCAAATTGAGAAAACAAAAAATTTCGCCGGTATTGGAGGAATTTTCAATTATTCACCGCAGGACCATGCGGGTCTGACCAGTGATGCGTTTGTTCTGGTAAAGATTGAGAAGGGCGACTGGAAATTAGTCAAATAAGAAAGTTTATTAATTAAAGATAGTCAGTTTACAATAGCGGCGCGGGCTTAAGCCCGCGCCGCATTAATATCTACACTTAAATCTATCATGGATAACGTCCGTCAATTATTTCAATATATACTATCCGGTCTTTCCAATGGCGCCATCTACGCTTTAATTGGGTTTGGATTTGCCATGATTTACAACGCCACCGGCATCATTAACTTTGCCCAGGGAGAGTTTGTGATGCTCGGCGGAATGTTAACTGTTTTTTTTCTTGCCGCTGTCAAGCTGCCACTCGTGCCGGCAATCATATTGGCCATTGTTGTTTCGACCATCGTGGGGATAATTTTTGAACGTCTTGCTATCAGACCTCTAAAAAATGCACAACCTCTTAGCCTGATTATCATCACGATCGGGGCCAGCATTTTTATTCGGGGCGTGGCCATGCTTATATGGGGCAAAGACACTCATGTTTTGCGCGATTTTTCGGGTAATGACCCTCTGTATCTTGCCGGAGCGACTATTCTTCCCCAGAATCTATGGATTTTTGCCATAACGGTTTTAATCATTGTGGCCAGTAAAATATTTTTTAGTTACAGCATTGTCGGAAAAGCCATGCGCGCCTGCTCATATAATCCACAGGCCGCGGGGCTTGCCGGTGTCAATGTGAATAATATGGTGCTGCTGTCCTTTGCGTTGAGTTCGGCCATCGGGGCGCTGGCCGGAATCATCATCGCCCCGCTCACCATGACAGCCTATGATGTGGGTATTTTGCTGGGTCTGAAAGGTTTTTGCGCGGTCATCATCGGCGGGATGAGCAGCGGCCTCGGGACCGTCATCGGCGGGCTTTTGTTGGGTCTGCTGGAATCGCTGGGCGCCGGTTTTATATCTGCCAGCTATAAAGATGCCATCGCTTTTATTATTTTGCTGCTGATTCTGTTTATCCGCCCGGAAGGTTTGTTCAGGAAAAAAGAAACAGAAAGAGTTTAAACGGTGGATGAATTGGTTTCCCATCATGGTCAAGAAGTCGGAAAATCAGGCATGAAGAAAAATAATCGCCAGACAGTCATTTTTATCATTTTCGCGGCGGCCGTGCTTGTGGCGCCGTTCTTTCTGAAAGGCAATTATCTTCTCAATGTGCTCATTTTCGTCGGAATCAACACCATGCTGGCCGTCGGACTGAATCTTCTTCTGGGATATGCCGGCCAAATTTCTCTGGGACATGCGGCTTTTTTCGGCATGGGGGCGTATATTTCCGGCATCATCACATCCCGTTTTGGCGTTGATCCGTTTTTAATCATGATGCTGTCCGCTCTGCTGTCCGGATTGCTCGCTTTTGCCATCGGTTTTCCGATCTTAAAACTCAAAGGGCATTATCTGGCCATGGCCACGCTGGGCTTTGGTATTATCATGTATATCCTTTTCAATGAAACGGTGGACTGGACGGGAGGACCGTCGGGTTTGTCGGGCATTCCCAATCTGAAGGTCGGTTCGGTCGTTTTTGATAACGACTGGAATAATTACTATCTGGTCTGGATTTTCACGCTGGCTGTCATGCTGCTTTCCATCAATTTGACCCGGTCACGAATCGGCCGGGCGCTTCGCGCCATTCACGACTCGGAAGTCGCCGCCCGCGTTATGGGGGTGAATGCCGGGGTGTTGAAAGTGCAGATTTTTACAGTTTCCGCGGTTTTTTCCGCTTTGGCCGGAAGTCTCTACGCTCATGTCATGACCTTTATTTCACCGGCATCTTTCGGTTTTAATTTTTCCGTGGAATTATTGACAATGATTGTTATCGGCGGATTGGGTAGTATTTACGGTTCGTTTCTGGGAGCGGCCATTTTAACAATGCTCCCGGAATTTTTGCGTGTTTTTCAGGATTTTGATATTATCGTTTACGGATTGATGCTGATCCTCATGACCATGTTTATGCCCGGCGGTCTGGTGAGCGGCTTGGAATCAGCCATGCAATTTGTCATGACGAAAATCAGAGGAAAAGAAGAATAAGTATGCTGCGATTGGACTGCATAACCAAAGTTTTCGGTGGCTTGACGGCTCTGGACAACGTTTCTTTTTCCGTCGGCGAGGGATCGATTACAGGCATTATCGGTCCGAACGGCGCGGGCAAGACAACGCTTTTTAATATTATTACCGGTTTTTATGCGCAGACCCACGGGGACGTCTATCTCGGCTCGCAGAACATTTCTTTTTTCGATACGGAAAAGCTGGCGGGGCTCGGCCTGGTGCGCACGTTTCAAAATATAGAGCTCTTCGGAGAGATGACTGTTTTGGAAAATGTCATGGTCGGGCTGCACACGAAAAGTAAAAGCGGCATTTTATCCTGTTCTTTTAAACTTCCCGGTCACGTTAAGGAAGAGAAATATATCCGGCATAAAGGTCAGGAATGGCTGAAATTTACCGGCATGACCGAACTGGCCGATATAAAAGCCGCCAATTTGCCCTTTGGCAAAGGGAGATTGCTGGAAATTTCCAGGGCACTGGCCACGGAACCGAAGATTATTTTGATGGATGAGCCGGCCGCCGGTCTGAACAGCAGGGAAACAGCCGATCTGGCGGTGCTGATCCGCAGAATCAGGGAATCCGGTGTAACGGTGGTCATTGTGGAACATGACATGGATCTGGTCATGGATGTTTGTGACACGATTGTGGTGTTCAATGTGGGGAAAAAACTTGCCGAGGGAACGCCCCGGGAAATTCAGGAGAATCCGCAGGTCATTTCGGCCTATCTCGGCGAGGATTATGCGGCGTAATCAATAATAAGCTATGCTGAAGATAAAAAACATCAACACATACTATGGTCAGGCCCAGGCGCTGAAAAATGTATCCCTTCATCTGACTCAAGGAGAGATCGTAACGCTTCTCGGCGCCAACGGCGCGGGGAAAACAACGCTTCTGAATTCTTTGTCGGGTGTGGTTCCTCCCCGCAGCGGCCAGATTATTTTCAACGATGTTCCGATCACAAACCTCGCGGTTCATCAGATTGTCCGAATGGGTATTTCCCAGGTTCCGGAAGGGAGACAGGTGTTCAAACCTTTTTCGGTGGAAAACAATCTCGAACTGGGAGCTTATCTGTATTATAAAATGCTGCGCGGCCGGGAGGACGTTAAAAAAAACAAGGAAATGGTGTATGAATTATTTCCCGTTCTCAAGGAGCGGCGCAAACAGTCAGCCGGAACCCTGTCCGGAGGAGAACAGCAAATGCTGGCTATCGGCAGGGCTTTCATGGCCAGACCAAAACTGATGCTGCTGGATGAACCGTCCATGGGACTGGCGCCGATGGTCGTTCAGGAAATATTCCGGGTGATTGAAAATCTTTCTCAAGAAAGAAAGACAACCGTTTTGCTGGTCGAGCAAAATGCCAGGGCGGCCCTGAAGATGGCCCATCGCGGTTATGTGCTGGAAAATGGCCGTATGGTTCTTGAGGGAACGGCCGCTGAATTACTGAATAATAAAGATGTTCAACGGGCGTATCTGGGAAGGGATAAAAAAGAAATATGGGAGAGATAAAATTATATTAAGCTGTTCAAAAATGGCCCGATGCAAGGCGTGCAAGTCCCCCAGGAGTGAAGCGTACTTTTTACGTACGTTGAGCCTGCCCCGGCGAAGGCCGGGGAAGGACGCAGCACAACCCCGATTTTATCGGGACAGACTATAGTGCCCTTTGGGGCATGGTTGTTTTTCAACAGCTTTCCGGGAGGGTTTTTATGAATATCTGGGATAACACTCATGAGTGCATGTCACGTGACGAGTTGGAGCAACTGCAGCTCGAAAGGCTTCAGGCTGTCGTTAATCGGGTCTATAAAAATGTCACGCATTACCGCAAAGTGTTCAACGATGCGGGTATTATTTCAGAAGAGATCCTTGCTTTGTCTGATTTGACCAAACTGCCTTTTACTACCAAGGACGACCTGCGCGTCAATTATCCTTATGGTATGTTTGCCGTGCCGCTTCGGGAGATTGTGCGCATTCATTCTTCCTCCGGAACAACCAGCAAACCTATTGTGATGGGATATACGAAGAACGACATACGTATCTGGTCGAATCTGGTCGCGCGTTTTATGACCGCCGCCGGCGTGACGCATGACGACGTCGTACAGATAACGTTTCAGTACGGTCTTTTTACCGGCGCGTTCGGCTTGCATTACGGCGCGGAAGCCATCGGCGCTTCGGTTATTCCGACGGGAACGGGAAATACGGACAGGCAGATTATGATTATGCAGGATTATAAAACGACGGCACTGGTCAGTACCTCCAGCTACGCCATTACGCTGGCGGAGCGTATTGAAGAACTGGGAATTGATCCCAAATCCCTTTCATTAAAAGTCGGGCTTTTCGGCGGCGAACCATGGTCGGAAAACATGCGAAACGAAATTGAAAGCAGGCTTTTCTTAAACGCGACGGATAACTACGGCATTTCCGAAGTGATCGGCCCCGGTGTCGCCGGAGAATGCTTGTGTAAAAAGGGGATGCATATTTATGAGGACGCGTTCATTCCGGAAATCATCGATCCTCAAACGGGAAAGGTGTTGCCCGCCGGTTCCGAGGGAGAACTGGTTCTCACAACCCTGACGCGGGAAGCTTTTCCCATGATCCGTTACCGCACGGGAGACATCACCCGAATCGATTATGCTCCGTGTGAATGCGGACGGACGCTGGCACGTATGCAAAGAATCAGCAGGCGTTCCGACGATATGCTCATCATAAAAGGCGTGAATGTTTTTCCCGCGCAGATCGAGGATGCCCTGTACAGCGTGGCGCAGGGTGAAACACCCTACCAAATTGTCGTGGACAGAAAGGGTGAGGCGGATCTTCTGGAGGTCGTTGTAGAAGTTACGGGCAAGATTTTTTCACAGGAACTTCAGAAACAAAGATCGTTTCTCGAGGCGATTAAAAAGCGCATTGCCTCGGTGACCGGTATTCGTGTTGACGTCAGGTTGGTTGAATCCAAGAGTATTGTACGTGAAAACGGGAAAATAGTTCGCGTATGGGATAAAAGACAACCATAGCCCAAATACATCTCTCACGTTTTTTTACGTGGCTTCAACGTGGTGCTGCACGTACGATTCGGATGGTCGCATTGACATAATGCTGCCATGGGCCGCGTCGGCTCAAATCCCAGGTCTGAAATCATTTCATGGTCCAGGGCGCTGGTGCGTCCTGTCGTTGTCAGATAGTTTCCGGTCATCAGGGAATTGGCGCCGGAGAGGATGCCCAGGGGGAGCAGTTGACGCAGATTTTTTTCTTTTCCTCCGCAGAGTTTGATATCTTTGTCCGGCAGCATAAAACGGAAAATGGCTATGGTCATGAGAATTTCCATGGGCAGTAACGGTTTCATGTGGCTCAGCGGTGTCCCCTTGATAGGATTGAGAATGTTCACCGGGATGGAATCGACGTTCAGTTTTCTCAGCGTTTCGGCCAGTTCGATACGGTGGGAAATGGTTTCGCCCATGCCGATCAATGCGCCCGCGCATACGGATAGTCCGGCTTTTTTTGCGTTGCGAATGGTTTCAACATCGTCTTGATAGTCGTGCGTGGTACAGACCTTGGGGAAAAAGCTTCCGGCTGTTTCCAGATTGTGATGGTATCGGAAAAGCCCGGCGTCTTTCAGGGCCGTTGCCTGTGCCATATCGATCATACCCAATGATGCGCATGGATGAAGTCCCGTTTTAAGCACACCTTGAATGGCTTTAAATATTTCCATCCATTCTTTCTTTGTTTTCAATCTTTTTCCGCTGGTGACGATTCCGAAAAATTCCGCGCCGTTTCTTGCCGCCTGTTCGGATTCAGCGATGATTTGTCTGGCTGTTTTCAGGGAAAAGGATGGCGCGTTTGTGTGATAATGTGCGGATTGCGCGCAGAACGTGCAGTCTTCGGAACATCGACCGGATTTGGCGTTGGTTATGCCGCAGAGAATGATTTTCCTGCCTTTGAATTTTTGCGTAATTTCGGCGGCTGCGGCCATGAGCGCCCAGGGATGATGAGAGGCCTCTATAAAAAGTTCCAGCGCCTCGGCTGAACGGATTTGTGTCTTCTTGCTAATAACCCTTTTTTTTATTTCATCTATTAAATTCATGTATCCCCACTAAATCTTTCGCGGCGATTATTAAAAATATGCATTTAATTGTCAATGCGAAAGATTTTGAATGGAATATTCCTGTTTTTTAGGCAGATATTATTCTATGGACGTTACATTCAACCTTTAGTATAAGTTCACCTCTATCATTTACAATGCAGGTTCAATTTGATGACAAAGGGACTATATATCATCGGCACAGATACAGGAGTCGGCAAAACAGTGGTTTCCGCCGGACTCATGCATCTGATGCTCACAAAGAAACGCAAAAGCGCCTATTTCAAGCCCATAGCCAGCGGTGCTGTTGTCGTAAACGGCGTTACCGAAGCAACCGATGCAATGTTTGTCAGAGAAATTTCCGGCTTTATGGAACACAAGGAAAACATCACACCTTTTGTCTATCAAAATGAAGTGGCGCCTCATTTGGCCGCATCTCTGGAAAAAATGCCCATTCGTGTTGATGTGATTAAGGATCGTCTGCGGTTTTTGAAGGAACGTTATAAATGGATCATCGCCGAAGGCGCTGGTGGTTTGGCCGTGCCGTTGAATGATGAAGGCTATATGCAGTATGATCTCATCAGGGAACTTGGCTTTGCGTGTTTGCTCGTGGCACGCGCGGGACTGGGAACCATCAATCACAGCTTGTTAACCGTGCAGGTTGCCCGACGTGCCGGTTTGAAAATCAAAGGAATTGTTATCAGCGGATATACCGGAAGCATCATGGAGAAAGACAGCGTCCGGACCATACAACGGCTTTCCGGTATTCCATCTGTGATCAATTTGAAGGTGTTGACCGGCGTTGATACGGGAAAACGTCAAACGGGAAATCTTAAAGAGGTATTTGAAACATCCGTTAACATGGATGACGTCATGACGATGATGGAGGAGATATGAAGGATAATGCATGATGGATGATATATTCTTTGATGAACTTCAACGGCTTAAGCAAAACGGTCTTTACCGGCAAATGAAATATCTGCAGTCGCCTCAGCGGCCGTACGTAAACGTCGCAGGGGAAATGTGTCTGATGCTTTCCTCCAACAGTTACCTTAGCCTCTGCGATGACCCGCGCCTGAAAAAGGCGGCGATGGACGCGATGGAAAAATATGGCGTCGGATCGGGAGGATCACGTTTAACCACGGGCAGTTATGAGATACATAAACAACTGGAAGCCGAGATTGCCGCGTTCAAAAAAACGGAGGCGGCCCTGGTGTTCAATACCGGTTACATGGCAAACGTCGGCACCATCTCCAGCATTGCCGGAAAGAATTGGGTGATTTTTTCCGATCGTTTTAATCACGCCAGTATTATAGACGGCTGCCGGCTCAGTGGAGCCGAAATTATTGTCTATGAACATTGCGATGCCGCTGATTTGGAAAAAAAGGCGCGCAACTACGGAGGCAGGCGCGCTCTGGTGGTGACCGACGGACTCTTCAGTGTGGATGGAGATATTGCGCCTCTGCCGGAGATCGCGCAGGTGGCGAGGAAGCACCATATGCTGCTGATGGTGGATGATGCGCACGCAACGGGCGTTTTGGGAGATCATGGCAGGGGAACGACGGAGCATTTCGGTCTGCAAGATGAAATTGACATTCAGATGGGCACATTAAGCAAGGCGCTGGCGAGCGAAGGCGGCTTTGTTGCCGGCAAACGCAATCTGGTGGATTATCTTGTCAATAAAGCGCGCAGCTTTATTTTTTCCACCGCCCTGGCACCATCGACCGTTGCGGTATCGTTAAAAGCGCTGGACATTGTTCAGACCGAACCGCAGTTAAGACAGTCTTTAGAAGCCAATTCCGTGTGGCTCAGAAAAAAGCTGAAGGACACAGGTTTTACGGTTGGCGATTACCCGACACCGATTATATCCGTTGTTCTCGGGTCTCCTGAATTAACGGTAAATTTCAGCAACCGGTTAATGGAAGAAAAGATTTTTGTTTCGGCCATTCGTCCACCGACTGTGCCTCAAGGCACCAGCCGTCTGCGTATTAATCTCATGGCGACGCACACGACGGATGACCTGGCCAGGGCCGTTGGTATTATGGCAAAAATTGGCGAGGGCATTGGGATTTTAAATCATTCACGGCGAAACGTGGTGTCGAACAATGAATGAATGGCAGAAAAGAGATTTGCGCCATATCTGGCATCCCTGTTCGCAAATGAAGGATTATGAAGCTTTTCCGCCGATTGTCGTTGAGCGGGCCAAGGGAGCTTACGTGTATGATGTCGAAGGCAAATCGTATCTCGATGCGGTTTCATCATGGTGGGTCAACCTGTTCGGTCACAGCAATGACAGAATCAACGCGGCGGTTGCAAAGCAACTGGAAAAACTCGAGCATGTTATTTTTGCCAATTTTTCCCATCAGCCGGCCATAGAACTTGCCGAGGAAATCGTTCGCATCACGCCTGCCGGTCTGGATAAAGTATTTTTCGCCGACAACGGTTCAGCCGCGGTGGAGATCGCCCTGAAAATGAGTTTTCATTATCACCAGCAAAACGGCCGATCCAAAAAGACACGCTTTGTGGCGATTACGGACGCCTATCACGGTGAAACACTGGGCGCGCTCTCCGTGGGTGATCTCGATCTGTACAGCAAGATTTATAAGCCTCTGCTGCTCAACAGCTTCAAGGCTGCCGGTCCGGACTGCTACCGCTGTCCCCACGGCAAAAGCCGTGAGAGCTGTGATGCCGAAGGTTTTG
>ERZ1645192.4663-NODE-4663-length-10803-cov-10.742650_pt1 | contig 10803 bp, 10 predicted proteins | sample MGYA00575354_ERZ1645192 | MGnify/ENA primary metagenome ERZ1645192 (study PRJEB40844, sample SAMN11349763) | freshwater sediment metagenome | isolation source: river sediment | host: Sediment | place: India: Faizupur Khadar , New Delhi | collected 2017-02-21 ...
CGCCGAAGATGCCGCGGAACACGTCCGCGGTCTGCTCGATGATGCTGGTGTAGGGGATGACGTAGATGACCCGCCGCCGGCCGTGCGCGAGGGCGTGGTCGAGCGCGAAGGCCATCGAGGCCAGCGTCTTGCCGCCGCCGGTGGGCACGGTGAGCGAGAAGTGGCCGGGCTTTTCCGCCGCCTTGGCGCGGCACTGGCCGAGGATGCGGGCGCGCAGGCGGTTGACCGGCGTGTCCGGCGCATCCGCCGCGAGCCCGGCCATGTGAGCATCGAACGCCCTGCGCAGCGTCGCCAAATCCGGCCAGGCGCCGCGCGCAGCCGCCTTGCCCTCGTCCATGAAGGCTTCGGTGTCGAGGAAATCGGCATCCACCAAGGCCGAGAACAGCATGCGCAGCCACAGCGCGAAGCCGGCCGAACCGCCCGCAATGGCGCGTAGATCCGGCGCAAAGCCGCCGTGGTCGAGAATCTCAGGCGGCGCCGCGGCGAGCGCTTCGGCCAGCTCGGTGCGGCTGGCCTCGGATGCCAGGCGCGCTTCGAGGCTGCTCGTGTCAGCGTTCCAGTCATACAGCCCGGCATGGTGGCTGGCGATCAGATAGGCCAGCACGCGGCCCGCGGTGCCGAAGCGCTCGCAGGCCAGCAGCGCCCCGGCGGTCGAGTGCGACACCCGCCCGGCGCCGCCCTCGATGTGCGCGCTCTCGGCCTCGGCGCCACTCGCGGCGCGCAGGTAGCGCTGAAAGCCCGGGCGGTACTTGCCCAAGTCGTGCCACAGGCCAGCCAGATGCGCCCACTCCTGCCCACCGAACCTGGCCGCATGGTCGGCGGCGCGGCGGGCGACTTCACGCAGATGGCTGTCCAACAGGTGCGCATGAACGCTGGCGCCGGCGCAATGGATGTGTGCCAGATGGCTGGATTGAAATGCCATGGATTCCCTCTTGATGGTCCCTTCGAAGCGCACTGGCATCGTATTCAGTTCGACCGCTCCATCGGTAGGCGCTTCCGGCGCACTGGGCTGAACAGGTCGTCTTGGGCATCACCAGGCAGGCGCGCAGCAACAGAGTGATGACAGCATCATGCCATGATCGAAGCAGGGTTTTTCAATGATCGCGCTAGGAGAATCGCGCGGTTTCGGGCACAATTCGCGCTGTTTTCAGACAGTGAAGGGTCAATCCGAGTGGCGAGACAAGAATCGATCGAGATGGAAGGGGAGGTCATCGACACCCTGCCGAACACCATGTTCCGGGTCAGGCTCGAAAATGGCCATGTGGTGACGGCGCATATTTCCGGCAAGATCCGCAAGAATTACATCCGCATTCTCACCGGCGACAAGGTCCGCGTCGAGCTCACCCCCTACGATCTGACCAAGGGTCGCATCATCTTCCGCGACCGTTGAGGTCGGGTTGGCCAGCCCTGGCCAACCACCGTTCGTTCAGTTGGGGTTGAAGGTCAGTGCGAGCTGACCATCCGCGTCGACGCTGACCTTCACCTCGCCGCCATTGGCGGCCAGCGCACCGAACAGCACCTCTTCGGCCAGCGGCTTCTTGATCTGCTCCTGGATCAGCCGGTGCATCGGCCGTGCGCCCATCTTCTCGTCATAGCCATGTTCGGCGAGCCAGGCGCGTGCCGCCTCGTCGACTTCGATGAAGACCTTCTTGTCGTCGAGCTGCGCCTGCAACTCGACCAGGAACTTGTCGACCACCGAGACGATCAACTGCGGGCTCAACGGGGCGAACGGGATGATCGCGTCGAGGCGGTTGCGGAACTCCGGTGAGAACATGCGGCGGATCGCCTCCATGCCATCGCTGCTGTGGTCCTGTTTGGTGAAACCGATCGAGGTGCGGCTCATCTCGCTGGCGCCGGCGTTGGTGGTCATCAGCAGGATGACGTTGCGGAAGTCGGCACGCCGGCCGTTGTTGTCGGTCAGGGTGCCATGGTCCATCACCTGCAACAGGATGTTGAACACCTCCGGATGGGCCTTTTCGATCTCGTCGAGCAGCAGCACGCAGTGCGGGTTCTTGGTGATCGCTTCGGTGAGCAGGCCACCCTGATCGAAGCCGACATAGCCCGGCGGTGCACCGATCAGCCGCGAGACGGTGTGGCGTTCCATGTATTCGGACATGTCGAAGCGCAGCAACTGCACGCCGAGGATGTTGGCCAGTTGCCGACTCACCTCGGTCTTGCCGACGCCGGTCGGACCCGAGAGCAGGAAGGCGCCGATCGGCTTGTCGACCGACTTCAGGCCGGCACGGGAGAGCTTGATCGCGGTGGCCAGCGCCTCGATCGCCTGATCCTGGCCGAACACCAGCTTCTTGAGGTTACCCTCGAGGTTGCGCAGCACCTCCTTGTCGGAGGCCGAGACGCTCTTGGGCGGGATGCGGGCGATCGAGGCGACCACCTCCTCGACCTCGGGGGTGCCGATCACCTTCTTGCGACGGCTGGGCGGCTTGAGCCGCTGCGCGGCGCCGGCCTCGTCGATCACGTCGATCGCCTTGTCGGGCAGCAGGCGGTCGGTGATGTAGCGCGCCGACAGCTCGGCAGCCGCCTGCAGGGCGCCAGCGGTGTAGCGCAGCCCGTGGTGGGCCTCGAAGCGGGACTTCAGCCCCTTGAGGATCTGCACCGTCTCGTCGACGCTTGGTTCGAGCACGTCGATCTTCTGGAAGCGCCGTGACAGTGCGCGGTCCTTGTCGAAGATGCCACGGTACTCCTGGAAGGTGGTGGAGCCGATGCAGCGCAGTTCGCCGGAGGTCAGGATCGGCTTGAGCAGGTTCGATGCGTCCATCACGCCGCCCGAGGCCGCGCCGGCGCCGATGATGGTGTGGATCTCATCGACGAACAGGATGGCGTTCTCCTGCTTCTTCAGTTCGGCCAGCAGCGCCTTGAACCGCTTTTCGAAATCGCCGCGGTACTTGGTGCCGGCCAGCAGCGAGCCCAGATCAAGCGAGTAGACCACGCTGTTGGCGATCACCTCGGGCACGTCGCCCTCGACGATGCGCTTGGCCAGTCCCTCGGCAATCGCGGTCTTGCCGACACCGGCCTCACCGACCAGCAGCGGGTTGTTCTTGCGCCGCCGGGCCAGAATCTGCACCACCCGTTGCAGCTCATGTTCACGGCCGACCAGTGGATCGATGCGACCCTGCATCGCCTGCTGGTTGAGGTTGGTGGCGAAGGCCTCCAGCGGATGCTGGCCGCTGCCCTCACTGCCGCTGCGCTCCTCGTCACCGGCAGCCGGACCGGGGTCGAGCTGCTCCTGATGGCGCGATACCTTGGCGATGCCATGGGCCACGTAGTTGACCACGTCGATCCGCGCCACCTGCTGCTGTTTCAGCAGAAAGATCGCGTGGCTCTCCTGTTCGCTGAAGATCGCCACCAGCACATTGGCGCCGGTCACTTCGCGCTTGCCGGAGGATTGCACATGGAAGATCGCCCGCTGCAGCACCCGCTGAAAGCCGAGCGTGGGCTGGGTGTCGCGCTCCTTGTCGCCTTCGGGCAGCAGTGGCGTGGTGCTCTCGACGAACTCTTCGAGATCGCTGCGCAGCCGCTCCAGATCGATGCCGCAGGCCTTCAGCACATCGATCGCAATGTCGTTGTCGAGCAGTGCCAGCAGCAGATGCTCGACGGTCATGAACTCGTGTCGCTTGTTTCTGGCACCCTGAAAGGCCAGATTCAGCGAGACTTCGAGATCTTTACTTAACATGTGCTACCTCGGATTCGGAATTACTCATCGACACGTTCAATTTCGCACAGCAAGGGATGTTGATGCTCACGGGCATACTGGGTGACCTGAAACGCCTTGGTTTCGGCGATGTCGCGGCTGTAGACACCGCACACCGCCCGACCGCGGGTGTGCACGATCAGCATGATCTGGGAAGCCTTCTCGAGCGGCATGCCAAAGAACATCTGCAACACATCGACCACGAACTCCATCGGCGTGAAATCATCGTTCAGCATCACCACCTGATACCGGGAGGGCGGCTTGAGCTTGGGCTTGGCGGATTCGATGGCCGTGTCGCCCTGCTGGCCACCGGCCGGGCTGCTTCCCCCTGCATTTCCACTAAAGGTTAGATGAAAATTCCGCTGCTGGAGGAGGGTGGAGCGAGGAAATGTGGCGTGCTTCCCACCGGCGACGCTGCCTGGATGGCTTGCCCCATGCGATCGATCTGGCATCTGATTCTCCGATTGACCCATTGCAGGGTAGAGCCCCGATATTACCTTATTCATACCGTTGGGGCATGGGCTCGATATGGCGGTGTCGGTGCCGGATTCAAGCACGAGGCGCACAGCGTCACCCGGGGTTGCGGCATGGCCGTGAGCCTAGCAAATTGATACAAAATCACTGAGAATCCGCCTGGTTTTGCAAGGCAATCACTCTGGGAGCAGCCGCATGGCCGACTATAAGAAAATTCTGGTGTCGATCGATCTCACCGCCGAGGCCGATCAGGTCGTCGAACAGGCCAGTTCGATCGCAGCGCGCTATCAGGCTGAGCTCAGCCTGATCCATGTCATCGAACCTCTCACCTTCGCCTATGGTGGCGACATTCCGATGGATGTCAGCACCATCCAGGAGGAGATCGAGACCCAGGCCAAGGCGCGGCTGCGCGGGCTGGGCAGCCAGTGGAACATTCCGGCCGAGCGCCAGTATCTGATCTATGGACGGCCGGCGGCGGAAGTCCATCGGCTGGTCACTGAACAGCAGGCCGATCTGATCGTCATCGGCAGCCATGGTCGCCATGGCATCGGCCTGGTGCTGGGTTCCACGGCCACCGCCGTGCTGCATGGCGCCAAGTGCGACGTGCTGGCGGTGCGGGTGCGCTCGGCGACCAAATAGCCGAAACGGCGTGTCTGCCGCGGCAGGCTACTCCAGCAGTTCGACCGGGTCGCCCACTGTCAGGGTGCCCGGTCCGTCATGCAGCAGGTTCTGACCGAAGTAGATCACCCCATCGCGGCGGCGAAACCGGGCCAGCGTGCGCAGTGGTTCGGTTGTCGTCTGGCCGCTGTCGGGGTCGATGCCCGGAATCGCGCAGCGCGCGCAGGGCTTGGCCACCCTGAAGGTGATGGTGCCGATGCGGAGGCGCCGCCAGCCATCCTCGGCAAAGGCGGTACCGCCGCTGACCACCAGGTTGGGGCGAAAGCGGCGCATCGACACCGGCTGATCGAGACGGCTGTTGAGTTCGTCGAGTGAGGCGGCGCCGATCAGCAGCAGCGGAAAACCATCGGCGAAGCTGACCTGATCGCTGGCGGTGGCGTAGCGTGGATCGACCGGCCGCCGGCTGCTGTCGGGCAGGTGGACCAGTTGTGCCGGCCGTTGCAGAAAATCACTGAGCCATTGATTGGCGGCCGCATCGGCCAGCAGTGCCCGGCACTGGTCGCGCCAGACGGTGACCAGTCGTTCGCTGGCCTGTTCCTGGGGTGGCGTCATGACGGTGAGGGTGTCGAAGCCGGGGGCCCGGAGCGTGATGCCGCTGTCGGTCACTCCGACCTGGATCAGCGCCATCCGCGCCAGCTCGCGCTGGGTGAGAAACTGCCCGGTCGGGTCGGTCACCATCCAGCGGCGGTCGCCGCGTGGCCCCTGCGGATCGAGCGCAACGCGCTCCACGGCGTGGCCGCCGCAGGACTTGACCGGGTGCAGATAGAGTTCGCTGACACGCATCATGTTGATTCTCCTGGGTTTATGTCTGCATCACCGGCCGTGCTGGCGGGGGTGAGGCCCAGTCTGGCCTTGGCCGCTGCCCTTGATGTTTGACCTCAAGCTGGTAGATTCAGCGGGACCTTGTCATGGCGCAAGGCGGCATTCAATCACTTTTTAAGGAAGAACAATAACATGGCGGAATTACCCCAGTTTTCGAACTACAACGAAGCCACTGCCCGCTCGCTGATCGAGAGCAACAACAGGAACATGGGTGGCCTGCCGGGCTTCATCGGCATGGAGCTGGTCGAGTTCGGACCGGGCACGTTGCGGGCCAAGGTCGAGGTGCGCGAGGAACTGCTGACCGCTTTCGGCACCATGCATGGCGGCGTCATGGCCGGTTTCATCGACCATGTGCTGGGCGTGGTGCTCTATCCGCTGATGCAGCCGGGGCAGTGGGCCGCGACCACCGAGTTCAAGCTGAACTACCTTGCCTCGGTCAGCAAGGGGACGCTGGTGGCCGATTCCGAGGTGGTCTCGCTGACCCGCACCACCGCCGTGGTGCGGGCGCTGGTGACCAACGAAGGACGGCTCTGCTGCGCGGCACAGGGTACGCTGCTGATCCGCGAGCCGCGCAAGTAGCCGCTCAGCCCTGCATTGATCCGAACAGACCCTGCTCGACGTCGGCCTGGCCGTAAAGGCCGCTGTCGAGCACCCAGCCGGTCACCAGTGCCGCCGGGGTGACATCGAACGCCGGGTTGAACACCGGTGCGTCGGCGGGGCTCCATTCCAGATGGCCGTGAGCGGTGCGCACGCCGCGCACCTCGGCGCCATCGCGCTGTTCGATCGGAATCACCTTGCCATTCGGGCAGTGTCCATCCACGGTGGTGTGGGGCGCGACCACATAGAACGGAATCTGGTGGTGGTGCGCCAGAACGGCGAGCCCGTAGGTGCCGATCTTGTTGGCGAAATCGCCATTGGCGGCGATGCGGTCGGCGCCGACCAGCACCTTGTCGACCTGCCCGCTGCCCATCAGCACCGCGGCCATGCTGTCGCAGATCAGCCGATAGGGGATGCCGAATCGGCCCAGTTCCCAGGCGGTCAGCCGGCCCCCTTGCAGCAGCGGGCGGGTCTCGTCGACCCAGACCGAGATGTTCCGGCCGAGCTCGTGAGCGTGACGGATGACACCGATCGCGGTGCCGATGCCGGCGGTGGCCAGCCCGCCGGTGTTGCAGTGGGTGAGGATGCGGTCACCGTTGGCGATCAGCGTCGCGCCGTGGCCCGCCATCGCTGTGCAGAGTGCCCGATCCTCGATGAAGAGCCGTTCGGCCTCGCCGATCAGCCGCTGCGGCCAGTCATCGGTGGCGAGGGTGGCGCGCAGCCGCTCCATCGCATGCATCAGATTGACCGCGGTTGGTCGGGTGGCGCGCAGCCGCTCCAGCGCGTCGGCAATCTGCGCGCGCGGCACGCCCTGTTCGGTCAGCCAGGCCAGCAGCAGCGCGCAGCAGAGTGCGATCATCGGCGCTCCGCGCACCTGCAATGTCTTGATCATCTGCTCCAGCGTGGCCACGTCGCGGCAGGGGTGCCAGCACTCCTGCTGCGGCAGCAGCGTCTGGTCGAGCAGGAACAGTCCCTCGGCGTCGAGCCGCAGGCTGAGGCAGGAGAGTGGCTGCATGGTGCGAGGGCCCTGTTCAGCGACGCTGGTTGATCAGCAGCTTGAGCTTGCCCTGCTGCCGGGACGGTTCGATCACGCCGGAGCGGCCTTCGAGATCGCCGGCCATGGCCTGGGCACCACCGCTGCGGCTGATGCGTGCCACCACCTCGACCTGCGGATGGAGCGAGAGCTTGAGACCGGGCTGCATCGCCATCGAGTCATCGAGTTGCACCTCGCGCGGCCAGTCGCCGACTGGCAGACGGACGGCCGCCAGCGGCATCGGCGGGCCATTGGCGGCACGGGCGAAGAGCAGCAGGTGGCTGTCGGGCGACACCTCGGGCAGCAGTGCCGGATCGATCTCGATGGTCACTTCGATGCGGCCGGCCACGGCCGGTTCGGGCGGCAGCCCCAGCCGTTCGCGGGCGACGCCGATGCCGCTGCGCAGCGCATCGCTGCTGGCGCCGGCCGGCGTCCGGGTCAGCGCGTGCTGCCAGGCGTCGATCGCAGCTTGATAGTCGCTGCGGGCGAAGGCGGCGATGCCGAGCAGCCCCAGTGCGGTCGGTTCGTCGGGATCGAGTGCCAGCGCCTGCTGGATCCAGCCCTCGATCTGCGGCGTGATCTTCTGCCCGGCCTGCTGGAAGGCGACCTGCGCCAGTTGCGCATAGACCGGTGCGTTGTCGGTCGATTCGCCATTGAGGCGGGCAATCTGTTGCAGTGTGTCGGTGGCCAGGTCGAGCCGGCCGTTCTGCAGTGCCGAGCTGGCGAGCAGGTACCAGCCGGAGAGCTGATTGGCGGTCGGTTGCAGCCGGCTGGCGAGCTGCTCCTGCAGTGCCGGGAACTCCGGGCTTTCGACTGCTGTCTGCGTCAACCGCTCGCTCAGCCGGGTCAGTTCGATCTGGTCGATGCCGCCCAGACGGCCATAGAGCAGCAGCGCAACCAACGGCAGCAGGCCGGCGACCAGCAGCACCAGCCAGTGCCGCGACCAGAGGCTGGCCGGCGTGGTCGTCCCGGCCGAGCTGGGTTCGGCGCTGTCGACGTCGACCAGCAGGTCGCGCTCCAGCTCCAGCGTCAGCGCCGCCAGCGCAGCGTCGTCGATCTCGCCGCGGCGATGCTCCTGTTGCAGGTCATCGAGCCGGCGGCGATGCAGGGCCAGATTGGTCTGCTGGCGGCTCGCTTCGCTGACCTGCGCCGCCGTGGCGCGGCGCAGTGGCAGCAGGATGAAGGCGAGCGCCAGGCAGATCAGCAGCGCGATGGCCAGGGCAAACAGCGGCATCATCCGGGCGGCTCCTGTCGCTTCAGCAGTTGGTCGAGCCGGGCGCGTTCGTCGCTGCTCAGTCCGGTGGCGGGTGTTGCCTGCGGCCGACGCCGCGCGATCAGCAGGGCGACGTAGCCGAGGCCGCCCAGCAGCAGCATGGCCGGCGCCAGCCACAGCAGCCAGTTGCTGCCCTGGGCGCGTGGTTTGTAGAGCACGAACTCGCCATAGCGCTCGACCAGGTACTCCTCGATCTCCCGGTCACTGCGCCCCTCGTTCATCAACTGGTAGATGTGCTGGCGCAGGTCGGCGGCGATCGGGGCATCGGAGCCGACCAGGTTGGTATTCTGGCACTTGGGGCAGCGGAACTGGTCGAGCAGGCGGTGAAAGCGCTGGCTCTGCTCCGGCTGGTCGAACTGGTAGTCAGGCTCCACGGCGCCGAGAGTGGTGGTCAGCAGCAGCGTGCCGAGCAGCAGCCAGCGGGTCAGTGCCGCGCTCATGGCTCGGCCCGCAGTCTGTTGATGGCTGGCTCCAGCTCGTCGCGCCAGATGCGCTCGTCGATCACGCCGACCCGCTTGTAGCGGATGACGCCATGGCGGTCGATCAGGTAGCTTTCGGGTGCGCCATAGACGCCGAGGTCGAGCCCGAGCCGGCCGCTCTCGTCGAACAGGCTGAAGCGGTAGGGGTCGCCGAGCTGCTTGAGCCAGGTCAGCGCGGCCTCGCGCTGATCCTTGTAGTTGACGCCGTAGATCGGCACGCCCATCGCGGCGATCTTCATCAGCCAGGGGTGTTCGGCGCGGCAGGAGATGCACCAGGTGGCCCAGACATTGACCAGCGCCACCTCACCGGTCAGGTCGCTCTGCCGTTTGACGCCGGCCGGATCAGCGAGGGTGCCGAGCGTGAAGGCCGGCAGCGGCTTGCCGATCAGCGGCGAGGGCAGCAGCGTCGGGTCCATGAACAGCCCGCGCAGCAAAAAGGCGCCGAGCGCCAGAAACAGCAGCAGCGGGATGAACAGCTTCCAGCGCGTCATGGCGTGGCTCCTGTCGTGCGGTAGCGGCGGTCGCAGAGCGTCAGCAGCGCACCGGCCACCATCAGCAGGCCACCGAGCCAGATCCAGCGCACATAGGCCTTGTACTGGATGCGCAGTGCCCAGGCGCCGTTTTCGAGTGGTTCACCGAGGGCGATGTAGAGGTCGCGGGTGAAGCCGGGGTCGATCGCCGCCTCGGTCATGCTGTTGCCGCGGGCCTGATAGAGCCGCTTCTGCGGTGCCAGCGTGGCGATGGGGTGGCCGGCGCGGCTTACCTCGACTTCGCCATGGCTGGCCAGATAGTTGGGTCCGGCAAGCTCGCTGACCCCCTTGAACTGGAAGCGGTGGCCGGCCAGTTCGGCCGACTCGCCTGGCTTCAGCCGCAGGTCACGCTCGCTGCTGTGGTGACTGACCAGCGCGATGCCGAGCGCGGTCACTGCCACCCCCAGATGGGCGGCCACCATGCCCCAGTGGCTGATCGGCAGCCGCCGCAGTCCGCCCTGCGCGTGCAGTTGCCGCCCCTTGATGATCAGATCGAGCAGCAGCCCGGCACCGATCCAGCCGGCCAGCAGCGCCGCGATGGCGGTGGAAGGGATCAGCGCCCGCACCAGCAGCCAGGGCAGCAGCAGTGCCAGCGGCAGCGCGATCAGCGCCATCCACAGCAGCCGGCGCAGCAATTCGCTGCGGTCGGTGGCGCGCCAGCGCAGCAGCGGACCGGCGCCCATGAACAGGATCAGCAGCCCCATCAGCGGAATGAACACCGCGTTGAAGTAGGGTGGCCCGACCGAGATCTTGCGGCCGGCATTGAGCGCTTCATAAGCCAGCGGATAGAGGGTGCCGATCAGCACCGAGGCGCAGGCGACGGTCAGCAGCAGGTTGTTGAACAGCAGAAAGCTCTCGCGCGACCAGAGCTCGAAACGCGTCTGTGACGCGACGGTCGGCGCGCGCATGGCATAGAGCGTCAGTGATCCGCCGATCACCAGCAGCAGGAACAGCAGGATGAACATCCCGCGCTGCGGGTCGACCGCGAAGGCATGGACCGAAGTGAGGACGCCGGAGCGGACCAGAAAGGTGCCGAGCAGACTCAGCGAGAAGGCGAAGATCGCCAGCAGCACCGTCCAGCTCTTGAACACGCCGCGCTTCTCGGTGGCGGCCAGCGAGTGGATCAGTGCGGTGCCGATCAGCCAGGGCATGAACGAGGCGTTCTCGACCGGATCCCAGAACCACCAGCCGCCCCAGCCCAGTTCGTA
>ERZ1645192.4664-NODE-4664-length-10802-cov-7.349028_pt1 | contig 10802 bp, 9 predicted proteins | sample MGYA00575354_ERZ1645192 | MGnify/ENA primary metagenome ERZ1645192 (study PRJEB40844, sample SAMN11349763) | freshwater sediment metagenome | isolation source: river sediment | host: Sediment | place: India: Faizupur Khadar , New Delhi | collected 2017-02-21 ...
GCCGATGCGCTGTCTCCGGCGCGTTTTCGGGCGAGCGCGGGAACGAGCGCGAAGGCCGTGAAGAAGAGCGCGGACGCGAACAGGCCGACCGCGAGCGGGTGCAGCGCGCCCCAGAGCCCCGGAGCGGAAAGCCCCGTCATCTTGACGGACGTCGAGGCGTAGCCGACCGCGTACCACAGGACGCATCCGGCCAGGCCGCCGACCGACGACGCCCAGGCCGCGCCCCGTCCGAAGCGTCCCATGCCGGCGAGAAGCGCGAGGTACGGGACGAGGATGGCGCAGGCGACGAGGCTCCAGCTTGTCGCGCAGATCCACGCGATCAGCGACGAACTCTTGAGCGCAAGAACGCCGCTCGCGATGGCCGCGAAGAGGACGAACGCGCGCCACTCGCGCGCGTCGAGCTTTCGCCGAACGACGTCGTGTCCGATTCCTGCCGCCGATACGTGAAGCAGCGCCGTCGCCGTCGAGAGCGACGCCGATACGATGGCCAGGGAGAAGAGCTGGCGTCCCGCCTCGGGGAGAAGCATCTGCGTCAGTTTCGGAATCACGTCGTCCGGGGAGATCGCCCGGCCGCCCAGAAGCAGGCGCGACAGGCCCCCGACGAAGTAGGCGCCGCCGACGACGACCGCCATCGCGAGCATCGCAATGGGGATGACGCGCCGCGCGTCGTGCCTGTTTTCGAGCGCGAAGTGGCGCTGGATAAGCTGCGGTTGCGCCCAGACGCCGATGGACGTGACGAACGCGAGGAAGAGAATCGACATGCCGCCCTCGCCGCTCGAGAGTGCGAGGAATCCGCGGTTGGCGGTTGGGACGGGCGGAAGCGCCGCGAGCGCGTTGAGTCCCTCGATGGGACCGCCGACGGCCCGAAGCGCCGCGAAGAGAAGGAAGAAGACACCGGCGACCATCACCATTCCCTGGAAGGCCTCCGTGTAGAGGACGGCGCGAAGGCCGCCGATGATGACCGAAAAGCTCACGCACGCGGTGACGAGAACGAGCGCCTGCGTGACGGAAATCGAAAGCGCGCCGGAGAGCATGAGGGCCGCGCCCTTGAGAACCGCCGAGCCGTACACGACGAGCAGCGCGGAGCACAGGCCGCCGAGGAAGGGCTGGAGCATCGGTGCGTTGTAGGCCCGGGAGAGGAGTTCCGCGGGCGTCTTCGCGCCGAGCCGCCGCTGGTGCAGGCGCGTCGGCCAGGCGAGGAAGCGGTAGGCGAACCAGACGCCGAACCAGACGTTGCCCGCCGCGATGAGAAGCATCTGAAGGCCGTGCCGGTGGCAGAGCCCCGCGAAGCCGACGAGCGCGACCGCCGACACGTACGTCGCCACGTAGGCGAACGCCTGGACGATGACGCTGACCCGTCCCGGCGCGAGCGCGTGCCGGCCGATTCCCGAACGCGACAGCCAGACGAGCAGCGCCGCGTATCCGATCCAGAGTCCCCAGGTCAACGCGTTCATCCCCGCACCCTCCTTCGTTCCGGCCGAAGCAGCCGGAAGATCGACCACAATGCCCCGAGAAGCAGCGACGCGCCTGAAACCAGAACCCACCCATCCATACCTTGCATTGCACGACACCTCCCGTTATCTCCACGAGAATAGAAAAAGGGCCGCCGACCCGGTGGTCGGCGGCCCTTGCGGAGTCTCTTGTCTTCTGTCAGAAGTTCAAGCCCCTCGGGAACACGTCCGTACCTCTCCGGCGTCGTAACGGCGCGGAGCGTAGATATAGGAATAGACGTAGGAGCCGAGCTGCCCTCTCTTCTGTGCCTGCTGCATGACGAAAACCCTCCGATGAATCGAATTGTGCGGTACAGTAGCACGCTGAATGGATGCTGTCAAGCGGAAAGTTATCGCCTGTGGTCGGACAGCGATAATGTCATCCCATGAAGACACGGGGCGCTGTTTTTCCCAGCGTGCGGGAAGACGCGAAACAGCGCGGAAAGAACGCGTTCTGCACGAAACGGCGGCGGGTCAGCGCAAAGGAATGTAAAGAAAAGACTTGCGCAATTCGGAACACGGGAATACCATAGTGACGACGCCGGGTGACGGACTCCCGACCAAGGGGGCGTTTCCGGCGGATAATCCGGCTGCTTTGTCCATCCTGCGGGTTGTTCTCCGCGCGGCCCGCACCGGGGATGAAATCCAGCAGACATATTTCTCTCGGGAATTGAGAGAAACATGTCTGCTTTTTTTATTTGGGGGTGAGAGGCGGAAAGGATGTTCCGCAACGACGAAAATACGACACGACGTGTGGACCGGCAGTTTCTCAGGCCCCCGGACGAACCGCATCCGGGGAGACTCGAATTCTCGGGAGGTTACATCCATGGAAAATCCATCGCTCCTGGGCCTGATCCCGCTCGGGATCTACCTGGTTCTCTGTTTCACGCGATTTGGACAGATCTTCGCCGTTCTGGCCGGAATCATCGCGGCCGCGATCATCGGAAACCACGGAATCCTCGAAGTCGCAGGCGCCATTCGCGCCGGACTCGGCTCCTTCCTGGGGTACATCGGTCTCATCATCCTTCTCGGCGGAGGACTCGGCGAAGTCCTCAAACGCACCGAAGTCGTCAACGACATGGTGACGATGGTCACCGGCAGAATGAACGTCAACTCGCAAAAGAAGGCGTTCAGCGTAACGATGCTCTGCTCCGTCATCATCGTGAGCCTTCTCGGCACGATGGCGGGCGGAAACGCCATCCTCGCGCCGATCCTGATTCCGATCGTCGCGTCGGTGCGGATCACCCCGAATACGATGGCCGTCCTGCTTCACGGCGCAGGGGCGACAGGCCTCTTCCTCGGGCCCTTCACGCCGCCGGTCGTCGCGCTCATGGAGTTCACGGGCCTCAGCTACCCGCAGTTCCTCATCAACGCCGGAATTCCCGTTTCCGTCATCATGTGGATCGTCACGTTCTTCTGGGCGGGACACGTCCAGAAGAAGACCGAAGGGACGAACCGCTATACCGAGGAGGAATCGACGGCATCCGCGAAGGGAACATGGGTTGCGACGCCGAAGGTCCGGCGCGCGACGATCGTCTTCCTCATCTCGATGGCCACGCTCGTCGGATACGGCATTTTCGTCGGCGGCGGATCGACGTTCGTCCTTCCGATCATGCTTCTCACGGCCTTCTTCACGGGAATCGCCGGCGGCCTCAAGGTCACCGAGATCATCGACGCCGTCTGCGACGGAGCGAAGCGGCTGATATGGCTGTTCTTCTTCTTCGTCCTGCTCGACCCGTTCGTCAACTTCATGTCGGCCGCGGGCGCGTTCCAGGCGATCTCCTCCCTGCTCGAACCGTTCGCGAAGCAGAGCGGTCCGGTCGGGTTCGTGGCGATGTCGACGATGGTCGGCGTCTTCGGAATTCCGGGAGCCGCCGTCGCACAGGCCGAAGTCATCAACAAGATGTTCCTGACGCTCGCGCAGGGACTCAACATTCCGATGGGAATCTGGGCCGCGGTGCTTCTCATCGGCTCCCAGATGACGTCGTTCGCGATCCCCGAAGGCGACATGCAGGGCCAGATGGGACTGGCCCGGTCGAACGACCTCAAGGCGATGCTCTGCAACGGGTGGATCATCGTCTTCTTCACGATCGTCTACGTCGTGGTCCGCACGATGCTCACGAAGATCTGACATGGGCTGGAAAGAGGATATCCTCCGCGACGTTCGCGCCCTGCCCGGAACGGCCGGAGTCGTCGTCCGGGACGCGGCGGGCGGGGATACGCTCGCGCATAACGCCGACCGAAGCTTTCCGTCGGCGAGCCTCATCAAGCTTGCGGTGCTCTGGGAGCTGTACGCCGGGGCGTCCGCCGGGCGCGTCGACCCGTTCGAGGTCCTCGCGTACGACCGTTCCCGGTTCGTCGAAGGGGGGCTGCTGCACCACGTCTTGGGCGGCGCGACGCTCCGGCTTGACGACCTTGCGCTCCTGATGGTCTCCGTGAGCGACAACACGGCCGCAAATCTCCTGATGGACCGGCTCGGAATGGACCGCATCAACGCCTCGATGCGCGCGCTCGGCCTCGGGCGGACGGTCCTCGGACGCCGGATGCTCGACTTCGAGGCCAAGAAGCGCGGCGAGGACAACTTCACATCGCCCGGCGACGTCGCCGACCTGCTGTCGCGGATGCTCGCGGGGCCGGAGCTGTCGCCGGAATGGCGGGCGCGCGTGTTCGACATCCTGTCGGCGCAGAAGCTCAACTCGAAGCTGCCCGCACATATCCCCTATGCAGACGTCGACGACATCGAAGCGTTCCTCGCCCACAAGACGGCGGAGCTTCCGGGGTGCGAGCACGACGCCGGGGTCTTCTTCCACCGGGGAAACCGCCCGGTCGTGACGGTCGTCATGACGGAAGGGATCGGACATCGCGCCGAGGGCGCGGCGTTCTGCGCCCGCATCGGAAAAATCGTGTACGACGCCTTCCTGCCGGAACAGAAAACGTCCTGAACCGGCGGATTTCGCGGAACCTGGCGCGCGGCGGAATTCCTTCGTGTCGGAGGGATTCCGCCGCTTTTTCGTGCGACGCCGCGGGGCAGGGGTATACTACTGGCATCCGCACGCTCGCCGAAAGGGGTCTGAAACGCCATGAAGGGGATCATAGTGCGCTACGATGTCACGAAAGGGTACGGCTTCATCGCCGCAAAGGGGCTCGATGGAGATGTCTACTTCCACGAGACGAAGGTAACGGGAAACCTGAACCCGGCGGTCAGGATGCGCGTCGAGTTCGAATACGAAAAGACCGAGAAGGGGCTCGCGGCGACGTCCGTCACGACGCTTGGGATGCAGCTCTCGCCCTACAGGATCTTCGGCGTGACGGCGGCGCTCCTGGTCGTGTCGGGTGCGTCATTCCTCGTCTTCCGGTTCCGCTGGCATCCGATCCGCGCGTACCTGCTCCTGATCAATATCGTGACGTTCGGGATGTACGGCTACGACAAGATCATCTCCAAAACCGACCTGCTCCGTGTGCCGGAGTGGGTGCTCCACGGGCTCGACTTCCTCGGCGGCTCGCCTGCGGGCCTGGCCGCGCAGCGACTCTTCCGCCACAAGACGGCCAAGGACGCCTTCCAGTACATTTCCTGGGCGGTCGTGGCGATTCAGGCTGCGGTCTTGGCGTATCTGTGGTGGGTGCGGGGGTAATCGGAGCTATCCGGCCAGTTCCCGAAGTTTTTCGCAAAAATACGCGAAACTTGGCGAACGATTCCCCGAAATATCCATGTGCGGGGCGATCGCGGACGCCCATTTCGATTTTTCGGCGCCGACAGCCTGCCAACCTTTTTTCTTGAGAGCTTTCGCCCCGTCGGGATACACGGCGTCGGCCAGCCGTTCCCACGTGCCGCAGATATCGTCGTTCCTGTAGGTCTTGAGAACGGCTGTTTTCGCTTTGGGGTAGGCCTTCAATACGGCTTCGTTGTTGCCGAGAAACCACGCCTCCATTTCTTCGACCGCGATGCAGAAACGAGCCCCGGGACGCGGGGCGCATTGACGAAGCACCCGGTCGAGTTCCTGACGGAATTGCTTGAGACATCGCGTATCGAGGTCGCAGACGACAACGACGGTGAGTTGCGGGTCGTGCTTCTTCCCGTATCCCTGCAAAAGCCTGGGCAGGTTGTCCAGAAGGATTCGCTTCGCCGGGTCGGCTTTTTTGTGAATGTCCCTCGGAATTTTTCCTCCGATCCCCTTGTAGGAATAGACTTTGAATGTATGTTTTTCGCCGATGATCTTTGGAACGAGAATATCGAGCGCCGTCTTTCCGGATGCGTCCTCGACGAGGATCTCAAAGTGCATCTTCCTGCCTCGCGTCCAGATAGTCGCTGTACCAGAGGCTGCCGAGCGGGAGTCCTTCTGCGACCAGGTTCTCGACGACGGGATCGTCGCCGGCCCTGCGTATGGAAGAAAACCCATCGTTTTCCTTTTCGAGCACCCAGACTTCGTTCGGCTCCAGCGCGTTCACGAAGTACGGCTGGTGCGTCGTAACGAAAATCTGCGCCCCGCCCTTTTTCGCGGCGTGTTCCCGGAATTCCTGCGCAAGCGTTTCCAGAAGCTTGTGATAGAGCCCGTTCTCCGGTTCCTCGATACACAGGAATGGCGGCGGTACGGGATCTTCCAGCAACAGAAGATAGGCGAACACCTTCAGCGTTCCGTCGGACATCTGCGGCGCGTAGAACGGATCGGCAAACCCCTTGTCGTTAAACCGGAGGAGCAATCTTCCATCCGGGGTCTGACTCGTATCGATCTTGTCCACCCCCGGGATTTTTCTCGCGATTCGATCGAGGAGCGAACGGAATCGCTTCGGTTGCTCCCGTTCCATGAACTGAACGACATTGCCGAGGTTGTCGCCATGCATGTTCAGATGCCGCTGAGCTCCGGAAAGCGGGAGGCCGCGAGCCGCGTCGGGCGTGAAATAGCTGAGGCGCCACCCTTCGACGAATTCCCTGAACGCTGAAATCCGCGGATGCTGCTTGAGCGATCCGAGCGTCGCGATGCCGAGTTTTCTGGGGTCGGCAAGCTCGACGATTTCGGTTTCCCGGCTTTCCTCCTCGTTGTCTGCGTTTTGCATAGATCTGATGAAGTCGCCCAGATCCAGTTGCTGTGTTTCGTCGATCTGGCGTCCCTCCTGTTGTCCCTTCCAGGCGAGTCCACGACCGTTGTCCAGGATCAGAAAAGAAAAGGGCCTACCGTGACTCTGCCCTTTGCGTCTCTGGCGGAGCCGTTCCCTTCGGACGAAGGGCCGTCCGGACGAATCGCGGTCGATGGAAACGTCATAGGTGATCGGCCGCGCGTTGCCGTCTTCCTTGTAGTACACTTCGAATTCGATGGGACCGTCCTGGCCCTGGGAATGGATGCGCTCGAACCCTCCGCGTCCGCGAAGATCGCACGCCTCTTCGACGCCGGATTTCAGACAGTCGGCCAGAAATCCGAATGCGTCGAACAGGGAACTCTTTCCCGCGCCGTTCTTTCCGATAACGGCCGTCATCGGCGTCAGCGGCTCCGCCTTCTGTCGGTTCCAGAGTTTTCCGAGCGTGATGTCGCGCAATACACGATAGTTCTTTATCCTGATGCCCTCGATCCTGGCCATCTGTCCTCCTCCTGTCCCGGAACGGAAACCGCGTCTTCATTTGCAGGGTCTGCCTGATGCTACCACAGAACAATCGATCGTCGGACGTCGTCTTTGCGTCGTAATAAACTGTATTCAGGCGGACTGTTTTTACGCACGAAGCACGTGCTGTCGCCACAGTGTTATCGATTCGCGAAGGCATTTCGTCTCGAAAGATGAATACGTTTTTCATTATATGGTCGGAAAGAACTGTTGCATTTCGTAAATCCATCGTTTCTCAAGCATTTTCCCCCATCGCGATACATTATAGCGTGCTCTTGTCGCACTCCGGCGGAAAAAAAGAATAGAATCCGTGCGTTGTGATGCACTATACTGTTGCCGTCGCCATCATAGGCGTCTGCTGAGGCTGCGACGCCGGATCGCTGGGTGACGCCGCGCTTCCGTTTGTAGAATATGTAAGGCGAGACTTCCCGGAAAGGATGACGCATGAACCTGTTCGATACGCTCGAAAGCGTTTCCTCGCGTCCCGCGCCCTTTTCGTCCTACACGGCCGAAACGCTCTGGAACGACGACCATATCTCGAAGCAGATGCTCCGGTTCCATCTGGACCAGAACACCGACCTCGCCTCCCGGAAGATCGCCTTCATCGACGAATCGGTCGCGTGGATGGCGGAGCGTTTCCACATCGGCCCGGGGACGAGGATCGCCGACTTCGGCTGCGGTCCGGGGCTGTACGCGACGCGTCTGGCGCGGCTCGGGGCCCGGGTGACCGGCGTGGACTTCTCGAACCGGTCCATAAACTATGCGCGACGCATGGCGACGGAAGAAGGACTCGAGATCGACTATGTCCGGTCGAACTATCTCGACTACGATACGGACGAGCGTTTCGACCTGATCGCGATGATCTACTGCGACTTCTGTCCCCTGAGTCCGGCGCAGCGCCGCAGCCTTCTGGGCCGCGTCCGGACGCTGCTCGCCGACGACGGAGCGTTCTTCCTCGACGTGTGTTCGCTCGCGGCGTTCGAGAAGCGGACCGAGAGCGCGACGTGGGGGTATCGCCTGATGGATGGCTTCTGGTCGCCCGGCCCGTACTACGGCTTCCGGAACACGTTCCGGTACGACCTGGAAAAGGTCACGCTCGACAAGTATGTGATCGTCGGGCCGGACAGGACGTTCACCGTCTGCAACTGGCTCCAGTATTACGATCTCGACGCCGTGCGGCGGGAGTTCGGCGAGAACGGATTCCGCGTGGAGGATGCGTACGCGGACGTCCGCGGCCGTCCGTTTTCGGACGACGCGCCGGAAATGGCGATGGTCGCGAGAACGATGTGAATCGGCGGCATTATGTGCAAATGCCGTTCGCTGCGGCGCGAGGCTCGATACGTCAAGAGCGATTCCCTTGTTCGGCATATATTTATGAGCGAAAATCATAACGTATACGTCGGCTCATATGTTATGAGCCGACTCAAAATCGGCTCATAAGTCAGAGCGCCGGTTTGTCCGGATGCCAATGCCCAACACGCCGGCAATGCGCGGGTACATCATTTCTCCGGTTCGTCATGACGCGAAAGCGAACAGCGCGCACTGTTATGGTCTGAGCGCCCGATATGTATGTTTCCCGCCCGTATGGTATCGTTCTATCGCGTAGTCCATTCCGGAAGTATGGCCGGCGGAGACAGACGGTTTCCGCTTCGAGTACGAAAGGAGTGACGGACATGACGGAAGTGAAATGTGCGGGTACGGTTTTTGTCGATCGTTTTACGGACGGGGTCCTTGACCCGGGAAAGCCGATGCTCGGTCCCGTGAAGGACGGAGGATTCATTGTGGCGAACACGGCTCCGGGATGCTGGGGACCGATGATCACGCCCGAACTCAAGGGCGGGCACGAAGTGACCGTCCCTGTGGCCGTCGAGGGCGCCGAGGTCGGGGACGCCATCGCGATCCGGATCCGGAGCGTGACGGTGACGTCCTACGCGACGGCGTCGGGCAACGATACGTGCCCGGACTCCGCGCGATTCCGGGGAGATCCTTACGTGGCGAAGCAATGTCCGAAATGCGGCGCGTACCACCCCAAGACGGTGCTTGAGGGAACCGGCCAGGGTTCCGTCCGGTGCGCTTCGTGCGGGGCGGAGATTTCGCCGTTCGCGTTCACGAACGGCTACACGATCGTCTTCGACCACGAGCACGGCATCGCCGTGACACTCGACGAAAAGGGCGCACAAACGGTTGCGGACGACGCGCTCTTCTATTCGTCGCGCCCCGAGAACTCCATCCAGAATCCGATCCTCGTGATTGCGCCGCACGACATCGTCGGCATGGCGACGCGGATGCGGCCCTTCCTCGGGCAGCTCGGGACGACGCCGTCGCTGCCCTTTCCCGATTCGCACAACGCGGGGGATTTCGGCGCGTTTCTCGTCGGCGCGCCACACGAGTACGCGAAGACGGCCGAGCAGCTGGAACACCGGACGGACGGGCACATGGACGTCAACCAGGTCCGCGCCGGGGCCGTCCTGATCTGCCCGGTCAAGGTCCCGGGCGGCGGCGTCTACGTCGGCGACATGCACGCGTTTCAGGGGAACGGCGAAATCGCGGGACACACGGCCGACGTCGCGGGCGTCGTCACGCTCCAGGTTCATGTGATCAAGGGGCTTGAGCTGTCCGGCCCGATTCTGCTCCCTGTGGAGGAAGACCTGCCGCACCTCGCGAAGCCGCTGTCGTGCGAGGAGAAGAGGCGGGCGATGGAACTCGCGGGGAAGTGGGGCATGGACAAAATCGAGGAGACCGCGCCGGTCACGTTCATCGGCTCCGGGGCAACGATGAACGCCGCCATCGACAATGGTCTGACCCGTGCGGCCGAAGTGCTGGAAATGTCCGTCCCCGAGGTGAAGAACCGGGCGACCGTATCCGGCGCCATCGAGATCGGCCGCGCGCCCGGCGTCGTCATGGTGACGTTCCGCTGTCCCGTCGTAAAACTGAAAAAAACGGGAATTCTGCCCTTTGTGAAGGAACAGTACGACCTCTGACAGGAACGCGGGGGGAGAACGGCAGGTCTTCCCCCGCGTTCGTTTTCCGTGAAAATCGTGTATACTACGCTCCGTCGGCGCCGACGCGCGCCGGATCACAACTTCACTGAACTCGGGGCAAGAAAACACGGCTCCCGGCTGGTAGTCCGGGCCGCCGTTCCGGAAATTCCGGAGCGACGCAGTAACCCTCCCGCAACCGCGGGTCGTCCGTTGCCCTCTGGTATCGCTTTTGCCGATACGGAGGGGGACTTTTTTTATGGCGACCTGTGCGATCTTTCACGATGGACAGTTCTGGACAGGGATTCTCGAATGGGAGGACGGCGGAGAACTCCGCGTCGTCCGGCGCGTCTTCGGGGCCGATCCTTCGGAAGACGACATTCTGCGTTTCGTCGCGGCCGTGCGTCCGGAGGACGGGGCTCATGCGCCGGAATCGGGCGACGCGGCGCGCGCATCAAACTACCGGCGGCGCGTTCGGGAAGCGCGGCGCGCGATGACCGCGCCGCCGGTTTCGACGAAGTCGCAGCTCGCCCTGGCCGCGGAGCGGGAGCGGCGGGCCGGGGAACACGCGGGGAGACGGAGAGCGGAACGCCGCGAGGAGCTGGAGCGGCGGTTCCGGCTGTCGCAGGAGAAAGCGAAACAAAAACGCCGCGGGCATTGATGCGCGGCGTTGTGTTTTCGCGGGGCTGAGGCGTTACTCGTTCCCTTCGTGCTTGTGGCTGTCCCTGATGAGGACGTAGTT
>ERZ1645192.4665-NODE-4665-length-10802-cov-6.149065_pt1 | contig 10802 bp, 5 predicted proteins | sample MGYA00575354_ERZ1645192 | MGnify/ENA primary metagenome ERZ1645192 (study PRJEB40844, sample SAMN11349763) | freshwater sediment metagenome | isolation source: river sediment | host: Sediment | place: India: Faizupur Khadar , New Delhi | collected 2017-02-21 ...
CGGATACGGAACGATGAGAAAATCGGACCTTACCGGAGCAATTGCCTCAGTAGGTGCCGATGAAATGAAAAAAGGAGTCAATAGCTCATCGGAGCAACTTTTACAAGGTAAGGTAGCCGGGCTTACAGTAATACAAGGCTCAGGTGACCCGGCGAGCGGAGCATCTTTGCGGCTTAGGGGAGGTACATCGCTCTCGGCCAGCAACGGACCATTGATCGTAGTCGATGGGATTCCTGGTGTCGACATAAACAATGTACACCCTTCGGAAATCGCGTCAATTGACGTTTTAAAAGATGCATCGGCAGCGGCCATCTACGGTTCGAGAGGTGCAAATGGTGTAATCATTGTAACAACAAAGCGCGCCAATAAAGGAAAATCAATGCAATACCAAGGATATGTGGCTGTCGGTTCTGTTTCGAAACATATCGATATGCTATCTGCAAATCAATGGAGAAAATATGTTCGTGATAACAATGTAACTACAGCTATCGACTATGGTGGGAATACCGACTGGCAAAAAGAACTGGAACAAACCGCTATTTCTCATTCTCATGCAATTACATTCAACAATTCGGGCGAAAATAACGGTTTCAGGGCTTCAGCAAATTATCTAAATAACGAAGGGGTAATAAAAAAGACCAGCCTTAATCGCCTTGGCGCAAGCATTTCTGCATTCCAGCACGGGCTGAATGACAAGTTAAAACTGGAAGTAGGGCTAACAACGAATTTTGACAAATGGCACCCGCTGAACGGGCTTATTTACGAGCGAATGCTCAACCTTAACCCTACAATTCCTGTATACAATCCCGACGGTAGTTTTACCAGAATCGGCGGCACAAAATACGAAAACCCTTTAGAGATCAACGAAAACAGGTTTGCCGACAATACACGTCACCGCTTACTCGGGTATGGAAAAGCTGAACTCGAAATCATCAGTGGATTGAAAGCTGTTGCTAATGCTTCGTACGAATACAATTCGATGCAAGGCCGCACCTATATTCCATCGTATGCTGTACTGGGCGCCACCGACAAAGGATATGGCCAACGCACTCTGGGCGACTACACGACGATGCAACTCGAAACTTATCTTACCTACGACAAAGCTATTGGAACCGATCACAAAATCAATCTGTTGGGTGGATATTCATACTTGAATAATATGTATGAAGGTTTTGGTTCCCAACGCAAGGGATTCGATTCAGATCTCTTCCTTTACAATAACCTGGCTGCGGGGATCGATTATAGTGCCAACGATGTTTACTCATATAAAGGAGAAGCAAAACTTATTTCATTTTACGGGCGTATAAACTACAATTACCTTGGCAAATATATGTTCATTGGAACCTTACGCCGCGACGGTTCTTCGCGCTTCGGGGCCAACAACAAATGGGGCTTGTTCCCGTCGGCATCTGTTGCATGGCGCATTTCTGACGAAAATTTCATGAAATCGACATCAAACTGGCTCGACAACCTGAAACTAAGATTGGGTTACGGGGTTACCGGTAATCAGGACGGAATTGGAGAATACAAATCGCTTGATATCCTTGGCACAGGATCAGGCACTTATTATGATGCGATTTCTCAAACCTGGAAAAAATCGTATGGCGTGGTTCAAAATGCCAATCCCGACCTTAAATGGGAATCGACTTCACAAATCAACATTGGACTCGATTTTGCCGTTCTTGGCCGCATTAATGGGACACTGGAATTATACCAAAAGAACACGAGCGACCTGCTTTATACCTATGCAGTGCCTCAACCGCCGTACCTCGTAGGCACCATGCTTGCAAATGTTGGAGATTTGAGCAACAAAGGGATAGAACTTTCGCTCGATGCCAGCCTTATCGAGAAAAAAGATTTGCGTTGGAATATAAACCTCACGATGGCAAAGAATATTCAAGTAGTTGAAAAACTCTCGAACCAAGCCTATCAATGCGATTCAATCAATAGTGGTTCACTTCACGGATTAACCGGTATGTCGGGAAAATATTCGCAGGTTATAAAAGAAGGCTACGCTGTTGGAACCTTCGTGGGACCAGTCAGCACAGGATTAGATTCGCTGGGTAAATTCATTTTCGAAAATAACGCTGCTCAGCAAATTATTGGCGATGTCCAGCCGAAACTAAGCATTGGCCTGGGAACCAGCTTGTCGTACAAAAACATCGATTTTGAAATATCTACGTATGGAATGTTGGGACAAAAAGTTTTGAATGCCACCGCAATGGAACTTAGCAATCCGAAACGTTTACCCACCAATAACGTATCGGACATAATTCTTTCATCAGAAATTACATCTCCAATGACGTACTCAAGTTATTGGGTCGAAAATGCTTCTTTCTTGCGAATTCAGAGCATCACCTTGGGTTACACGCTAAAAGCAGCGAGCATTGGCATCGAAAAAATCAGATTCTATGTTACTGGTGAAAATCTTTTTGTATTCACTAATTACACGGGTATTGACCCAGAAGTAAGCATTGACGGACTGGATTCTCCGGGGATCGATTGGTTCAATGCCTATCCTCGTCCAAGAACATTTTCGTTCGGAATAAATGTAACCTTTTAACCTTAATGCTAAAGTATTATGATAAACTACAAAAATACAATATTAACACTGGTACTTGCCGCAATATTTGCCGGTTGTACCAATCTGGACGAAACACTTTACGACAAGGTAAAGTCATCGGATTACGGAAAAACATCAGGAGAAATTGAAACCATTGTAGGAAGCGCTTATGCTACGCTCCGCGGATTTGGAGATAATATTTCATTAAGCTATCCGGCATGTGAATTCCTTCTCTTTTGCAACGAAACCACTTCAGACGAAGTGTGTATACCTACCCGGGGAAGCGACTGGTATGACAATGGCCGCTACCAGCAAGCCGAATTACACACATGGGGCAACGATAACCTTCTAATTTTAAGCTCCTGGAGATATTGTTACGAAGGCATCAGCAAAGTTAATGCTGTGATATATCAAGTGAAAAAATCGGAACTCAGCGAAAAGGAAAAAAATGTAGTATATGCCGAATTAAGGGGAATCAGGGCATACTATTATTCAATTCTTCTCGATATGTTTGGTAATGTGCCGCTTATAACCGATTTCGAAGACACAAGCTTACCCAAAAATTCGACCCGCGCCGAAGTATATGCTTTCGTTGAATCAGAATTGCTCGACATCATAGAGTTGCTCCCTTCAGAAATTATTTACGGACGTATTACACAGAATGTAGCAAACGCATTGCTGGCAAGACTGTATATAAATTCAGAAGTATACATCGGTCAGGCTCGCTGGCAAGATTGTATCGATGCCTGCGATAAAATTTCGGGATACGTGCTCGAAGGCAACTACTTTGCCAATTTCCTCACCGAAAACGAAGGATCGAAAGAGAACATTTTCGCTATTCCGTTTGATTATACAAAACAAGGAACCGTAGGTAATTATCTGATTGCCCTCTCGCTGCACTACAAACAAAAACAGGCATTCTCGGCCACATCAAATTTTACTGATTGTGTGAATGGCCCTTGCCTGCAACCTGGCGTATATTCAAAATTTGAAGAAACCGACATTCGCAGAAATGGCTTTCTTGTTGGTGATCAGATCAGTGCAGCTACCGGTTCGGTAATCCTTATGGACAATGGAAGCGCCCTTTCGTACACCGAAGATATCGTCGATTTCACAAATGCCGCTCAAAATGAAGGAGTTCGATGTGTTAAGTATGAAATAAAAGAAGGACAAACCTGGGAACAAGATCACGACTTGGTAGTTATGCGCTATGCCGAAATTTTAATGATGAAAGCCGAGTGTTATGTTCGGTTGGGAGCACCTGCTTTAGCCAGGCCATTGGTTGCCCAAATAAGGACAAGGGCAAAACTCGACACTCCTGCCGATATTACCCTCGATTTCTTAGACGATGAATGGCTGCGTGAATTCACCTTTGAAGGATTAAGAAGGACAACCAATATACGAATGGGTGATTTCTTTAAACCCAATTGGGTAAAAACAGCCGAAACACCAGCATACCGTTCAATTTTCCCAATTCCGCAGTATGCTCTCGATATGAATAGCAACCTGACACAAAACCCAGGGTACTAATATAATTTGAATTAGCTGATGATCAAGATAGATGGTAGTTTGTTATTGGCAGGCACACTTTGGGTGTTTGGCGTTTCGTTGGGAAGCTGTGACAATGGCTCTCCCAGCGAACCCAATAACTTTAACGTAATTAGCTACGAACCTGTCGCTGTTCAAAAATCGAATCCAATGGCTACATGGGCTCATGTTATGCCTTGGTTCGAAACTAAAGAAACATCAGATAACGGGCAGTGGGGACAGCATTGGACCATGGGCACCAGAAACCCCGATAAAACAACATCGGACGGCATCCGCGAAATTGCTTCACACTATTATCCCCTCACCGGTCCTTATGCATCGGGCGACCAAGACATTATTGAATATCAGCTTTTATTAATGAAATACTCAGGAATAGATGGGGTGCTGATTGACTGGTATGGAGCATCTGATTGGAACGACTACGCCAGTAACCGCAGAAATACCGAAGCCATTATCGAAGCACTAAAAAAAGTGGGATTATCGTTTGCCATCGTGTATGAAGACCGGACTATTCCTGAAGTAATTAAGTACGACAACAGTACCGATCGCATTATTGCAGCACAAACAGATATGGAGTATATTGAAGAAAATTATTTCAGCAATCCTCAATATATCAACATTGAAGGCAAACCATTATTGCTCGTTTTTGGTCCCGAAGAGTTTCATTCGCCCGACGAATGGGACGAAATACTCGCGGCGTTCAAGAACAAGCCTTGTTTTATAACGCTCAACGGTACATCGTGGCAAACGGCCCCTCATTCATCAGGGGAATACATTTGGGTCGACAATAGCTCAATCGACAATAAATATGGAAGTATCAATAAATTCGATGTCTTCATTGGAGGCGCTTACCCTGGGTTCAACGACTTCTACAACGAAGGCGGCTGGGGCACTGGCTTCCAGTGGAGCATCGATTTTAACCAGGGACAAACCCTGAAACAGAATTTACAAAAAGCTGAAAATTCAGGTGCCAGCTATGTGCAGCTAATTACATGGAACGATTATGGCGAAGGAACCATGATTGAACCAACAAAAGAATTTGGGTTCTCGCTTCTCGAAATTGTTCAGGAATTTACTGGAGTAGGCTACAATGCTTCCCATCTGGGAAAAGTGTATGATTTATATCAACTTAGAAAAAGCATCAGTCGTACCGATGATAAAATTAAAATGCTCGATCAGGCATTTTATTATCTGGTATCGCTTCAGCATGAAAAAGCGAATCAACTCATCGACAGTGTAAAGAATATACAATAAGTGAGGAAAATGAGGAAAAGAGGGAAAAATAAGCTACACGTTGGGGTTATAATATTTGCCACAGCAATAATAATTTTGTTCACTGTCCAATGCGATAAAAGTGAGCCGGAAGGATCAATTAAACCACCGGTAACAGTTGAAAAAGAAATCCCGTTCGACAAGACTCCTAAATTGTCCGAAATGGTTGTTTACGAGGTCAATCCTTTGGTATTTGGGCCCGATGGAACATTTAGCAATATAACAGAACGACTTTCAGACATAAAAGACCTGGGCGTAAATGTACTATGGCTGATGCCAATTTTCCCCGAAGGTCAGCTAAACGGGGTTGGGTCACCTTATGCAGTACAAAACTATACTGAAGTAGCCCCGTCGCTTGGAAATATTACCGACCTGAAACAATTGGTAAAAGAGGCACATAAACTCGAGATGGCTGTAATCATCGACTGGGTGGCCAACCACACCGCATGGGATAACCCATGGATTGAAAACGATTCGTGGTATACAAAAGACTCACAAGGAAATATAATAAACCCACCTGGAACAAATTGGCAAGATGTGGCCGAGCTCAATTATAACAACGAAGAAATGCGCAACGAAATGATAAAATCGATGAAATTCTGGGTCGAAACCTGTAATATCGATGGTTTTCGTTGCGATGCGGTCGATTTTGTCCCCTTCGATTTCTGGAAACAAGCCATAGATTCACTTCAAACAATGGAAGGAAGAAGCCTAATATTTCTGGCTGAAAGCGGGAAAAAGGAGAGTTTAACTGCTGGCTTTCAATTCAACTATAGTTGGGATTTCCAATCGAAATTGGTTTCAATTTTCAAAAATAAAACCGCAGCCAACCAATTAGCTACAACACACATGGCCGAAATGAGCCAAGTCCCGGAAGGGCGGAATAAATTACGTTATATCACGAATCACGACATATATGCCTGGGAGGGATCGCCTTACGAACAATTTGGCAACAACGAAGCAGCGCTCGCGGCATTTGCAGCAACCGTGTTCTCTGGCGGAATCCCGCTGATATATTCCGGGCAGGAAACTGATTATCAGGAAAAGATTTCCTTTTTCGAACTTAACCCCATTGAATGGGACAATACCCCAACAATTACCAGTGAAATAAAACAGATAATAAAGATACGCAAAGAAAATCAAGACTTCATAAACACATCATTTACATCATATTCAACATCCGACATCATTTCGTTCCTTCATAAGAAAAGCAATAGTGAGCTGCTGGTCCTTATCAACACCCGAGGGGGAAACGCCACGTTTACTTTTCCGACTGAACTACAGAACAAGCAATGGACAAACTTGATCAACAATACAAATACAGAATATAGTACCAAAACAGAAATGATGCCATATCAATATATTATATTGAAAAGATAAAGCAGACGAATCAATTAACAATACATAAGAATAACAGAAATAAACCCTAAAGAATATGAAGAGCAGAAAACAATTGATGATAGCCACAGTACTTGCCGCAATGCTATTATGGTCATGCAGCAACTCAAAAGGACAAAGTCAGGGGATTAGTTCTCCCGATGGGAAAGTGAAAATTACAGTAAACAACCACGATGGCCAGATTTTCTATGCTGTAGACAAAGAAGAAACAAAGATCGTTCTCCCTTCAAAATTGGGATTTGTGCTGAAAGACGGCAGGGTTATCGGCAAAAAAATGAAGATAACCAACGTGAAAAAAACATCGTTTAACGAAACCTGGGAACAACCTTGGGGCGAAAAACGACTCATTGAAAACAGGTATGAAGAGATGACCGTTTCGTTGAAAAGCAATGCAGCAAAAATAGCAATAAACCTGATTTTCAGAGCATACAACGATGGCATTGGATTAAGGTATGATATTCCGTCACAGGCTTCAATCGATTCATTTATCATTATGGATGAGTTGACCGAATTTGCCTTAGCGGGTGATGAAAATGCGTGGTGGACTACTGCCTACAAAGGGGTTTATTACGAAAATATTACCCAACATACTCCGGTTAGTCAAATGAACGACACCGTTTCGCTACCCCTAACCCTCGAAACCCAAAGCAATAAATTCTTGGCAATACATGAAGCCAACCTGACAAATTATGCAGCCATGAACCTCTACGCATCACATGGAACTACACTGAAATGCGATTTAACACCATGGTCGACCGGCGAGAAAGTATTTGCAAAAACCCCGTTTGTTTCACCATGGCGAATGATAATCATTGCCGACCGTCCCGGCGATTTGCTCACCTCGTCGTTGGAATTAAACCTGAACGACCCTTGTAAAATTGATGATACTTCGTGGATTGAGACCGGGCGTTACATAGGAATTTGGTGGGGAATGCACATGGAAAAATATACCTGGCATATGGGCCCTAAACATGGAGCGACAACAGAAAACACCATGCGTTATATCGATTTTGCTGCTCAACATGGTTTTTCGGGCGTGCTGGTTGAAGGCTGGAATACCGGGTGGGAGAACGATTGGACAAAAGAAGGAGATAAATTCAACTTTACACAACCCTACCCCGATTTCGACATAGAAAAAATTACAGCCTACGGGAAACAAAAAGGGGTAAAGTTAGTTGGCCATCACGAAACCGGAGGCGCAACGATCAATTATGAAAAACAACTCGACGATGCCTTTGCCTTTTATCAGAAATTAGGGGTTAACTGCGTGAAGACCGGGTATGTGAGTCCGTTACTCGATGGGAAAGAACGTCATAGCAGCCAGTACGGAGTGCTGCACTTCCGTAAAGTGATTGAAACCGCGGCCAAATACCATATTATGATTGTGAACCACGAGCCGGTTATACCAACAGGCTTACGCCGCACCTATCCTAACCTCATGTCGGGCGAAGGAATGCGCGGACAAGAATATAATGCATGGTCAGCCGACGGGGGAAACCCAAGCGAACATACCACAATCATACCATTCACACGCGGTTTAGCTGGCCCAATGGATTATACACCCGGTGTGTTTAATTTCGAAAACCCGGTAAAACCCAATACAAAAGTTAAAACAACCCTGGCCCACCAACTGGCCTTGTATGTAACCATCTACGCCCCATGGCAAATGGCCTGCGACTTACCCGAAAATTATACCGGCAACCCATCATTGCACTTTATTGAACAGGTTCCGGTAAATTGGGAGCAAACAAAAGTCCTCGAAGCAAAAATTGGCGACTTCCTGATTACCACACGCAAAGACCGTGACTCAGACAACTGGTACCTGGGAGCTATTACCGATGAAAATAGCCGCACCTTCGATATTGACCTTTCCTTTCTCGACAAAGACAAAAAATACCGTGCCATTATCTATCGCGATGGCCCTAATGCAGGCTGGAAAACAAATCCAACCGATGTAAACATTGAAGAAAAAATTGTCTCTTCCGACCAGAAATTACAACTACAACTTGCTGAAGGGGGTGGCACTGCCGTCCGTTTTGAATGTTTGTAGAAACATAGGGTAAATATTATTCTTTAAAGAGACCGTTCCAAAACGGTCTCTCTTTGTTTTTAATTTTCTCTGGACTTCGAACAAAGAATTCACTAACTTCGCCAACGATTATGTCCCAATATCGCAGCGTAGCAATTTGCATTACTACATTAAAAATTAAACATAAAAGCTAATTTGCTTTATGATTGAAAAACAAAATAATGCAAAAATAAATAGCACTAAAGTCAATAAATTGCATAACGAGGACCAACAATTTAAGAAGCAGATTGCCAATTACGAAGCAAAAATTGAGCAGTTGAAACAATCTTTCGATAAACAAACCTCGAAATATTCACGAATTACCAATTATTCTATTCAATTATCGAACAAAGCTTTTGATGAATTACCCCAGTTTATTGCTCAAACCCTTCGCGATATTTTCGAAGTAAAAGCAGTTTGGGTCTCAACCTTCGATGAAAAAAAGCAACAATTACGCCTCGATGCATGCACCCTTCTTCCCGAAGAAGAAACTCTAATAAAACAATTTGTTGGCAATCCGATCATTGCGCCTTTTACCCCCGTAAATTCGGATGTTGTGCAAAAAATGATAGCAATAAAAATAGGCCCGCCTTCGACACTGAACACAATTTCATTCAATCAAATTTCTGAAGAAACCAGCCAACTTGTTCACAATGCGATGAAAATAGGATGGTTTCAGGGAACATCTTTTTCACATCGGGGAAAGCTTATTGGAGGTATGCTTATTGCGGGTCATAAAGAGCAAATTCCAATTAACGAAGAACAATTAGGAACTTTTATCGAGCTTACATCCAATATATTACAAAGAAAAAAGGTTGAAAATGATTTGATTGTAAGCGAACGGCGTTTTAGGGAGATGACCGATTTACTGCCACAAATTGTTTTTGAAATCGACATGCAGGGAATCTTAACCTTCGTTAACAAATTTGCTCTCGACCTATTGGGTTACACCTACACCGAACTCAGCGAAGGCTTAAGTATTTCTGAAGTTGTGGCACCTGAAGACCTTCCGTTCGCGATACAACGCATAAAAGAAGTATTCAACGGCGCTGATACCACGCCCAAAGAATTAAAAATTTCAAAACGAAATGGCGAAATTTTCCCTGTAATATTGCAGGCAGAAGTTATTATGGACGAAGGGTACTGCTCTGGCATGAGAGGAATTGGAATTGATATTTCAGAAATAAAAGAAGCTGAAGAACAGATTCATTTAAAAAATCAACAACTCAAAAAAATCAATGCTGAAAAAGATAAACTACTTTCGATAATAGCCCACGATTTACGCAGTCCCTTCAACAGCTTTATTGGTTTCACTGAGCTATTAACAGAAGAGGTACAAACTCTATCCCCCGCAAAATTGGAAGAAATTGCCAAAAGTATGAAAGAATCGGCAACGAACTTGTACGCACTGCTCGAAAACCTGCTCGAGTGGTCGAAAACACAGAGGGAAGGGACTGCATTTAACCCGCAAAAAATTAAACTGCATGAAGAAGTCAGCCATTGTCTTGAACTCGTAGGATACCCAGCTTCAAAAAAGAATATTTCATTTGATATAAACATACCTCAAAAGTTTGACATTATGGCCGACAGGCCTATGCTCGATACAATCATCCGAAACCTAATATCGAACGCAATTAAATTTACCCGCAAGAACGGTAAGGTAGAAATCTCTGCCCACGAGGAAAATTCAGGAATTCTAATCCGAGTAAAAGACAACGGCATTGGCATGAACGAAGAAACGCTCAAACGTATTTTCGAACCTTTTTTCCCCACAAAAATCTATGGTCGTGGCCTGGGTATGGCCGCTGCATTCGGCATTATTCGTAACCATGACGGCATGCTGACGGTTGATTCCGCGCAGGGCAGAGGCACCAAGGTCGTCATTTATCTTCCCGGCTCCGATCAGCAGGAATATCGCGCTCAGCAGCTTTCCCTGCAATAAAAAGGGCGGCA
>ERZ1645192.4666-NODE-4666-length-10800-cov-5.749000_pt1 | contig 10800 bp, 7 predicted proteins | sample MGYA00575354_ERZ1645192 | MGnify/ENA primary metagenome ERZ1645192 (study PRJEB40844, sample SAMN11349763) | freshwater sediment metagenome | isolation source: river sediment | host: Sediment | place: India: Faizupur Khadar , New Delhi | collected 2017-02-21 ...
TCTTAACTCCGCGCGCCCCCCAGTCAATCGCTAATTGCCGGGCTCTCGAAGCAGCTGCAGGTCGAACCGGACGAATGCGAGTTAAGAGACGCCCAGGGACGGATGCACTATTAAAGGCAAAAAATGATTAAAAAAACAGTCTTGTGGCGGTTGTTTAGACAGGTACCATGACCCGGTGAGTGTGAAATTGTTCTTCCTGGTCGGGTCATGCACCGCTGCAGCAGCGGCGCATGGAACGACGGCTTCCCAGATCTGCACCTGGGCCGTCGCCGGCATGGAGGTTCACGCTCGTCCGGGGGTTGGACTCGCGGCAGGCCACCCTCCGCTATCTCTCTGAGCCGCCTTTAACAAACACGTTCCCGCCGGGACCCGGCGGACTATTTTTCCCATGTCTCAAACAGATACTCCCAAACGACGTTCCAGACCACATCGTCAGAAGAATCGATCCGCAGCGCCTGCGGTTACGATTCATCCCATGAAGCTGCATGACATTCCTGAGATTTACGCCTTGGGACTGCGGCTGTTTACGGCCGATGAACTGCCCACCTTGTACCGCTCCTGGGACGAGCATGAGCTGGTGCAGTTGTACGCGTCGGACGAGGAAACGTGCCTTGTGGCTGAGTGTGAGGACAGGATTGTAGGCTTTGCCCTGGGCCGGATTATGGAGAAGCCGCGAAGCGCCTGGCGCTATGGCTGGTTGTTGTGGCTCGGAGTGGACCCGAAGAGCCAGGGGCATGATGTGGCGACGAGATTGATTCGCCAACTGACAGACCTTTTTGTCGAACGCGACGCCCGAATCATGCTGGTCGATACGGATGAGCATAACCACAAGGCGCTGAAATTTTTCCGCCGGCGCGGGTTTTCCCAGGAAAGAAAACATATTTACCTGGCCCAAAACCTGGACGATCACCCCGGCAGAAAAACAGACAACAATCGCGACTGAGCGGCTGCAACTCCCAACACGCCCAATTACACGCCGCGGTCAACGACGCCGTTTCGCCGGGCCGAAGAAATAACCGCCACGTATGCGAGCGCCGGTAATGCGTTGCGGTGGAGCGGCGTTTTTGCCCGTTTGCTCGAACAAGGCCGTGTAGCGGTACTCGTAATTGTCCAGCTTTACTCTCGGAATGGATTGGCCAATAAATCGCTCGATCGCCTGAACATGCCGGGCGTCCTCGGCCACCATTAAGGTGAACGCGTCTCCAAGGGCATCCATGCGGCCAGTCCGGCCAATCCGGTGGATGTAGTCCTCCGGGTGCTGCGGAACGTCGTAATTAATGACGTGGCTCACGTCGGCTATGTCCAACCCGCGCGCCGCGATGTCTGTAGCCACAAGGACTTCGTAACGCCCGTTCCGGAATCCATTGAGCGCCTGCTCGCGCTCCCGCTGGGTACGATTCGAGTGCAGCACGGCCACGGCATGATTGTTGCGTTTCAGAAGCCCCGCAACTCGATCGGCTCCGTGCTTGGTGCGGCAAAACACAATCACTGATTCATAGTTCACCCGCCCCAGCAACTCGAGCAGCAGGTCCGTTTTTTGATAATCCGAAACAGGATAGATGACGTGCTTGACGTTCTCGGCTGGCTTGCGGCGGAGACCAATCTCGATCGTTACCGGGTCCTTCATTGCCCACGTGATGAGCGTCTCGATCTCCGGCGGGATGGTCGCGGAAAACAAGGACGTGTGCCGCTGCCGAGGGCACTTCTGCAGTATTCTGCGCACATCCGGCAGAAAGCCCATATCCAGCATTCGGTCCGCTTCATCCAGCACGACATACTCCACTTTGTCCAGCCGGCAGCTCCCCTGCCCCATCAGATCCAGTAAACGCCCTGGTGTCGCCACAATGATATCCGCGCCCCGCTTCAACGCCTCTCGCTGCGCTCCGTAGCCTACACCGCCAAAAAGAACCGCAATCCGCAGCTCGGTGAACCGCGCAAAATCGCGAAATGCTGTCTCAACCTGCGCCGCCAACTCGCGAGTCGGCTCGAGAATCAGGACTCGTGTGTGCCCCTGGTGCGACCCGAGGCGCGACATAATTGGCAAAGCAAAAGCCGCGGTTTTGCCCGTGCCTGTTTGCGCGCTGCCGATAACGTCCCGGCCTTCCATGATGAGCGGTATCGCTCGCAGTTGGATGGGCGTCGGATCGGTAAAGCCCATCGCGCGAACGCCCTCAAGCATTTCCTGCGACAGACCAAGCTTTGAAAAAGCCATATTATCTTTGTTTATAGATCCGCGTAGCGCCTAGTCAGGCGTTTTGTTGCGCTCGGGTTCGGGGTCCGTGCCCGGTTCATTCGTTGCCGCAGGGGAAGAGTCACCGGACGAAACCTCTGGTGATACCGCCATCTGCGCGTCCGCAGCTGGCTGCGCCGGTTCAGCAACGGCGCCTGCAATTTCCCGCGCCTCAGACGCCATCGATTCGGCTGAGGCTGTCTGCGTTTCGGCAGGATTGGCGCTTTCCGTAGCAACCGGAGCGGTTTCGGTGGTTCCAGCATCTGCCGCCGGCGCCGCTGGCGCCGGAGCGGGCGGCTTCTTCTCCGGTTTGGGCGGCTTCGGGAGCGGTTTCTTGGCCGTCTCCATCACGCCATTTGCAAACTCAATCACGTGTCCCTGGTGGATGAGCCAGTGCAAGTCCGCTACAAGGGCGGTTTGTTCCGGGGTCGGCTCGGGTGCGGACGGCCCGGCTGAAGCAGGCGCACTTGCGGCTTGACCCTCCACCGGTTCGGCCCTGGGCGGCTCAGAGACGGGCACAGGCACGATCGCAGGCTTTGGTGCCAGCGATTCGATAAGCTGCCGCCTCGTACACTTGCCGTGTGCGTTGAGGAAGTTGACGATCTTCCTCACGCCTTCGGATACGGGCGTAGCCTCGAGGTCCAGGAAATGCGGACGCGCCACCGAAACGTGCGTCACAGTCTTGTCCACTTTGAAAAACTGGAGACCGCGGCTGGCGAACTGCTGGCTGAGCACGGTGGCAATCTGCAGCGGAAACCGCCGCTGATCCTCCCATGCCGAACGAAATGCGCGGCCCAGTTCCTGGCTGCGGAGGCTTCGCGCGGCTGTCCCGGAAATGGAATGGGTTTCGACCTCTTTGATGATCGCTTCCTTGTGTGTCTCGCGGAAATGCTTTGACACGGATTCCATGGTTTGCAGCCGCACCGGCTCGGGGACGTTCAGACAAATGTACTCCGTCTTCCAGCTCTGGTCCTCAATCCACTTCTTCACCACTTCCTCGTCCCGGACAATCTTCACACGGGACTTGTAAACCTCGAACGGAAGCCTGGAATATCTTTCAGCATGCAGTTTCCTGAGGTTCGCCTGGTAATCGTTTAGATTCGGGGGCCCCAAAACAATGCCGCTCATGCCGCATTGGGCCACAAATGTATACTTGCCCTTTGGTGGCTCGGTGGCGGTCTTCTCAGCCTGGTAAAAGGTCGCGAAGTGCCGCCTGAGAACGTGATCCACCGCCTCATCGTCAGAAAGCCACAGGGAATCGTCCAGCGCGCAAAGATATAGCTTCTGGAGGATTGTGCCCTCAGCGTTTTTCCGCGTGGCAAAGCTCACGGTGTGACGCTCCGGTTTTTGAAGAATCATCTGGGCGATGTCGAACAGGGGGTATGCCCGACCTGTCATTTTTATCTGCCGCGCAAGGCTGTCCACACCCCTTTCCTCGGGAACAAGCGTCAAGGTGATCTCGGGCAGCGGTGGAGGCGGTTCGCGCCGCCCCTGGTCGCGTTCTGCGCGGCGGCGGTCGCCTCGAAAGCGTGTGTCGCGCGGGCCTGAAGGGCGGGATCCTCGATTCTCCCCGGGCCGCCCGCCCTCGCGAGAACGATTCTCCGGGCCGCCCACGCCGCGTGGCCGTTGCCCGCCGGGCCCCTCCCGCCGGGGCCGTTGGCCGAAATTCCCTTCCCTCCGTCTCGGAGTCTCCTCCGCACCGGTATAATTCTCGTAGCTCTTGGTCTTGGCCGATTCCTGCGCCCAAGCCGGCAGAAAAAGCTTCTCAAGATCCAGTTCGTTATCAGGTAATGTGCTCATTACTTACATCAGGCGCATATAAAGCGGGCGCCTTGCAACGCCGCTTTGATGGAGCATGGAGCGGCTTCGGGCAGATTGCAAGCGCTGGATGGCATCCGGCGCAGGCACTGTGGACCGATGGCAGCACCGCCGCCGCGCCACAAACCCGCAACCAGGGTTACATTTTCCCTTGCGCGCAAGCCTCAAAGAGCTTAAAGGCGAGCAGCAACATCGAAAGCATGACAACCACACAAATTCAAAAGCTCGCCCGCGAACACGGCACCCCGCTCGTCGTCATCGACCACAAAGTCTTGCGCCAAAACTATGCCTCGTTCAAAAAGCATCTCCCCACGGTGCAGGCATATTACGCCGTCAAGGCAAACGCCGATCCGGCAATTGTTCGCACGTTCTACAAGGCGGGCGCCAGCTTCGATGTCGCTTCCTTTCCCGAGTTCATGCTTGTTTACGAAAACATCCGCCATCTCCCGCCCAAAGAGCAACAGGCTTTTATCTGGGACAAAATCATCTATGCCAATCCCATAAAACCCCGCGAGACTCTGGAGAATTTAAATCAATACAAACCACTAGTCACTTACGACAACCTCGAAGAATTACGCAAAATAAAGCAATACGCGCCTCAAGCCGGGCTAGTCATCCGCCTCCGCGTGCCAAACACAGGCTCGATGGTCGAGTTGTCCTCGAAGTTCGGCTGCGATCCGGGGGAAGCGGTGGATCTCATCAAAGCCGCTTTCGAAATGGGCCTGGCGGTTGAAGGACTCAGCTTCCACGTCGGCAGCCAATGCACAAACTTCCAGAACTTTGTCCAGGCCCTCGACATTTCAGCCGCTGTCATGCGCGAAGCCAAGTCCCGCGGACACGAACTCAAGATTCTCGACATTGGTGGAGGGTTCCCTGCCCCTTATGACCGGCACGTAAAGCCCTTCAGCACCCTGGCACGGAAGATCAACGCGGAAATCACTCGCCTGTTCCCCGAAGACATCCAGATCGTGGCTGAACCCGGACGCTTTCTCGTGGCAACTGCGGCGACCTCCGTGGCACGCGTCATTGGCAAAGCCGTGCGTGACGGCAAGGTGTGCTACTACATTGATGACAGCGTTTACCACACCTTTAGCGGGATCATCTTTGATCACTGCCAATACCACTTGAAAGCCCTCAAAAAGGGAAAAACAGAGGTGTCCGCCGTCTTCGGCCAAACCTGCGATGCCCTGGACAAAATCTCGCTCTCGGAGGAGCTGCCCGAACTGGAGATTGATGACCTGCTGTATTCCGAAAAGATCGGCGCGTACAGCAGTGCATCCGCCACGTGGTTCAATGGGTTCGCCCCGGCAAAGGTGATACACGTAAACGAGCAGGCATACGGGCGATAGCCCTGTAAATCGGCAAAGTTTTTGAAAGTGGGCAGGCATCCTTTCACCCGGTGCCTTGCTGCCCGTCCTCCCGGCGGTGAACCTCGCGGACGATTCAGCCTACTGGCCATGCCAGCCATAAGTTGCTGCCCCGTATAGCCCAGCGAGATAACTCGCGCCGCGTCGCAAACCGCGTGGTGATGCTTCCGGGGACAATTTTCTTCAGAAAGTGCTCAAAGAAAAAATGTCAAAAAAATGGAATAAACTTCTTTACCCGAAAGCAAAGCGGTGTAATGTTTGTAGTGGCCGCCCAGAGTAGTGTGGCTGGCCGCGTATGAGCGTACATAGGCGCGAATTTAAAACATGCCTGAACGCCGAGACAATCGGCCGATCAGCCTGCATACTGGATGAGCACCTGGTAAACTTTGAAGCAAAAACCGAACACAAATGTGTTCGGTTTTTTATTTCCGCGGCTCTCGGGTCAACACCAGAAATCAACAAAAGGAGATCGTGACATGGACTTGCATCACCCCATCTTGAGGGAGTTTCCTGAACACCGTGAAACAATCAAACGCCTCAAGGCTTCTAGCGATCATTTTCGGAGTATTTTTGACGAATACCACAGGTTGGATGATGAGATTTACCGGATAGAGGAGGAAATCGATTTCGCCACGGATCAGGAGATTGAGGAACTCAAGATGCGACGGGCTAAGCTGAAAGATTACATTTACCATGTTGTTCGCCATGCCTCGACAGCATGCCCCGCATGTGAAAACGCCAAAGTGGCGGCAACGCCGTAGATAGACCGCGTCATCGGCCGACCTCTGAGGAACGCCGAATAATGAACCAGGCCCGGGAGGTTTATGCTTTCCGGGCCATTTTTTGCGCCTGGACGGCGCGCCGAATACACACTTTCTACGGGCTATGCAGCCACTGCCTTGCTCGTGCGTCCCTGGGCTGCGCGCTTGCGCTGTGTTTCGTTCAGGATCTTCTTTCGCAAGCGGAGGTTTTTCGGGGTGGCCTCGACGTATTCGTCAGGGCCAATATACTCCAGCGCGCGTTCAAGTGAGAGCTTGAGCGGCGGATTGAGCTGAATCCCCTTTCCGTCTCCCTGGGAACGCATATTCGTCAGCTTCTTGGCCTTGCAAGGATTCACTGGTATGTCGTTTTCACGGGCATTCTCACCGACAATCATTCCCGCATAGATCGCCTCCCCCGGCTCCACCATCAGGCGGCCCCGCTCCTGGATCATGTTCAACGCATAGGACATGGCCTCGCCGGATTCCATGCTCACCAGCGAGCCATTCTTGCGCGCGGCAATCTCTCCCCGCTCAGGACCATACTCGTGGAAAAGGTGGCTCATCACCCCAAGTCCCCGGGTCTGATTCACCAGGTCGGTCTCGAATCCGATAAGCCCCCGCGTAGGCACCAGCGCTTCGATGCTCACATCTTCACCGTGGTGGCTCATGTTTTCAATATCACCCTTCCGGTCCGCAAGGTTTTGCAGCACATCCCCCATCGCGAACTTGGGGATCTCAAGATACACGCGCTCGATCGGCTCGAGCAGATTTCCCTGGGCGTCTTTGCGGTAAATCACTTCCGGCCTGGAAACGAGCACTTCGTATCCCTCCCGCCGCATCTGCTCAACAAGAATCGCTATCTGCATCTCTCCGCGCCCGCTGACATTGAAGATATTCGGCGCATCCGTCTGCTCGACACGCAGCGCCACATTTGTGCGGATTTCCTTTTGCAGCCGCTCCCATATGTGGCGTGCGGTCACAAGCTTGCCGTCGATTCCCGCCAGTGGTCCGTCGTTCACCGCAAACTGCATCTGGATGGTCGGCGGGTCGATCGGCACAAAGGGCAATGGTTGCCGGTCTTCGCTGTCGGTGATGGTCTCGCCAATAAAGACGTTTTCAAACCCGGTTAACCCGATAATGTCACCCGCATGGGCTTCCGAAACCTCGATCCGCTTCATGCCCTCAAAATGGTAAATCGCTGTGACCTTTGAAGTCTCCCTCGCACCGTCGCCGTGAATGCACACCGCCGCATCTCCCGCTTTGATCTTTCCAGCGACGATTTTACCGAGAGCGACCCGCCCCAGGTAGTCGGAGTAATCGAGATTTGCCACAAGCAGCTTAAAGCCTTCGCCAGCATGCGCGCGCGGAGGGGGGATATGCTCGATAATGGCGTTAAAAAGGGGCTCCATGTTCGAGGATCGATCTTCCATTTTAACCTTGGCAAAGCCTTCCTTCGCACTCGCGTAAATCACCGGAAAATCGAGCTGCTCGTCGGTCGCGTGCAGCGACACAAACAAGTCAAACACTTCGTCCAGCACCTTGTGCGGATTTGCATTGTCGCGGTCGATCTTGTTGATAACGACGACAGGTTTTGCGCCGGCCTCCAGCGCCTTCCGAAGCACAAACCTCGTCTGGGCCTGGGGACCATCCACCGAATCCACCACCAGCAACACACCATCGATCATGTTCATGATGCGCTCCACCTCGCCACCGAAATCCGCGTGCCCCGGTGTATCCACGATGTTGACGTGGTAATCCTTGTACTTAAAAGCGGCGTTTTTCGCACGGATGGTGATGCCCTTTTCACGCTCCAGATCCATCGAATCCATCAATCGCTCCTCCTGGCTTTCCTGCTGGTTAGCCCTGAAGGTGCCGGATTGCTTGAGCAGGCAATCGACCAGCGTGGTCTTGCCATGATCAACGTGCGCTATAATTGCAATATTACGTATGTGCTGCATGTATGGTGTTTCAGCCAGAGTTCGCCGTGAGGGCACAGAAGTCCTCTGTTAAAGAGCGTTAGTATGCCACGCTCGCCACCCGGGGTCAATGCTGCTTCCTACAACAAATTTCTTGTCACCGTGCACGCCTTTTGTACTTCTATTTCAATGGATAATAAACATAGGTCCTCTAGTTCGTTCTCTCGGCGCCAGTTCCTGGTCTATTCGGCCATCGCAGCCGCAGGTGCCACCGCTTTCACCGGATGCACCTCCCCGCGTCCGCGCAGACTCGCAGCCAGCGATAAATTGCGCATTGCCTGCGTCGGCGTTGGCGGCAAGGGCAGAAGCGACGTAGCCCACTGCGGCTCCGAACAAATTGTGGCCTTGTGCGATGTTGATGAAGGTGAAGCCGCCAACAGCCGGAAATCGTTTCCCAAGGCGAAGTTTTACTTCGATTGGCGGGAAATGCTTGAGAAAGAGGAGAAGAATATCGATGCCATTACCGTCTCCACCCCGGACCACTTGCACGCCGCCATCGCCTCACGCGCAATTAAGATGGGCAAGCACGTGTATTGCCAAAAGCCGCTTACCCAAACTGTTTACGAGGCCCGCTACTTGCGCAAGCTGGCAAACCGCTATGGCGTCGTGACCCAGATGGGCAACCAGGGCAGCGCCGAGGATGGCCTGCGCCGCGCCGTCGAAGTCGTCCAGGCGGGCGTTATCGGCCCTGTCCGCCAAATCCATGTCTGGAGCAATCGCCCGGTATGGCCCCAGGGTCTCAGGCGTCCGCCGGGCGAGGATCCGATTCCCGAAGGGTTGAAATGGGACTACTTCCTCGGGCCCGCACCCTACGTTCCCTACAAAAAGGGCCTCTACCATACCTTCAACTGGCGCGGCTGGTTCGAGTTCGGCACCGGCGCTCTCGGCGACATGGCCTGCCACACCGCCAACATGCCCTTCCGCGCAGCAAAACTCGGATATCCAAACCTGGTCGAATTACTGGACCACTCCGAACTGAACCCGGACACCTATCCCAAAACATCGAAAATCCGTTTCGTCTTCCCCAAACGCGAGGGCCTTCCGGAAACTGAGTTCTTCTGGTACGACGGCAATCCCCGCGACAAGGAAGTCAAGCCTCTACGACCTTCGGAGGATGTCACGACCAGTATCCGCGATATGCTCGACAAACTTCCTGACTCAGGCTGCCTGTTGATCGGGGACAAAGGGCAGTTATTCTCGCCAGACGATTACGGCGCGAGATTCTTTGTTAAGCTCGACGGCGATAAGGAACTGATCGAGGGCTCAACTCATGAAGCCGTCAGAGCCGTGCCGCCGACAATTCCTCGGAACGCCCACGCAGGCGGCAGCGACGAGCGCCAGCACCTCGAGTGGATCGCCGCATGTAAGGGCGGTCCAACTCCATACTCGAACTTCGACATTGCCGCCTACCTGACGGAAATCATCCTCCTGGGCTGCGTCGCCCTGCGCAGCGGGCAGAAGCTCGAATGGGATGGCCCCGCCATGCGGGCGACAAATGCTCCAGAAGCGGCTAAATACGTCAAGCGGACCTATCGCAAGGGTTTCGGTCTCGCATAATACTGGTTTGCTTTCATCAAGCCCGGGCACCCGCTCGGGCTTTTTTGTCATTCCCGCAGGTCTTGCCCAGCCGCACCATTGACGCACCGCGCCGTTCCCGCCATGCTGTCAAGCATGCAGATTGAAACGCTTGGGGAGGCTCGATTTCAATCGCCTCTCCGGAGGCGATGGGTCAACGATCGTCTCCGCGTCCCAGAGCACCTGGTTTTTGAAGAGGGCTCCTTGCCCAAACCCGGCGGAAGCTTTGAACTGGCCGGACCGCGGGAAAAGATTTTTTTCAACCCCGCCAAGTGCAGGGCGGGGATTGTGACTTGTGGCGGCCTCTCCCCGGGTTTGAATAACGTGATCCGCTCCATCTTCCTCGAATTGCATCACAACTACGGCGTACGCCAGGTGCTCGGGTTTCGGGACGGCTATCAGGGCCTGGACCCGGAGCGCGGCCGCGAACCAATCACGCTCACTCCGGAACTGGTGGACGATATCCACAAGGATGGCGGCACCATCCTGGGCACGTCACGAGGACCGGTGGACACCAGAATCGCCGTGGACAACCTGATTCGTCGGGGCATCGATATTCTCTTCACTGTCGGCGGCGACGGCACACAGCGCGGAGGCAGGGATTTGTACAACGAGGCGCGTTCGAGAGGGCGCCCGCTCGCGGTTGTCGGCGTGCCCAAGACGATCGATAACGATGTGATGTATGTGGATCGGACGTTCGGCTACCTGACCGCGGTGGAAGAAGCTGCGCATGTGCTCGAATGCGCGCACATGGAGGCCCACAGTGTCCAAAACGGCATCTCTATTGTCAAACTCATGGGCCGGGAAGCCGGCTTCATTGCCGCCGGGGCAACGGTTGCCTCACAGGATGTTAATTTTACACTCATTCCTGAAGTGCCGTTCAAACTTGAGGGCGAGGGCGGTTTTTTGCTCGCACTCAAGGATCGTGTGTTAAAGAGAGCGCATGCCCTGATTGTTGTGGCTGAAGGAGCCGGACAGGACCTCTTAAACAACGATGCCAATCGGCGCGATGCGTCCGGGAACAAAAAGCTCGCCGATATTGGCGCATTTCTCAGGGACTCCATCCAGGCATT
>ERZ1645192.4670-NODE-4670-length-10796-cov-10.925240_pt1 | contig 10796 bp, 6 predicted proteins | sample MGYA00575354_ERZ1645192 | MGnify/ENA primary metagenome ERZ1645192 (study PRJEB40844, sample SAMN11349763) | freshwater sediment metagenome | isolation source: river sediment | host: Sediment | place: India: Faizupur Khadar , New Delhi | collected 2017-02-21 ...
CCATTGAAGAACTGCTCCAGGGGAAAGTTCTCGTTGGGCGAGTGGATGGCGTCAGCCTCAAGGCCGAAGCCCATAAGGACCGATTTGACGCCCAGCACTTTCTCGAAGGTACTGATAATGGGGATGCTGCCTCCAGAGCGGACCGGTACCGGAAGGAGGCCGTAGACTTCGGCATAGGCTTTTTCTGCGGCTTTATAGGCGGGCAGGTCGATGGGACAAACATAACCATGGCCCCCGTGGAGGTAGCTGACTTCCACCTTCACCGAGGGGGGGGCGATCGATTCGAGGTATTCCTTGAAGAGCACCTCTATCTTGGTATGGTCCTGATGGGGAACCAGTCTGGTCGAGATCTTGGCGTAGGCTTTGGAAGGAAGGACCGTCTTGGCCCCCTCTCCGGAGTACCCGCCCCAGATGCCGCATACGTCGAGTGACGGGCGGATGCCGGTGCGTTCCTTCGGGGAGAAACCCTCCTCACCCTGGAGCGCCTCCACCCCGATGCCCGCCTTGAAGGCCTCCTCATCAAATGGGGCACGGGCCAGCATCTCCCGCTCTTCGGCAGATACTTCCAGCACATCATCATAAAATCCGGGAACGGTGATCCTTCCCTTTTCATCGGTGAGTCCGGCTATCAGCTTGCTCAGCACGTTGATGGGATTGGCCACGGTGCCTCCGAACAACCCCGAATGGAGGTCGTGCGATGGCCCTGTCACTTCCACCTGCCAATAAGCCAGTCCGCGTAACCCCGTGGTGATGCTCGGGATCTTCGCCCCAATCATCGAAGTGTCACTCACCAGGATGATGTCCGATTTCAGCATCTCCTTGTGGAGGAGGCAGAATTTTTCCAGGTTGGGGGAGCCGATCTCCTCTTCTCCCTCGATCATGAACTTGACATTGCAGGGGAGGGTACCGGTTTTCACCATCAACTCGAAGGCCTTGGCGTGCATCATGCTCTGCCCTTTGTCATCATCGGCGCCGCGGGCATAAATTCTGCCGTCGCGGATTTCTGGTTCAAAGGGCGGGGAAACCCACTTAGCAATAGGATCGACCGGCATCACATCCATGTGGGCATACACTAGCACCGTCGGCAAGAGCGGATCGATGATCTTTTCGCCATAGGTGACGGGATTGCCCTCAGTTTCGAATACTTCGGCCTTGTCCGCTCCGGAATTCAGCAGAAGCTGTTTCCAGTATTCCGCAGCCCGGTACATGTCAGGCTTATTCTCCGAAAGGGAACTGATGGAAGGAATGCGGATCAGCCCGAACAACTCCTCCAGAAACCGCTCTTTATGGTGCGCGATATAGTCATTGATTTGCTTCATGTGTGCCATTTGTTTCGTGAATAAAAGGTTATAAAAATCCCGGCAGCCATCACTCCCTTAACGGGAAGAAACAGGCTGCCGGGAAAGATAATTATTGAACAATCGCTTTGAAGCGCTGGTTGTCGAAATATTTGAAGAATTCCATGTCGGTGGCCGCCAGGGTTTTGGCTTTCGGGTTAATGGCCACGGCTTTGGTGAGGCTTTCCATCACCATCTCTTCTTTGTTGGTGCGGGCGCCGACCACTGCCCGGAGGTACTCCTTGAGGTAGCACCCTTCGCGGTCATAATCCTCCAGGTCACTGAGGGCACCGTTGTAGTTGCCCGAGATGATCTTCACCAGGGCGGTGTTGGGATCGGCTTCACTGCGGAAATACTGGTTGGCCCGGTTGTAATCACCCTTGCGGATGCTTACCAGCGCCAGGTTATAGTTCACTTCGTTGCCCAGTCCGGAGGCCGCCCCGAAATACTCCTCGGCCTGTGAAATGTTGTTCTCAAACAGGGCAACGGTGCCCAGGTTGTTCTTGACCACCGGCTCGTCGTTTTTCAGCGATCCGGCTTTCTGAAACCAGCTCTTGGCATCGGCATACTTCTGTTGGTTGGCCAGGACCGCTCCTACATTATTGGGCCCCCTCCAGTCATTGGGGAAGATCTCGGAGAAGGATTTGTAGATCTTCATCTTTTTAGCATCGTCGGAAGTCAGCGTGGCCGCGTAGAGCAGTTCGGCCTGGTTCAGCGAGGCGGGATTGTTTTCGGCGATGGCTACGATCTCCTCATCGCTCTTACCAATGATGTTGACCGAGGTCAGCAACTTGGCCCTGCGCAGTTTGGGCAGCACCTCGTCGGCGACCTGGGTGAAGGCCGAAGCGAGGTTCTTAATTTCACGCTCCCTGACTTCAGGATCGGTATACATCGACAATACCCTCAGGATGAGGTCTTTGTCCTGGATGTTCGACTTTTCGAGCATTTCCCGGAAGCCATCCCAGTCTTCGGGAGTATAGCGGGTGCGGAGGTTGGCCTCCACCTTGGCCTTTTTCATCTGCTCTTCCACGAAGGCGGTAGAGTTTTTCTCCCGTTTGGAAGCCAGGTCGGTATTCAGGTCCAGGGAACCGTCAGGGGAGGCGTAGGCCGAGACCTCTACCTTCTTGACCTCCTTTTTGTCGTCCTTATGGGCTTCTTTCGTGTATTCCAGATAGTCGCGGACATCGCTGGCGCCGGTCTCCTCCTTCCGGAGGTTAGCGCTGTTGATCAGGTAAGTGATGTCAGCGATCATTTCATCGGGGACGATCCTCTGGAAGGGGTCGATGGCCGGGTCGTATTTGCCGGTGGTATTGGCTTCACGGTTGACGCCAATCACCGCTTTGGGCGTCATGGCCATCAGGGTGTTGGTCGCCAGGATACCCCGCGCAATCGTCACGGGCTCCAGGGTGACACGCTTAGTTCCCCTTTTAGCTTCCATCTTCATGACCAGGTCCGATTTGCGCATCTCTTCTTTATAGGGGAAGAGCTCTTTGTAGCTGAAGTTACCCCCGGCATTGTATGAGATCACACGGTAGTTGTCCCTGACCTTTTCTCCCTGGAGGGTCACCGGCGGTAATGCCGTTTCCCCGTCGGCATAACGCAGCACCGGCGTGGCCGTCAGGGTAGCCTTCTTATCGAAATATTTCCCGGGCAATATGCCGTTGATCGCCACATCCACCTTGCTGGCATGGGTTTCCAGCACTTCCGGGGTTACCTTAAACCGGATACCTCCGGCGTTCTGTTTCATTTTTTCCAGACTCACACATCCCGTCATCAGACTGACGGCCATGAGCGCCATAAAAGCCACTTTAATTCTCTTTTTCATAACTCCTTGAAAAATATTTATTTGTAATTATTTGTTTGTGATTTCTTATTATTCAATTTGGACAATTCTCCCTATTATTCCCATCGATCATGGGAGGATCATCCGGGTGAGGCCCGGTTTGAACTCATTCTCCAGGATGGTCTTCTTCAATAAATGGTAATGTTCGGGATCGTTCACGAAGTCGATCCGGTTGGTGTCGATGATAAGGACCGGAAACTGGGTGACCTGCCTGAAATATTCGAAGTAGCCCGATTGGATCTTGTCGAGGTAAGCCGGGTCCATCTGTTGTTCGTAGTCTCTGCCTCTTTTCCGGATGTTGCGCATCAGGTTGTCGGTGGAGAGGTAGAGGTAGACGTAGAGGTCGGGTTTGGGCAGCGACTCGAAGACGATGTTGAACAGCCTGCGGAAGAGGCGGTATTCATCGGTCTGGAGGGTGTTGCTGGCGAAGATGGCCGACTTGGTGAAATAGTAGTCGGAGATCATCAGGGAGCGGAAGAGTTCAGGCTGAAGGACCTCTTTCTTGATCTGGTTGTAGCGGTCGGCCAGGAAAGAGAGCTCCAGGGGAAAGGAGTAGCGCTCCTGGTCGGCGTAGAACTTGGGCAGAAAGGGGTTATCGGCGAACTGCTCCAGCACCAGACGGGCATTCAAATCGTCGCTTAGCATCGAGGCCAGCGTGGTTTTCCCGGCCCCGATGTTGCCTTCAATCACCAGAAATCTCAAATCCATAGTTTACATTTCAGCGTGCATCCTTCAGTCAGGGGAGGTCCAGGTCAGGCCTGAGGCGCCCCGGAATCCCTTTTCAGATCTTCATTCCCAGATGATAGAACGTAAAGGCGAAGATATCGGTATACTCGTCGATCACCTTGGTGGTCGGTTTGCCGGCACCGTGGCCTGCCTTGGTTTCGATGCGGATCAGAACCGGCAGTTTGCCCTTGTTGAACTCCTGCAGCCGCGAGATGTATTTAAAGGAGTGGGCGGGAACCACACGGTCGTCATGGTCGGCGGTGGTCACCAGCGTCGCCGGATACTTAATCCCGGGCTTGATGGAGTGGTAGGGAGAGTAGGTCAGCAGATAGCGGAACATCTCCTCGTTCTCTTCGCTGATGCCGTAATCGGTCGCCCAGGCCCAGCCGATGGTGAATTTGTGGTAGCGGAGCATGTCCATTACGCCGACGGCCGGCAGGGCCACTTTGAAAAGGTCGGGCCGCTGGTTGGCGACGGCTCCGACCAGAAGGCCGCCATTGGAGCCTCCCTGGATGGCTAGCTTGCCGGATTGGGTGTATTTCTCCTGAATGAGGTATTCGCCAGCGGCAATGAAATCGTCGAAGACATTCTGCTTCTGCAGTTTGGTGCCGGCCTTGTGCCATTCCTCACCATACTCTCCTCCTCCCCGGAGGTTGGCCACGGCCAGAATCCCCCCATTCTCCACGAAAAAGAGCCGCTGTACCGAGAACCCAGGCGTCTGACTGATATTAAAACCACCATATCCGTAGAGCAGTACCGGATTGTTCCCATTTTTCTCCATGCCCTTGCGGTAGAAGAGGAACATCGGCACCTTGGTGCCGTCTTTGCTGGCATAAAAGACCTGGTCGACCTGGAAGTCGTCGGGGTTGAATTTCACCTCGGGGCGGTAGTAGAGGGAGGATTCCCGGGTGTTGAAGTCATAGCGGTAGACCTCACCGGGGGTGTTGTAGGAGGTAAAGGTGTAAAAAGCCTCGGGGTCTTCCTTGTCACCGCGGGGACCACCCGAAGTGCCGATCCCCGGCAATTCAAACGTATAGTCGGGGGTGCCGTCGTACTGGCAAATCTCAATATGGGTATAGGCATCCTTGAGATAGTTCAGGACCAGCTTGCCTCCGGCGAGGGATGCCGAGGTGAGGACGGACTCCTTCTCGGCGACCACTTCCTTCCAGAATTCCTCCTGTGGCTTTTTCGCATCGATCACCAGCAGCCGGTATTTGGGTGCTTTGTAGTTGGTGAGGACGTAAAGCTGGTCGCCCAGGTTATCGATGACGCTGAAATCATGGTCGAAGGTCGACATCAGGGGAATGAAAGGGCCTTCTTTGGATTTCATTTCCTTGAACGCAAGTGAGTTACCGCTTGTTGATTCGGTTTGCACCAGGAACATGAACCTTTCGTCGTCGGAGATGCCTACATTCATGGTGCGCTTGGGATTCTGGGGATCGCTGTAGATGACCGGGTCGTTAGCCGGGTCGGTGCCCAGGCGGTGGTATTTGACCATCTGGTTTTCATTGGCTTTGGAAAGGGCGGTCCCTTCTTTGGGCGCATTATAGCAGCTGTAATAAAAACCTCCGTCATACCAGGAGGTCCCTGAGAATTTGACCCATTGGATGTGGTCGGGGAGGATCTCTCCGGTGGCGATATCCTTGACAAAAATCTCCTGCCAGTCGGAGCCCGAACGGGAAATATTGTAAATAAGGTATTTGCCGTCGCGTGTGATTTCAGTGCCGCTCAGGGCTACGGTGCCATCTTCGGAAAGGGTGTTGGGGTCGAGCAGCACCCGGGGGTCTCCATGAAGGGAGTCGGCCATGTAGAGGACGCTCTGGTTCTGAAGTCCGTCGTTTTTACTGAAGAAATATTTACCTGCCCGTTTGTAGGGGGCTGAAATCCGGGGATAGTCCATCAGTTCGGTCAGCCGGGCCTTGATGGTATCCCTGCCGGGCAGTCCGTTCAGATAGGCAAAGGTCACCTCATTCTGTTTTTCCACCCATTGGGCTGTCTCTTCGGAATGGTCATCCTCCAGCCAACGGTAGGGATCTTCTACCGGAGTGCCGAAGAAGGTATCCACCACGGCTTCCTTCCGTGTTTCGGGATAGCTGATTTTGGGTGAAGGGGTGCAGGAGGCGGCCACCACGGTGGTTACCATCAGAACAAAAACATTTCTCATTTGTTAACTGTTTAGTAAATTGATACTTCCAAAATGGCAGGGCGCAATTTACAATTTTTCCTCTGAAAAAAAGGTGTGGTATGGTCATGTTTCCGCCCCGATCTGCATCCCTGCCTGCATTTCAACCATGACCTATGTCTTGACCTCAGCCGGGCGCAATGAGGGACTTATCCTTCCAGGATAGCCAGAAGTTCGGTAAGCAGATAGCTCTGGTTTCCTGTGGCAGCAGGAAGGGCTGCCTTTATGGTGGTGATTCCGGCCTGGCGGATATCGGCAGGGGGAAGGGGATCCATGTTCTCGATGACGGTGAAGGCTTCGAAAGCGGTTTCGAAGGGAGCGTCCATGACCAGTTGCAGGAAGAGCCCGAACCAGGGTGAATAGTCGAGGCCGTTCTGCCAACAGCAGGTCACCAGTTGCTGTCTGACGGGCAAGAACAGCTCTAGGCCGATGGCTTCGGCCAGATAATGGGCGGTTTCCCTGTATTTGACTTCCGCCAGCATCGACAGGATGGTCCCCGGGATCTGCCCTTGCGGGTGCTCCAGAAGCAGTTCCAGCAACCGGGGCAGGTAAAGGGGGTTGCCGCCTTCCCGTAACTTCTCCAGGGCCTCCAGAACAACCGTTTCCTGTGGTGAGGCCAGAAGCGCCAGAATGGCCGGATCGGCCTTTTGTTTATGTGTATCGGTCATGACTTTCTTGTATTGATCGTTTTATGTGCTGCAAAATTAGCCATTCTCCGCCTCTGCCAGATCACTCCTGAAGCAAATTCTTTTCCATCAGGGATCTGCCCCCGATCAGGGAGGAGGCACAACCCGGTCGCCTCAGACCTTAAGAGGAATCTTCCCCCGGGAAGGTAAAGGCAATGTTCCGGTCATATCAGGCCTTAAGGGGGATCTTCCCCCGCAGGGCCTGCCCGGTATAAGACGCTTCACACCTGATGAGTTCCTCGGGCGTTCCCTCGAAGACAATCCTTCCTCCTTCGTTACCCCCTTCGGGGCCCAGGTCGATCACCCAGTCGGCCGATTTGATCACATCGGGATTGTGCTCGATGATGATGATGGAGTGCCCCCGTTCCATCAGGGCATTGAAGGCATCGAGCAGCTTGCGGATGTCGTGGAAGTGAAGCCCTGTTGTAGGCTCGTCAAAGATAAAGAGGGTGGGGGTATCCTTCTCGCGGGCCAGGAAAGAGGCGAGTTTCACCCGCTGGCTCTCTCCCCCCGACAGGGTGCTGGACGATTGCCCCAGTTGCACATAGCCCAGTCCTACATCTTCCAGCGGCTGCAGCTTCCTTATGATCCTTTTTTCTATGGCTTCCTTTCCTTTTCCGAAGAGGGCGATGGCCTGGCTGACCGTCAGGTTGAGGAGGTCATCGATGTTGTGTTCCCGGTAGCGCACTTCAAGCACCTCTTCCTTGAATCGCTTGCCCTTGCAACTGTCGCAGACCAGGTAGACATCGGCCAGGAACTGCATCTCTACCTTGATGGTCCCCTCGCCCTGGCACTCCTCACATCGGCCTCCGTCGACATTGAAGGAGAAATGGGCGGGATTGAGGCCCTGGTATTTAGCCGACGGCTGTTCGGCGAAGAGCTTGCGGATTTCGTCGTAGGCCTTCAGGTAGGTCACCGGGTTGGAACGGGAACTCTTGCCAATGGGGTTCTGGTCGACAAATTCGACCCCGGTAATGAGGTGGAGATCCCCGCTGAGGGTATCATGAAGGCCGGTACGCTCCCCGTAGCCTCCGATGATCTTGGCCAGGGCAGGATAGAGGATCTGGGTGACCAGCGATGATTTTCCGGAGCCGCTGACGCCGGTGACCACGGTGATGGTGTTGAGCGGGAATTTGACCTTCAGGTTCTTGAGGTTGTTTTCGCGGGCCCCGCTTATTTCGAGGTAGTTGTTCCATTTTCTCCGGAAGGCCGGAAGTTCGATGCTCCGGCGGCCGGTGAGGTAGTCGGCGGTGAGGCTGGTGCCGCTTTGGCGAAGGTGTTCATGGTCGCCGGCGAAGACCACCTCTCCGCCATGGGTCCCGGCATGCGGACCGATATCAATGATCAGGTCGGCGGCCCGCATGATCTCCTCGTCGTGTTCCACCACGATGACGGTATTGCCCAGTTGGCGCAGTTTCGTCAGCACATGAATCAGCCGCCGGGTATCGCGGGGGTGCAGACCGATGCTGGGTTCGTCGAGAATGTAAAGGGAGCCCACCAGGCTGCTCCCCAGAGAGGTGGCCAGGTTGATGCGCTGTGATTCGCCCCCCGAGAGGGTGGAGGAGAGCCGGTTGAGGGTCAGGTAGCCCAAACCCACGTCGTTGAGGTAGCTCAGGCGGTTTTTTATTTCCAGAAGGATCCGCCGGCCCACCTTCTCCTCGTGCGGAGGCAGCTCCAGGGTGTCGAAGAACTCCTGCAACCGACCCACGGGCATCAGCACCAACTCCTGGATGGAACGGCCGGCCACCTTCACGTAACCGGCTTCCTTTTTAAGCCGGCTGCCCCGGCACTCCGGACAAACGGTTTTGCCGCGGTAACGCGACAACATCACCCTGTATTGTATTTTATAGGATTGCTCCTCCAGATGGCGGAAAAAGTCATCGAGCCCCTGGAACCACCGGTTGCCTTTCCAGACCAGATCACGCTGTTCCTGGGTCAGTTCATACCAGGGGCGGTGGATGGGAAAACCCGACTTGTCGGCCGCGGCGATGAGCCGGTCGCGCCACTCCTTCATCTTCTCACCTTTCCAGCAAGCCACTGCTTCCTGATAAACCGACAGGGACTTGTTGGGAATTACCAGGTCCTCATCGATGCCGATGACTTTGCCGTAGCCCTCGCAGAGCGGACAGGCCCCGAGCGGACTGTTGAAGCTGAAAGTATGCACGGTAGGCTCTTCGAAGGTGATGCCGTCGGCTTCGAACCGGTTGGAAAAACGGGTGGTGCACCTGGTTTCACCTTCTCCGGTGATGACCAGGCACTCCCCGTGGCCCTCGAAAAAGGCGGTCTGCACGCTGTCACCCACCCTGTTCAGGGTGTCTTCATCGAACGCCGCCGCCAGCCGGTCAATGACGGTATTGCACTCTCCGGAGCAGTCGAGCGACTCCTCGCCTGAGAGCAACCGGTCGATCCGGAAAAAAGTACCCCCCGATTCGATGCGGGTGTACCCCTGCTGCAGGAGCAACTCCGCCTCCTGAAGGATACTCCTGCCGTCACGCGGCTTCAGGGGTGCGACGATCAGCACCCGGGTCCCTTCCGGAAGAGAAGAGAAATAATCTACCGCATCGGTCACCGAATGGCGTTTAACCTCTTCTCCCGATACCGGGGAAATCGTATGACCGATCCTGGAAAAGAGCAGCTTGAGATAGTCGTAGATTTCGGTCGAAGTGCCCACGGTGGAGCGGGGGTTGCGGGTGTTCACCTTTTGCTCGATGGCGATGGCCGGCGGAATCCCCTTGATATAGTCGACATCGGGCTTGTCAATCCTTCCCAGAAACTGCCGGGCATAGGCCGACAGACTCTCGACATACCGGCGCTGCCCCTCGGCAAACAGGGTGTCAAAAGCCAACGAGGACTTCCCCGAGCCGGAGACCCCCGTGATCACGATGAGCTTATTCCGGGGGATCTCCAGACTGATATCCTTCAGGTTATGAACCCTGGCACCCCTGATTTTAATCGACTGTGAAACATTCACTTTTGTCATTCCCCCCGCAATAGGTTGTTTTTAGAAAAAAAATTTGTTTATTTGAGTAAAATATCTGAAATTTACCTCGCACAAAATTAGAAATTTGTTTCACTCATTTAAAAACGAAAGCCTATTGTAAACTTTACTTTTTGTTATCCTAAATAGAAAGTAATGTTCAATGCAGAGAATTTGAACGACAATGAACTCGTTCAGCGTTTTGTAAATGGGGATCATGACGCCGTTGAAATTTTAATCCGCCGACACAAGAACAGGGTCTATTCCTATATTTTGTTGATCGTCAAGAAGCCTGATCTGGCTGAGGATATTTTCCAGGAGACCTTCATCAAAGTGATCCGTTCCCTCAAACACGGCCGGTATACCGAAAACGGAAAGTTCATCTCCTGGGTACTGCGCATCTCCCATAACCTGATCATCGATCACTTCAGGAAGGAGAAATTGTGCAATGTGATTTCCAACGACAGTTGCGAAACGGATCTCTTCAACTCCTGGAAGTTTTCCGACGACAATATCGAGGACCAGATGGTGATGAGCCAGATTCTGACGGAAGTCAAGGAGCTGATCAAGGAACTGCCGGCCGACCAACAGCAGGTGATTCACATGCGCCACTACCTGGGACTCAGTTTCAAGGAGATCGCCGACCAGACCGGCGTCAGCATCAACACCGCCCTGGGGCGCATGCGCTATGCTCTGATCAACCTGCGGAAAATCATCAGGGAGAAGAATCTTACCCTGACCCGTGTTTGATCATTTTAACACAATTCATTTTAAACTCTGCACAATAATGGAGTGTGTACCCCGTTTTACAGTAAAACAAATGAGGGGTGCCTATGACAAACAGTTCTACGTTGATTTTTCTGGTACATCAGGTTTATTCAGCACTTAAAGAAACAGGCCGGCCCATCACGCAAAATGATGAGCCAGGGTCCAGCGATCGGACTGAATATTCTCCGCCTGAGCGTTCCGTCAGGGCTGTGCTCGATTTCGCCAGCGCTTACGAAGTGGCCGACACAACATCGGTGGGAAAAGTGGAGTGGTTACT
>ERZ1645192.4671-NODE-4671-length-10796-cov-6.474537_pt1 | contig 10796 bp, 7 predicted proteins | sample MGYA00575354_ERZ1645192 | MGnify/ENA primary metagenome ERZ1645192 (study PRJEB40844, sample SAMN11349763) | freshwater sediment metagenome | isolation source: river sediment | host: Sediment | place: India: Faizupur Khadar , New Delhi | collected 2017-02-21 ...
CTCCGCTAATGGCAGCATCTATTGTATCCATGGCGGCTTTAAGATTGCCGAAATTAAAATCGCAGTGAGCCGATAGCGGTTTGGTTGTATCCATAAAATCTGAAACTTGCGCCTTCAATTTAACCTCTTTCAATGTGGCATCAACTACATCAATCATTTCGATATCCATATCTTTGCTCAGAATTTCTATATCGAATAGTTTATCGGGAATTTTATTGTTTGCTGTTTTGGCAGAAGAAATTTTCAAGTTGGCATCGGGAGAGTTCACGAAAATACTATCGTTATATACTGCTTCCATGTCTATTAAACGAATGTCCCCCTTGAGTTTCATTTTTTGGAGGTCAAGGTTTTGCATGTCGTTCATGGAAAAATCAGTATTCATAGTTGCTTTTGCTTTACCTTTGATAATTAAATTCATATCCGAAGGTAATACCGGTTTTAACTCCACCAATTCCAAATTGCTGTTTACATTAACTTTAAATAGCATTTTATTAAACAGATCTATGATGCGTCCACTGAGTTCCAACACACTTTTCCCTGTTTGAGCTTTGAGAGAATGTATGTTTACCATACTCAAGGAATCTGTGTTTAAATCGAGATAGGCCAATACATCGGCGCTAATATTTTTAAAGGGGAGGGCAAATTTTTTATACGCAAATTGACCGTCAGCAAGAAATACATTGGCGGTAATAATAGGCATAAGGGAATCATTATAGGTGCCTTTTGCATTTCCTTTGAGTTCGAGATTGCCGGTAGCAGTTATATCTTTGAGCATGCTTTTGTACGTTTCGGGAATGATTTCTATTACTTCCGGAATTTCCCATGTATTGGTATGAAAAGCCATATCAATACCTATATCGCTAAATGATGCAGAAGGTTGTACAGTTCCATTTAAAAATATTTTAATTTTTTGGAGTGCCAATTCAGCATCGTCGAGGGTGATTTTTTGATGGTCGATGTTAAAGGTAAACGGCAAGTCTATTTCTACGGGGAGGGCATTGGCATAGACAATGGTGTCCATTTTAAAAAATACTTCAGGCATTTCAAAGCGGATAGAGCCATTGATGTCGGCCCCCGATTTTTCCCCTTCAATTTTAGTCTCAAAACTTTGGAGTTTAGCAGCAAGCGGGGTTGAATCATTCAAATTAAAAACGATGTTTCCGCTTTCCATGGTGAGTTTTGCCCAAGCATCTTCTATCGTAAGTTCTCCTTTTATAAGAGCTGACATATCGTTGATAGAAGCAAACATACCGGAGTTATGGTCTGTATAATCAGCATTTAAGTTTTTAATACGGATTTTATGAAGGTTAATTAAATCGAAAGGTAATTCAAAAGCAGTGTCTTCTTCGGTAGTATCTATTTCTACAATATTGAAATTGGTATTTCCTTTTGCATCCACAAACAGATGAGCCTCTACGTTACGAATATATACAGCAGTAACTTTAAGAGTATTATTAAATAATAACTCTTTTAAATTCAAAGAAGCTTTGAAGTCTTCAACAAAAGCCAATGTATCGGAAGGAGCATCCGGCATCGGATTGATAAGAGCTAAATTTTTGATTTGCAAACCGACATGAGGAAAGGTGCTGAAAAAGGTTACATCTACCGTATCAAAATCGGTAGTACATAAAATAAATTTATCTACTTGATTTCTAACAATAGGTGTCAGTTTATCAGGGGTAACTATCACCCATAAGAGGATAAAAACAGTAATGATGAGTACGGTTATAAGTGAGGCAAGACTTATGCCGATGATTTTCAATGTTTTTTTCATTATTAATGCTATTTATTTCTAATCGACTCTTGTAAAGGAATAACTTTTTCCGTAATCGTCATGATAATTTAAATTGGTAGTAGTCAGTGCGGTTACAGTATAACTTTTTGGAATTTTTCCTCCCATTTCGAGGATATGAATTTGTATAAGATCGTCTTCTTCTAAGGTCCACGTAAAGGGAAGTGCTTCTTCTTCCGTAACATCATCGGAAGTGTCCCACGTTTTTCCGTCTCCGTTGGAATAATAACGTTCGTAAAGGGTGCCTTGTTGCCATTTCCCCGGTAGGAGTGTTTTATCGAACTCTTTTTTAGTGTTAAATAAATCGCAAGATGTTAAAGTGAATGTGAGGAAACACAAACTCACAATCATTGCCGATAACTTTCTCATAATATGTTGAATTTTATAGTATCTCTGCACTTAGTTTTTTTACAATATACACATGCAAATGTATAAAAATTATTGTTCGGATTTAAAAGATTTCTTCATGCAAAAATAATTAAATAATTAATAATTCTCAAAAAAGTATCACAATATTTTGTACTTTTGTAAACTTAAATAAATAAATATACATTAAAAAATTATTCATTATGTCAAAAGATATGAAAGCAGAAAATGCTGAGAAATTAAAAGTTTTAAATTCAACATTAGAACGTTTAGAAAAGGTGTATGGCAAAGGCGCCATTATGAAATTAGGTGATAAACCTTCGGAAGAAATAGATGTTATTTCAAGCGGATCTATCGGTCTGGATGTTGCCATGGGAGTAAACGGATTTCCTAAAGGTAGGGTTATAGAGATTTTCGGACCTGAATCTTCCGGTAAAACAACTTTGGCCTTGCATGCCATTGCAGAATCGCAACGTAAAGGAGGGATCGCTGCTTTTATCGATGCAGAACATGCCTTCGATAGATTTTATGCCGGGAAATTGGGCGTTGATTTGCAAAACTTATTGATTTCTCAACCGGATAATGGAGAACAAGCCCTTGAAATAACAGATAATTTAATTCGTTCCGGAGCCATCGATATTATCGTGATAGATTCTGTGGCAGCATTAACTCCTAAAAGTGAAATAGACGGTGAAATGGGGGACTCTAAAATGGGTTTACAAGCCCGTTTAATGTCTCAAGCCTTGCGTAAGTTAACATCAACAATAAGTAAGACAAATTGTTGTTGTATTTTTATCAACCAATTGCGTGAAAAAATCGGAATAGTATTCGGTAATCCCGAAACAACAACCGGTGGCAATGCTTTGAAATTTTATGCTTCCGTTCGTTTGGATATCCGTCGGCAGGCGCAAATCAAAGATGGAGAGAATCCGGTGGGGAATCGTGTAAAGGTTAAAGTAATCAAAAACAAAGTGGCACCTCCTTTCCGTACAGCAGAATTTGATATTATTTATGGAGAAGGAATCTCAAAACCGGGCGAAATAGTGGATTTAGGAGTTGAATATAATATCATTAAGAAAAGCGGCTCCTGGTTTTCTTATGGTGAAGTGAAATTAGGTCAAGGTCGTGATACCGTTAAGCAAATGTTAATAGATAATCCGGAATTATCAGCTGAATTGGAGGGAAAAATAAAAGAAGTCGTCAAATAAAACATCCTAATGAAAAAGAACAGTATTCTTATTTTAGGAAGTATACTTTGTTTTATTTGTTTATTCGCTTGTAATAGCAATCAACAAACGGAAGAAGCCTATGCAAACATGCCTCCCGAATTAGCGAATATTTATAAAAAAATAAACAAAAATCCTTCAAATGCTGCTCTTTATGTCGAGCTTTCTGATTATTATGCTAAAACATCAACGCTTGACAGTGCCCTGAATACTATTTTGACAGCTCTCCGTTTAGATTCTAATAATGCGAATTATTATTTGAAATTATCCGACATTTATTTTGCCATGCAAAACATAGATGCTTCGGAAGAGATTTTGGAAAAAGTAATTGCTATCGATCGTACGAATAAGGAAGCCTATTTAAAATTAGCGGAATTACATTTTCTGCATAAACGGTATAAAGAAGCCCGTAAATGTTTGGACGATGTTTTATTGATCGATAATTATAATCCCAAAGCTTATTTTATTCGAGCATGGGTATATAAAGAAGAAGGAGATACGAATGCTGCTATACGCTCGTATATGGCTGCCGTGGAACAAGACCCGAATTATTTTGAAGCCTACGAAGATTTAGGGGTTTTGTATCACCATAAAAAAGACCCTTTAGCCATCAGTTACTATAAGAATGCATTGAATATTAAGCCTGATAATATTCAAGTTTTGTATAATTTAGCGATGTTTTATCAAGAAACGGGAGATTTTGAAAAAGCGCTTCAACAGTATAAAATGATTTTACAATTGAATCCAACGTATACTTATGCCCTTCATAATATCGGATGGATTTATATGATAGAACAGCAAAAGTATGATGAAGCCATCGCTTTTTTTACCAAAGCGATAGAATCGGATACCAGCTATATAGAAGCTATTTACAATAGGGGGGTGGCGTTTGAATCTTTAAAAAAATATAACAATGCCCGTCAAGATTATGCATATGTATTAAAATTGAACGATACCTATGAGTTGGCAATCCAAGGATTGAATCGTTTGGATAAGCTTCAAAATAAATAATAATTGTTTTATGAGTACAAAAACCGGTGTACGCTTGAATGTAAGAAATGTATCTTTGATTTTAGGCATTGGTGTCATCGCTTTTTTAGCTTGGTATTTTTCTGAGATTACCATTTATCTTATTTTAGCAATGATACTGGCTTTGATAAGCTCCCCGTTGAAAAAATTGTTTTTCAAAATTAAAATCAGGGGATACGGACTCTCAAATACAATTACTACTATCTTGGCATTGTGTGGTGTTGTGTGTATTATAAGCGCTCTTTTATATCTCGTTATTCCTCCGGTGGTTCAGCAAATTAATTCTATATCAGCCATCGATGAAGTGCAATTCACACGTGCTATCGACCAACCGCTGCAGAATATAGATGTGTTGCTGAAAAATTATAATATAATTAATGAAGAAGAGCATGTGAAAGATATTATAATCAATACAACCACCGATTATGTTAAAAAGATAAATCTTTCATCTCTCTTTGGTGGTGTTTTGCAAGGATTGGGTTCTTTGTTTTTAGCTGTTTTCTCGATACTTTTTATCGCTTTTTTCATGTTATTGGATTTTACAAAAGTACAGAATACCATTGTGCGTATGGCTCCCGATCAATTCCAACATGAGATAACTAATATCTTTTTGAATTCTAAGCGATTGTTGTCGAATTATTTTGTTGGGCTGTTTTTAGAAATCATTATCATGAGTGTATTGGAGTTTCTCATTCTAAGTCTTTTTGGAGTACCTAATGCCTTGTTGATAAGTGTGATTAGCGGCTTGATGATTATTATTCCTTACATAGGTTCAATTATATCGTTCGTATTGGGTGTTTTTATTGCCATGACAAGTGTCTATTTGATGATGCCTGATGCCAATCTCACGCATGTTTTATTGAAAGTAATGGGGACTTCCATCATTTGCAGACTGCTGGATAATTTCTTTTTACAGCCTTTCATTGCTTCGAAATCCGTAAAAGCTCACCCCTTGGAAATCTTTTTAATAGTACTGTTAGCCGGCATGATAGCCGGAGTGCCGGGTATGATGCTTGGCATTCCTGCTTATACTTTTGTGCGGGTGTTTGCCAAAGAATTCTTCGGAAATAATAATTTTATACGAACGCTAACGGAAAAAATGGATATTAAGAAGGAGTAAATTAATCATCCTCTTCCGGATCTTGCGATAATCTTGTTAAACTGGTATCTTTGGTATACTTGGCATTGACGATGGCTTCAGTAATGTTAATGATAAAATCACCTATTTTTTCAAGCAAGGCATAAATGCCGCTATATATAATGCCTGTTTCATAAGGGTATACCCTATTTTTCAGGTTTTCTAAGTGCTCTGTACGTAACACATTTCGGTAGTTGTTGATTTGTTCTTCAGCGTCAAGGGCTCTGTTTATTTCTACATTCCGATAATTTTCGTTCAAATTTTCGTTCATAATTTGTAATGCAATGCGAACCAATTCATACAGTTTATTCAGGTTTTCCCTCATTTCGGGAGTAAACCAAATCTTTTGTTCATTTTTATCGTCTATCATTTTTGCCAATTGGAAATTTTGATCGGCTATACTTTCAAGGTTGTCAATAATGCGTAACATGCCCCTGACTCTAAGTGTTGTTTCGGAAGTAATACTGTCAGATGATAAGCTCGTGAGATAATTGGCAATTTCAATTTCCATCTTGTCAGAGATAGATTCATAATGCTCAATGCGTTCTAAGAGAGTTGCATATTTCTTTGAATCTTTTAAATCCATGAGTTGCGGAATAAATTCGTACATACGGGTAACTCTTCGTGCGTAAACCTGGATTTCTTTTTTAGCCGAATCGATTGACAACTCACCTAAGCCGACAAAACCTGAGCTAATATATTCCAATTTAAATATTTCATCTTCATCCATTGGCTTACGTTTCACCATGTACTCTGATAGTTTTTCAATTTTGGGTACAAACCAAATAAGTAAAGCGGTATTTGTTAAATTAAAAAATGAATGAAAAAACGACAATGCAAAAGGTATTGCGGAGGCTTCTACAAACGGGGAATGTCCTTCGATTTGTATAGTAACTTTATCAATAAATGGGACAATCAAACGAAAGGCAATCAATACCCAGATTACCCCTATAATATTAAAAATTAAATGAGAACGAGCTGCCTTTTTGGCTTGTATATTTCCTATTGCTGCGGCAATGTTGGCAGTAAAAGTGGTACCTATGTTTTCTCCCATTACCAATGCTAATGCCATCTCAAAGGGTATGGCTCCTGCACTACATAAGATGAGTGTTATTGCCATCATCGCTGAAGAGGACTGCAAAACAATGGTAATTATTGTACCGATAAAAACACATAACAGTATGGTGACATAAGAAATTGAACTATCCGAAACAAAACTTGTCATGAATTGTATAAAGGCAGAATTGTTTGCGAGGTCAAGAGTTGCAACCGAATCCTTTAAAAAAGATAACCCTAAAAATAACAAACCAAATCCCATGAAACATTCTCCCATAGGCTTTAATCGTTTATTTTTAATAATCATAAATATAAATCCCAGTCCGATGATGGGAATAGATAATGATGAAATGTCGTATTTGATTCCAAATAAAGTGATAATCCAAGCGGTCATCGTGGTTCCTATGTTAGAACCCATAATAACCCCAATCGCATTTCTTAAATTCAGTACACCGGCATTTACAAAACTTACAACCATGACAGTTGTTGCGGATGATGATTGAATAATACTTGTTACTAATGTTCCGGTTAATGCGGCTTTGAAACGATTTGAGGTGAAAGAAGCTAAGACAGTGCGTAATTTATTCCCCGATAACTTTTGCAAAGCTTCACTCATATACTTCATCCCAAAAAGAAAAAGTGCTAAAGAGCCTATAATTAATGCTGTTAACGATATGATACCAAAAATATTCATCTATGTTTTATCTGTTTTTTTTGATTTACAAAGTAACAATTTTAAGCCACACCCCTATAATAAAAAATGAAAATGTAACATGAATGTAATATATATGTAATAACTAAATATTGTGAAATACTCCGTTAAATATCATTATGCTTGTAACTGCAAGAATTTAAAGGTATTATTAAATTCATGCCATATGTATTAGAAAACGATTAGCACGTATAAAATTTTGAGATTTTTTACTAATTAGAAACATAATTTATAGCTTCGTGATTGAATATTTTATGTACATTTGCAAAAAAATCGTTTTTTTGACATACCGATTATTCTTTAATTTATTTGAATGTTAATCATATATAAATGAGTAGAGCAAGAGAAAGTTTTCAAATAATAGCTGTAATTCTAACAGTCATCGTTGTGATAACTATTGTTTTTTTTTTAATAAAAGCTTATCATTATTTTCAGAAAGATGATATTGCTGCCTATGATATCTTTACTCCGGAAACCGCTATGGTTTTGAAATGTGATAATTTGCTTTCTGTTAAAGAATTGTATGCATCAGGAGCTCCCTATGTCTCTTTTCTTCTGTCAACGGATAATCAACAACAGTTACGTAAATTTATCGGATATATGGAGACACTTCCTTTTATGCATGCCGTCATTAAGTCTTGTCCGGTATATATCTCTGTTTACAATAAAGAAAATAAACTGTCTTATGGATATGTTATCGAAACAACCAAAAAGTACGACAAAGAAATATCTACTTTTTTATCTGTATTGAAAAAAACACATAAAGCGGAATTGTTTTCATACAAGCAATGGGAAGTCTTTAAATTAATGGTAGCATCAAAACCCATCTATTATTGTTATACGCAAGGTTTGTTAATTGGTAGTTTCGATGAACGAACAATGTATGCCTCATTGAATCAAATTGAAAATTCCAATAAAATTATTACTAACGAGATAAAGGAAGTTGTACAAACAGTGAATGAGAGTACTTCTTTTTGTCTGATAATTCAACACGATGTTCTACATTCATTTTTAGAGAATATTAACACTGCATTGATAGATGCATATATGTGGAATTATGTATCCTTGTGTACATGGTCAGCTCTGGATGTTTCATTTAAAAACGGCAAAATTGTTTTATCGGGTTATGCATTACTTGATAGTTCAAAAAAGGAATATGCATTCTATACCAATAAAAAAGCTGTTTTCCAATACAAAGACATGCTTCCGCAGCATATACGCTCAGTGCTTGTTTTAAACGGCGGTTCTTATTCAGATTTTAAAAGTTTGTATCATGTAGCTCTCGGCTCACAAGAAGATTTTTTTGAAATGTTGCAGCCCAATAGTATGCTTAGCTTTCAACTCAACAACAAAACCGGAACGGAATTTATTCTTGTTCAATCCGATGATATTGAAGAAGCGAAATTTCATCTGTTTAATTGCTTAAATAGTACTTTTGAAAACAATAGTTATATCCTCGATACTTTTTATAGGGAAGCTTATATGATAGGCAAAATCGATATTCCTAACTTTTTTCTTTCCAAATTACAGGTGGCGCCTGCTATAAAGCGATTAAAAGCCTATACTTGCATCGACAATTGTATGCTTTTCTCGGATACGGATACAAATATAACGCACTATATTTCACTAATGAAAGAAGAAGCTATGATAAAAAATGACTCTTCTTTTATGACATTGGATGCATATTTTCCAAAGCAAACAAATCTTTTATACTATAAGCAAACAAAAACCTTTTCCGGTACTGCTGACGCTTTCACGCATTTATCATCCACTTTACATGCGTATCGAATGCAAAGTGCGTATTATGATGATAACAAAATGTATTTTACCTTGGTAATGGATTTTAAATAAAACGAAATTTATTGGAACGTTACATTAGAAACGTTTCCGGTTTTTGGATCAATCTCAAAAGAAGATATATTTGAGGGTAACGCATCGATAATGCCGAATTGGTTTATGGGTAAGGTGCCGATGTGTTTAAGTAAAGTGTCGTTTACCATAAAATAGGTTTGGTAATATTCTGGGATACGATAATAAAAACTTGTTTCGATGGGTTTCTTACTTTGGGTGTTAATTTTCTCGAGGACAGTTTCCATTTGCGTGGTGTAATGGGTGTTGATTAAAGCCAGGGAGTAGATATCACCATCTTTTTGTATGTCTTTTTGAAATCCTTGAGTGGGAGTAAAGGTAAAGAGTGGAATACTGACAGTATCGATTTTTTCGGGAATCTCAACATAAAAAACAAAGTCTATTTCTTCCGTAGTTGTAAACCCTGAAAACAAAGACAGATACTCTTGTTCTTTATCTTTCAGAGAGCGTATCATAAACTCTAAATTGCTAAAATCTAATTCTTGCTCTCCGGTTAACAAAATCCATTGTGCTTCGCGAATTTTTTTTATTTCTTCAAGAGCTTCATTTGCTTTTTCTTCGGTTGTTTTTACCACCATTTGTTTATAGATTTTCGGTATGCTGACGTAAGCCGAATCCAACAGGGTGTGCTCGTAAGTAGTGTCTATTTTTTCATACATGGAGTAATTGTCATACATCTCAAATTGAGCTTTTTCTTCTTTGTTTTGAGCAGGGAAATTAATTTGAAGAGGCGAACATGTTTCCATGTTTTGAAAGGATTTGTTGTTGAATGCTAAAGCGTTTTTGATGCATTGATAGCTGTCCGGATTTTTTATCTTTTGCGGATAGCTGACAAAATATACTTCCGATAAATCGGGTTGATATCCCAATGAAACATTAATGGCTTTAAGGGTGTAGATTGTGTTGTTTTCTTGAATAGCATTTAATCCCAATAACTTCTCGGCATATTCCGAAAAAGGACCTTTGTGTCTGTTTGTCTTGGTAATTTTAACTTCAACGATGATATTGTTTTTAGGTAAAGTGTAAAAGAATCCTTTTGAGTCGGGATAAGTTGCTAAGGTATCCGTTACTTTAATAATGGAGTGTTGAGAAAAAAGCTGTAGACTTAAGAATAATAAGAAAGCAAGCGTAAGTTTATTTTTCATAAGCAATAGGGGGTACTTATCTATTATTGATTGTAATAATAATCTTTCAAGGAGTTCATCAGCTTTTTCCGTGTAAAGAAAATTCTACTTTTAACGGTTCCGATGGAAATGTCCATGTGATCGGAAATTTCTTTGTATTTATAGCCGTCAATAAACATCTCAAAGGGCAAACGTTGATTTTCTTCAATTTTCCCAATGTTTTGGGTGATTTCTTTCACGGATATTTTCATGTCTGCGTTGTCGGAACGATTCGAAACCGTGTTTTGAAAATTGGATACATCGTCCGTTTGATTGATGAAAGTATTGGTTTTGACTTTTCTGCGATAATTGTTGATAAAAGTATTTCGCATAATGGTATATAACCAAGCTTTTAAATTGGTATTGTTTTCAAACTTGTCTTGATAGAGAAGTGCTTTTAAAAAGGTATCTTGCAATAAATCGTTTGCATCTTCTTCGTTGGAAG